>ERZ860668.1-NODE-1-length-318477-cov-16.630085_pt1 | contig 318477 bp, 295 predicted proteins | sample MGYA00510062_ERZ860668 | MGnify/ENA primary metagenome ERZ860668 (study PRJEB30046, sample SAMN00715258) | human gut metagenome | study: EMG produced TPA metagenomics assembly of the A metagenome-wide association study of gut microbiota in type 2...
CAGCTCAATCATTATCATAGAAGATTATTATTTACAGACTTTTCTTCATAGTCTCAAAACTGCTCTGTCATCTTTCAAAATATTTTCCATTTTATCGGAGTCATATGCTGGAAGAACATCTGGAAGTGTTCCGTCAAACATTGCCGCATAAATTTTTTTGTCTGCACGTAATTGATAGCATTCGAGCGGGTTTAAGGTTGAAGCACCATCTTTATTTTTTACAATAAAGCATATCTCATCGTTTCTAAGTATTTCAGTAGCCAAGAGCCGGGATTCATGGCTGGTTATAATAAGTTGAGTGTTTCGTTCTTCAGCGATTTTCAAAAACAATTCTATAATCCTGGTTGTAATTACGGGATGGAGACACCTGTCTATTTCATCAATAATCAAAGTCTTATTATCAGATATCTTCAGTAATATTTCAATTAAGTCCAGAATTCTGGCTGTTCCGTCAGATTCTTCATTCAAAGAAAAGTATATAGATTCTTTTTCGTGACTGAATTCAATTGTTTTAATTATTAATTCATTATTTTCATTTAATTCAAAGGTATAAAATTCCTTATATGAACGAAGCATGCATGTAATTGGCTTGTTTGGAAGCTTTGTTTTTTTTCGTTCGAGATCAGATAGAACCTTATCGTACACATCTTCTGGAACACGGCTTTTTATAACATCCTGAGGAACAGTTACTATTCTGAGGTCGCTGATTCCAGTGCCGAGTGCATTCAGTAGTTTTGCTATTTCATTGAGATTCGAATTTGAAAAATAAGGGTATCCGGTAATAATACTGTTTGGGTAGCTTATATTCAGGCTTCTGCTGAACCAACGATAAATATCTTGAAGTATTTTTAGCTCTGGATTATCTTCGTACATCTTCGATTTACCATGATTTATTATAGAAAGAAATAGTATTTCCGCATCAGAGGAGCTGTCTTCACCATATGTGAGAAGCTTTTCCTTGGAACTGCTTTTCCTAAAATAATCACCTACCGTGAAAATTGAATCAGCGGTGTTTCTGTTATAGAGGTTTTTGTTTGTGCAATCTGAAGTTTTTTCATAGAGATATTCTTCTAATATTATTCCGGTTTTAAGTAAAACAGAAAAACCATAAACAATCCGTTTTCTTGACAATAATAACTCAACTTCAAATGTTGATGGAAGCTCCTGATTGTTCGGCTTGAGTCGGAAATATTTTGTCGTAAAACCAATTGGCATTTTATCTAGAATGATATCCTGTACAAATTCAAATGCCTTAGTTAAATTTGATTTACCGGAAGCGTTAGCTCCAAAGACAGCTTTACATTTGGTGAGTTTTACATGAGAGTCCTTATATAATCGTTTTGAGTGCTTTCGTGCTTTTCCTCCTTCCATTGAAAATGTTTGCTTTTCATCAAAAGAAAGAAAATTTGAAACAGTAAAATTAATTAACATATTAATCTCCTTCGCTTATTTATAATAAGCGAAAAAAACGCTTTTGTCAATTTAAAATGATGAAAATATAAGCTTACAAATAAAAAAAGGTTGGATAAAAACGAAAAAATCGTTTTAGCATGTTGACTTGTATAGAAAAAGGTGCTATTGTTTTATTAGCAAAGAACACGGATGAGTGCTAATAAATCGAAAAATTTCATGAACAAGGAGGAACAGAATATGAAATTACAAGCTTTAAGTCATTACGATGATGATATGGACACAAGATACGGGGACTGTATTATGTTATTAGATGATACAAGCCTGATAGTGTATGATTGTGGACATCAGAGACATGCTGATGAGGTAGAAGCATATTTGGAAAAGCATTTAGCAATAAAGGATGTACATATCGTAATCTCGCATAATGATTCAGATCATATCAATGGTATATCAGCATTAATGGAGTATCTATATGAGAATAACTATACTGTTACGTTGTATACTTCATTATATCTTAAGGCAACTAAGGAGATTTTGGATATATTAGATGATGACAGGAGAACTGAAAAGGCAACTCGTGAGCATATATTGGAATTGTTCAATAATATTAAGGATATTGTGGAGAAGGCAGAGGAATATGAATTTACTGTAAAGAATGCAGAGGTAGATACAAAAGTGTCAACCGGTAAAATAGTAGGACCAACAGTAGATGAGTTTGCAGCAGTAGTTGCTGAGGCAATTGAAAAGCAAAGCTCAGGTGCGAAAATAGATGACGAAACGGTTATGAATGCAGCTAGTGTCCAACTAAATATTAAGATTGATGATGCATCGGAAGTTTTATTATGTGGCGATGCTTCCCCGGTATATCTTCATGATCTTGATAAATATGACCTGATTCAATTACCTCATCATGGAAAGCTGGAAAGTGCTCAGAAGATATTTGATGCTTTGGAAGATTCATATATAAAGGAATTTTTAGTATCTGATAATACAGGAAGCGGAGCAACAAGTGGTGGATCAGATAAGCTTATAGAGTATATGAAAACGGAAAAAATGAATGCTGCTTACAATACTAAAAATGGAGTTATAAAGCTCCCAAAGGAAACGGGCTATGATGGATATGGAAATGGTAGTTCATCAGAAAGGAAGGTTAAATTAGGTGGAATGGATTGTAACAAATGGGAATGGTATTGTATGTAGTAAAGATGAATTGGCTGCCAGAAGGGAGTTTATTGGTATGATAACCGGTGTGTCACCATCAAGGTGGCACATCATTGTTAAGGATATTAATAATAGATTTTATTATAAATGTAATACAATTGATGACATCAACGGTCTGTTTATTACTGGACATGTTGGTGAGGTGTGGGAGATATGTAGGTCTCCCAGTATTGGAAAATTTGATTTTGTTGTTGCAAATACATGCATATGGGAAGAGGGGTATGAAAAGCAAATTCTGTCAGAGCTGATGTATGCAAGACAAGACATTATATTGTGGTATGCGAAGCAAGTGGTATCATTGGAAAGCGGACTTGCTCTGCGAAAGACAAATGAACTGGAAAATAAAGGGATGTTTGGCTTTCCTACGTCGAAATCAGAACGAATACTTTTTAAAAATAGGAAAAAAGGGTTTATGAATGCATTGAAGGTGGCTTTTGATAAAGTATCAGCAATTTATATTGCTTAAAGATGAAAGGAATTATAATGGATATCAAGGATTATAGAAGTAAGGAATTAACAGCATACGTTTTGGGAATATCATTGATAATCATGTATATAGAAGGAATATGGTCGTTCAATAATTTGAATTTGGAAATGCTACAATTGTTTTCTACAATTATCAATTCGCTTCTATCTACTTCAATCATGATTATTTTTGTGATAATAGCTGATAGTGTGATAGATAACAAAGTAAAAGAGAGAATTGTGTTTTGGCAGAAAAGTATGCCAGGAACCACAGTCTTTTCGGATATCAAAAATGAAAAAATAAAAGATGATAGATTTACCAGAGAGGCAGTGTTATATCAATATTCGGAGATTTATGACAAATTAAGTGGAATATCATCAGAGAAAGAGCGTAAGAAGCTAGAGAATGCTGTGTGGTACGGAATATATAAAAAGCACAAAACAGAGAAGATGATTGAAGTATCAAATCGCGATTATTTATTATGCAGAGATCTTACCTCAGTTAACATTATAATATTGATAATGTATTTAGGATTGTCAGTTGTGTTGCAGATGTTTGCATTAAAATGGAAAGCAATAGTTTTCTTGGCGTTTATATATATAATTTTGATGATAGCGGCGAGGATAAAGGCTCAGAGATTTGTATTGAATGTTATTGCAGCGGATGTATGTTAATTCAGGGTGATATTATTTTATGTGGAAAATTTCATCACACATCGTGGCAACGAAAGGTGTATACATAATGAATACTAGGAGGTAAGACAATGGAGACCGATACATTAATTAGAAAAAATTTTTTTAAGAAAATTTTTGGATCTGATGAGAATATTTCTTTCAAAATTTCATCAGCCTTTTTAATTTCAGCAATAATATTTGGGATTTTTACGTGGATATATAAAGATGACAAGAATTTAACTACGGCTTTTACCTATGCATCTTCAATAGGATTTGCGTGCTGGATGTTAATAGCTAAAGGAATTGAGAGATTAGAATATGTTGGATATGAGTCGCTTAGGTTTTTAATATTTTTCTGTATATTGATACCTTCAATGAATTATTTATTAAATATGCCATCGTTAAATATTTTTTGGTTTATTATGGCATGTTTAGGTGTATTTGTCAGTTGTATTTATGTAATAACAAAATTAAATGATTTATATAGTTTTATGAATGCTCTTTTTGTTAAATTGAAAATGAAGCTATTTAATACAGATAACATTTCATCAACAGGAATAAAAGCGATGATTGAAAATATTACAGTTTTCTTAGTTACCATTGGCAGTTTCTTTATTGCAGTAAAAACTATTATGAAAACCCTTCTTCAAATACGAGAAATGTTTTAGCTGAGTACGATGAAATTATAATTCCATCCATTTTTTGAAAGGCAAACCTATATATTTCCTGGATTCTCGAAAACCTCGTCATGTTTCCGAGAATCCAGGAAATAAGCTATAAATAAGAGTTTTAGTCGCAAAATTTCTGGAGGGTAACATCAATGTGGTCAAAATAGTGTCAACTTAAGAAAAAGTCTTAAGTTGATGCAAGATAAAGTTATCAAATAGAAGTTAAAAAATAAAGTAATTCAGAAAATGACGCACTTTAACAAGGACTCCGTGAAAGTCCTATTAATTAGTATAATTTTTATTTCAATCAAAAAGAAACTTTTTGATTGTTAAAGTGTGTTCGTCCCTTTGCTTTATTCTTTTTTCGTTTGAAAGTACGGCCTGGCATTATTTGAGACCTGCTACGGACAGCTTCTGAATAAAGTCTGTTAATTTCGTCGATAGTACTGAAGGTACACAGTATTTTTGGAAGAAGTCTTTTCATGAAACCTATAATAAAAGTACGATTGCTTGATTTTTTATAAGGGATGAGAGATTTGAAAGTAGCATATTAATATAGAATTCCTGAAATACAGAGGTTGTAGTAGCACCAGAGAACTCTTCAATTGCAAGTCTGATTTTTAATTCTTTGTATTTCAATTCTACAGGCCAGCGATAAAAGTATAGTTCTTGAAACATTGACTGGGTAATTGTCGAGTCAAACAGATTTGTTGCAAGATATTCCTTAGTTCCATTATTCGTTAGGATACTTAAACCCAGATATATACAATGAAAAGCATAATGCCGAAAAATTTAAGAGACTACTTGACATTTGTGTTAAAGAAAATAAAATGACTTTAGTTATGCAACATCATAAGGAAAAGTATAATGGACAATTTCCAATCTGGGTGATTATTGAGTTTTTCTCCATGGGAATGCTGTCACATTTAAATCAATTGTATTTTAAAGATGAATCCGCTATACTAGATATCAGATAATATCGAAAATATGTTTGGTGTAGAGGTGAACAGTATGATTAGTGTTTTTACAAAAATTATTGATTTAATATTTTTAAATACAAGGTATTATATTCCCATACTGTTATTTATGTTAGCGGTAATGGGAACTTATAAATGCTATAAAGTGTATAAATTACCGAAGTATATTTTATATTCTATGATCTGTATATGTGTTGATGTATTTGTCACTTATGTACTTTACAATGTGATAAAAAGCAGGATAATACTCTTTGTGATGGCTATCATATTAGTTGGTATAATACTATATGCAATATGGCATTACATCAGTATTTCACATACCTTAAGGCGAGTAATAAATTTTTCTGACGAGGAGAGATTTGATGCGAACTTTGTCGAGGCATGGAATTTGACATACGATTTGAAGACATCTGTTATGACTAAAAAGCAGTTGGATAAATACAACAGGTACAGGATTTTTCTACGTGCGAAATTAGGCTGTTTTCATGCGAATGAGCAGGAATTACAAATTTACGAAAATGGGGACAGGTGTCAAAAGGCATTTTATCATTTTATTCGTTTTATTCAATATTTGGCAATGGGAGAAGTACAGAAAGCATATGATAATATTAAAGAGGCGGAAGCATTATCAAACGGTGATATAGATAAGGTGCTTAGAAGTCAGATATTGATTAATCGTGGAGTGGCATATGTGCAACTTGGTATGTATCAGGATGCGGATGATGCATTTATTCGTGCAATTAGCTATTGTCAAAAGCATAATATAAAGAGCTCGTATTTATGGAATGTTCTTTATAGAGATTATATTTTTAACAAAACACGGCTGAATCCGGATATTTCAATGGAAGAGATGGACGAACTTTTAGAACAATATAAAGAGTATATTGATTGTGAAAATATAGTTGAGTATATAAATTTATTCAATACAAGGCTTGAATTGCTTCGACAAATGAAAGCTGATAGGAAGAAATTGAATGATGTAGTTCACAGTGTGTTTGATTACGTACAGAACAGTAACATTCCAAAGTTAAATAGATGTGTATTTGAAGCAACGACAGCAAGGATTATTTGGGCGTCAGCGTTAAATCCGACATATATTCTTGAGGCATTATCTAGAGATGTTGATTTACTTTCTAAACTACCAATGCCTGTCAGATATGACAGCTATAAGAATATAGAGCTGTTATTTAAGGATTTACATGGTAACATTGTGGAAAGATATACTTCTCTAAAGGACAGAGCCGTGGAATATATGCAAAATGAGGCTGAAAGAGATTTAGAGGGATATCGAAGGTCGTTGCCAGCAGAGGCTGTTTATCAACGATATTTTTGCTTTTACGAACTGGCTGGTATTCAAAAAAGAAACAAGCAAAATTATAAGTGGTCTGTTGTTGAAGAGTACTTAAAAAATGCAAGTGCTCTTTATCATGAGAATGGTTTACTTATAGATGAAATCATGACAAAACTTGCTTTGGTTGACGAGGCATCAGATGTTATAAATTGTGACGAGCATTTGCAATTTACCAGAAAAGACGAGATGTTTCGGACACTTGATGAGGTTGAGGCTATGTTGCCTAAGCTCGAGCAACATCCAGTAATCAATGAAATCGCCCTCAGAATCAGTTTTTATAGTGTTGCTTTGAACGATTATTTGCGCTGTAAGAATTATTATGAACTGTATAGGAAGTCATCTGATCAGGTGTCAATTGATCATTATGCTCCTTGGGTACATAAATACCATATGGATGTTATATTCTGTGTCAGAATTCTCTACATAGTTGATAGTATCAACAAAATAATTGATCATATTGATGATTTTGATTTAAGCCTTTTAGCCAGAGAGTGGTTTGAGGGATTTGGCAAAATAGGTGGCGCTGTAATTCATCTTGTGATTGGCTTACTTATTGGATTTGACAATGCTGTTCCGTTAAAAGAATGCTTACTGTTGGATGAAGCAAACAGAATTGTAGATAATTTTGAGTGGATGAATTTTCCAGAGTTTGGCCTGGAAATCGATGTTCAGAATACTGATGTTATTTTTTTCCATCCTGGTCAGCACCCATTAGAAAATGAAAAGGTTAAGAAGTGCATTTTTGAGACGGTTATTGAGCTGGATAAATTTAGCGTTGAACAGCAGAGCGCATTGCAGGAGGTTTGCAAAATCATTACAGAGAATATGGTTTCGGAGTCTCCTACGATTGATGAACTGAAAGCAGCATTTAATAGTGTAATGCTTCCTAAGACTATAATTTAGGACGTTAAGATATTTGTAATAGCAAGCATATCTTTATTGTAGCAACTGCTCATTTCATTGCCCCACTGCTCATCATCTCCATAGATTGAATCATCAGGTCAGGCTAGACATATTGTAGGCTATTCCGTTGAACAAATTGTGCAGACAATGCAATGATTTGAATTGTATTTTACATGGCAATCCGCTATACTAGTATTAAGTATAGCGGATTATTTTTTGGAGGCTTTTATGGCAAATACGTTGAAGTTACCTGTTGGAATTGATGATTTTAGGAAACTGCGTGAATCTAATTTTTATTATGTGGACAAGACAAGGCTTATTGAGCAGCTTTTATTAAATTGGAGTGAGGTGACTCTTTTTACCCGCCCTAGGCGTTTTGGAAAGACTCTCAATATGAGCATGCTAAAAAGCTTTTTTGAGATAGGCACAGATAAGACTTTGTTTGATGGCTTATATATTTCAGGCAATAAAGAGCTTTGTGATGACCATATGGGTAAGTATCCGGTCATATTTCTTTCACTCAAAGGTGTGGAGGGATTAGAGTTTGCATCAGCAAAAAGAATGCTATGTACTATCATAGATCGTGAAATAGGTAGACACTATTACTTGAAAACAAGTGATGCATTGACTGATGAGGACAGAACACTGTTTACAAAGATGCTTCATGGGCAGGATGATAATATTAAGGATAGTATACGAATGCTTTCACAGCTATTGTATAAGCACTATGGTCAGAAAGCGGTTATCCTCATAGACGAGTACGATGTTCCGCTCGACAAGGCTTTTCAGAATGGCTACTACAAGGAGATGGTTTCTCTCATCAGGGGGCTTTTCGGGCAGGCGCTCAAGACCAATGAGTTTTTACAGTTTGCGGTGCTCACTGGCTGTCTTCGTGTGTCAAAGGAGAGCATTTTTACAGGGCTCAATAATTTTGAAATCAATTCTATTGTGGATATTGACCATGATGAGCAGTTTGGTTTCACTGATGATGAAGTTATGAAGCTTCTTTCAGACTATGACAGGAGCGAGAGGTACCCTGATGCAAAGGAATGGTATGATGGCTATCATTTTGGTAATGCAGATATTTATTGTCCGTGGGATGTGATAAATTTTGCCAAGAAGCTTGTTTCAGATCCGTCAGCCAGACCGAGTGCGTTCTGGATTAACAGCAGTGGAAATGACATGGTGAAGCGCTTTGTGGACAAGGCTGACCAGACCACAAGGGATGAGATTGAGAAGCTCGTGGCAGGTGGATTTGTGGAGAAGCAGCTTCGCCTTGACCTGACCTATGATGAGATTGACAATACGATTGACAATCTGTGGAGTGTGCTCTTTACTACAGGCTATCTCACCAAAATCGGAGAGGTCAAGGTGCCTGACAGTGAGAGCTATGCCTATAAGCTTGTGATTCCTAATAAAGAGGTGCGTGAGGTGTTTATTCTCCAGATTCAGGAGTGGTTCAAGGCTGTTGTCGCAAAAGATGATGATACTATGAAGCTTTTATCAAGGGCAATTCTGGATAAAGATGAGAAACAGATTGCCAGGCAACTCAATATCGTTATGAGCCGCATGATTAGCATACTCGATACCAAGGCGCCTGATGCTATGAAGGAGAATTTCTATCATGGCTTACTTCTAGGTCTACTGCGTGGCAGCAATCCGGACTGGCTGATTAAGTCCAATCGAGAGTCGGGAGATGGCTTTAGTGATATTTTGATTGAGCCGGAGGACCCGGATGCAGGAATCGTTATAGAGGTGAAGTACGCTAAGGAGATGAAGGAGCTTGACGCAGTGTGTGAGGCTGCGATGGCACAGATTAAGAATAAGTGCTATGATGAGGCTCTGCGAGATGAGGGACGGTGTGATATTTTAGCCTATGGCATTGCTTTTTGCAGGAAGCGGTGCAGGGTGGTTGGTGAGAAGCTGTAGGTACAAAGAAATTCTATGGCAAATGTAATCTTTATTGTGGTCATGAAATAAGCAGTTGCCAGACAAAAATGAGAGCTGATTTTGGACAAGATAAGGAACCATAAACAATATAGAAGAAAATAAAAACGGAAAATCCGTTGATAATTTCTTGTGGGTGGGGTATAATAAGAATAATGAAAAATAAAAACGGAAAATCCGTTTTTAGAAAGGAAGTTGAAAAATGAAAATACTTCGTATCACTGCACAAGGACTCCCACTGTTTAAGGAAGAACTTGATATCTGCTTTTATACCCAACAGCGTGTAAGTGAGGATGATAAAGATAGCCTGTATAGGATGAAGGATAATTACTACCTTCATTCTGCTTGTGCTTTTATTGGCATCAATGCGTCTGGAAAAACATCCGTGCTGAAAGTTATCAATCTGGCCTTGAGCATTGTTAAAAATGAGCCCATTAATCATGTGGAAGCAAAAAGCATTCTTGGAGGAACTAAAAAGGCAACGATTCGCATATATTTTTATGATGAACGCAAATGTGTCTGCTGCCTGGAGACTGTGATTGTGGCAAAGAAGGCTAAAGCGGGAGATTATAATTACTCTATTTTGACCGAAAAAATGTGGGAGAAACCGATTGCCAGCGTAAAGTCGAAAAAATATCTGACGGATTTTACCGGAATAGAGCCGGCTGCAGTTAGGAATAATGATGAAGCATTCCTTCCGGACGATGTTAGCTTGATTATTGCTCATAATAAAAAGACAAATGACAAGGTTGAAGTATTCAGCCTGCTTTCTTATACAAATGTGAATGTCCTTCCATTTACAGATGACATCCCACTTGAAGTGATAGCTTTTCTTGATCCGACCATTGAAAAATTGTGTTTTGAAGAAACAGATGGAAAAACCTTTATTCATCTGAAATTTAAGGGTGAAGATGAGATTATTTTGAACAATGCTGTGGATCTTGAACAGTACCTGTCTTCTGGCACAATCAAGGGTATCATTACTTTTTCAATTGTAAAAGAGGTTCTTCAGTTTGGCGGATATCTTTTGGTGGATGAAATCGAAAATCATTTTAATAAAGAAATTGTCACGACTTTAGTACGATTCTTTATGGATAGCCGTTTGAACAGAAACGGTGGAACACTGATTTTTACAACGCACTATCCAGAATTACTGGATGAATATGACCGAAATGATGGAATCTACATCGTTAGAAACCGTAACGGAATCACAGCTGATAATTTGAGCTATATTTTAAAGCGCAATGACATTAAAAAGAGTGATGCCTATCAAAGCGGTTTCCTTGAGGGAACAACTCCAGCATATGAGGCATATATTCGCTTGAAGAAAAGTTTGGCCGCTTCAATACACTAAGGAGGCGTCGAAATGAAATTAGCAAAATATAAAGCGTGTATATGCGAGGGCTCTGCGGAGTCCGCAATTATTGATATTCTTGTGGATAATGACCTTTTGAATTTTTCAAGGTAAGAAATGCTGGACGAAAGTGTTATCCGATGTCGAAGTGCAAAGCGATTTGAGGAGCGATACTTGCGTAAAGGCTTTGATGACCAGGTTTCCGTGATTCGGATTTTGGATTCTCGCAGAGAAGATTTTCGTCTTAGCAAGGCTTACGAACATAAGGTTGATGTCATAAATGTCATCACAGCACCAGAAATAGAAATGCTGATCATCCATAGTGAAGGTGCTTATGACAAGTTTAAGCGTTCTGGGAAGAAACCGAGTGAATTTTGCAAGACGAATCTGGGTATGCATGATGTGAAGTCATATGATTTTGTAAAGGACTATTTCAGTAATCCACAAACATTGATAAGTGCAATAAAAGAATATCGGAGAACCGCAAACATTCCGAAGGGAGAATACAGTCTGTCTGATTTATTGAAGTGAAATTTTCACACATTGGTGCCTGACACCACTAAAATTTTAATTATTTTGATAAAATAAATCCGGGGCAGAAAGCCACGGAAATGTAATCTTGATTGTGGCAACTGCTCATTTACTTGAGTATACAATAAATTGTGCAGACAATACAATGATTTGAATTGTATTTTACATGGCATTCCGCTATACTAGTATTAAGTATAGCGGATTATTTTTTGGAGGCTTTTATGGCAAATACTTTGAAGTTACCGGTTGGAATTGATGATTTTAGGAAACTGCGCGAATCGGATTTTTATTATGTGGACAAGACAAGGCTTATAGAGCAGCTTTTATTAAACTGGAGTGAGGTGACTCTTTTTACCCGCCCTCGCCGTTTTGGAAAGACTCTCAATATGAGCATGCTAAAAAGCTTCTTTGAGATAGGCACAGATTAAGAATAAGCGCTATGATGAGACTCTGCGTGATGAGGGCAGGTGTGATATTTTAGCCTATGGCATTGCTTTTTGCAGGAAACGGTGCAGGGTGGTTGGAGAGAAATTTTAAATTGGCTGTAATCGTTGCTGGTCACACTGTTAGGTGTGAACAGTAACTATCTGGGATGTTGCATCCGGTAATGAAAAATATGTTGCTTTCATAGTCAAAGTATGTTACGATACTCCATGGTTACAAATTACAGTGACAGTTATTATATCATTTAAACAAAAGAAAGGTAGGAGAATAGTTATGAGCGACAACTTCAATATGTATGATCAGGCGAATCAGCAGGGCAATCCAAATATACCGCCTATGCCGCCGATGGAGGAAAAGAAGGGAATGTCAATTGCATCTATGGTACTTGGTATTATCGGTCTGGTATTCTGGTGTATTCCAATCCTTGGCGGACCTATTGGTATTGTAGGACTTATCCTCGGTATCGTAGGCAGGAAAAATGGTGGAAAGGGCATGGCAACCGCTGGTATTGTTATGTCAATTATTACCATCGTACTTGCAGTTATCAATGCTATTGCTGGTGTTTATCTGCAAACATCAAATGTCTTGAACCAGTTATAATCACATAACAGGTGATATCTTTAATTGCATTTTATTTTTTAATCCGCTATGCCAGAGGTTGGTATAGCGGATTTTTAGATTCAATTATCATTGTATTAAAATAAAAAAGTACGTATTAGGAAAGGTGGAAAATAAAATGAAAAAACGAATAATTAATTATAGACTTAAGATTGATGGTCTTCTGGAAAAGTCTGATAAGATATCAAAAGAAGAGTGGAAGAAAATACTGCAGGAACACCTGACACAAATAGCCTTCTTCCAGCATGAGCGCCTCGTGCATCTCATAGTGACAGTAACCTTTGCTATACTCACCATGATGTCAATAATAGCATCCATCATGATAAGTAACCCTATGCTTTTGGTACTCACACTGTTATTCTTAGTGCTGTTGGTGCCGTATATCATGCATTACTATACATTGGAGAATGAGGTGCAGAAGATGTATACCCAATATGATGAGATATTGAAGCGTTTGGAATAGGACAGAAGATATAGTATACTGGAATTATCTGACACGGTTCGCTTGACTTTGAGTATTCTCCGAGTTATTACACTCGTAAGAAAGTAACTTACGAGTTAGTAACTGCGAGTATAATAATTGGAGGAGCTTTACAAGTAAACGATTTGATTTTAGCCTTGCTGGCACAGAATAATGGTTTTGGGCAACCATTGACGGTAGAGTATTGCTATATGACCTGCTAAATGGTAAAATCAAAATACACTGGGGTGGATGGTGAAGAACCAGTTCTTTTGCACATTACTCCAGAAGTACAGCTTCGGAAAGGAGCGTTTAAAGTATGCTGGGATTGAAAAAACTTCCGGTTGGGTTTGAAAGTTTTCAAGAAATTCGGAAGTTAGAATGCTATTATGTAGACAAAACGAAACTGATAGAGCAGCTTCTTGAAAATTGGAGTAAAGTGAATCTGTTTACAAGACCTCGCCGATTCGGGAAAACCTTAAACATAAGTATGCTTAAGAGCTTTTTTGAAATTGGAACAGATGCAACATTGTTTGATGGTCTTTATATCTCACAGAATAGAGAACTTTGTGGGGAATATATGGGAAAGTACCCGGTTGTTTGCTTGTCTTTAAAAAGCGTGGACGGGCTCACATTTGAGGAGGCACAGTACTCCTTGTGTGAGCTGATTGCCAGTGAGGCTAGACGTTTTAAGTATTTGCAGAATAGTGATAGATTAGATGACGATGAAAAGAAATTGTATCGTGATTTGATTTCGTTTCAAGAGGGGCGAGAAACTGTACTTGCGGCAAAGCTTAAATTTTCACTAAAGAAAATATCAGAGCTATTATATAAACATTATAATCAGAAAGTAATTGTTCTGATTGACGAGTATGATGTGCCGCTCGACAAAGCATTTCAGCACGGCTATTATAGAGAGATGGTATCTCTAATCCGGGGCGTGTTTGGAGAGGCATTAAAGACAAATGATTTTTTGCAGTTTGCTGTGCTGACAGGATGCCTTCGGGTTTCCAAAGAAAGTATATTTACCGGTTTAAATAATTTCAAGGTTTATGCTGCTGATGATGTTCAGTATGAAGAAGAATTTGGTTTCACAAAAGAAGAAGTAGAAAAACTCTTAGCTGACTACAATATGCAAGAGCATTTTTCGGAAGTTAAAGAGTGGTATGACGGTTATCATTTTGGGAATGTGGACATTTACTGCCCGTGGGATTTAATAAACTATGTTTCAGATTGGCTGACTGACCCGGACGCACATCCAAAATCATATTGGATTAACAGTAGCGGAAATGACTTGGTTAAACGCTTTATTGACAAGGCTGATACAACCACAAAAGATGAAATCGAGCAGTTGATTGCTGGGGAGGCAGTTGAAAAGAAAATTCGGCTGGATTTGACTTATGATGAGATTGACAACAACATAGACAACGTATGGAGTGTACTTTTTACAACTGGCTATCTTACAAGGCTTGGAAAGAACGAGAACGATGTGTATAGTCTGGTTATTCCTAACAAGGAAGTTCGAGAGGTTTTCGTTTCTCAAATCAATGAATGGTTTAATGGAGTTGTGAAAAAAGATAGCTTCTCAACAAAGAAAATCATCGCTGGATTTCTTGAAGGAAAGACCGATGATATTCAGCTGGAACTGACAATGTTCCTTGGCGAAACGATTAGCATTTTGGATACGAAAGCTAGAAATGAAGAAAAGGAAAACTTCTACCATGGCATCTTAATCGGTATTTTGAAAAACTATTCCGGATGGGCGGTTAAATCGAACAAGGAGTCTGGTGATGGATTTGCAGATATTCTGATTAAACCTAAGAATCCTGATGTTGGTATCATAATAGAATTGAAGTATGCACGTTCCATGAACGAGCTTGATAAGGCCTGTGAAAGGGCAGTGGAACAAATCAAAGATCGCAGATACGACACAGAACTACGTGAGGACGGACGGAATGATATTCTTGCGTATGGAGTTGCATTCTGCAAAAAGCGTTGTAAAGTCGTAGTTGAAAAACTATAAGCAACAACCCCGCTCAAAGTATAGCGGATTTTTTCGGAGGTATTACTATGAAGCTTAAAACTGGACAAAAGTGCGCATTTGGATTTGGCGCATTCGGAAAAGATATTGTGTATATGCTTATTGCATCGTATTTGCTCTACTACTACAATGTAGTGCTTGGGATGAGCAGTGTGTTTATTGGTACGGTGATGATGGCGGCCAGGATTTTCGATGCATTTAATGACCCGGTGATGGGTATTATTGTAGCAAAGACGCGTACCAGGTGGGGGAGGTTTAGGCCTTGGATTTTTGCCGGCACGGTGCTCAATGCCGTGACCATATATGCTTTATATGCCACTCCTGAGTCTATGGGTGATTCAGCGCAGAGAGTATGGCTTACAGTGTTTTATTTTGCATGGGGCATTACATATACGCTTATGGATATTCCATTCTGGTCTATGATTCCCGCAATCACTGAGCCGGGCAGCGACAGGGAGCAGCTTACATCACTTGCAAGGACCTGCTCGGGGATAGGCGATGCCATCCCTACGGTGCTCACGATGACAGTGGTGCCAATTCTTGGTGCAGGAAGCTCTATGGCTGACTACAGGATTGGATTTAAGTGGTGGGCGCTTATTATAGCGGTTGTATTTGTGATTTCTGAGCTTGTATGCGTGGCATGTGTGCCTGAAAGACCGGTTGCCTGTGATGAGAAGCCGGGAAAGATATCTGATATGTTTAAAGCCTTATTTAAGAACGACCAGGCTATGACTGTTGTGGTATCAATCATTCTCGTGTATACATCACTCAATATCTGTGGTAACCTAGTGCTTTATTTCTTCAGGTTTGATGTGGGAAACGAGGGTGCATATTCTATATTTGCTGCAGTTGCTTTTGCAGCACAGGTGCTTGTCATGATGGTTATACCGCTGCTCCGCAAAAGATTCAGCAAAAGCCAGCTTTTTATATCAGGGTTTATTATTCAGATAGCAGGTTTTGCGGTGATACTTATCATGGCATTTGCAAAGCTCTACACGCCGCAGAGCTGGTACATACTCTGCCTGCCGGGTATTTTGATTTATCTTGGCTATGGTATGCTCAATGTTATCATGACTATATTTCTTTCAGATTCTGTTGATTATGGTGAGGTGATGAATGGCACGAGAGAGGAGTCGGTCATTTTCTCAATGCAGACATTTACGGTAAAGCTCGCATCCGGTGTAGCGGTATTTCTGGCTGGGCTGGTGGTTGACTGGATTCATCTGGATACCGCGGCTGCGGTACAGACACAGGATACACTTGATGCTCTTCGTATGTGGATGACGATTCCGTCTGTTATTCTGCTCATCGTGGGCATATTTGTATTTAAGAGATTTTATAAGCTGGATGATGCTAGGATGGAAGAAATTAAATCTAAGCTTAATTAAAACTTTAATCTGAAGCAGACTTAAATTGCATACGAAAACCAACAACGCCCATGCATGAATGCATGGGCGTTCTTTTTATTTCTTAAGCTTCTTCTGTGCCGTAGAAAGCATCAGCTTAATACGGTTCAGCTGGTTTACCTCAGAAGCACCCGGATCATAATCGATAGCCACGATATTGGCATCCGGATGATCATGTCTGATTCTCTTTATAACTCCCTTACCCACAATATGGTTCGGTAAGCATGCAAAAGGCTGTGCACAGATGATGTTTGTGACGCCCTCATTGATGAGCTCAAGCATCTCACCTGTCAAAAACCAGCCCTCACCGGTCTGATTACCGCAAGAAACGATAGGAGAAGCATACTCTGCGAGATCCTGAACGTGAGCGGTTGGCTCAAAGTGCTTACTCTTAGCCAGCTCATCCCTTGCATCCTTTCTGAGCCACTCGAAGAAGGCAATAAGTCGGTTGTTCATAAACTTAGCTTTCTTAGAAGCACCGAGATAGTCAGCCTTGAAATTCGTGTTGTAGCAACAGTAGAGTAAGAAATCAGTCAGATCAGGCACTACAGCCTCGGCTCCTTCAGCTTCGAGCAGGTCAACAACATAGTTGTTTGCTGCAGGCAGAAATTTGACGAGAATCTCACCGACCACGCCGACACGCGGCTTAACCTCATCTGTCATAGGCAGATTGTCGAAATCCCTTATGATTTCGCGGCACATCTTCTTGTATTTCTTGTGAGAGAGCATCTTTGTGTTGCCGACAAAGTCGATGACTCTCTTTTTCCACTTCTCATGGAGTGCATTGGCACTTCCGGGCTTTTTCTCATAAGGACGTACCCTGTAGAGACAGCGCATAAAGATATCGCCAAACTCAAGTGCATACAGTCCGTGCTGGATAAGGCTTGGAGTAAACTTAAAGCCCGGGTTTTTCTCGAGACCAACCATGTTGATTGAGATAACAGGCACATCAGGATATCCGGCCTTTTCGAGGGCTCTTCGGATAAATCCGATGTAGTTTGTCGCACGGCATCCGCCACCTGTCTGTGAGATGAGGATGGCTGTGTGTGTCATATCATAGTTGCCTGATTTGACGGCTGCCATAATCTGTCCTACGACAATGAGTGAAGGGTAGCAGGCATCGTTGTTTACGAACTTAAGTCCCACGTCCACACATTCCCTTGCAGGGATATCCGGTATGACCATATTGTAGCCGGCTGCCTTAAAGGCTGGCACGAGAAGGTCAAAGTGTATAGGTGACATCTGAGGGCAGATGATGGTGTAGTTGTCCTTTTTCATCTGCTCGGTGAATACTACACGCTCGTAGTTAGATGGCTTTAATTCACGCTTTTCATGCTTGGCATCCTTGACTCTTATGGCGGCAAGGAGTGAACGGATACGGATTCTTGCTGCCCCCAGGTTGTTTACCTCGTCGATCTTCAGGCAGGTATATATCTTGCCTGAGCCTGTCAGTATATCGTTTACACAGTCGGTTGTGACCGCATCGAGACCACAGCCAAACGAGTTAAGCTGGATTAAGTCAAGGTCATCACGGGTCTTTACAAAGTTGGCTGCTGAGTACAGTCTGGTGTGGTACATCCACTGATCCATTACGATGAGTGGTCTCTCAAGCTCGCCCAGATGTGATACGGAGTCCTCTGTCAGTACGCAGATGCCGTAGCTTGTGATGAGCTCCGGGATACCGTGGTTGATCTCAGGGTCCACATGGTATGGACGTCCTGCGAGCACGATTCCGCGACGGCCGGTGTCCTCCATGTAGTCGAGCACCTCCTCACCCTTTCGCTGAATCTCAAGCCTTGTCATGGCAAGCTCCTTCCAGCCTGCGGCTACCGCATCACGAATCTGTGACTCAGGCAGGTTGAAATCACCCTTTGAAAAGGTGGCTACGAGCTGCTGTGAGATAGTCTCTTCACTCTCAAATGACATAAACGGATTTATGAATTTAACCTCGCCGGATGTTATTTCATCCACATTGTTTTTAATATTTTCAGAGTATGATGTGACAATCGGGCAGTTGTAGTGATTGTTTGCATCGGCAAACTCCTTGCGCTCGTATGGCACTGCCGGGTAAAAAATAAAATCTACATTTTGCTTTATGAGCCAGCTTATATGACCATGTGTGAGCTTTGCAGGGTAGCACTCTGACTCACTTGGGATGGAGTCGATACCCATCTCATAAATCTTTCTGGTAGACTGTGGTGACAGCACTACAGAAAAGCCGAGACGTTTGAAAAATGTAGCCCAGAACGGATAGTTCTCGTACATATTCAAGGCTCTTGGGATGCCGACTGTACCGTGTGGAGCATCCTTTGGGTCAAGTGGCTCATAGTCAAATATACGCTTGTTCTTGTATTCAAAAAGATTTGGGATGTTATCCTTGTTCTTCTCCTTGCCCAGACCCTTTTCACAGCGGTTTCCGGTGATGTACTGTCTGTTGTCGGAGAATTTGTTTATAGTCAGAAGACAGTGGTTTGTACAGCCCTGACAGCGTGCGAGCTTTGTGGTGTAGGTGAGCTCGTTTATCTGGTCGATTGTGAGCATTGTTGTCTTGTAATCAGTCTCATGGCGCTCGCGTGCGATGAGTGCGGCACCAAAGGCACCCATGATACCTGCGATGTCAGGCCTTGTGGCATGTACACCTGCTATTTTTTCAAAGCTTCTAAGAACGGCATCATTGTAGAATGTACCGCCCTGGACTACGATATTTTCACCGAGGTCGCTTGCATCAGACAGCTTGATAACCTTGAAAAGTGCATTCTTTATTACTGAGTAGGCAAGTCCTGCTGAGATATCTGCGACAGATGCGCCCTCCTTCTGGGCCTGCTTTACCTTTGAGTTCATGAAAACCGTACATCTGGTTCCGAGGTCGATAGGATTCTTTGCAAAAAGGGCTTCCTTTGCGAAATCCTGAACTGAGTAGTTTAAGGACTTTGCGAAGGTCTCAATAAATGAGCCGCAGCCTGAAGAGCAGGCCTCGTTGAGCTGTACTGAGTCGACGGTCTGATTCTTTATCTTGATGCACTTCATGTCCTGTCCACCGATATCGAGGATACAGTCTACCTTTGGGTCGAAGAATGCCGCTGCGTAGTAGTGGGCTACAGTCTCAACTTCGCCGTCGTCCAATTTTAAAGCTGCCTTTAATAAAGCCTCTCCGTAGCCTGTAGAGCAGGAATGTACGATGTGTGCATCCTCAGGAAGCTTTGCGTAAATTTCCTGAATAGAGCGGATGGCTGTCGCGAGAGGGCTGCCGTTGTTGTTGCTGTAGAATGAGTACAAAAGGTCTCCGTCCTCGCTTACGAGAGCGATTTTTGTGGTGGTTGAGCCTGCATCTATTCCGAGATAGCAGTTTCCCTTGTATGTAGAAAGGTCACCGGTCTTTACATGATTGTTGCCGTGACGCGTTGTAAATTCATCGTAATCAGCCTGATCCTTAAAAAGAGGCTCCATACGTGCCACCTCAAACTCCATCTTGATGCCGTTTGAGAGGCGGTCGATTAAGGATGAGAGTGTAGTGACCGTGTTATCTTTATAGTTTAATGCAGAGCCTATTGCTGCAAACAGATGAGAGTTCTCAGGAACGATGGTGTGCTCGTCGTCGAGATTCAAGGTTCTGATAAATGCTGATTTAAGTTCTGACAAAAAGTGCAGAGGACCGCCAAGGAAAGCAACATGTCCCTTGATTGGCTTACCGCAGGCGAGACCACTGATGGTCTGGTTTACCACGGCCTGAAAGATTGAAGCGGATAAATCCTCGCGTGTGGCTCCCTCATTGATGAGAGGCTGGATATCTGTTTTGGCAAATACTCCACAGCGGGCTGCGATAGGGTAGATGGCTTTGTAGCTTTTTGCGTATTCATTTAGTCCTGTAGCGTCTGTCTGGATGAGAGAAGCCATCTGGTCGATAAATGATCCTGTACCGCCGGCACATATGCCGTTCATACGCTGCTCCACGTTACCACCCTCGAAGTATATGATTTTGGCATCCTCGCCACCTAGCTCTATTGCCACATCGGTCTGTGGAGCATAGTGTGTGAGTGCGGTAGATACAGCTATAACCTCCTGTACGAATGGCACCTCAAGGTGCTTTGCAAGAGTGAGTCCGCCGGAGCCTGTTATCATAGGACAAACTGAAAGGTCACCTGTCTTGTCGTAGGCCTTTCTGATAAGGGACTCAAGTGTCTCCTGGATATTTGCAAAATGACGCTCATAATCGGAAAAGAGGATATTGTCATCGGCGTCAAGAAGTGCAATCTTGACGGTTGTTGAGCCGATATCAATGCCCAACTTATGTAAGCTGTTATTTTCCATAGTGGTTCCTCCATAATGTATTACTTATATGTTTTTATATATCTTTCTTCTTATTAAAATATATAATTGTTCTATTTTCAAAACAGAGATTATTATACGACAGATATCGACAAATTACAATGACTATAATTATAAAGAATTTGTGAATAATTCGCAGTCTCGTTGACAAAGTATGATTTAACTATCATAATAAATTTTGTAATAATCGCTGCGCTTTGCACTATAGTGTAAAAGGCAGCAATAATATGACAGGAGGATGCAGACGCGTGGTTTTTTATTGCATCAAAACCATGTCTGCTAAAATGTATGAACTGGCTTAACAAACTAGAACAAAAATATGGAAGTAAAGCGATTCCGAATATCACTAGAATATTTATCGCTGCGAATCTGATAGGCAGTGTGCTGCTTTTGACAAAGGGAGATGTTGTCCTTTATTATCTGCAGTTTTCAGCTTCTGCTATTTTGCAAGGACAGGTATGGCGTCTTATAAGCTGGATTTTTGTGCCGAGCGGCAGCATATCATTTTTTCAGCTTTTATTTATATTCTGTCTGTGGACGCTTGGAGACAGCATGGAGTCATATCTTGGTTCTTTTAGGATGAATGTGTACTTTTTCGGAGGCTTTTTGCTGTATGATATAGTAGGCATGCTTATATTTGCAGTGACAGGTGTATCAATCAATCTGACTATGTACTATATACTTATATCCATGTATCTGATGCTTGGTTTTTTGATGCCGGAGGCAGAGGTGAGGCTTTACTTTGTGCTTCCTATAAAGATGAAATGGATGGTGCTTGTTTACATCGTGATGTTTGCATATGATGTGTATACCTATATGAGCTTTGGATGGCCGACTGGATTGGCATACGGCTCAGAAATTGTACTTGCACTTATAAATTTGTTGGTATTCATCTATGGCTGCAAGCACAGGCTCTCATTCAGACAGAATATGCACCAGAAGAGGAGAAAGGCTCAGTTTAAGGCTCAGTTTTCCGAACCTCGCCCGGGAAGTGGCATCTCACGTCACAAGTGCTATATATGCGGCAGAACAGAATTGTCAAATCCTGAGTTAACATTCAGGTACTGCTCGAAGTGCACCGGCAACAAGGAATACTGTCAGGATCATCTGTTTACACATACGCACGTATAATATACATGTACTACTTTTTCTAATTCATTGACAAAGTAAACTGATGAATTTATAATGGACACAGTATTATTTTCGGAGGAACATTTATGGAGAACGAGGCAACAGTTTCGAAAAATTTTATTGAACAGATTATTGAGAAGGACTTGGCTGAGGGTCATTGCAAGACAGTAAAGACCAGATTCCCACCGGAGCCAAACGGTTATTTGCATATCGGCCATGCGAAGTCTATTCTTTTAAACTATGGACTGGCAAAGAAGTATGACGGACAGTTCAATCTCAGGTTTGATGATACAAACCCTACCAAGGAGCGTCTGGAGTTCGTTGAGTCTATCGAGGCCGATGTTAAGTGGCTTGGTGCTGACTGGGCGGACAGGAAGTTTTTTGCATCCAATTACTTCGACAAGATGTATGAGTGTGCAGTAGGACTGATAAAGAAGAAAAAGGCATATGTATCTGATCTGACACCTGATGAGATAAGAGAGTATAGAGGTACACTCACGGAGGCAGGCAAGGAGGATCCATACTCAAAGAGAAGTGTTGAGGAAAACCTAGATCTTTTTGAACGCATGAAAAACGGTGAGTTTGAGGATGGCACAAAGGTACTTCGTGCGAGAATTGACATGAGCTCTTCAAATATCAATATGAGAGATCCGATTCTTTACCGTGTGGCTCATATGACACATCACAATACAGGTGATAAATGGTGTGTATATCCTATGTATGATTTTGCTCATCCTATAGAGGATGCTATCGAGGGCATCACACATTCTATATGTACTCTTGAGTTTGAAGACCACAGACCGCTGTATGACTGGGTGGTTATTGAATGTGGATTTAAGAATTCTCCTGAGGAGTCGCCAAAGCAGATTGAGTTTGCAAAGCTCTATCTGACTAATGTTGTAACAGGAAAGAGATATATCAAGCGTCTTGTGGAGGACGGCATCGTTGATGGCTGGGATGACCCGAGGCTTGTTTCTATAGCAGCGCTCAGACGCAGGGGCTTCACACCGGAGTCTATCCAGAATTTTGTTGATCTGTGTGGTATATCAAAGGCTAACAGCTCTGTTGACTACGCTATGCTTGAGTACTGTATCCGAGAGGATTTAAAGGCTAAGCGCCCTCGTATGATGGCTGTGCTTGATCCGGTCAAGGTGATTATCGACAATTATCCTGAGGGACAGGTTGAGTATCTTGAAGTGGACAATAACGTGGAGAATCCTGAGCTTGGAAAGAGAAAGGTTCCTTTCACCAGAGAGCTTTATGTGGAGAGAGAGGACTTCATGGAGGAGCCACCGAAGAAGTATTTCCGTATGTTCCCTGGCAATGAGGTGCGTTTCATGAACGCTTATTTTGTGAAGTGCAATAGCTGCATAAAGGATGAAAACGGCAATGTTACAGAGATTCACTGTACATATGACCCGGCATCAAAGGGTGGCAACAGTCCTGATGGCAGAAAGGTCAAGGGAACTATCCACTGGGTTTCAGCCGAGTATGGAAAGCAGGTAACAGTCCGTCTTTACGAGAATATCGTAAATGAGGAGCTTGGAGTGTACAATGAGGACGGAAGCTTAAATCTTAATCCAAATTCACTCACAGTGCTTGATAACTGTGTAGTGGAGCCGGAGCTTATGAATGCAAAGGCTTATGACAGCTTCCAGTTTGTCAGAAATGGCTTCTTCTGCGCGGATTGCAAGGACTCAAAGGATGGACAGCCTGTATTTAACAGAATCGTCTCATTAAAGAGCTCATTCAAGCTTCCGACAGCTAAATAGTTTTTGACTAAAAATAAACAGAAGAGAAGAATAGAGGTAAAATATGGATTTAATGTCAGGTCTTGACAAATTCGGTTTAAATTCTGAAGACATAAATGACCTGTATGATGAGGATAAAGCAGCTGCCACCGGGGATGCTCCGGTGGCAGCTGCTGTTCAGACAGAGGATGAAACGGATTTTGTTTTCGCAAAGAATATAACATGTCCGGTGTGTGATGAGAGCTTTCAGACACTGACGGTAAGGACCTCAAGGGTTCGCTTTCTTGGTTCTGATGACGATTTCAGACCAGTATACAAGGGGATTGATACAATAAAGTATGGTGTCACATCGTGTCCGCATTGTGGTTATAGTGCGATGAATGGCGACTTTGTACATGTATCGAGTACACAGATAAGGCTGCTTAAGGAGCAGGTTGCTGCTAAATTTAAGCCCCGCAGCAAGTCTGTGCCCTTGTTATATTCGTATGATGATGCGATAGACAGATTTAAGCTGGCACTTTTTTCGGCAATTGTTAAAAGAGCACCGTACAGCGAAAAGGCATATATTTGCCTTAAGCTGTCATGGCTTTATCGTGGCTTATTGGAGCAGTTTGCATCCGATTGCAGGTCAACGGACAGTGAAGAGTTTGCAAGTGCACAAAAGTCAGAAAAATATTATTATGAGCAGGCTCTTGATGGCATGACCAGAGCGGTTGCGACAGAGCATTTCCCGATATGTGGTATGAATCAGGATACTGTTGATTTGCTTTTAGCTCAGATGAATCATAAGCTTGGGCATCTGGATGTAGCTTCAAAGCTTGTTGCCAGGGTGCTTGTATCGAAAAGTGCTTCGAGACACATTAAGGATAAGGCGCTTGATTTAAAGAATGAAATTATTAAAAAAATAAGAGATGTGAAATAATTGCTGTTATTTCACATCTCTTTTCTTTTATTTGTTGTAACAATTAATTATTTTTCTTGTTCTCAAGCTCAAGAAGCTTCATTGCACGCACCTTGAGTGGCAGACCAAACAGTGTGATGAAGCCGTCTGCATCATGGTGATCATATAAATCTCCTGTAGTAAAGCTTGCAAGAGACTCACTGTAGAGTGAATATGGTGAAGTAGTGCCGGCCTTGATGATATTGCCTTTGTATAATTTAAATTTAACTTCTCCGGTTACATATTCCTGTGTTGACTCTACGAAAGCCTGGATTGCTTCACGAAGTGGTGTGAACCATTTTCCTTCGTATACTACCTGAGCGAGCTTGTTGCCCATTTCTTTTTTGACCTCCATTGTGGCACGGTCAAGGCAGAGCTCCTCGAGCTGGTCATGTGCCTCCATGAGGATTGTTCCACCAGGAGTCTCATATACACCACGTGATTTCATACCTACTACACGGTTCTCAACGATATCGATGATGCCGATGCCGTGCTTGCCACCGAGACGGTTGAGCTCTCTGATGATGTCTGCTACCTTCATCTTTTTGCCGTTGACAGATGTAGGAACACCCTTCTCAAATGTCATTGTAACATACTCACCCTCGTCAGGAGCCTGCTCAGGTGTGACGCTTAATACGAGCAGATGGTCGTAGTTTGGCTCCTGTGAAGGATCCTCAAGCTCAAGTCCCTCGTGGCTGATGTGCCAGAGGTTACGGTCACGGCTGTAGCTTGAATCTGTGCCGAACGGAAGGTCGATTCCGTGTGCCTTACAGTACTCGATCTCAGCCTCACGTGAATCCATTTTCCAGTTGTCCTGGCGCCATGGAGCGATTACCTTGATATCAGGAGCAAGTGCCTTGATACCGAGCTCGAAACGGATCTGGTCGTTTCCTTTACCTGTAGCACCGTGGCAGATGGCTACAGCGCCTTCTTTTCTCGCAATCTCTACAAGCTTCTTTGCGATGCCCGGTCTTGCCATTGCTGTTCCAAGGAGGTATTTGTGCTCATAAACTGCGCCGGCCTGTACACAAGGTACGATGTAGTCCTCACTGAACTCATCACAGATATCCTCTATGTAAAGCTTTGAAGCTCCGGATAATTTAGCTCTCTCATCGAGTCCGTCAAGCTCCTCTCCCTGTCCGCAGTTGATGCAGCAGCAGATTACGTCATAGTCATAAGTCTCTTTAAGCCATGGAATGATAGCAGTGGTATCAAGTCCGCCTGAATAAGCTAATACAACTTTGTCTTTCATAAGTGCGTGTCCTCTTTTCGTTTATTCTTTATGATGGTAACCATTAACTGCTTTTGTGTCTAAAAGCCTTGAATAATTACTTTAGAATAAATATATACCAGTTCTTTACATATTGCAAGTGAAAAAATATACATTATTCATGTATAATTATACATAATTTTGTATAATTTTTCTCTTTACGGATTGAAATTACTGTACTATATTATTATGTATGATGCGTCAGACCCATTTTATATGGTTAAGCAGAAATACAATATGAAAAGAGGAAATACTATGATAAAGGCTGGTATTATTGGAGCCACCGGATATGCCGGAGCAGAGCTCGTGAGAATTTTGATGAATCATAAAGAGGTAGAGATTGCATGGTATGGCTCACGAAGCTATGTGGATGAGAATTATGCCGATATCTATGGAAATATGTTTCAGATAGTTGATGCAAAGTGCATGGATGACAATATGGAGGAGCTTGCAGAGTCGGTCGATGTGATTTTCACTGCGACACCACAGGGCTTTTTGGCAGGAGTATTGACAGAGGATATATTAAGTAAGGTAAAGATTGTTGATTTATCAGCAGACTTCCGTATAAAGGATGTAGCTACATATGAGAAATGGTACAAGCTTGAGCACAAGTCACCGCAGTTTATTGATGAGGCGGTATATGGTCTGTGTGAGATAAACAGGGACAAGGTTACAAAGGAGACAAGGCTTGTTGCAAATCCGGGCTGCTATACCACATGCTCCATCCTTACAGCTTATCCGCTTGTGAAGGAGGGACTTATTGATACAGATACACTTATTGTTGATGCAAAGTCAGGCACATCTGGCGCAGGACGTGGTGCAAAGACACCTAATCTGTTTTGTGAAGTAAATGAGAGCATGAAGGCATATGGCGTTGCCTCACACAGACATACCCCTGAGATAGAGGAACAGCTTGGATATGCGGCAGGGAAAGAAATCCTTATCAACTTTACTCCACACCTTGTTCCAATGAACAGAGGAATCCTCGCTACAGAGTATGCGACACTTAAGAAAAAGCCTGATGGAACACTTCCTACATATGATGAGATTAAGGCAGTTTACGATAAGTATTATGCAAATGAGAAGTTTGTCAGAGTGCTCAAAAAAGGTGTCTGCCCTGAGACAAAGTGGGTTGAGGGCAGCAACTATGTGGATGTAAACTTTGTGATTGATGAGAGAACCGGCAGAATTATTATGATGGGTGCTCTTGACAATCTGGTAAAGGGTGCTGCAGGACAGGCGGTTCAGAATATGAATCTGTTATTTGGCTTCGATGAGGCAGAGGGACTCAATATGGTTCCTATGTTCCCGTAATAGTTAGTAATAGGAAAGTAATTATCAGAAAGATGCATTATAATGCTGATAGTTATATAAAAATATAAGGATGATTTAATAAAATGAGTAATGAGAATAAATATGAAATAAGGGTTATGACGACAGATGACTATGACGAGGTGTACAGCCTCTGGCAGACCATCCACGGCTTTGGAATCCGTTCTATTGACGACTCAAGAGAGGGAGTCCTTAGATTTCTTAAGAGAAATCCAACTACAAGTGTTGTAGCGGTAGAAGATGGAAAGATAGTTGGAGCGATACTTTGCGGACACGATGGCAGAAGAGGCTGCCTGTATCATGTATGCGTGGATGAGCATTACAGGAAGTGCGGTATCGGAAAGAGTATGGTGGTTGCCTGCATGAGAGCACTTCAGGAAGAGCATATCAACAAGGTGTCAATCATAGCCTTCAAGGTAAATGAGCTTGGAAACCACTTCTGGAAGGAAGAGGGATGGACATTCAGAGAAGACTTAAACTACTATGATTTCACACTTAACGAAGAAAATATAACAAGATTTAACAAATAAGGAGCAGTACAATGGCAGATAAGAACATGGAACAGGTAATGGAAAAGGCACAGGTGCTCATAGAGGCACTTCCGTATATACAGAGATTTAACAGAAAGATTATCGTTGTAAAGTACGGCGGATCTGCAATGGTTGACGAACAGCTTAAAAAGCAGGTAATCCAGGATGTCACACTTCTCAAGCTGGTCGGCTTCAAGCCTATCATCGTACATGGCGGCGGCAAGGAAATCAGCAAATGGGTTGGAAAGGTCGGTATGGAGCCTGTATTTGTAAACGGACTCAGAAAGACTGATGCCGATACAATGGAGATTGCCGAGATGGTACTGAATAAGGTAAACAAATCTCTCGTTACACTTGTTGAGGAGCTTGGTGTGCAGGCTGTCGGAGTGAGTGGCAAGGACGGAGGTCTCTTAAAGGTTAAGAAAAAGTATTCAAACGGAGAGGATATAGGCTTTGTAGGTGAAATCACTGATGTCAATCCAAAGATACTTTATGACCTGTTAGAGAAGGATTTCCTTCCAATCGTGTGTCCAATCGGTCTTGATGACGAATACAATACATACAATATCAATGCAGATGATGCAGCATGTGCTATCGCAAGAGCTGTATCAGCCGAAAAGCTTGCATTCCTCACGGATATCGAGGGTGTATACAAAGACCCTTCAGATAAGAATACTCTTATTTCAGAGCTTACAGTCTCAGATGCAAAGAAGCTTATAGGTGATGGCTTTATCGGCGGAGGCATGCTTCCTAAGCTCAACAACTGCATAGATGCTATCGATAACGGAGTTTCAAGAGTACATATTCTTGATGGACGTATCGCACACTGCTTACTGCTTGAGATATTCACAAACAGAGGAATCGGAACAGCTATTCTTGGAGATTCGGAGGAGAAATTTAACAATGAGCAATAATATGGATAAACAGTCATACATTGATGAGGCAGAAAAAGAGCTGCTTCACACCTACAATAGATTTTCGCTTGTACTCGATCACGGCGAGGGAGTACATCTTTATGATACAGACGGCAATGCATATCTGGACTTCGCTGCAGGAATAGCCGTATGTGCACTTGGATACAGCAATGAGCACCACAAGGAGGCATTAAAGGCACAGGTTGATAAGCTTTTACATACATCAAACCTCTACTACAATACAACTGTCATCGAGGCGGCAGACAAGGTACTTAAGGCAAGTAAAATGGACCGTATTTTCTTTACCAACAGCGGTACAGAGGCCATAGAGGGAGCTATAAAGGCAGCAAAGAAATATGCTTTCACAAGAGACGGTCATGCCGGACATGAGATAATTGCCATGAACCATTCCTTCCACGGAAGAAGCATCGGAGCGCTTTCTGTTACAGGCAATGCGCATTATCAGGAGCCTTTTGAGCCTCTTATGCCGGGAGTTAAGTTTGCGGAGTTCAATGATTTAGAGAGTGTTAAGGCTCAGGTGACAGACAAAACCTGCGCCATTATTATGGAAACTATTCAGGGTGAGGGCGGTATTTACCCGGCAAAGAAGGAGTTTATCGAGGGAGTAAGAGCTCTCTGCGATGAAAAGGATATTCTTCTTATCCTTGACGAGATACAGTGCGGCATGGGCAGAAGTGGCGAGATGTTCGCATGGCAGAACTATGATGTAAAGCCTGACATCATGACCTGTGCGAAGGCACTCGGCTGTGGTGTGCCGGTTGGTGCTTTTCTCATGACACAGAGGGTGGCAGATAAATCCCTTGCACCGGGCGACCATGGCACCACATACGGCGGCAATCCGTTTGTAGGAGCCGCAGTAAGTGCAGTGTTTGATGAGTTTAAGCGTCTTGATATAGTAAGCCATGTAAAAGAGGTTGCACCTTACCTGGAGAAGAAGCTTGATGAGCTTGTTGCAAAATTCGACTGTCTCACAGCCAGAAGGGGTATGGGACTCATGCAGGGCGTGGAGTGCAGCCTTCCTGTAGGAAAGGTCTCAGCAGAGGCTTTAAATCAAGGTCTTATAGTCATTACGGCAGGCAGCAATGTGCTTAGATTTGTGCCTCCTCTTGTTATCGAAAAGAGTGATGTTGACGAAATGATAGAAAAACTTGAAACAACACTTGTAATACTGTCAAAAAGTCTGTAAAATAGAGAGGACATCGATTTCTCCTTTGAGATTATGATATTAATCAAAGGAGACCATATGAAAAAAATAATATTATTAAGTGCGTTTATTTTAATAATAGCGTTTGGCCTTTGCGGCTGTAAAAAGGATGATGCCACAGTTCATTTTGCTTCTGAAACGGAGCAGACTGCTGTGGTTTCAAGTGATGTAAACAGACAGACTGCTGATTCCAAGGAGAAGAAAGCTTCATCCGATGGAGAACAGGAGCAGAAGGCAAAAGACACAGCAGATGACACTGATGAATCTAGCGAGTGGTGCGTCTATATCTGTGGTCAGGTTGCCAATCCCGGAGTATACAGAGTAAAGCCGGGTGCGAGAGTCTGTGAGCTCGTTGATATGGCAGGCGGCATGCTGGATACAGCTGACAAGAGCTTTTGGAATCTGGCATCAGAGCTGTATGATGGGCAGATGCTGTATTTCCCGACTGTAGAGGAGCTTAAGTCAGATCACATACCTGAGGGCACATATACCACCGGCATAGATGGCTCGTTGATGAAGGGCGGCGCTGAGGAGCATATAGGCGTAAAGGATGGCAAGCTCAATATCAATACCGCAACTGTCGAGCAACTAATGGCTCTTTCCGGAATTGGTGAGAGCAAGGCAAAGAGTATTGTTGAAGATCGCGCCAAAAATGGATTGTTTTCTTCGATTGAGGATATCACGAGGGTGTCCGGCATCGGTGAAGCGATGTTCAATAAAATAAAAGATGATATAACAGTAAATTAGGAGTGTATAAATGGCAAAAAAAGTGCTGGTCGTTGACGACGAAAAGTTAATTGTAAAAGGAATACGTTTCAGTCTGCTGCAGGATGGCATGGAGGTAGACTGTGCATATGACGGTGAGGAGGCCTTAAATATGGCGAAGGCCAATTCATATGATATGATTCTTTTAGATGTCATGCTTCCAAAGATGGATGGCTTTGAGGTGTGTCAGGCAATAAGGGAGTTTTCTGATGTCCCGATTGTCATGCTCACTGCAAAGGGCGATGACATGGACAAAATTTTAGGACTTGAGTACGGCGCTGATGACTATATCACAAAGCCATTTAATATTCTTGAGGTAAAGGCCAGAATCAAGGCAATCATGAGGCGCACTTCACCGGAACGCGCACCACAGGTACAGTCATCTGTAATCGAAAAGGGTGATATCAAGCTCGACTGTGACAGCAGACGTCTGTTCATAAATGATAATGAAATCAATTTGACAGCAAGAGAGTTTGAACTGCTCGAGATTCTGATCAAAAATGAAAATAAAGTATACAGTAGGGAGAGCCTTTTAAAGATTGTATGGGGCGAGGATTACCCGGGGGACGTGCGTACGGTTGATGTGCATGTCAGACGTCTTCGTGAAAAGATTGAGGCAAATCCAAGCGAGCCGAAGTACGTTCATACCAAGTGGGGTGTGGGATATTACTACAACCAGAAGTAATACTTTCAGAAAGGTTCTAAAATGTTTAAGAGTAAAGTACATTTTGCATTTTATAAGAGTCTGAAATCCAGGCTGATTTTCATGATTTTTGTTCTCGTTCTGGTACCGGAGGTGGTACTGTGCTTCGGCATACTTAACACCTACGAGTCCAGAGCGGTTTCAATCCGCGAAAGTGAAGTGCTTAGTCAGGCAAAGATTCTCGCAAACAAGATATCCACAAGTAAATACTTTGATAAGGATGGCAGTGACTTGAGCAATATTGATGCTCAGATTGACACTCTTACTACTATATATGAGGGCCGTGTGCTCATAGTTGACAAGCATTTTAAGATTATTAAGGATACGTACAATTTAGATGATGGCAATACTATTGTCTCAGAGGAGGTTATCAAGACCTTCTCTGCTTCAGAGATTACGAACTATGATTCTAAAAATCACTATATCGAGCTTTCTGTTCCGATAAGCAATCCAAACGACAAGGATTCAAAGATAGAGGGAGCACTTGTTGTAAGTGTGTCGACGGACAATATATCACTAAATATGTCATATCTGACACAGATTGCAGTGACTGTTGCAATTATCGCAGGTGCGGTGGTGCTCTTTTTTGGCGTGCTTGTGCTTTTACACCTTTTTGTTCCGCTGAAGAAGCTTTCTGACGAGATATCAGACATTAAGGATGGTTTTGGAAAAGAACAGCTGGATGTAGATGACTATGCGGAGACTGCTATAATAAGCAGGAATTTTAATGAGCTGATGAGCGGAATGAAGGTCATGGATGAGTCCAGACAGGAGTTTGTATCGAATGTGTCACACGAGCTCAAGACACCTCTTACTTCCATGAAGGTACTCGCAGATTCCATCAACAGCATGGGTGATGAGGCTCCGATTGAGATGTACAGGGAGTTCATGGGAGATATCACAAGTGAGATAGACAGAGAGACAAAGATAATAAATGACCTGTTATCACTGGTCAAGATGGACAAGTCGGCTGCCACGCTGAATATCGAGAGTGTTAATATCAATGACCTGCTCGAGCAGATTATGAAGAGACTTCAGCCGATTGCTGACAAGCAGCAGGTGGAGCTTGTACTCGAGAGCTTCAGACCGGTAACTGCAGAGATAGATGAGGTGAAGCTGACGCTTGCTTTTACAAACCTCATTGAGAATGCAATCAAGTACAATGACAACGAGACCGGTGGCTATGTTCATGTATCCTTAAATGCAGACCATCAGTATTTCTATCTGAAGGTGGAGGACAACGGTATCGGTATACCGGAGGAGTCCTTAGAGCACATCTATGAGAGATTTTACCGCGTGGACAAGTCACATTCGAGAGAGATTGGCGGTACGGGTCTGGGACTTGCCATTACAAGAAGCTCTATTCTTATGCACAGGGGAGCTATAAAGGCTCACAGTGTGGTGGGAGAGGGCACTACCTTTGATGTGCGTATACCGCTCAACTATATTGCATAGGAGGCTTGACGTGAAAAGAATAATTATATTCATGCTTACTGCGGCAATTCTGCTCTCCATGGTGGGCTGCACAAAGAAAAAAGCAGACAATACGGTTGAGGTGTATTGTCTGAATATGGATGTGACGAGCAGTGTGCCGGAGTCGTATGTGCTTAGAAGCAAAAACTCAGATGTGGACAAGCAGGTGGATGAGCTTCTTGGAAGACTGCAGGATAAGCCTGAGGACTCTAGGCTTCGCAAGGCTATCCCGGATGAGGTGGTGGTCAGAGGCCATGAGGAGAAAAACTATAACTGTACTGTGGATTTCAGCAAGGAGTACTATGACCTTACAGCTGCGCAGGAGGTGCTTTTGAGAGCGTCTGTGGTACGCACGCTCACACAGTTGGATAGTATTTCATATGTCACATTTACCGTAAACAGTATTCCTCTTGTGGACTCGGATGATGAGATTGTCGGCAGCATGGGTGCTGATGATTTTGTTGAGAATCCGGGTGAGCAGATTAATACAAGTGTGAAGGAGACACTCACGCTTTATTTTGCTGACAAGGATGGTACAGGGCTTGAAAAACAGACAAGAGTGATACATTACAGCTCAAACATAGCACTTGAAAAGCTTGTTGTTGAGCAGCTTATAGAGGGACCGAAGGGCTCAAAGCTTAAGGCAACTCTCCCGGGCACGACAAAGCTTATCAATGTGTCTGTGGCAGACAGAATATGCTATCTGAACTTTGATTCTTCGTTCAGAAATACTATTGACAATAACCTCACAGAGGATGTGGTGCTTTATTCGATAGTTAATTCACTCACCTCGCTGCATACTGTGGACAAGGTACAAATCTCGCTTGACGGTGAGAATGACGGCATGTTGCTTTATAATTACAAGCTAAGCGACATGTATGAGTTTAATAAAGATATAGTGGATTCTGATGATTCCACGGAAAAAACTGAAAAATAGAATAGATTGGATTAGGAGGAGAAGAGCATTAGTAAAAGACCGATGTTTTTATTTGCGTTGGTCTATACTGCAGGAACTGTTTCCGGTATGTATGGCAGGGGCTTTGGACTTCTGGTCTTTGCCATACTGCTTGTGGCTTTAATAGCTGAGTGTATTGCAGCTAAGGGCGGCTTTTCCGGTGTCAGGCGCATAGTTGTTTTACTTATCCTGACATCATCAGCTGTTTTTGCCACAGCACAATTCAGATACGCTTCAGTAGATGAAAACCGTGACAGCTATATGCAGTATATGACAGATGAAAAATCTGTCATCGTCTGGGGGAAGATTTATAAAACTGAATACAAGTATTTCTCATACAGGTATTATATGACGGACTGTGTGGTGCAGCCTGAGGACGGCAAGGCTTTTGGCAGAAAAATATCCTGTGGTGATGTCGTGGTATACTGTGACAGCAAAAGCGCACATCTGGGCGATTATATGAAAGCCTGCGGCAGGATAGGCTTGTTTAAGTCTGCTACCAATGAGGGTGAGTTTGACAGAGCGGGCTTTTACCGCTCTCAGGGAATTGATTTTTCTGTGAAGGCAGACAATATTAAGACAAGCACCGGTAAACATGCATGGTATTACCATAGGCTTGAAAAGCTTCGTGATACGCTGTCAGCGTCACTTCTTAAGGTGACTGATGAGACGACGGCAGGAGTGCTTTCGTCCATGCTGCTTGGAGACAAGTCGTATCTGGATGATGAGATAAAGGATTTGTACCAGATCAGCGGTATTTCACATATACTGGCTATTTCCGGGCTTCATATTTCTATAGTTGGCATGGCCTTTTACAGGCTTCTCAGAAAAAGAAGGGTAAGCTATACAGCGGCATTTATCTGTTCTGCGGCACTTATACTAAGCTATGCTGTTATGACAGGAAATGCCGTGTCCACAAGGCGTGCTGTGGGGATGTTCATACTTACAATGCTTGCGGCGGCTTTAGGCAGATGCACAGATATGCTAAATTCTCTTGGTATCATGGTCATTTACCTGCTGTGGGACAATCCTATGGTTTTGGGATATGCCGGATTTGTGTTCTCGGTAGGGGCAATACTTGCTATAGGTATTGTGACGCCTTTGATGAGTGAGCCTAAGGGTGAGAAATTCTGGGCATCAGTATCCATACAGCTTCCGATGCTTCCGGTTGTGGCTATGAATTATTATGAGCTGCCTCTTTTTGCGGTGTTTGTAAATCTCATTGTGATACCGGCTTTACCTGTCGTATTTATTTCGGGTCTGCTTGCGTCTGCCGCAGGCTGCTTTGGCGTGATGCCCGGCAAACTGCTGGTGTTTCCTGCATTTGCGGTGTTAAAGCTTTATGAGGTGCTTTGCGGTCTTGTTATGAAGCTTCCGGGGGCATCGGTTATCACAGGAGCTCCTGATGGATACAGGATTTTCCTTTTTTATGTTGTTATGAGTGGCTTTTTGGTGGCATTTTCGCTTAAAAAATGTGCCATAGAGTGTGGCTCAAAAGAAAAAGGCCAAATCCTTTACAGTGTCCAAAGAGTGGTGTGTACAGCAGTCCTGATTGCAATTTTGCTTGTGAAGCCAAAAACTGCTGCGCAGCTTGATATACTTGATGTTGGGCAGGGAGATGGCATATTTTATCGCTTTGAGTCAGGCACATGCATCTTTATTGATGGAGGAAGCTCTGACCAAAAACAGCTTGGCGAGAATGTGATTATGCCGTTTCTTAAGTATAACGGCATACAGGGTATATCATACTGGTTTGTTTCACATGCAGACAGTGATCATATAAGCGGATTGTCTGAGGTGATAGACAGTGGGTATACTATAGAGCATATAGTTGTGGCAGAAGCGGCGGCTAATGAGGAAGCTATGGAGGAGCTGCTTTTTAAAGCTAAGGAAGCAGGAATTGATATATGCCTTATGTCAAAGGGGGATTCGATTGAAATAAATGATGCATCAGGTTCGCGCAGTACTGCAAATGAAGAAGCTGATGGCATCATGTGCCTGTATCCGGGGCCCGCTGATACAGCCTTGGACAGAAACGATATGTGTCTTGTGCTGAAGCTCACGGATGGCAGGTTTAGTGGTATTTTCGGCGGAGATATATCATCTGAGGTAGAAAAGAAGCTTGTTAATGAGTATGGGGATGAGCTTTCTGTGGATTTTTACAAGGCAAATCATCATGGTTCCAGGTATTCAAGCTCTGCAGACTGGATTGAGGCTTTAAGCCCAAGGTGGGCTGCAGTATCATGCGCGGCAGAAAACCGCTATGGACATCCGGCTGATGAAGCCATGGATAGGCTTATGGATGCAAAGTGCCGTATTTTATACACAATGCAAAGTGGTCAGATTAAGTATAAAGAGAGTGCTATATATGAAAACAATAGACAATGATATAAAAGCAGGAGATTTCAAAAAGGTTTATCTGCTGTATGGACAGGAGAGATACCTCATAAAACAGTACAGGGACAAGCTGATAAAGGCTATGGTCAGTGAGGGCGACAGCATGAACTTTTCATCGTTTGAGGGCGATGGAATCAACCAGAAGGAGATAATTGACCTGGCGGAGACACTTCCGTTTTTTGCGGATAAAAGAGTGATTCTTATAGAGGATGCAGGCATTTTTTCAAAGGCAGGCGATGAGCTTGGAGAGTATTTAAAGGATTCACCTGAGAGCACGCACTTTATATTTGTTGAGGAGAGCGTTGATAAGCGCTCAAAGCTTTATAAGGCGGCAGCCAAGTGCGGTAATCCTGTGGAGTTCAAGGAACAGACGGATGAGACACTTGCCAGATGGATAGGAATGAGGATTAGAAAAGATGGAAAGGGCATGAGCCAGGCTGCCTACAACAGCTTTATAGAAAAAACCGGCACAGATATGGAAAATATCGACAAGGAGCTTGAGAAGCTGCTGTGCTACTGCATGGACAAGGACGTGATTGAGCTTTCGGATGTTGAGGCTGTAACGACAGAGCAGATCACAAACAAGGTGTTTGAGATGGTTGATGCGATTGCATCACACAAACAAAAGCGTGCGCTTGAGCTGTATTACGATCTGCTGGCACTTAAGGAGCCTGCCATGCGTATTATGTATCTTATATCGCGCCAGTTCAATATACTGATGAATGTGAAAGCCATGACAAATAAGGGCTTTGGCAACAAGGATATAGCATCAAAGGCCGGATGCCCGGAGTGGGCGGTACGCAAATATCAGGCGCAGTGCAGGGCATATTCGCTGGATGATTTAAAGATGGCTGTGAGAGACGGTGTGGCATATGAGGAGGCTGTGAAGACTGGCAGGATGAATGACCAGATGGCTGTGGAGCTTTTTATAGTGCAGTACTCTGCAGATATGACCGGCACTCATGCGACAGGCAGTAAATGATATAACGCAAATATATAAAAAAACAAATAAAAAAACCCATCGGTATGACGGCACCGATGGGTTTATTATTTATTGCTATATAGTAATTAAGCTAATCCGTTAACAAGCTTTGTTAAACGAGATACTTTTCTGGCTGCGTTGTTCTTGTGGAAGATACCCTTTGAACCAGCGCTTGCGATAGCAGAAGTTGCATCCTTTAATGCAGCCTCAGCAGCAGCCTTATCATTTGCAGCTACAGCAGCCTCAACCTTCTTGATTGCTGTCTTAACTCCTGATTTGATTGCTTTATTTCTTGCAGCCTTAGTTTCTGTTACTAAAATTCTCTTTTTTGCTGATTTAATGTTAGCCAACTCGTACACCTCCAAATATTTAATCTAATGTATGCCAAAACAGACACGGACGCTTTGGCACAAACATACTAGAATATAATATGTCAACCTTTCTGCTCTGTCAATACATATTTTGAAAAAAATTGCAAAAAATTAACATATATGTGATTTTGGAATATCATACAGGGGAGGTGTATTGATTTGTCGGCTGATAAATGGTGTGCAAGAACTGATCTGGCGCTTGAGACGCAGGAGAGCCTTAAAAAGGCAAACACAGATATGAGAGGTGTGAATTTCTCTGAAAAAAAGCTGGATAATGGAATCATAGTCAGTGTAGTGACAATTGACTCGGAAAATGCAGTCAGGGCTACAGGCCGTCCTAAAGGAAAATATGTGACAATTGAGGCTGCTATGCTGTCCGAGGGAGATGAGGAGTGCTGTCAGGCTGTGACAAGGGAGCTTTCAAGAGAGCTTAAGAGCTTTGTAAAGGCTGTCTGTGACAAGCGTATATATGCGGCGCTTGTTGTCGGGCTTGGAAACAGAAATGTAACTCCTGATGCGCTTGGGCCAAGATGCGTTGACAGCTTGTTTATCACCCGCCATATTGTAAAGGAATATGGCAGGTATGCGTTTAGCAACGAGAATGTAAACAGTGTGTGCGGCCTGGTGCCGGGCGTGATGGCTCAGACAGGCATGGAGTGCCTTGAGATAATAAAGGGTGTGGTGAGCGAGGTGAAGCCTGATTTTGTTGTGACAATTGATGCGCTTGCGGCACGCAGTACAAAGAGGCTGGGCTGTACCATACAGCTGACGGATACAGGCATAGTGCCCGGAAGCGGGGTAGGAAACCACAGGGATGGTATTAACCATGGCAATCTCGGAGTGCCTGTTATCGCAATTGGTATTCCGACAGTCATTGATGCGGTGACTATTGTTTCAGATGCGGTAAATGCCAGCCGGGAGAACACCGCAAAGCTCATGTCGCCTAAGTTAAACGGCATGTTTGTGACGCCGAAGGATATTGACGAGACGGTTAAGAGACTGGCAGGGCTTTTGTCTGAGGGCATAAATATGGCTTTTTCAAACGATGAATATGATGACTATAGTGAATAATTTTATTGCTTCGAATATCATTAGAGCCAGCCGCATAAGCTTTATGTAGCAGAGGCTACCTGATGCTTTAGATGGGAGATGATATTGTGAAGAAGAAAATGATTGTGCTTATAGCATTTATATATATTGCGTCTATGCTGTTTTGCGGTGATGGTGTGGGAAAGAAGTTCGTGGAAGAAAAATTTCCGCACCTTACATATTCTGACAAGGAGTGTGATGATTCAAAAAAGAAGGAGCTGCGTATTGTGGAGGATGAGGATACAGCAGGAGGTATTCTCTCATATGAGGAGCTTGCTGCGATGGAAAATGAAAATGCAAGTGTCAGGAACAATATGCTGCCGGATACCGACCAGCTGGCATTTGTTGATGAAGCTGAAAAAAACGGTGAGCTGGCAGAGCTCAAGGATCAGCAGAACGTGAAAATGCCGCAGGTAGATATGAGCTTTGACAATCTGGTAAAAAACTATTATCAGGTGGACAAGACTACATATATAGGAGCCGATGAGCTGTGTGAGGAGGTTTTGCTTGGGCGCGATATGTCTATAGAAAAGTCAGGCGATGGTCCTGATATACTCATATACCATACACATTCACAGGAGGGGTACAGTGATTCACTTGATACATCAGAGACTGAGACCGTAGTTGGAGTGGGTGACAGGCTTGAATCACTTTTGAGGGAAAAATACGGCTACAATGTGCTGCATCACAAGGGGCAGTATGATGTGAATGACCGAGACCATGCGTATTCTAATTCACTTCCTGAGATTACAGAGATTATTGAGAAAAATCCGTCTATAAAGGTGGTTATTGACCTGCACAGGGATGGAGTGGCTGAGACTACAAGGCTTGCTGCCACAATAGATGGAAAGCCTATGGCACAGATTATGTTTTTTAACGGGCTGTGCCGCACTGCTGCAAGGGGACCGATTAATAGTCTGCCCAATGAGTATCTGGGGGATAATCTGGCGTTTTCATTTCAGCTGCAGCTCATGGCAAATGAGTATTATCCGGGGCTTGCAAGGCGCATATACTTAAAGGGCTACAGATATAATATGCATCTGTGTCCGAAATCACTGCTCGTGGAGGTGGGAGCGCAGACAAATACCAAGGAGGAGGCGTACAATGCAATGGAACCACTTGCAGATATACTTGATAAAGTGTTAAAATAATATAGACTTTATTTCACAAATCTGATAAACTTTGATGAGTTATTGAAAGCATTAGGAGGACATATGTCAATAGATCAGAGCAAAATCCGCAATTTTTGTATTATTGCCCATATTGATCACGGTAAATCTACACTCGCGGACAGAATTATAGAAAAAACAGGCACACTTACCAGCAGGGAGATGCAGGCTCAGGTGCTCGACAATATGGATTTAGAGAGAGAGCGTGGTATCACAATCAAGTCTCAGGCAGTCCGTATTATATATACCGCAAAGGATGGCGAAGAGTATATTTTTAATCTGATAGATACACCGGGACACGTGGATTTTAACTATGAGGTATCAAGGAGTCTTGCGGCCTGTGACGGAGCTATACTTGTAGTGGATGCGGCCCAGGGCGTTGAGGCACAGACACTTGCAAATGTTTACCTTGCACTGGATCATGACCTGGATGTATTTCCTGTTATAAATAAAGTGGATCTGCCGAGTGCGCGCCCGGATGAGGTGGCACAGGAGATAGAGGATGTTATCGGTATTGAAGCTATGGATGCACCGCGTATTTCCGCAAAGACAGGACTCAATATAGAGGATGTGCTGGAGCAGATTGTAAAAAAGATTCCGGCACCAACAGGCGATAAAGATGCACCGCTTAAGGCGCTTATATTTGATGCAACATATGATTCTTATAAGGGAGTCATTATTTTCTGCCGACTGAGAGAGGGCTCTGTAAAGGTAGGAGACACAATAAAGATGATGGCTACAGGTGCATCTGATGTGGTTACAGAGGTGGGTTATTTTGGCGCAGGCCAGTTTATACCATGCGATGAGCTTTCGGCCGGTATGGTTGGATACATTGCAGCCAGCATCAAAAATGTCAGGGATACACGTGTGGGTGATACAGTTACACTCGTTGACAGACCGTGCGATGAGGCGCTTCCGGGCTATAAGAAGGTCAACCCTATGGTTTACTGTGGTCTTTATCCTGCGGACAGTGCAAAGTATCCTGATTTAAGGGATGCGCTTGAAAAGCTGCAGGTCAACGACGCTTCATTACAGTTTGAGCCTGAGACATCACTGGCACTTGGCTTTGGCTTCAGATGCGGATTCCTTGGTCTTTTACATCTGGAAATTATTCAGGAGAGACTGGAGAGAGAGTTTGATCTGGATCTCGTTACCACTGCACCTAGTGTTATTTACAAGATTCACAAGACAAGCGGTGAGGTGATAGATTTGACCAATCCTTCAAATATGCCGGATCCGTCAGAGATTGAGTATATGGAGGAGCCATACGTATCTGCAGAGATTATGGTCACAAGTGACTATGTCGGTGCGATTATGAAGCTGTGCCAGGAGAGACGAGGAGTCTATATCAGCATGGAGTATATCGAAAAAACACGAGCTCTCATAAAGTACGACTTGCCATTAAATGAGATTATCTATGATTTCTTTGATGCTTTAAAGTCACGCTCGAGGGGGTATGCTTCGTTTGACTATGAGATGAAGGATTATGAGCGCTCAGAGCTTGTCAAGCTTGACATCTTAATCAATAAGGAAATGGTCGATGCACTTTCATTTATCGTATTCAAGGAGAGTGCATACGAAAGAGGCCGTAAGATGTGCGAGAAGCTTAAGGGTGAGATACCAAGGCATCTGTTTGAGATACCTATTCAGGCAGCAGTCGGTGGCAAGATTATAGCAAGAGAGACGGTTAAGGCGCTTCGCAAGGATGTGCTTGCCAAGTGCTACGGTGGTGATATTTCACGTAAGAAGAAGCTGCTTGAGAAGCAGAAGGAAGGAAAGAAGAGGATGCGTCAGGTGGGCAATGTAGAGATACCACAGGAGGCATTCATGAGTGTGCTTAAGCTGGATGAGGAGTAATCGCACATATGAAGAATCTTGAGATTTATATTCATATACCATTTTGTGTGAGAAAATGTGAATATTGTGATTTTTTATCATTTCCCGCAGACGATGATGCAAAGCTTCGCTATGTCAAGGGGCTTATGGCGGAAATGATATTTTACGGCCCGCTTATGAAGAACTATCAGGTGTCATCTGTCTATATCGGAGGAGGTACACCAAGCTCCATAGATGAGCAGTGGATTGCTGCTTTGATGGAGGGTGTGTTTGACTGCTTTAATGTGATGCCTGATGCTGAGATATCCATAGAGTGCAATCCCGGTACGCTTAGCAGGGAAAAGCTTTTAGCATACAGGGATGCGGGGATCAACCGCCTGTCCATAGGACTGCAGTCGGCAAATAATGATGAGCTTAAGCAGCTCGGGCGTATACATACCTTTGAACAGTTTGTGACGAATTACGAGGTGGCCAGAAACGTGGGCTTTAAAAATATCAATGTAGATTTGATGTACGGGCTGCCGGGACAGTCAGCGTCACAGTATATGGCGACGGTAAACAAGATTATAAGGCTTCATCCGGATCATATATCGGCGTATTCTCTTATAGTGGAAAAGGGTACTCCTTTCTATGAAAAGTACAAGTTTGACATGGTGCGCCAGGAGGCGGGCATGAGAACAGAGTTTCTGCCTAATGAGGACGAGTTATATGATATGGAAAAGGCGGGACAGAAGGCATTTATGGATGCCGGCTACAGGCAGTATGAGACATCTAACTATGCTAAAAGAGGTATGGAGTGCCGCCATAATATAGGCTACTGGACCAGAGCTGACTATTTAGGACTTGGAATAGGGGCGGCATCGCTTATATCAAATGTCAGATATACCAATACATCCGATATGGATGAATATCTGTCGCGCTGCCGTCATATACATGATGTGGGTGATGATATATTTAAGGCCAATCTGCATGTGGCAGCTGATGTTATAGACAAAAAGGGACAGATGGAGGAGTTTATGTTTCTTGGACTTCGTATGAATGAGGGGGTCACAAGAGAAGCCTTTGAGAGGGCATTTGGTATTTCGATAGATGCAATCTACAAGGATACGATAGACAGCCTGAAAAAACAGGAGCTGCTCGTGGTAAAGGCCGGGCATATCTATTTATCGGAGAGAGGAAAGGATGTAGCCAATTACGTTATGGCACAGTTTTTGAAGGATTAACGGAGAATAAATTATGGATATGACTTTTAAGCTTCAGGTGTTTGAGGGACCGCTTGATCTGCTTTTATACTTGATAGAGAAAAATAAAGTAAATATTTATGATATCCCGATTGTCGAGATTACAGCGCAGTACATGGAGTATGTGAATCAGATGAAAAAGGATAACCTGGACACGCTCAGCGAGTTTCTCGTGATGGCAGCTACGCTCCTCGACATAAAGTCAAAGATGCTTCTCCCAAAGAAAGAGGAAGAAGAGCAGGAGCAGGAAGATCCAAGAGCAGAGCTTGTGCAGCAGCTGCTTGAGTACAAGATGTACAAGTGCATGGCAAATGAGCTTAAGGATCGCCAGCTGGATGCCGGCAAGGTGTGGTATAAGAAGAAGGACATACCTGATGAGGTCCTTGCATATGAGGAGCCTGTTAATCTTGAGGAGCTTGTCGGAGATATCCGTCTTTCTGATTTAAACAGAATCTTTCAAAGTATAATGAAGAGACAGGAAGAAAAGATAGATAAGGTCCGTTCGAAGTTTGGTAAGATTGAAAAGGAAGAGGTCTCCTTAGAGGAAAAGATGGAATATCTGACAGACTATGCTGCCTCACACAAGCACTTCAGCTTCAGAGGGATGCTTACTGCATCGTCAAGCAAAGTGGAAGTCATAGTTACATTTCTTGCCATACTGGAGCTTATGAAGACCGGCAAATTAACTATTGTTCAGGAGCATATTTTTGATGATATCCGGATTGAGTCAAGGATTGCTGCATAAAGAGGGGTTGAGGATATATGAATTACAAAGCTGCAATAGAGGCTATTTTATTTACCATGGGAGAATCTGTGGAGCTTGGAAGGATAGCCGATGCAATACAATTAAATGAAAAAGAAACAAAAAAGCTGCTTGACGAGCTGATTAAGGAGTATAGAAGCTCTTCAAATATTGGTATGAATATTATAGAGCTTGATGGTGCTTATCAGATGTGTACAAAGCCGCAGATGTATGAGTATCTCATCCGCATTGCAAAGCAGCCTAAGAAGAGGGTGCTTACGGATGTGCTTTTAGAGACTCTTTCAATCATAGCGTACAAGCAGCCTGTAACAAAGGCAGAAATAGAAAAAATCAGAGGTGTGTCAAGTGAACATGCCGTAAGCAAGCTTGTCGAGTACAATCTGGTGCAGGAGCTTGGAAGGCTTGATGCCCCGGGAAGACCGCTTTTGTTTGGTACCACAGAGGAATTTCTAAGGAGCTTTGGGGTTTCGTCTATCGACGAGCTGCCGGTACTAAGCCCTGTGCAGGTTGAGGAGTTTAAGCAGGAGGCAGAGGAAGAGATGCACGTGAAGCTTGATGTGTAGTGCAGGTGTATTGCGTAAGCTGCCATTTCATATAATAAGGACATGCAAATAATCATATATATTACCGATGGAGGTAATTATATGATTATTTTTTTTAGAAAATATAAGTCGAAAATAGCTTTAATGGTTTTCATTTGTGTGTTGGTTTGTACTGTTGGCTGTTTGTTTGATTTTAAGTCGCTGGAAAAGCAAAAAAAGCCCGGTTTGGAAAAGAAAAGTGTGTTTATGGCGGCTGAAAATACTGATGCTAAGAATACTGACAAAGCCGTAAATGAGCCCAGGCTTCATGCTGTTTCAGCGGCATTATATGATGCGGATGACGAGACGTTTATATATGGCAGAAATATGAGAGACAGCATGGCAAATGCCAGCACCACGAAGCTTCTTACGTGCATTGTGGCACTTGAGAAAGCCGATATAAATGATATGGTCACGGTTTCACAAAATGCCGCATCACAGCCTGAGGTCAAGCTTGGACTTGTGGCCGGGAATAGCTATAATATGAAGGATTTACTCTATGGCATGATGCTTGAGTCGTTCAATGACTGTGCCTATGCGATTGCGGAGCATGTGGGCGGCTCGACGGAGGGCTTTGCAAAGCTTATGAATGAAAAAGCAAATGAGATAGGGTGCCTTGGCACGTATTTTATTACACCAAACGGGCTGGATGCTGAGAATGATATAAGCTTTCACCACTCCACGGCGGGAGATTTGTGTGTTATAATGTCTTATTGTGCGTGGAAATCATCAAAATCAACACAGTTTCTTGAGATAACACAGACTATGAAGTACACATTTGCGACAAAGGAAGGTCAGATGATTTTTAGCAATCACAACAGGCTTCTTACGGAGACGGATTATTGCATATCAGGAAAGACCGGCTTTACCACAAAGGCAGGCTACTGCTATGTCGCAGCAGTTGAAAAGGATGGAAGGAGAATGTGCCTTTCTCTCTTGGGCTGTGGGTGGCCAAACAATAAAAACTATAAGTGGGCTGATGCAAAGAGTCTGGTGGAGTATGCAGTTTCAGATGCTGCCGAAGATTCTTACTGTGATGCTGCTTGTGTAACAATACAACAGACAGTTGGTATACAGACAACGGATAAGCAGACGGCTGACAAGACGGTGGCAGGAGAAAATACTCAGGCAGCAAAAAAAGAGGGTGGAAACAAAATTAACTTAAAATATTTAGAAAACAATAAGAAGAATAAGAAAATTTGCGGGAATTTCCTCAAGAATTTTACAATTAATATAGGAAATTTTTTCTAAACATAAAATAAAGTTAAAAATTTAACAAATTAGTTGAAAAAAATTCAGAAATAGTCTATTATCATACTAGCGAAAAATTTTATTTTTTTATAGATGGAGGATATAAAATGAGTAGTAACAATCAAAGCTTGGCAATGCAGCGTATTGCTAAGTTAGTCGACGAGAACAGTTTCATGGAAATTGGTTCTCTTGTGACAGCTCGCAGTACAGATTTTAACCTTACTGCAGCAAAAGCTCCTTCAGATGGTGTTATTATCGGACACGGTCTGATTGATGGAAATCTTGTATTTATCTACAGCCAGGATGCAACAGTTCTTAACGGAACAATCGGCGAGATGCATGCAAAGAAAATTGCTTCTGTATATGATATGGCCATGAAAATGGGCGCACCTGTTATCGGATTTATCGATTGTGGTGGTATCAGACTTCAGGAGTCAGTTGATGCTTTAGACGGATTTGGTCTTATCTACGCCAAGGAAGTTGCAGCAAGTGGCGTTATTCCACAGATTTGTGGTGTATTCGGTAACTGCGGTGGCGGACTTTCTGTAGTACCGGCTCTTTGTGATTTCGCTTATATCGAAGAGTCTAAGGGCAGAATGTTTGTTAATACTCCTGATGCAATAGAGGGTAACCGCGTTGAGAAATGCGATACAGCAGCAGCTTCATTCCAGAGTGAGAACAATGGATGTGTAGACGGAATCGGTTCAGAGGATGATATTATCGCTGATATCAGAGCTCTTGTCAGCATGCTTCCGCTCAACAACGAGGGAGATGTATACACAGACTCATGTGAGGATGATCTCAACAGAGCATGTAACAGCATGGCTGATATGAAGGCTGATCCAAGATTCCTCTTATCAGAGCTTTCTGATGATCATGTATTCTTTGAGACAAAGAAAGACTTTGCCAAGAATATGGTTACAGGCTTTGTTAAATTAAACGGCATGACAGTCGGTGCAGTTGCAAACTGCAGCACAGTATATGATGCTGAGGGCAAGAAGGCAGAGGAGTTTGCACTCTCTCTTACTGCAAAGGGCTGCAACAAGGCAGCTGAGTTTGTATCATTCTGTGATGCTTTCTCAATTCCTGTACTTACACTTACAAATGTAAACGGATTCAAGAACTGCATGTGCTCTGAGAAGAAGCTTGCAAAGGCTCTTGCCAGAATGACATATGCATTCTCAAGTGCAACATGTCCAAAGGTTAACCTGATTACAGGCGAGGCTTACGGAAGCGCATATGTTGCAATGAACTCTAAGTCAATCGGAGCTGATATGGTTTATGCATACCCTGATGCAAAGATTGGTATGATGGATTCAAAGATTGCAGCTGAGATTATGTATCCGGGCGCTGATGCAAAGGAAATCGATGAGAAGGCAGCTGATTACGAGAAGCTTCAGTCTTCTGTTTCATCAGCAGCAGCCAGAGGATATGTAGACCTCATCATTGATCCGGCTGACACAAGAAAATATCTTGTAGGTGCTTTTGAGATGCTTTACACCAAATATGTAGATGCACCAGAGAAGAAACACGGAACTAAATAATAGAAAGGCGCATTTTGTTATGAAGAAAAAAATAACATATATCCTTAGCCTTCTTATGATTGTATGTATGCTTGGAGCATGTGGCTCTGACAATGCCGAAAAGACATACGGCGGATACACAACAGACGAGCTTCATACTGAGGCAACAGACAGCCTTGGCAATATCCAGAACTACATTGCGCTCGTAGATAGTTGTGGCGGTTATGACAACTATGAGAAGAGTGTCAAGGAAGTTGAGGAGAAGACAGGCATGACAGAGGGTGAGGTTGTTTACAACACACTCGGACAGTCGGGAAGAAGCGTTTCAATGAAAAATATCGACGCTGAGCTTGATGCCGTTTCATCATGGCTTGATCTGGTTGACAAATACGGAGACGTAAAGGATGCAACTAATGGCAAGGATTTTACAGTAACCAAGTCAGGTGGTACACTCACTACCGATATGACACTTACATTTGGCAAGCAGGATGTAACATACGAATTAGTATATGATTCGGTTACCATGGAGGTAACAGGAATCTCACTTACTCCTGTTCAGACAATGGGACAGAAGCTTGCTAAGGCAGGACAGAACACAGTAATTTCAATGAGTATTGTATTCTGTGTACTTATTCTTATCTCTCTTATCATTTACTGCTTCAAGTTTATTGCTCTTATCGGTAATAAGCCAAAGAAGGCAGAAGCAAAGAGCGAGCCTGAAAAGAAAGAGGCTGTTGTTGCAGCAGCACCTGCTACAGACCTTACAGATGATACAGAGCTTGTAGCTGTTATCTCAGCAGCTATAGCAGCAAGCGAGGGTACTACAACAGAGGGCTTTGTAGTCCGTTCAATCAATAGAAGATAATTTAGGAGGACATTTGAGATGAAAAACTATACAATTACCGTTAACGGAAATGTTTACGATGTTACAGTAGAAGAGACAGGAAGCACACCTAGCACAGCAAGCACACCTAGAAGAGCTGCAGCACCTGCTGCCGCTGCACCAAAGGCTGCTGCACCTGCAGGAGCAGGAAGCATCAAGGTTGAGGCCGGAGCTGCCGGAAAGGTATTTAAGCTCGAGGCTAAGGTTGGCGATGCAGTAAAGAAGGGTGATACACTTCTTATTCTTGAGATCATGAAGATGGAGACACCTGTTGTTGCACCACAGGATGGAACAGTAGCAAGCATTGATGTTGCTGTTGGTGATTCAGTAGAGTCAGGTGCATTACTTGCAACATTAAACTAATTCCAGGAGGTAAACTAATTTGAGTTACGTAGGTGAAACACTTTCAAACCTCCTACATCAGACTGCCTTTTTTAATCTGTCAGTCGGAAACTATGTTATGATTGCCGTAGCATGTGTATTCCTGTTTTTGGCTATTAAAAAAGGATTTGAGCCTTTACTTTTAGTACCTATTGCTTTTGGTATGCTCCTTGTTAATATCTATCCTGATATTATTGTAAGTCCTGAGCACTCAAGCAATGGAGTAGGTGGTTTACTTTATTATTTCTATACCCTTGATGAGTGGTCAATTCTTCCTTCACTGATTTTCCTCGGTGTCGGAGCTATGACAGACTTTGGTCCGCTTATCGCAAACCCTATCAGCTTCTTACTCGGAGCTGCAGCACAGTTTGGTATTTTCGGAGCTTACTTCCTTGCAATCCTTCTCGGATTCAATGACAAGGCAGCAGCAGCCGTATCTATCATCGGTGGAGCTGACGGACCTACATCTATTTTCCTTGCCGGAAAATTAGGTCAGACAGGTCTGATGGGACCTATCGCCGTGGCAGCGTACTCGTACATGGCATTAGTACCTATCATCCAGCCGCCAATTATGAAATTATTTACTACAAAGAAAGAGCGTGCAATCAAGATGCAGAACCTTCGTCCTGTAAGCAAGCTTGAGAGAATTCTCTTCCCTGTAGTAGTTACTATCGTTGTTTGTACACTGCTTCCAACTACAGCACCACTCGTTGGTATGCTCATGCTTGGAAACCTTTTCCGTGAGTCTGGTGTAGTACGTCAGCTTCAGGAGACAGCAAGCAACGCCCTTATGTACATTGTAGTTATCTTACTCGGTACATCAGTAGGTGCTTCTACAAGCGCAGAGTCATTCCTTAATATGAGCACAATCAAGATCGTTATCCTTGGTCTTATTGCATTCATGGTGGGAACTGCTGCCGGAGTACTTTTTGGAAAGCTTTTATGCTTCCTTACAAAAGGCAAGATCAATCCACTTATCGGTTCAGCCGGTGTATCCGCTGTTCCTATGGCTGCCCGTGTATCTCAGAAGGTCGGTGCAGAAGAGGATCCAACAAACTTCCTTCTTATGCATGCTATGGGACCTAACGTAGCCGGTGTTATTGGAACTGCCGTAGCGGCCGGATGCTTCATGGCTATATTCGGTATTTAGATTTAATTAAGGAGGATTAATCATGTCAGAAGTGGTAAAGAAACCATTAAAAATAACAGAAACTGTTCTTCGTGATGCACATCAGTCACTGATTGCAACCAGAATGACAACAGAGCAGATGCTTCCAATCGTTGACAAAATGGACAAGGTTGGATACAACGCAGTAGAGTGCTGGGGTGGCGCAACATTTGATGCCTGCCTTAGATTCTTAAAGGAAGATCCATGGGATCGTCTCAGAAAATTAAGAGACGGCTTCAAAAATACAAAGCTCCAGATGCTTTTCCGTGGACAGAATATCTTAGGATATCGTCCATATGCAGATGATGTTGTTGAGTATTTCGTACAGAAGTCAATCGCAAACGGAATCGATATCATCCGTATTTTCGACTGCTTAAATGATATCAGAAACTTACAGACAGCAGTTACAGCATGTAACAAGGAAAAGGGACATGCCCAGGTAGCTCTTTCATACACACTTGGAGATGCTTACACACTTGACTACTGGATGGATATGGCAAAGAGAGTTGAGGACATGGGGGCTGACTCACTTTGTATCAAGGATATGGCCGGTCTTTTAGTTCCTGCAAAGGCTACAGAGCTTGTTCAGGCTTTAAAGGATTCTACAAGCCTTCCTGTCGAGCTTCATACACACTACACATCAGGTGTTGCTTCAATGACATACATGAAGGCTGTTGAGGCCGGAGTTGATATCATTGACACAGCTATGTCACCATTCGCTCTTGGAACAAGCCAGCCTGCAACAGAGGTTATGGTTGAGGCATTCAAGGGCACAGAGTTTGATACAGGTCTTGATCTTAATCTCTTAAGTGAGATTGCTGATTACTTCAGACCAATGAGAGAGGAAGCTTTAGCTTCAGGTCTCATGAACCCAAAGGTACTCGGAGTAAATATCAATACTCTCCGTTATCAGGTTCCTGGAGGAATGCTTTCAAACCTTATTTCACAGCTCAAGGAGCAGGGCAAAGAGGACAAGTACGAGGAGGTTCTCGCAGAGGTACCTCGTGTGCGTAAGGACCTCGGTGAGCCACCACTTGTAACTCCTTCTTCACAGATCGTTGGTACACAGGCTGTATTTAACGTACTCATGGGCGAGAGATACAAGGTTGCTACTAAGGAGACTAAGGATATCCTTCTTGGTAAGTATGGTCAGACAGTTAAGCCTTTCAACCCAGAGGTTGTTGACAAGGTTCTTGGTGATGATAAGAAGAATGCCATCACATGTCGTCCGGCAGATCTTCTTGAGCCAGAGCTTGACAAGATTGAGGCTGAGATGAAGCAGTGGAAACAGCAGGATGAGGATGTTCTTTCTTATGCTCTTTTCCCACAGGTTGCTACTGATTTCTTCAAGTACAGACAGGCACAGCAGACAGGTGTTGATGCAAAGGCCGCTGATACTGAGAATAAGGCTTATCCTGTATAGTATTTAAAAATATAATTCATGCTTTTAAATTTCAAGCAGGTCCGGCATTGCCGGGCCTGTTTTTTGTATTGTGTGGCAAAAAATATAAATTCGCTCTTTCATATAGTGAGAAAAAGTGATAATATTTTAAGGTATGAAAAAATTGCTGCAAAGCACACAAATGTGTGAAGCACAGACATAAACGGGAAAGCTCAGGAGTATATGATGTCAAATACTAACGACTTACTTAACAGGATAAATGCTAAATACAGTACGATGAGCAAGGGGCACAAGCTGCTTGCTACATACATAACTGATAATTATGATAAGGCTGTCTTTCTGACAGCGGCTAAAATGGGCGAGACGGTAGGAATTTCTGAGTCTACGGTTGTCAGGTTCGCTACATCGCTCGGATATAAGGGATATCCCGATTTTCAGAAGGCACTTGAGGAGCTTGTAAGGAACAAGCTCAATTCGGTTCAGCGAATGGAGGTCACATATGGGCGTATCAGCCAGTCACAGATTCTTGAGACTGTACTGCAGTCTGATCGTGACAAGATTAAGACCACTTTGGAAAAAATTGATGCGGATGCATTTGACCTGGCGGTAGATACTATTTTACAGTCAAGGAAAATTTATATTGTCGGAATCAGAAGCTGTGCACCTCTTGCGAGCTTTCTTGCATTTTATATGAATCTGATGTTTGAGGATGTGTGTCTGCTTACGACAAACAGCTCGAGCGAGCTTTTTGAGCAGATGGTGCGTATTGGCAAGGAGGATGTGATTATCGGCATCAGCTTTCCGCGTTATTCTATGCGTACTCTTAAGGCATTAGAATTTGCCAACAACAGGAGTGCAAAGGTTATCACTATCACAGACAGTATTCATTCACCGATGAATCTGTATTCTTCATGCAATTTGATTGCCGATAGTGATATGGCCTCTATAGTTGATTCACTTGTTGCTCCGCTTTCTGTCATCAATGCCTTGATTGTGGCTCTTTGCATGAAAAAGCAGAGTATTGTTGCAAAGACACTGACAGAGCTTGAGGATATATGGAATGAGTATCAGGTGTACGAGAATGATGAGATTGATTACATTGATGACTCTATAAAGGTACATTACGCTAAGCTGGGGGATTCACAGGATGAGTAAGAAAATTATTGTGGTAGGTGGCGGAGCCGCCGGAATGCTTGCGGCATATTTTGCTGCAGACGCAGGAAATAAGGTTACGCTTCTTGAAAAAAATGAAAAGCTTGGGAAGAAAATATATATAACCGGAAAAGGCAGATGCAACCTGACCAATGCGTGCGATGTCGAGGAGCTTTTTTTAAATGTAAAGAGCAACAGTAAGTTTTTGTACAGCGCTTTTTATGGCTTTGACAACAGCAGGGTGATTGATTTTTTTGAGAGTCATGGCATGCCTGTAAAGGTGGAGCGTGGCAATCGTGTATTTCCGGTATCTGATAAGTCGTCGGATGTGATTTTTGCTTTACAGAGAGCTTTGAAGGAAAAGAAAGTGGAGGTATTGCTTCATACGGAGGTATCGAAGCTGTGCTATGAGAAAATCACTGATACAAAGGCAGATGAAGAGGCTAGTGATAAAAAGCCTGAATTAAAAATAACAGGTGTCATATTAAAGGATGGCACCAAAATGGATGCTGATGCAGTCATTGTTGCCACAGGAGGACTTTCATATCCTTCTACAGGCTCTACAGGTGACGGCTATAAAATGGCAGAGGATGCAGGTCATACTGTGACAGAGTGCACACCGTCGCTTGTGCCATTTAATGTAAAGGAAGAGTGGGTAAAGAGTCTTCAGGGACTTTCACTTAAAAATACGGCTATTTCCATATATAGTGGCAAAAAGAAGCTTTATGAGGATTTTGGAGAGATGCTTTTTACGCATTTCGGGGTCAGCGGCCCTATGATTTTGTCTGCGAGTGCATCAATTAAGCAAAGCCTTATTAAGCAGCCTCTTGACATGTATATTGATTTGAAGCCGGCTCTCACGCAGGAGGCCTTGGACAAGAGGATTCTCAGGGAGTTTGAGGAGGCAAAAAACAAGCAGTTTAAGAATTCGATAAACAAGCTTTTGCCTGCAAAAATGATTCCGGTGATAATTGAGCTTTCAGGCATTGACCCGGATAAGAAGGTCAATGAGATATCGAAAGAGGAAAGAAACAGACTTCTTATGCTTTTTAAGAAGCTGCCTGTCACTCTTAATGGTCCAAGAGGATATAATGAAGCTATTATCACAAAGGGCGGCATAAAGGTGAAGGAGATTAATCCATCCACTATGGAGTCGAAGCTTGTGAATGGCCTCTACTTTGCCGGCGAGGTGCTGGATCTGGATGCATATACGGGAGGTTTCAATCTGCAGATAGCATGGTCCACAGGATATCTGGCAGGAACAAGTGCAGCGGTTTGATGATAATGAACAATAATATTTTAAGGAGAAATTATGAGATACAATATAGCAATTGACGGACCGGCAGGAGCCGGAAAAAGCACTATAGCAAAGAGACTTGCAAAGGAACTTGGCGCAATTTATGTCGATACAGGTGCCATGTACCGTGCCATGGCATACTATTTTATCCAAAAGGGTGTGGACAAGGATGATATTGACACCATCACGAAGCTGTGTGAGGATGTTGAGGTTTCAATCAGCTATGAAAACGGTGAACAGCAGGTTATCTTAAATGGTGAGAATATCACAGGCTTTATAAGACAGGAGGCTGTCGGCAATATGGCATCAGCTACCAGCGTCTATCCTGTAGTAAGAGAAAAGCTTGTTGAGCTTCAAAGACAGCTCGCTGCCAGAGAGAATGTGGTGATGGATGGAAGAGATATAGGAACTGTTGTGCTTCCTGATGCCAATGTCAAGATATTTTTAACAGCAAGCTCTAAAGTACGTGCAAAGAGACGCTTCGATGAGCTTACTGCAAAGGGTGAGAAATGCGATATTGATGCAATCGAGAAGGATATTATAGAGAGAGACCACAGGGATATGACAAGAGAGACATCACCTTTGAAGCAGGCAGATGATGCTGTGCTGCTTGATTCGTCTGATATGACAATCGATGAGGTGGTAGATAGAATGAAACAGCTTGTGAAAGAGGCATAGCGTATGGGAGAGCTTACTATTGCAAAGAGCGCCGGCTTTTGTTTTGGAGTGACGAGAGCAGTAAATATGGTCTATGAGGCAATTGAAAAGGAAAATGTGCCTATATACACCTATGGCCCGATTATTCACAATGATGAGGTCGTAAAGGATATGGAAAAAAATGGCGTAACTGTCATAAACGATCTCGATGAGCTTTCTTCTCATGAAAAGGGTGTGATGATTATCCGTTCACACGGTATAAGCAAGGCTGAGTATGACAGGATAAAAAACTGTGGCTTTGAGGTGCTTAATGCAACCTGTCCTTTTGTATCAAAAATTCACAGATATGTGGAGGATTACAGCTCAAAGGGCTATGATATTATAATTGTCGGCAGTCCAAAGCACCCTGAGGTGTGTGGAATAAAGGGCTGGGCAGACGAAAAATGCCATGTAACCATAATAAATTCGCCTGAGGATGCCGAAAATTACATGAAAAATAGTACAAAAAAACTATGCATAGTGTCACAAACGACATTTAACTACAATAAATTTCAAGATATAGTTGAAATTATTGCAAAAAAAGGTTATGATATAACTGTTTTAAATACAATCTGTAATGCTACAGAGGTCAGACAGACCGAAGCAAGAAAGGTAGCACAGTGCTCAGATGTCATGATTGTCATAGGCGACAGGCACAGCTCCAATACACAGAAGCTATTTGAAATATGTAAAAACGAATGCAAAAATACTTACTATATACAGACAAGTGACGAAATGGATTATACACAAATCAGGTCCAACAATAACGTAGGTATTACAGCAGGGGCTTCAACCCCAAATAATATCATTGAGGAGGTTTCAAAGAATGTCAGAAATGAGCTTTGAACAAATGCTGGAAGAATCTTTTAAAACTATAAGAAATGGAGAAGTGGTAGAAGGTACCGTTATTGATGTTAAACCTGACGAGATTTTCTTAAATATTGGATACAAATCAGACGGAATTATTACTAGAAACGAGTACACAAATGAGCCGAACGTAGATCTTACTACTGTTGTAAAGGTTGGCGACAAGATGGAAGCCAAGGTAGTTAAGCTTAACGATGGCGAGGGCCAGGTTATCCTTTCTTACAAGCGCCTTCAGGCAGAGAAGGGCAGCAAGCGTCTTGAGGAGGCTTTTGAGAACCAGGAAGTATTAAAGGCAAAAGTTACACAGGTATTAGCCGGTGGTGTATGTGTTAGTGTTGATGAGACAAGAGTATTCATCCCTGCAAGCCTTGTATCAGATACTTATGAGAAGGATCTCAACAAGTTCAAGGATCAGGAGATTGAGTTTATCATCACAGAGTTCGATCCAAGAAAGAGACGTATTATCGGAAATAGAAAGGTATTACTCGTTGAGCAGAAGGCTAAACAGCAGGAGGAGCTTCTTGCAAATCTTCATGTTGGCGATGTAATCGAAGGAACAGTTAAGAATGTTACAGATTTCGGTGCATTCATCGATCTTGGCGGAGTAGACGGATTACTTCATATCTCAGAGATGTCTTGGGGCAGAGTAGAGAACCCTAAGAAGGTATTCACTGTTGGACAGACTGTAAGAGTATTTGTTAAGAACATCAATGGTTCTAAGATTGCTCTTTCAATGAAGTTTGATGACGAGAATCCATGGAATGGTGCAACAGAGAAATTTGCTCCTGGCAATATCGTAAAGGGCAAAGTAGCCAGAATGACTGATTTTGGTGCATTCATCGAGCTTGCTCCTGGTGTTGACGCACTTCTTCATGTTTCACAGATTTCAAAGGATCATGTTGAGAAGCCATCAGATGTTCTCAAGATTGGTCAGGAAGTTGAGGCTAAGGTTGTTGAGTTCAATGAGGACGATAAGAAAATCAGCTTAAGCATGAAGGCTCTCCTTGATTCAGAGGATGATGGAGCAGATGTTGCAGATGTAAATATTGACGAGGTTGCTTCTGATAACGAGTAGTTTTTGATTTTAAAGCTGTCATATATAATTATATGGCAGCTTTTATTTGTATCGGGTGGCACATATTGGAGGATTGTGATGTTTGATCATTATGAATGGTTTAAAAAGGAAGTGTACAGGCTGACGCAGATAGATCTCAATTATTATAAAGAAAAGCAGATGCGCAGGCGTATTGATACTCTTGCGAGAAAAAATGGGGCTGATTCTTATGAGGCATACATTGAGATGATTTCTACAGATAAGGCTAAGTTTAAACAGTTTATCAATTTTATCACTATCAATGTATCTGAGTTCTATAGGAATCCTGATCAGTGGAGTTTTTTGGACAGAGAGGTCATTCCTGAGATATTAAAGAACAATACAGGGATGATTAAGATATGGAGCGCGGCATGCTCAACAGGGGATGAGCCGTATTCGCTTGCCATGGCTTTTTCGAAGCATGTTCCACTGTCTCGTATAAAGATACTGGCTACAGATATTGACGACCAGGTGATTGCGAGTGCTAAAGCCGGGCTTTACAGCGCAAAGTCTGTAGAAAATGTGCCGGCTGACCTGAAGAAGAAGTACTTTACCCAGGTGGAGGGCTCATACAAGATATCTGATGATATCAAGCGATGTGTGACCTTTAAGGAGCATAATCTGTTGAAGGATTCATATCCAAAGGATTACGATCTTATCCTGTGCAGGAATGTGGTGATTTATTTTACCGATGATGCGAAGGATATGATATACAAAAATTTCTTCAATACTTTAAAATCCAAGGGAATACTGTTTATAGGCAGTACTGAGCAGATAACTACATATCGTGAGCTTGGCTTTGAGAGATTAAGCAGTTTCTATTTCAGGAAGCCATGATATCTTATCAGAGGTTAAACAGATGGGCTGTTATGTGTTTTACATATGACAGTACCATCTGTTTTGAATTTATAAAATCTTCAGTCAGTAGGAAATAGCTGTACTTATCCTTTATATCGAATCGAAACTCGGGCTTCATGAAGTCAGAGTACTGTCTGATGAAGGTACCGGTTTTGCGTACATAGCAGTTGTACGCCTTGCATTTTTCGCGGTATTCGTGGTCGACATATGCTGCGACACTTTTGTGTATGGCCATATCCTCCTTTGGAAGATAGTAGTAGTTTTTGTAATCGCTGTAGAAATGGCGCATTTCCCCCTCGAATATCTCTGCACGCACATAGCTTTTTGTAGTGCCTATGGTCAGATAGATGTCATTGTCATGGAAGCTTACAGATTTTGGAACGGAAAATTTATTTTCAAATGATATGATAAGCTCATTCATCAGACTGCCGTCGTAAGCTGTATATGGGTTTACGGATACACCGGTGATATCTGCAATGCCATGTATGCATTCTTTATACGAAAGTATACTAAGGAGCTTTGTCATGCCAAGGACATCCTCGTAGTTGTGTGTCAAAAGCAGGGATAGCTTTTCATCGTCCTTTTGGGCAAGATATTCATAATAAACGTTTATGAGCTCGCCACCGGAATATTTATCCTCCCTATCTATGCCAAGAAATGCTTCGATGCTTTTTTGCTTGTAGTTTTCGAGGCACAAAAGAGGCTTTATCGGGGAAAGCTCCTTAAAGATATCGAGTATCTGTACATTACAGAAGGGGTCTTCCTGCTTATATTTCTTGTATTTATTCTTTAAAAATGGTATATCAAAACCGACGCCATTGAAGGAAATGATAGTGCTGCAACCTGACAGACTTCCTGCGAAGGCTTCAATTACAGCTGCTTCGTCATCGACAGATTCGGCAAAATACTGGTCTATTACAATGCGGTTTTTGATGCGCCTTGCACAGCCTATCATGTAGACAATTGCTTTCACCGGTGAAAAGCCTGTTGTCTCAATATCAAAGAACATAGTGTTTTCTTTAAATATGCTGTCCGAAAAATTATCGGTTTTTATGTAAATTTCTTCATTGTGAAATGTTTTCATTTTTCGATTCCTGCCTTGAATATCATTTGTATAAACATTATAACATAAAGTATTAAAAAAAGTACATAATATACTATTTAACTAAAAATCATAAGTGGTATAATAGGAATAGTAATGTGCAATAGCATTTCCACGTTATTAATCTAAAAGAAAGAGGGGCACAAAAATGGGTCATAAAACGTTTATTGGCGGTGTTCATCCATATGATGGCAAAGAGCTGTCTAAGGATTCACCAATTAAAGAAGTTTTGCCCAAGGGCGACATGGTATATCCGGTTTCGCAGCATATCGGCGCACCGGCTAAGCCTGTTGTTGCCGTAGGTGACACTGTGTTGAAGGGACAGATGATAGCAGAGGCCGGTGGCTTTGTTTCATCACCTATCTATTCATCAGTGTCAGGAAAAGTTAAGGCTATTGAGAAGCGACGTGTGGCGGTCGGCGATATGGTTGACAGTATTGTTATCGAAAATGATGGCATGTTTACTGAGACAACATATGAGAGCGTCGAGGATGTCACTGCGCTTTCAAAGGAAGAAATCATCGAGAAGGTCAAGAATGCGGGAGTTGTCGGCATGGGCGGTGCCGGTTTCCCTACACATGTAAAGCTTTCTCCAAAGGAACCGGACAAGATTGAGTATATTATCGCAAACTGCGCAGAGTGTGAGCCTTACCTCACATCTGACTACAGACGTATGCTTGAGAATCCTGAGGAATTAATTGGCGGCATGAAGATCATACTTCAGCTTTTTGACAATGCAAAGGGTATTCTTGGTATAGAGGATAATAAGCCTGACTGCATCGAAAAGCTCACAGAGCTCACAAAGGATGAGCCACGTATTGAAGTTTGTCCGCTTATGACAAAGTACCCACAGGGTGGTGAGAGACAGCTCATCTATGCTACAACCGGCAGAGCCATCAATTCTAAGATGCTCCCTGCTGATGCAGGCTGTATCGTTGATAATGTAGAGACAATTATTGCTGTATACAATGCTGTAAAGAATGGACAGCCTGTCTTGAAGCGTATTTCAACAGTTACAGGAGATGCTGTGAAGAATCCTTCCAATATTTTATATAGCATCGGTACCTCATATCAGGAGCTGGTTGATGCTGCAGGTGGTTTTAAGAGCCAGCCGGAGAAGATTATATCAGGCGGTCCTATGATGGGCTTTGCCATGTTTAGTCTTGATATCCCTACTACAAAGACCTCTTCATCAATACTGTGCTTCACACATGATGAGGTGGCAGCATTTGAGCCACAGGCATGCATTAACTGCGGTCGTTGCGTGGAGGCATGTCCTGAGCAGCTCATTCCAAGCCGTCTTGCTAAGTTTGGTTTGCGTGGACAGATGGATGAGTTTGAGAAGTGGCACGGACTTGAGTGTATTGAGTGTGGAAGCTGTTCATTTGCATGTCCGTCAAGGAGACAGGTGGCTCAGCCTATTAAGACAATGAAGAAGCTTGTTCTCGCTGAAAAGAGAAAACAGGCCAGCAAAAAATAAAGAAAGAGGTGGATTAAAGTGAGTGATTTATATCATGTTTCATCATCACCACATGTACGTGCCAAGGATTCCACTGACAGAATAATGCTTTACGTCATTATAGCATTACTCCCGGCAAGTCTTTTTGGTATTTACAATTTTGGATTTAGGGCACTTTTTATCATTCTGCTTACCATCGCATCGTGTGTGGCATCAGAATGGGTGTTTGACTACATAGTTAAGAAAAAGAGCACAATTACAGACCTTAGTGCGGTAGTTACAGGACTGCTTTTAGCACTAAATCTTCCGGTTTCACTTCCGTGGTGGGAGGCTGTACTCGGTGGAGTATTTGCAATCATTATTGTCAAGTGTATGTTCGGAGGACTTGGACAGAACTTTATGAACCCGGCACTTGGCGGAAGATGTTTCCTTCTCATCGCATTTGCGGCTGATATGACTAATTTCAATGTCACAAGAAACGGTGTGGATGTATACTCAGGAGCAACACCACTTGCGCTCATCAAAAATGAGGGGCTTTCAAGTGTCAATGTAAGGGATATGCTTATAGGAAATACTGCAGGAACAATCGGTGAGACATCAGTTATAGCTATTTTAATAGGTGCTATCATCATGATTTTACTTGGAGTCATTGATTTAAAGATTCCTGCATCCTACATTATTACATTTGCTGTTTTCATGTTCCTTTTCGGAGCACAGCAGTTTGATATCAACTATGTTGTTGCAGAACTCTGCGGTGGCGGACTGATGCTTGGTGCATTTTTCATGGCAACCGATTATGTCACAAGCCCGATTACGCCGGTGGGAAAGATAATATTTGGTATCTGTTGTGGTATATTGACAGGAGTATTCCGTTGCTTCGGTGCCAATGCAGAGGGTGTTTCCTTTGCTATCATCTTAAGCAACTGCCTTGTTCCTATTATTGAGAAGGTTTCTATCCCAAGAGCCTTTGGTATGGTAAAGGAGGCAAAGAAGAATGAATAAACGTATTGTACATGACGCTTTGATTTTAACTGCCTTTACTCTGGTGCTTGGTTTTATTCTTGCCCTGGTTCAGGGAATCACGGCAGAGCCTATCGACAAGGCCAATAAAGCAGCAGCACAGAAAGCATATCAGGCAGTATTTTCGGATGCAAAATCATTTGAGAAATATGATTATGATGCTGATGAAGCTGATAAGCTTGTATCTGATGCGGGCTACAAGGATACAATCGATGATATTGAGACTGCCCTTGATTCAAACAAAGAGACATTAGGCTATGTCATCACAGTTACAGCTAAGGATGGAAGCCAGGGAAGTATCACATTCTCTGTAGGTATCAAGAATGATGGTACTGTAAACGGTTACTCGATCACAAGCATCAGTGAGACTCCGGGACTTGGAATGAAGGCCGAGGAGGCTGATTTCTACAAGCAGTTTGAGAACAAGAAAGTAGACAAGTTCGACGTTGTAAAGGCCACACCTTCAAAGGATGATGAGATTGAGGCCATCACAGGCTCAACCATCACATCAAAGGCTATGGCCAACGGCTGCAACGCAGCTATTACTTACTTCCAGAATAAATTACAGGGAGGTGCCAACTAATGAACAAATATGTAGAGCGTTTATATAATGGTATCATTAAGGAAAATCCTACCTTTGTACTTATGCTTGGTATGTGTCCTACACTGGCTGTTACATCAAGTGCGGTAAACGGACTTGGAATGGGACTTTCCACCACGGTGGTACTTATATGTTCAAACCTTTTGATTTCACTTTTCAGAAAAGTGATTCCTAACGGAGTGCGTATGCCGGCGTATATCGTCATAGTTGCATCTCTTGTTACAGTAGTGCAGTTTTTAATGCAGGCCTATCTGCCTAGCCTTTCAGCAGCACTTGGTGTATACATCCCACTTATCGTGGTTAACTGTATCATCCTCGGACGTGCCGAGAGCTATGCTTCAAAGAATCCGCCTGTAGAGTCTATCTTTGATGGAATGGGAATGGGATTTGGATTTACCATGGGTCTTACAATCATCGGACTTATCCGTGAAATCTTAGGTGCAGGAACATTCTTCAACATCAAGATTTTCGGTGACTGGTTTACACCAATCACAATCTTTATCATGGCACCGGGAGCCTTCCTCGTACTTGGTTTCCTCGTTGCAGGCATGAATATCATCCGTAAAAAGATGGAAGCAAAGGGTACACCTCTTGCAGAGCCGGCAGGCTGCCTTTCAGGAGACTGTGCACATTGTGGAGCATCATGTCCATCAGCAAAAGCAGCACAGGCCGCTGTTGAGCCTAACACTACAGAAGGAGGGGATAAATAATGGGTACATTAGGTCATTTACTGCTCATTGCAGTAGCATATGCAATAGTTAACAACGTAGTACTTAGCCAGTTCCTTGGTATCTGTCCTTTCCTCGGCGTATCAAAGAACACAAAAACTGCTGCAGGAATGGGTGGTGCGGTAATTTTCGTTATCACAATCGCCACATTCGTTACACAGCTTATTTACAATTTTATACTGTATCCGCTTAATCTGTCATATTTACAGACTATCGTGTTCATTCTTGTAATTGCAGCACTTGTTCAGTTTGTAGAGATGTTCTTAAAGAAACAGATGCCTCCTCTTTACAAGGCACTCGGTGTGTATCTGCCTCTTATCACAACAAACTGTGCCGTACTCGGTGTAGCACTTAACAGTGTAACAAAGGGCTACAATATCTTAGAGAGTGTAGTTTACGGCTTTGCCACAGCTTTTGGTTTCTTTATTGCCATCGTGCTTATGGCAGGTGTTCGTGAGAAGATTGAGTATAATGATATTCCAAAGCCTTTCCAGGGAACAGCCATCGTGCTTCTTACAGCGTGTCTTATGGCTATCGCCTTTATGGGATTCTCAGGAATGGTTTCTGTATAGGATTGGAGGAAAAGTGATATGAATGTTACTACGATTATTATTGCAGCTTTAGTTGTTGGAGCTGTCGGTATAATTCTTGGATTTTTCCTCGGTATTTCAGGAGAAAAATTCAAAGTAGAGGTTGACCAGAGAGAGGAAGCAATACTTGAGGTGCTTCCGGGCAACAACTGTGGTGGCTGTGGATATGCCGGATGCTCCGGACTTGCTGCCGCCATTGCAAAGGGAGAGGCACCGGTTGGACAGTGTCCTGTTGGTGGAGACCCTGTTGCGGCAAAGGTCAGTGAGATTATGGGTGTAAAGGTTGAGGCCGGAGTAAAGAAAGTCGCATTTGTTAAGTGCGCCGGCACCTGTGATAAAGCAAATACAGACTACGACTATACAGGAGTAGAGGATTGTGTTGCCATGTCATTTGTTCCGGGCGGCGGACCTAAGTCATGTAATTATGGCTGTCTCGGCTATGGAAGCTGTGTGAAGGCATGTCCTTTTGATTCAATCCATGTGGTTGATGGAGTTGCATGCGTCAATCCGCTTACATGCAAGGCCTGCGGCAAGTGCGTAGAGGCTTGTCCAAAGCACCTCATCGAGCTTATTCCATATGACACAAAGCACGTTGTAAAGTGCAGCTCAAAGGACAAGGGCAAGGATGTCATGAAGGCATGCTCTGTGGGCTGTATCGGCTGTCATCTGTGCGAGAAGAACTGTCCGTCAGATGCTGTCCATGTAGTAGACAATGTAGCTTATATTGATCAGGAGAAATGTACAGGCTGCGGAATCTGCGCAGAGAAGTGTCCAAAGAAGATTATTCTGTAATGAATAAAAGCTGTCACATATCATTATGATATGTGGCAGCTTTTTTATAAGCTTGCAGCTATTTTGTGCTTACTTCGTATTCATCTGATGTCGTGATAATACTATAATCATCTGTCACAAATATTGCCTCTACACCGGAAAGGGAATTGATAAGCTCCTTTGCTTTATCAATGCCAAGAGCAAAGCATGTGGTGCTTAAGGCATCTCCGTCGCAGGAGGAGTCGCTTATGATGGTGACAGAGTACAGATTGTTTTTGACAGGATAGCCGGTTGTGGTGTCAAGTATATGGTGATATAGCTTGCCGTCTACTCTGTAGTACCGCTCGTAGATGCCGGAGGTGACAACGGATTTGTCCTTGATCTTGACGGTACATATGGGCTCACCACTCTCGTCGAAGGGCTTTTGTATGCCAACTGTATAATCACTTCCGTCGGATTTTTCACCGACGGTGAGGACATTGCCACCCAGGTTTATGATGCCTGAGGTGATTTTTTTGGACTGTAAATAAGCCTTCATCTTATCGGCAATAAAGCCCTTAGCGATTCCACCAAGGTCAAGCTTTGCTTTTGAATCGGTTAGCATCACATCGTTTCCGTTAATCTGTATATTGTGGTAATTTACATGTGACAGCTCGCTTTGTATCTGCGCATCAGACGGAACGACTGATGCATCCACCTCATTATCTTTAGAGTCGGTATTTTCAGCTATTTCGGAAAAATTCCACAAATCAGACAGCTTTCCTATAGTGATATCAAACCTGCCGTCACTTGTTTCGCCGTATTCGATGCCTTTTTTGATGAGCTCAAGAGTATCATTGCTTACTGTGACATATTCTTTGCCGGCAGCGTCATTTATTTTGCTCACCTCTGAGTAACTAACTGTGTTTGACAGCATATCCTCATATTTCTTTGCCATATCAAAGCAGTCGTCTATGTATTTCTCGTCGGTAGTGCCATAAAGCGTAATCTGTATTATCGTGTCAAAGTAGAAGCCCTGTTTTGAAACCTTCTGCTGAGCCTTGGGCTTTAATTCACATGCAGACAGGCTGCCTGTTATTGTGGCAAGAACCAAAAGGACAGGGACAAGGTGTTTCAGTTTATTTTTCATAATGCATCCTTTATTAATTTCCTGATTGTAAATTATTTATAGTTAAAGCTTACATAGTAAAAGCATAAATATAATAACACAGAATAAAAAAATGAGACAGTAGTAAAAATGATTTTGTATTTTGCATGAATATATGGTAAAGTAGTAAATGTATGCGTAATGTAATTATGTATGCATTTAGACTTACAATAAGAAAGATGATAGAAATGAGTTTTTTAGACAATTATAAAAGAGTGGTAATAAAGATAGGCTCATCGACGCTGACACATGCAGAGACGGGAAGCCTCAATTTTTCAAAGATGGAGCGTCTGGTGCGCTCGATATGTGATTACAGAAACAGCGGTATGGATGTGTGTCTCGTAAGCTCCGGCGCTATCGCGGTTGGACGTGATGTGATAGGCATAAAGGAGCGCCCGAGCGATATTTCAATAAAGCAGGCATGCGCCGCAGTGGGACAGGGCAGGCTGATGATGACATATCAGAAGCTTTTTTCCGAGTATAATCAGAATTCCGGACAGGTGCTCATGACAAAGAATACCATAGTCAATCCTGTTTCTAGACGCAATGTTATGAATACATTTGAGGAGCTTTTTGATCTGAATGTGGTGCCTATTGTCAATGAAAATGATACGGTAAGCACATACGAGATGCAGTTTGGTGACAATGATACGCTGTCTGCTATTGTTACATCAATCACGAAGGCTGATCTGCTCATACTGCTTTCTGATATAGACGGACTGTATTCCGACGATCCTCATGACAATCCGGATGCAAAGCTTATCAGAGAGGTTGATACGCTTGACAGGAAAATACTTGGCATGGCAAAGTCATCAACCGGCAGCGATGTCGGAACCGGCGGCATGGCGACAAAGCTTACAGCGGCAAAGATTGCCACATATTCCGGTGCCGATATGATTATCGCAAACGGCGGCAATATGGGGATTTTATATGACATTATGAATGACAGATATACAGGAACACTTTTCCACAGGGCAAAGGATGCAGAGTTTGTGCTTGCGGATTATATACAAAGAGAGATGGCACCTACATCTACAGGCGGCCAGTAATAAGCTTATAATTTGAAATCAGGAGAGTGCTATGACACAGGAAAAAATACAGCGAATCAATGAGCTCTACAGGAAGTCACAGGCAGAGGGACTTTCTGAGGCTGAGAAAAAGGAGCAGGATCTTTTGCGCAAGGAGTATATAGCAAACGTGAAGAAGAATTTAAGAAACCAGCTCAACAATATCGATATGGTAAACGATGACGGTTCGGTTGAGAACCTCGGCGAGAAATATGGAAACAAAAAAAGAAATTCGTAGCAGGCTTAAAAAGCAAAGAGACCTTCTGGGGGCTGATGAGTGCCTCGGTATGAGCCATGAAATTTATAAAAGGCTCATAGCTTTAGAGCTTGACAGAGATTATGACAACATACTTTTGTATTCAGCTATCAGAAATGAAGTGAATACTGATGAGTATTTTACCTATTTAATAAACAAGGCAAAAAGGATATATTATCCGAGGGTTTCGGGCAATACAATGTCCTTTTACAGGGTAAGAAGCCTTGATGAGCTTAATTGTGGTTCATTTAATATTAAAGAGCCTGATATGACGAAGGAGTATACGCAGGCGGATGGCAGGGCGCTTATGATAGTGCCGGGGCTTGCCTTCTCGGGTACCGGTTACAGAATCGGCTATGGAAAGGGCTTTTATGACAGATATTTATCGTCTTTTACAAAAAGAGACACTGTTATGGCAGTTGGAGTGGGCTACGATTTCCAGTTACTTAGCAGCGTGACGTTTGAAGATGAATATGACGTACAATTAGATGGGGTAATAACAGATAAGAGAGAGGTGTTTATTGATGAATGATTTAGAAAAAATTTGTGCGGATGCATACGAGGCCAGAGTAAAGATAGGAACACTGGATACAGATATCAAGAATAAGGTATTAAACGATGCAGCGGACAATCTGCTTAAGGCAGAAAAAGAAATCCTTGAGGCAAACAAAAGGGATGTGGCCACAGCAGAGGAAAATATGAAGGCAAAGAGCATGATTGACAGGCTCTCACTTGACCATGACAGGCTCCTTGGCATGGCTGACGGACTCAGACAGATAGCAAAGCTTGCAGACCCAATTGGGGAAGTGATGTCTATGTCAAAGCGTCCTAATGGCCTTATTATCGGAAAAAGAAGAGTTGCAATCGGTGTTGTGGGAATCATTTTTGAGGCTCGCCCAAATGTCACGTCAGATGCCTTTGGTCTGTGTTTTAAGACAGGCAACTGTGTCATATTGAAGGGTGGAAGTGATGCGATAAATACCAATATCGCAATAGTTAAGGCTTTAAAAAAGGCTTTAACGGACAATTTGGTTTCTGCTGCTGCACTTGCACTTATTGAGTCAACAGACAGAGAGACAACAAATGCGTTTATGAAGATGGATCAGTATGTGGATGTGCTCATACCAAGAGGTGGTGCAGGACTCATCCAGAATGTTGTCAAAAATGCTACAATTCCTGTCATCCAGACCGGTACAGGCAACTGCCATGTATATGTGGACAAGGATGCTGACTTTGACATGGCTGTTAATATTATTAACAATGCAAAGACACAAAGAATCAGTGTCTGCAATGCATGTGAGTCGATTGTAGTACACAGCACCATAGCAGAGGAATTTCTGCCAAAGCTGTATGATAAGTTAAGAGAGCATCATGTACAGCTGCACTGTGATGAAAGAGCGCAGGCAATTCTTGCCGGAAGAGATGATGTGACAGAGGCCACTGCCGATGACTGGGGTATGGAGTATCTTGATTACATCATGTCGGTAAAGATTGTTGACAGTATTGATGAGGCAATCGAGCATATCAACAGATACAACACATCACATTCAGAGGCAATCGTCACAAATGATTACGACAATGCGCAGAAGTTCTTAAATGAGATAGATGCTGCATGCGTTTATGTAAATGCCTCAACCAGATTTTCCGATGGAAATGAATTCGGCTTTGGAGCTGAGATAGGCATCAGCACACAGAAGCTTCACGCAAGGGGACCTATGGGGCTTGAAGCACTGACAAGCTATAAGTATATTATTTACGGCAGTGGTCAGATCAGGGAATAGTCAGCTAAAGTATCATAGAATTAATTTGAGAGGAAACATAATATAACATGAGCTACGATATAGATATAACAAAGACACCACCGGCACATGAGCCTGAGAGGCAGTATTACTACATGGCAAAGGCAAAGGATTTTGTTGAAAAGAAATCTAAAGAAATCGGCCGTCCCATGACTTATTTCGTCAAGACCTTCGGCTGTCAGATGAATGCCCGTGACTCAGAAAAGCTTGTCGGAATACTTGAGCAGATTGGCTACGTGGAAGGAACTGATGAGCACTCTGATTTCATTGTATACAACACCTGTACCGTACGTGAGAATGCTAACAACAAGGTGTACGGCAGGCTTGGATATCTGCAGAACTACAAGAAAAAGAATCCTCTGATGAAGATTGCTCTCTGCGGCTGTATGATGCAGGAGCCGGAGGTTGTTGAAAATATCAAAAAGCACTATAAGTTTGTAGATATCGTATTCGGAACCCACAATATATTCAAGTTCGCAGAGATACTGTGCAACAATATCGAGTCAGGCTCACAGGTGATTGACATATGGAAGGATACCAATCAGATTGTCGAAGATCTGCCGGTGAAGAGAAAGTTCTCTTTCAAATCAGGTGTCAATATCATGTTTGGCTGCAACAATTTCTGCAGCTACTGTATCGTGCCATATGTAAGAGGACGTGAGAGAAGCAGGGAGCCTAAGGATATCATAAGAGAGATAGAAAAGCTTGTCTCAGACGGAGTGTGCGAGATAATGCTTCTCGGACAGAATGTCAACTCATACGGTAAAACACTTGACAATCCTATAACCTTTGCAGAGCTTCTTCGCGAGGTCAATAAGATTGAGGGACTTAAGAGGATTCGTTTTATGACATCTCATCCAAAGGATTTATCCGATGACCTGATTATGGCGATAAAGGAGTGCGACAAGGTGTGCAAGCATATGCATCTGCCGCTTCAGTCAGGAAGCTCAAGGGTGCTTAAGGAGATGAACAGGCACTATGACAAGGAAAAATATCTCGACGAGGTAAAGAGACTTCGTGAGCAGATTCCTGATATTGCAATCACAACTGATATCATTGTGGGCTTCCCGGGAGAGACTGAGGAGGATTTCCTTGAGACAATGGATGTTGTTAAGCAGGTCAGATATGACAGTGCTTTTACATTTATTTACTCAAAGAGAACAGGCACACGCGCAGCTACCATGGAGAATCAGGTGCCTGATGATGTGGTCAAGGACAGGTTTGACAGGCTCTTAAAGGAGGTTCAGACTATCTCATCAGAAAAGGCAAAATGCTATGAGGGCAAAGTGGTGCCGGTACTTGCAGAGGAAATGGATGACCAGAAGGACGGCTATGTGACCGGACGTATGGACAATAATTCAATCGTACATTTTCCGGGTACCGAGGATATGATTGGAAATATCTATAATGTGAAGCTTGATGAGTGCAGAGGCTTCTACTATATGGGAGAGATAAAAGAGGATGCGTAAGCGTTTTGGCAGAAATGATATAATCCTGATATCGGTTATTGTAATTATCTCTGTCGCTCTGCTTCTTATATGGAAGCTTGTATATTTAAAGGGGCAGGATACGGATAGCGATGCATGTGTCGAGGTGACTATCGATGGAAGGGGCTATGGCACATATCCGCTTTCAAAGGATGATACAATTGAGATAAAAAATGGCGATGGCGATGTTACTAACACCCTTGTCATAAAGGGCGGTGTGGCGGATATGACCTCTGCCGACTGTCCGGATCATCTGTGTGTGAAGCAGAAGGCGATATCAAAGGAGGGAGAGTCGATTATCTGTCTGCCGAATAAGGTTGTTGTGACGGTAAAAAGCGACACGAAATCCGATATAGATTCGATATCCAAGTGATACCCGAACATTTTTATAGAAAGAAATGAGATAAATGAAAACCAGAAAGATTGCAAACCTTGGTATGCTTATGGCACTGGCACTGGTGCTAAGCTATGTTGAGTCACTTATACCGTTTGCGGTAGGCATACCGGGAGTGAAGCTTGGACTTACAAATATAGTGACAGTAATCATGCTTTATATAGCATCACCCATGGAGACGTTTCTGCTATGTGTATTTCGTGCGGTGCTTTCAGGCTTTATGTTTGGAAATGCGTTCAGCATCATATATTCACTGGCAGGCTGTATACTAAGCTTTATCGTTATGTACCTGCTTAAGAAATCAGATAAATTCAGCTCTGTTTCAATAAGTCTGGTCGGTGGAGTGTGTCACAATATAGGACAGATAATAGTTGCGGCTATAGTTTTGTCAACCTACAGCGTAGTGTATTATATTCCGGTGCTTCTTGTGGCGGGATGCATCACGGGGCTTGTGATTGGAATAGTAGCTTCACAGGTGCTTTTAAGGATTTCTGACAGCTTTCATGTATAATTTTAATGGGCTGTAATCTACGTTTATTTAATAACAAAAGGAGATGCTGCTGTTTTATGCCTGTGTGTCAGGCTACAGTCGAAACAGTAACAAATGGATTCAATGTATGCATATATAAAAGGAGAGCTTGCAGAAAAAAATATAGACAGCATTGTAGTGGAGGCAGCAGGTGTAGGCTATCTCATTTACATACCGACACAGTATTTTGATATGCTGCCTGACGAGGGAGAGGATGTAAAAATTTACACCTATCTATGTGTCAGGGAGGATGCCATGATACTTTATGGCTTTTTGAGCAAGGATGATCTTGAAATCTTTAAGCTGCTGATTACAGTCAGCGGAATCGGACCAAAGGGCGGCCTTGCCATTTTGTCAACTCTGCCTGCCGATGATTTGCGTTTCGCAATTTTATCGGGCGACTCAAAGGCTATATCAAAGGCACCGGGAATAGGTGCAAAGACGGCTCAGAGAGTAATACTTGATTTAAAGGACAAGCTGTCGCTTGAGGATGCATTTGAAAAGAAGCTTGAGAATCAGACTTCCGGTGCTGTTTCATCCATGAACAGCACTGTGAAAAATGATGCTGTCATGGCGCTTAATGCGCTTGGATACTCATCTACTGAGAGTCTTAAGGCAGTGTCCAAGGTTGATATCACAGAGGATATGGATGTAGAGGATGTGCTGAAGCTTGCGCTCAAAAATATGGGCTGATCGATAAAAGCTGTAAGCTTAAAACAGAAACGGGGAACAAAACGTGAAAAGAGTAATTTCCACACAATTGCAGGAAGAGGACATAAAGATAGAGAAATCCCTGCGTCCTATGTATTTTGATGACTATATCGGTCAGCAAAAGATAAAGGACAATTTAAAAATATATATTGAAGCTGCAAAATCAAGGGGCGAGGCGCTTGATCATGTGCTGTTTTACGGACCACCGGGGCTTGGAAAGACAACACTTGCTGGAATCATTGCAAATGAGATGGGTACAAAGATAAAGGTGACCTCCGGTCCTGCAATAGGTAAGCCGGGAGAGATGGCAGCCATACTCAACGGACTTTCTGAGGGAGATATACTGTTTGTCGATGAGATTCACAGATTAAACCGTCAGGTGGAGGAGGTGCTCTATCCTGCCATGGAGGACTATGCCATAGATATCATGATTGGAAAGGGCGAGTCTGCAAAGTCAATCAGATTCAACCTGCCCAAATTCACCCTTGTAGGTGCAACAACGAGGGCGGGCATGCTTTCGGCACCTTTACGCGACAGGTTTGGTGTGGTAAATCACATGGAGTTTTATACTGTCGACGAGCTAAAGCATATTATCGTCAATTCCGCAAAGGTGCTTGGAGTTGAGATAGATGACAAGGGAGCCTACGAGATGGCACGTCGTTCAAGAGGCACGCCAAGACTTGCAAACAGACTGCTAAAGCGTGTCAGGGATTTTGCGCAGGTCAAGTATGACGGCAAAATCACCTATGATGTGGCTAGCTTTGCACTGGATCTTTTGGAGGTGGACAAGTACGGACTGGATTTAAACGACAGAAATATACTTCTCACCATCATTGACAAGTTTGCAGGAGGACCTGTGGGCCTTGATACGCTTGCGGCAGCAATAGGTGAGGATGCCGGAACAATTGAGGATGTTTACGAGCCGTATCTGGTGAAGAACGGCTTCATAAACCGCACGCCAAAGGGACGTGTGGCTACAGAACTAGCCTTTGAGCATTTTGAGAGAAAAAGGGCTTAAAGTTGCAATTTATATCTATAAGGCATATAATAAATAAGTATTTGATATTGAAATTGATATTAATATAGCTGGTTTGAATAAATGTGAAAACGGAGGATGATTAAATGTCTGCAAAAACAAATGCTGAGGTGGTAATAGACGGAAAGGTTTACACACTGTCAGGATATGAAAATGAGGAATACTTACAGAAGGTTGCGGCATACATCAACAACAAGATTGCAGAGTTTGATGATATGGATGAGTATAAGCATCTTCCGGGCAATATGAAGAGCACACTTATTGAGCTCAATATTGCTGATGATTATTTCAAGGCAAAGGCACTTGTCGAAAAGCTCGAGGGTGATATAGAGAATAAGGATAAGGAAATATACGATTTAAAGCATGATTTAATTTCCAATCAGGTGAAGACCGAGAATGCCGAGGCAAGCATGAAGGAGCTTGAGGCACAAAACAAAGAGCTTTTACTCAACAAGGCGAGACTTGAGGCAACTCTTGAGGAGTCACTTCTTGATGGAAAAAAGCCTGTTAAAAAATCTGCACATGCTTCTAAAGGGGCAAATGACAGTAGCGATAAATAGCAATAAAAGGGGAACAGTTATCGTACACTGTTCCCTATTTTATTGCAGGTTTATATGATATCAAATGAGCATCTATATGAGGAAATATATGAGAAATAAAGATTTTGAACTGCTTGCACCGGCAGGGAACCTTGAGATACTTAAGGGTGTGATAGAAAGCGGCGCCGATGCTGTGTATGTGGGCGGAAGCATGTTTGGAGCCAGGGCATATGCCAATAATTTCACAGAAGAGGAGCTTTTAGAGGCAATTGATTTTGCGCATTTACGAGGAGTAAAGGTGTATCTGACGGTCAATACGCTGATTAAAAACAGTGAGTTTTCAAAGCTCTACGACTACCTGCTTGTGTACTACAAAAGAGGTCTTGACGCAGTGATAGTGCAGGATATTGGAGTGGTGAAGGCTATCCATGAGTATTTTCCTTCAATGGAGATACATACGAGTACACAGATGACGGTGACTGGAGCAGACGGAGTGCGTTTTCTTTCACAGTTTGGAGTGACGCGTGTGGTCATGGCAAGGGAGGTTTCTCTTGCCGAGATGAAGCGCATACATGAGGAAACCGGCATGGAGCTTGAAGCCTTTGTTCACGGAGCATTGTGCTATTCGTATTCCGGACAGTGCCTTTTCAGCAGTATTTTAGGTGGTAGAAGCGGAAACAGAGGCCGCTGTGCACAGCCGTGCAGACTGCCGTATACCGTGGAGGGCAAAAAGGATGAATACATTTTAAGCCTTAAGGATATGTGTGGTATAAAGGCTCTTGACAAGCTGCATGATGCAGGTGTTTATTCGCTCAAGATTGAGGGACGCATGAAGCAGCTTGAGTATGCATGCGGAGTGGTAAAATACTACAGAAACTATATTGACAGCATAAAGCCTGTTAGTGATGCTGATTATGACAGGATAAAGGCACTTGGAAACCGCTGTGGTTTCACAGACAGATATTATTTCGACCACAATGGCTCTGATATGGTGACTTATGTGAAGCCTAATTTCGTTTCAAATGCCGAAGAGCCTTCGCCTGAAAAAAGAAAGCTTTCGATAGAGGGAGAGCTTGTTTTAAGAGAGGGAGAGCCCGGAAGCCTTACTGTAAAAAGAGGTGATGTGACATACAAAGCCTCAATAGAACCTGTCAGCGCCGCACTTAAGGCACCGCTTGATAAAAAAGCCGCTATCGACAGGATAAACAAAACCGGTGATACAGACTTTGAGTTTTCACATATTAAAGCTCAAATCGGAGAAAACGTCTTTGTGCCAAACGGAGCACTAAACAAGCTGCGGCGTGATGCAATTTCAGGGCTTTGTGATAAGCTGTTGAAAAAGTATTACAGGGATGACGCACGATATGCTGATATATCAAGTATGTGTGAGCTCCCTGAACATGTCGTAAAAAGCGATGCAGCACATGAAGATGGAGCTGTAAATGCAAAGGATTACACTGCCATATGCTCGTGTATGACACGCGCGCAGCTTGATACACTTATTAGCTATGAATGTTTTGATGTATTTTATCTGGATTTTGACATGTATGACAGGAAGACTCTGATACAGCAGTTTGCAGATGATGTGAAAAGCCTTACAAAGCGAAATAAGAAGGTGTATCTCATGCTGCCTACGATATTCAGGGCGGATTCATCTGATTATTTTGTATCTATCGCAAAAGAGCTTGATAATGTAAGCTTCGAGGGCTTTGTGGTGAAAAATTACGAGGAACTTTATCTGGCAGACAATCTGTTTACAGGTAAAAAAATCATTTTGGACCACAATATGTATACCTTTAATGATACTGCAAAGAGCGCATTTTTTGAGCACGGAGTAAGTGGCGATACAGTGCCGCTTGAGCTCAATTCAAGGGAGATTATGCACAGAAACAATACAGGCTCGCAGATGATAGTCTACGGATATTATCCGCTTATGACCACCGCCAACTGTGTGCACAAAAACACAAAGGGCTGTGATAAAAAGCAAAAGCTTATATACTTAAAGGACAGATACAATAAATCCTTTGCAGTTTGTAACAACTGTAAGGAGTGCTATAATACAATATATAATTCACTGCCTACCATGCTCACAAAGAATATAGGTAAGCTTAAGGAAGCAGGTATCAGAAGTTTTAGATACAGCTTTACAATCGAGAATCCAAAGCAGATTAAGGCGGTTATGGATGATAAGGTAGCTGAATATACAAACGGACATTACAAAAGAGGAGTAGAATAACATGGTACATCTGATAGTACAGCTTTCTAAGTATATTGTGATAATACTTTTTCTCATATATACTTTTTTATGCTTTCATTTATTCAAGTATCCAGACAAGCCGAAAAAGCAGAAGCATATATATAATCTGCAGAGATTTTATATGTTTCTGATTCATTTAGATGGTTTTTTGGTGCTCTTTGTCACGACAATGGATACAAAGATAATAGGATTTTATATAGCACAGCTTGTGCTTTTTGAATCAATTTATTTGATTTATCATAAGTTTTATAAGAATGCCTCAGAGCTTGTGCTAAACAACATGGTGATGATGCTTTGTATTAGCATGATTATTCTAACGAGAATTTCGTTTGACAAGGCATTAAGGCAGTTTGTTTTTGTACTTGCCGGAACGATATTTGCGTTTTTAATACCGCTTATTATGCAAAAAGGCACGATGTTTCGAAAACTGACATGGACATATGCAGGAGTAGGAATAGTTGGACTCTTGTCGGTGCTTGTGGTAGGAGTGGCGAGCAGAGGAGCAAAGCTTTCTTTGACATTTGGTCCTGTTTCAATTCAGCCGTCTGAGTTTGTAAAGATACTTTTTGTGTTTTTTATAGCATCCATGCTGTATAAGTCAACTGATTTAAAGCAGCTTGCCATAACAAGCGGCATATCGGCCGTGTTTGTACTGATACTTGTTGCATCAAATGATCTAGGTGGAGCGCTTTTGTATTTCTTTACATATCTGGTCATGATTTATGTTGCGACAAAAAAGTTTTATATTTTTGCCGGAGGACTCGCGTTTGTGGGGCTTGGAATGTACGCTGGTTATCATCTGTTTTCACATGTGAAAAACAGAATTGTTGCATGGCTTGATCCTCTTTCTGTCATAGACAAGGCCGGCTATCAGGTGTGTCAGTCGCTCTTTGCCATAGGTACAGGCGGACTGTTTGGCTTTGGACTGGGGCAGGGACTGCCGAATAAGATACCTATTGTGTCAAAGGACTTTATCATAGCGGCTATCTCAGAGGAGATGGGCGGTATATTTGCTGTCTGTCTCATTATGGTTTGTGTGAGCTGCTTTCTTATGATATTTAATCTTTCCATGCAAATGAAGGATGCGTTTTACAAGTATGTAGCGCTGGGACTTGGCAGTGTGTATGCGCTTCAGGTGCTTTTAACTGTCGGCGGCTCAACCAAGTTTATACCGATGACCGGTGTGACGTTACCGCTTGTGAGCTATGGTGGCAGCTCGCTTTTATCTACGATGATTATTTTTGGAATGATACAGGGCATGTATATTATGCAGGCAGCCCCTGAAAAAAGGAGAAATATAGATGACAAGAGACGAAAGGACCATGAGACAAAAAACACAAAAAAACCGGCAGCAGGCGGCAAAAACAGCACGAAGACACAGAAATAGAGAGTATGCGGTTGTTACATATTTTTTCCTTATAGTTTTTGTTGGATTGATAGGTTATTTCTTATATTTCCAATTTGTAAAAAGCGACGAATTCATCAACAGTCCATACAATTCGCTGCAGGATCTTTTCTCTAAGAATGTAGTGAGGGGCGAGATACAGACTAAGGATGGACATGTCATAGCACGGACAAAGGTCAGCTCGGATGCATCTGAGACAAGGGAATACCCTGACGGCAGGATGTTTGCGCATGTGGCAGGCTTTGCCGTAAACGGTAAGGCCGGGCTTGAAAAGCAGGAAAATTTCTCATTGCTTCGCTCACATGAGTTTTTCCTTGACCAGATAGTAAATGATATAAGCGGTAAGAAAAATACCGGCGATAATGTCGTAACCACACTGGATTACGAAGCACAGGCGGCTGCATACAATGCTCTTGGCGACTATGAAGGTGCTGTCATTGCAATTGAGCCGAAGACAGGAAAGATTGCAGTTATGGTGTCAAAGCCTGATTATGACCCAAACACCATAGCAAGTGACTGGGAGAGCGTAAACGGTGAGGGCAGCACTGCTCTTTACAACAGGGCAACACAGGGACAGTATGCTCCGGGCTCAGTGTTTAAGATTTTTACAGCACTTGAGTATTATAACGAAAATCCGTCTACATACAACGACTACAGCTTTGATTGTGACGGCAGTATTACAAAGGACGGCTTTACAATCCACTGCGCCGGCAATAAATCACACGGACAGGAGGACTTAACAAAGTCGTTTGCAAAGTCATGTAACTCGTCATTTTCCAATATAGGTCTTTTGGTGGATAACAATAAGCTTAATACCTTGTGTGACGATATGCTTTTCAACAAGAATCTGCCTATAGCCTTTGATTCAAAAAAGAGTAAGTTTGCGCTGGATAACAATGCTTCGTCAGCTCTGACCATGCAGACCACGATAGGTCAGGGAAACACGCTTGTTTCACCGCTTCACATGTGCATGATTGCCGGTGCAATCTGCAATGATGGAAATCTGATGAGGCCATATCTGGTAGACCATACGGAAAATGCGAGCGGGGCGCTTGTGGAGCAGAATAAACCGGCTTCATACAAGCAGATTATGTCAAAGGATCAGGCAGCTTTTCTCCAGAATCTTATGGCAGCAGTGGTATCTGATGGAACAGGCGCAAAGCTAAGAGACCAGAGCTATGAGGCCTTTGGAAAGACCGGAACTGCCCAGGTATCAGATTCTACAGACCAGACCAATGCCTGGTTTGTGGGCTATGGAAAAAAGGATGGCTACAATGATCTGGCAATCGCAGTAGTTGTGGAGGATTCGGGTGCCGGAAGCACATACGCGGTGCCGGTGGCAAAAAAGGTATTTGATAAATATTTCAATGAATAGGCTTGTTGCACTTTTTTTAGAAGTAGGTTATACTTAAATGTAATGACAGACGTTATCGTTCATATTTCGCTTGAACTGACAGATAGCGTTTAAACCACACTTGGAGGAATGGCAATGATAGAAGCAACGAGCTGTGGCGGTGTGGTAATCTTTCGTGGCAAAATATTACTCTTATACAAGAACTACAGGAACAGGTACGAGGGGTGGGTATTACCCAAGGGAACTGTGGAATCTGATGAAGAGTACAAGGACACTGCAATCCGTGAAGTGAAAGAGGAGACCGGTGCCAGTGCAACGATAATCCAATATGTGGGTAAGAGCCACTATTCTTTTACCGTGCCACATGATACAGTGGAAAAGGATGTACACTGGTATCTTATGATGGGCGAAAGTTATTATAGTAAACCGCAAAGAGAAGAGTATTTCATGGATTCAGGATTTTACAAGTATCACGAGGCATATCATCTGCTCAAGTTTGCAAATGAGAAGCAGATACTTGAGAAGGCTTACAATGAGTACCTGGATTTAAAGAAAAGCAATTTATGGGGGACACACAAGTATTATTAGTATTATTAAAAAGCAGTTTAAAAAACTGCTTTTTGAGGTTTTGGAATGAAATGGTATGAGGATTTATTTGTAGGAGAGTCTGTTACCGGAAAGATAAAGAAAATCAAGTGGAAGATAGAGCATAATGCCGGCATGCTTCACACATACATCATCACGTTTCCGTCAAACGAGGAAAATCTTTTGGATATCATTCCGACAAGAGAATTGCTGCAAAAGGGATATCCGAAGAAGAATCTGCACATAATCGCAGTAGCGGGTAATTATGATGAGGCGCTTTTGCTGGCCTGTGATATTGTTAAGGAGACATACGAAAATACAGGTAAAACAGATGTGAAGAGCTATTTAAAGAGCAGACGGAGGAATTAGATATATGATATTTACGATTTTAAAGGTCATAGGCATAATACTCCTTGTAGTGCTTGCTCTTATACTTACAGCGTTGTTTTGCGTACTGTTTGTGCCGGTTAAGTACAGGGCTGTCGGAAGCTTTGACAATACAGACATAAGAGCCAAAGCGCATGTGTCGTGGCTTTTCCATTTGTTTGCACTGCATATAGAGTATGCGGATGAGACTGACGGATATATAAGGCTTGCTTTTGTGAAGCGGAAGCTGTTTGATGATGCTGACTCTGATTATGAAAATGAAGAAAAGGCCGCTGAGGCTTCTGATGATGATGTAATGGATGAGGCAGCTAAAACTGAAACAGAAGATAAAGTCAGTGAAAACACCGGAGATGAGCCTAAAATATCGGCAGATGAGAATCAGCATATAAAACAACAAACAAAGCTCACACATCAAAAAAGGTATAAAAAGCGAAACAAAAAGTCACATAAAAAGCAATTTAAAGATAAGTCAGAAAAAATAAAAAACTGTATCTATAAGCTAAAAAGAGAATACAGTGATGAGAGAAATAAAGCTGCTTTTTCACATCTGAAAAAAGAGCTTTTTATCATTCTTAAAAGAATATGCCCAAGGAGGCTTAAGCTTACAATGGTTTATTCAACCGGCTCGCCGGATACAACAGGTATTTTATTAGGTATTTTAGCATGCTTTCCTGTCGGCTATACAAACAGATGGCAGATTACACCTGATTTCGAGAGTGAAAAGTCGTATGCAAAGGGCAGCTTTGATATAAAGGGGCATGTGATAGTAATAAGTATTTTAGCGGCAACACTTAGAATTTTATTTGATAAAAACTGCCGCAGATTATATAATAGGATAAGCAGATAGGAGGAAGATATTATGGCAGATAATAGTTTCAACAACACAGTGGAGTCACTTTTCAAGGGGATGGACAGTTTTATCACTACAAAGACAGTGGTTGGTGATGCGATTCATATAGGGGATACAATCATACTTCCGCTTGTGGATGTGTCGTTTGGAGTGGCAGCAGGAGCATTTTCGGCAGAAAAGAAAAATAACGGAGCCGGTGGTATGGGTGGAAAGATTCAGCCTAGTGCAGTGCTCGTTATCCAGAATGGACAGACAAAGCTTGTCAATGTAAAGAATCAGGACGGCATGACCAAGATACTTGATATGGTGCCGGACATTGTAAGCCGTTTCTCAAAGGGGAAAAATGATGACCTTAATCTCGACGATGTAAAGGTAGACGAGGCAGAGGACGACAAGCAGGATTAATTTCATATATGTGAGCAAATAAAAAGGACATCCAAACGGATGTCCTTTAAAATTCAAAAGATTCAAAAATAAAGACTAAGCTCTCTCAACTTTGCCAGATCTTAAACATGAAGTACATACATATAACTTCTGTGGAACTCCATTGACCTTGCAAGAAACCTTCTTAATGTTTGACTTCCAAACATGATTTGATCTTCTATGAGAATGGCTGACATTATTTCCATAATGAACACCTTTTTCACAAATTGCACATTTTGCCATGATATTGCACCTCCTTGCATTTCACTAAGCTTACCATACTCTTAAGCTCACAACAAATGTATTCTATCAGATTAAAATAAAGAATGCAAGGATAAAATATAAAAATATTTGCTTTTTGTGAAAAAAAAGGTATAATAACATTAGCTACGTCACAATATGATGGAGGTATATATTATGAAGGGACAGATGGATACCCAATATGGACAAATTTTAATTGATACAGATGTTATTGCAACCTATGCAGGCTCTGTAGCTGTAGAGTGCTTTGGAATAGTAGGCATGGCAGCGGTCAACATGAAGGATGGTCTTGTAAAGCTTTTAAAGAGAGATTACCTGAACCATGGAATAAATGTAAAGGTAGATGAGAACAACGAAATTACCATTGATTTTCATGTAATAGTAGCGTATGGTATTTCAATCGGCACTGTTTCGGACAATCTTATCGAGACGGTTAAGTACAAGGTTGAGTCATTTACAGGAATGAAAATTGCAAAGATCAATATTTACGTTGAGGGCGTAAGGGTAATTGATTAAGGAGGACTACAAAAAGTGGAGATCACAAGCATTAATTCAAAGCTCCTTGCAAGGATGTTTCTTGCGGGAGCCAAGAATCTTGATTCAAAAAAGGACTGGATAAATGAGCTGAATGTATTCCCGGTACCGGATGGTGATACCGGAACAAATATGACAATGACAATCATGTCTGCGGCCAAGGAGGTCAGCTCGCTCACAAATCCTACCATGGCAGAGCTTGCAAAGGCTATTTCATCAGGCTCTTTAAGAGGTGCCAGAGGAAACTCAGGTGTTATCTTATCACAGCTTTTCAGAGGCTTCTGCAAGGTTATAAAGGAATACGATGAAATAGATGTCACTATTCTTTGTGAGGCATGCCAGAAGGCGGTTGAGACAGCTTACAAGGCAGTTATGAAGCCAAAGGAAGGAACTATCCTTACAGTGGCAAAGGGCGCAGCAGAAAAAGCTCTGGAGCTGTCAGACGAAACAGAGGATGTTGTCACATTTGTTGAAGAGGTTATAAAGCAGGCTGAGTATGTGCTTGACCAGACACCGGAGATGCTTCCTGTATTAAAGCAGGCAGGTGTTGTGGATTCAGGCGGACAGGGACTTGTTCAGGTATTAAAGGGAGCATATGATGCCCTTATCGGCAAGGAGATTGACTATACAATCGAGGGCGCACCAACAGGAGCAGCTCCTGCAAAGATTTCGGCTGAGACAGAGGCAGAGATTAAGTTTGGTTACTGCACAGAGTTTATTATTGTACTCAATGCGCCAATGTCAGACAATGAGGAGCACGCATACAAGGCATTCCTCGAGTCAATCGGTGACTCTATAGTCGTTGTAGCTGACGATGAGATCGTAAAGACTCACGTACATACAAACGACCCTGGACTTGCACTGCAGAAGGCACTTACCTTCGGCTCACTCAGCAAGATAAAGATTGACAATATGCGTGAGGAGCATCAGGAAAAGCTCATCAAGGATTCACAGAAGCTTGCAGCACAGCAGAAGGCTGAGGAAGAGGCTTATGAAGCAGCTCTGGCTGATGAAAAGACAAATAACATGCCTGCAAAGGAAATGGGCTTTGTATCTGTTTCAATCGGAGAGGGCATGAATGAAGTGTTTAGAGGCCTTGGAGTGGACTATCTCATAGAGGGTGGTCAGACCATGAACCCTAGCACAGAGGATATGCTCAACGCTATCGAGCATGTAAATGCGAAGACAGTATTTATCCTGCCAAACAACAAGAATATCATCATGGCTGCAAACCAGGCAGTAGACCTTGTTGAGGATAAACAGATTATTGTTATCCCTACAAAGACTATCCCACAGGGTATCACAGCGCTTGTAAATTATATCCCTGACCACAGCGCCGAGGAGAATAAAGAGCAGATGATGGCTGAGATAGAAAATGTCAAGACAGGACAGGTGACATATGCAGTCCGCGATACTGAGATTGACGGAAAAACCATCAAGCAGAACGACTTCATGGGAATCGGAGACAAGAGTATCCTTTCTGTTGGAACAGACTTAAGGGCTACCACACTTGAGATGGTAGATGCCATGGTAGATGAGGATTCTGCGATTGTCAGCATCTATTTCGGAAGTGATTCTGATGAGGACTCAGCTAATGAGCTTGCGGCAGCAATCGAAGAGAAATATCCTGATGTAGAGGTTGAGGTCAACGATGGCGGACAGCCAATCTACTATTATGTTATTTCTGTAGAGTAAAGCCTTTTTAAAGAATATAAATGATATTTATTATATTTAGGAGCAAATATGGATATAGCTTCACCGATTACCGCGGTTAAGGGAATCGGGGAAAAAACACAAAAAGCATTTGCTAAAATGGGAGTATACACCGTTGGTGATATACTCCTTCATTTTCCCCGGGATTATGTAAAGTTTCCGGAAATAACGGATATTGATGAACTGAATAATGTAAATGAGAGCAGCACCTATGCCATCCATGCTGTGATAAAAAAGGCACCTGTAGTGAAAAATACAGCGAGAATGCAGATTACATTGCAGGATATCGGCTCGCCCGGGCATATGATACAGCTGGTATGGTATCGTATGCCGTACCTTAAGGCACAGCTTGTGCAGGGGAGACATCTTATATTTTACGGGCATATTAAGCCAAAGGGTGGCAGATATGTCATGGAGCAGCCTGTGGTGTATGAGGTGCAAAAGTACGAGGCTATACGCGATACACTGCAGCCTGTGTATTCCGTGACAAGCGGTGTGACAAACAATCTGATAGTCAAGACGATAAAGGAGACTCTGTCATATGATACACTGCTGTCAGATTATCTGCCTAAGGATATAAGGCACAGATACGGCTTTTGCGAGTATAATTATGCCATGAAGCAGATACATTTTCCTGATGACTTTGACGCTCTTGTGGAGGCAAGAAGACGGCTTGTTTTTGATGAGTTTTTTCTCTTTATCATGGGCATGCGGTATCAGAATAAAAAGCAGCAGAAGGACAAAAATGAGTTTGAGTTTACGGATGATGCTTTTATAGATGGCTTGATTGAGAAGCTTCCGTATGAGCTGACAGGTGCGCAGAAGAAGACTATTGAAGAAATAAAGTGTGATATGCAAAGTCCTTATGTGATGCAGAGGCTTATACAGGGTGATGTGGGCTCAGGAAAGACGATTGTTGCTTTTCTTCTTATGGCGTGGGCGTCAAAATGTGGCTATCAGTCTGCCATAATGGCTCCGACTGAGGTACTTGCAAACCAGCATTATGAGACATTCTGCTCACTGGTTGGTCAGTTTGGACTTGACAGTCCTGTTGTGCTTCTTACCGGCTCCATGACGGCAAAGCAGAAAAGAGAAGCCTATGCGTGCCTTGAAAACGAGAAAAATGCGCTTATTATAGGCACTCATGCGCTCATACAGGAGAAGGTGGATTTTTCCAATTTGTCGCTTGTTATCACAGATGAGCAGCACAGATTTGGTGTGAAGCAGAGAGAGAGCTTTTCGGATAAAGGAAGGAAACCGCATATACTCGTGATGAGTGCCACTCCGATACCGCGTACGTTAGCAATAATCATATACGGAGATATGGATATTTCTGTCATAAATGAGGTGCCTGCAAAGAGACTTCCTATCAAGAACTGTGTGGTTGGCACAGCGTTCAGGCCAAAGGCCTACAGCTTCATTGAGGAGCAGGTGAGAGCCGGCCATCAGGCGTATGTTATTTGCCCTCTTGTGGAGGAAACTGAAAACTCGGAAGGGGAAAATGTCACAGACTATGCAAATGTGCTTAAAGCGGCACTGCCAAAGGATATCACGGTAGATGTGCTTAACGGCAGGATGAAGAGCAAGGCAAAGGATGAGGTGATGCAGCGCTTTGCAAATAATGAGTCGCAGGTGCTTGTGTCCACAACAGTCGTGGAGGTTGGTGTAAATGTGCCCAATGCAACTGTCATGATGATAGAAAATGCAGACAGGTTTGGACTTGCACAGCTTCATCAGCTAAGAGGCCGTGTAGGCAGGGGGGATGCACAGTCGTATTGCATTTTCATCAATTCGTCAAATTCAAAGAAATCAAAAAAACGTCTGGAGATACTAAATAAATCAAATGATGGCTTTTATATAGCAAGTGAGGATTTAAAGCTCAGAGGTCCCGGGGATTTCTTTGGAATCAGGCAGAGTGGAGATCTTGCATTTGCACTTGCGGATGTGTATCAGGACAGCGATGTGCTAAAGGAAGCATCTGAGATGGTGGATGAGGTGCTTGAAGCAGACCCGGCGCTTTGTACAGCGGAAAACAGAATACTGAAAAAGAAAATGGATGAATTTGCAAAAGAACAATTAAAGCGGATGAATCTGTGATGAGCTTAAATGGCTAAAATAAAAGCTGATATCGCATGCATGACTATGCATGTGTATATCAGCTTTTTACTTTAAGCGTATTGGAATGGTTATGAAATAAGTATAATCTGTTTACTCAATCTGCCTGATATCGGATATATCCGGGTGAATCGTGAGAGAATAGTTTGTGTAATACACGACAAAGCCGGCTGCGGCACCGTTTGGCTTTTTGACATTTTTCTTTTGCAGATAGTCTATCTCTACCTTGTCGGCATTTTTGCCCTTTGAGTAGTAGCCTGCGAGCTTGCCGGCCTCCTCAAAGGTGCTGTCCGGCAGCTCTTTATTTTCAGCTTTTACAATGACATGTGAGCCGGGCATGCCCTTGGCGTGGAACCACCAGTCGTTTCCGGTTGCCAGCTTGAAGGTGAGCTCATCGTTCTGGTAGTTGTTTTTGCCAACGTACATATCAAAGCCGTCTGATGAGATATAGTGGAAGGGTTTGCTCTTTACCTTCTGTTTCTTTGAACCCTTTCCTTTTTTGATAAAACCGTATTCTATCAGCTCATCCTTTATCTGGACGAGGTCGTCAGCGCTTAAAGCGATATCCAGTGAATTCTGAATTGATTCGAGATGGTCTATCTGACCTTTTGTTTCAAGAATCAGCTCGTTCAATGCTTCGGCAGTACGTTTCATCTTTCCGTATTTGTCAAAGTATTTCTGCGCGTTCTCGGCAGGAGTTTTTGTGTTGTCGATAGGGATTTTGATGATTTTGTTGTCATCATAATAGTTTGCAGCTTCAAGAAACTTGTCGTCCGGTGTAAGTCCGTAGCCGAATGCGTTGATAAGCTCACCATACACCTTGTACTTTTCGCGTTTTTCGGAGTCCTTAAGCTGCTTCATCTGCAGGGAATATTTCTTCTGGTTTCGCTCCAGGAGGGTATTTACGTGTTTTCTCAGGTCGGCTGACTTCTGGCGTATACGGGTGTAGGTGTTTCTCTCTGAGTAGTAAAGCTCTAAAACCTCTGATATAGATTCATATTTTGTGACCGTTAAATCGCTATACTGAGTCAGCTCTATTGAAGAAAATTCCTTTGGTTCATTGCCGTCACGCACGATATTTGGCGTAAAACGATTATTTTTTATGTCATCCATCATCCATGTGAAGTTACTTCCCAGGTGCAAAAGCTCATCATGTGAGTAGGCTGCTACAGGGGAGTCCGCGTCAAGGGCTGCCCGGTGAGCCAGCTCATTTGCCACAAGAGGGCTGATGCCGGAAAAGGATGAGTAGATAGCCTTTGAAACAGTAAGCGGCTTTGCTGATATAATATCCACAAACTGCTTCGAATCTACAGTCAGAGGATTATATTTATCCTCCTGAGTCGCGGGGATGGTGTAGGCTCTGCCCGGAAGCACTTCACGCACAGAGCTTACGGATGCGGGAATACGCTTGGCACTGTCTATTATCGTACCATCGGAGTCGGTAAAGATGATGTTTGAATATTTGCCCATCAGCTCGATAATAAGCACCTTGTGGCATAGATCGCCCATCTCGTTTAAGTGCTCGATTTCAAAGTTTATGATACGCTCCATGCCCGGCTGGTAAATCTTTGTGATGCGTCCGTTTGCTATATGCTTTCTTAAAACCATGCAAAATGTAGGGGCAGTGAGAGGGCTTACCTTATTGGCGGGTGTCAGGTAGATGAATGGAAGCGATGCACTTGCAGACATCGAAAGCCTGAACGAGCCGTTTGGTCCCTTTAGGGTAAGAAGCAGCTCATCTGCCTCAGGTTCTGCGATTTTACTGATTTTTGAGTTTAGTATCGTGCTGTTTAGCTCTGCAACTATATTTGAAATGACTATTCCGTCTAAAGCCATGATGTTCCTCCTTATTTCCTGTAAATATTCTAAGTTGCTGAATATTTATAATCATGAATATTTATATTATAATATATTTGACGAAAATCTCAAGGAGTTATATAATAAACTCATCTATGCATATGCGAAAGGAAAAATTATGATTAAAAGTATGACCGGCTTTGGCAGATACGAGTACGCAGATGCAAGCCGTAAGATTACAGTTGAGGTAAAATCTGTAAATCACAGATATCTGGATGTCAATATCAAGATGCCTAAAAAGCTCAATTTCTTCGAGAGTGCAATAAGGACTCTGCTTAAGGAGTACATAGAGCGTGGCAAGGTCGATATTTATATCACATATGAGGATTTTACAGAAAATAATCTCTCATTGCAGTATAATAAGGCTCTCGCGGGAGAATATCTTAAGTATCTGAATCAGATGGCGGAGGAATTCGGACTGGAGAATGATATAAGAGTGAGCACGCTGTCGAGATATCCGGAGGTATTTGCGATGGAGGAGCAGCCTGTAGATGAGGATGAGCTGTGGAGCAGTCTTGAGAAGGCTCTTCGCGGTGCATTTGAGCCATTTGTTGAAAGCCGCGTGCGCGAGGGAGAAAATCTTAAAAAAGACCTTTGCGAAAAGCTCGATAATATGGTATCATATGTTGATTTCATTGAGGAGCGTTCGCCACAGATTATTGTCGAATACCGTGCGCGTCTTGAGGAAAAGCTAAGAGAGCTGCTTGCAGACAATCAGCTTGATGATTCAAGAATAGCCCAGGAAGTCACTATTTTTGCGGACAAGATCTGTGTGGATGAGGAGACAGTCAGGCTCAAAAGCCATATCCTTTCCATGAAGGATTCGTTAAATGCCGGTGGCAGTGTGGGAAGAAAGCTTGATTTCCTCGCACAGGAGATGAACCGTGAGGCGAATACCATCCTTTCAAAGTCCAATGATCTTAAGATTTCTGACACAGGCATCAGTCTTAAGACTGATATAGAAAAGGTCAGGGAACAGATTCAAAATATTGAGTAATTTTAGGAGATTGTGATGAGTAACACAGGAAAATTAGTTGTTTTTTCAGGCTTTTCGGGTTCCGGAAAGGGTACTATCATGAAGGAGCTTATGGCAAAGCATGGTGATGATTATGCACTGAGCGTATCAGCCACGACCAGAGGTCCAAGGCCGGGTGAGGAGCATGGCAGAGAGTATTTCTTTATCTCAGAGGAAGAATTTGAACAGATGATAAAGGCAGATGGACTGCTTGAGTATGCCAAGTATGTAGATCATTACTACGGCACACCAAAGTCATATGTCAATGAGCAGCTTAACGCCGGAAAGAATGTGATTCTTGAGATAGAAATCCAGGGAGCTTTAAAGATAAAGGAGCAGTTTCCTGATACGGTGCTTATGTTTGTGTCAGCGCCGAGCGCAGATGAGCTTAGGGACCGGCTTGTAGGAAGAGGCACCGAGACAAAAGAGGTCTGTGCACAGAGACTTTCAAGAGCATATGAGGAGTCTTTAGGCATAGAGAAATATGATTATTTAGTGGTAAATGATAAGCTTGATGATTGTGTAGAGCTTGTGAATGACATCATCCACAGCTCTGACGACACAAAAAAGAATCAGGATTATCTGGTATCATCAAATATAGATTTTATAAATAAAATGAGAAAAGAGCTTTTAAGCTTTTCGAAAGGAGATAAATAATATGATACATCCATCGTATGTAGAGTTAATGAAGGTAGTAAACAACAATGTAGAGATAGGTGAAGAGCCGGTAGTAAACAGCCGTTATTCTATCGTTATTGCTGCAGCAAAGCGTGCACGTCAGATTATTGATGGTGCAGAACCGCTTATCGCACGCCCTAAGTGCAATAAGCCATTATCTATTGCTGTAGAGGAGCTGTACACGGGAGCTGTCAGAATCGTCTCAGATGATGAGGATTTAAACGAAGGCGAAGAGGCTTAATCTAGGAGGGGAAAGGCTGTTTTGTCTTTCCCTTTAATTGTAAATACTTACATTTGAGAGGTACTATGAAATTATTATTTATTTCGCTTGGATGCGATAAAAACCTTGTGGATTCAGAGTATATGATAGGCATGCTTGCAAATGACGGCATAGAGATGACCGATGATGAGACGCAGGCTGATATCATTATCGTAAACAGCTGCTGCTTCATAGGTGATGCAAAGGAGGAGAGTATCAATACAATTCTCGAGATGGCTCAGTATAAGGAGACAGGCAAATGCAAATCACTTATTGTGACAGGCTGTCTGGCACAAAGATACAAGGATGAGATTTTTAAGGAAATCCCAGAGGTTGATGCCATACTTGGCACCAATTCATATGATACTATAGTTGAAGCTGTACATGAGACACTTGAAAAACACAGATACAGCAATCTGCACACCTTAGAGGGGCTCCCGAGCATAAAGACAAAGCGTATTGTCACCACAGGAGGGCATTTTGCTTACCTTAAGATAGCAGAGGGCTGCAATAAAAACTGTACCTACTGTGTCATTCCTTCCGTCAGAGGCCGTTACAGAAGTGTGCCGATGGAGGATTTGATTGAGCAGGCGAAGAGCCTTGTGGAGCAGGGCGCAAAGGAGCTTATACTTGTTGCCCAGGAGACCACACTTTACGGAGTGGATTTGTATGGTGAGAAGTCACTTCATAAGCTTTTAGATGAGCTCAACAAGATAAGCGGGCTGTTCTGGATAAGGATTATGTACTGCTATCCCGAGGAGATATACGATGAGCTTATAGAGTCCATGATAAAGGATGAGAAGGTATGCCATTATCTGGATATGCCAATCCAGCACTGCAATGACGATATTTTAAGGCGCATGGGCAGAAAAACAACAAAGGCTGAGCTTGTGGAGCGTATCAGAATGCTGCGTGAGAGAATACCTGATATCACATTAAGGACCACACTCATATGTGGCTTCCCGGGTGAGACACAGGATAATCACGAGGAGCTTATGCAGTTTGTAAATGATATGGAGTTTGACCGTCTGGGAGCCTTTACGTATTCCCCGGAGGAGGGCACAAAGGCAGCTGCAATGCCTGACCAGATAGATGAGGATATAAAGGCTGAATGGCAGGCTGATGTCATGGAGCTTGAGGAAGAGGTCATTTTTGATAAAAATGAGACACTAAAGGGTAAAGAATTATATGTTTTCATAGAGGGCAAGGTGGCTGATGAAAATGCTTATATCGGCCGTACATACAGAGATGCACCGAATGTTGACGGATATATATTCATCAACACTGATGAGACACTTATGACCGGCGATATATGCAAGGTTATGGTGACCGGTGCGTATGAATATGATTTGATAGGAGAACTTGTAAAATGAATTTACCAAACAAACTTACAATCTTAAGAGTGATACTTATTCCGTTTTTTGTATTTTTCCTTATTTCACCGTTTTTTGACGGATACGGAAATTATATAGCACTTGCGATATTTATCATTGCAAGTCTGACCGATATGGCTGACGGAAAAATTGCAAGAAAATACAATCTTGTTACAAATTTCGGCAAGTTTATGGATCCGCTTGCAGACAAGCTGCTTGTATGCTCTGCAATGATATGCCTTGTTGATTTAAAGCTTATCCCTGTATGGGTTGTGCTTATTATCATTGCAAGAGAGTTTATCATAAGCGGCTTCAGACTAGTTGCATCAGACAATGGAATTGTCATTGCAGCAAGCTACTGGGGCAAGTTTAAGACAACCTTCCAGATGCTTATGGTTATTGTTATTATTTTTAATATCAATCTGCAGCTTGGCTGGTTAAATATCCTTGGAACACTCCTCATTTATGTGGCACTTGTGCTCACAGTTGTTTCGCTTATTGACTATATTGCAAAGAACAAGGATGTTTTAAAGGACCAGAAATAGACTATAACAGGGAGAAAAGTATGAGAATAATAGCAGGAACGGCGAGAAGCCTCCCTCTAAAGACTATTGAGGGAAAAGATACAAGACCGACTACTGACAAGACGAAGGAGACTCTTTTTAATGTCATGCAGTTTGATGTTCCCGGAGCATATTTTTTAGATCTGTTTGCCGGAAGCGGACAGATAGGACTTGAAGCGTTAAGCCGCGGTGCAGCCTATGCTGTATTTGTGGAGAATTCAAGAAAAGCCGCTTCATGCATCGAGGACAATATCCATTTTACAAAGTTTGATAAGGTCTCAAGGCTCATGATGACGGATGCTGTCACGGCAGTACGTACTCTCGAGGGCAAATACAAATTCGATATTGTGTTTATGGACCCGCCATACAATAAGGAGCTTGAAAAGGAAGTGCTTATTACACTTTCGGACAGCGATATATTAAAGGATGATTCACTTATCGTGGTTGAGGCTTCAAACGATACTGATTTTGATTATCTCACAGAGCTTGGCTATGAGATAGTCAAAGAAAAAATATACAAGACAAACAAGCATGTTTTCATAAAACGTGCATAGGAGATACAATATGAAGGTAGGAATTTATCCGGGAAGCTTTGATCCGGTGACATTTGGACACCTGGATATAATAGAGCGTTCAGCCAAAATAGTGGATGAGCTGGTTGTCGGAGTACTCAATAATAGTGCAAAAAACTCGTTGTTTTCTTTGGAAGAACGTGTTAGTATGATAAAGGAAATGACAGCACACATACCAAACGTGAGAGTTGGGTGCTTCGAAGGACTTTTAGTTGACTACATGAAGAAAATCAATGCAACAATCATAATAAGAGGATTGCGTGCAGTGACAGATTTTGAGTATGAGCTGCAGATTGCACAGGCTAACGGAGTGCAGAATCCGGAAATAGAGACGGTTTTTCTCACTTCTAGTCTCAATTATTCATATTTAAGCTCTACAATTGTCAAGGAATTTGCATCATACGGAGGAGATATATCAAAGTTCGTACCTGAACAGTTCATTGATAGAATTTATGCTAAATACAATATTACCAGGTAAGGAGACAGTATTTATGAGCAGTAAAATGGAACAGATTATTGAAGAAATCGAAGATTATATTGATGGCTGCAAGCCGTCACCTATTTCAAGAAACAAGATTCTTGTCAATCGTGAACAGTTAGAGGAGCTTCTTTCAGAGCTTCGTACAAAGACCCCTGAGGAGGTCAAGAGATATCAGAAGATAATCAGCAATAAGGAGGCTATCCTTGCTGATGCACAGGCGAAGGCGGATCAGATAATCGCGCAGGCTCAGATTCAGACAAATGAGCTTGTCAGCGAGCATCAGATTATGCAGCAGGCATATGCCCAGGCGAATGAGGTAGTGCAGATTGCAACAAAGCAGGCACAGGAGATACTTGACAGTGCCACAAACGAAGCAAATAATCTCAGAATGAGTGCCATGGCATATACGGACAGCCAGCTCAAGAGCATTGAGGACATCTTAACAGGCTCTATTGAGACTTCAAAGGCCAGATATGACAGCCTTATAAGTTCACTTCAGCAGTTTGAGGATGTTGTTGCAGCAAACAGAGCAGAGCTTTTCCCACCGGAAGAGTATGGCGATGAAGCTGCAGGATCAGAGTCGTCTGACAATGAGGCAGCTTCAGATACATCTGATGATGACATAGAAATCACCAATATTTCCGATTCAGATGAGGATGCGAAATAGGATAATACATAACAGGCATGAGAGTATGCTCATGGCTGCCTTAAGCAGTATGTATCTGTAAAGCCTAAAGCCTGTATCCCGGAATATTGATTTGGTCTGGACCATGCATGATACACCGCCAAATGACAGAAGTGCAATGCACAGCACTATTGACAGGGTGCGTGGAATGCATAGACCGCAGACTATGCCGATACCGTTTGTGGTTTCAAAAAAGGCACCTATTATGTCTGCCGACAGTGGCATGTTGCAGTCAGCCTTTTGGGCAATGGTCTGTGGGATACGTGAGACTATAGAGAACAATACAATATATCCACAGAGTTTTATAAGGGTTTCAAACCCTTTCATTATTCCGGCATCAACGATTTGCATGTTAAGCTTAAATCCTTGAGCCGGGATTTTTTGTGTTAAGCTTTTGTTTTTGTTAATCGAAAGCATAGCTATCATTCCTATAGCAGATGGCAGATAAAGTGACACAAGATAAATGCTGTAGTGGCTGCATATGTTAAGTTGCTCGGACAGTGCATAGGTAATGATAAAGGGAAGGCTGAAATGGTTTGCCAGTGCACTCAGTATTTCCCTGTGATTTTTATCTATGTATCCTTTCGAACAAAAATCTGCTGTGAGCTTTGCTCCTATCGGGAATCCAAATATTATGCCTATTATGTATGTAAAAAGCATGATATGCTTTTGGGGAATGTTTTGCAGCACATTTGTTGAGATAATCAGGTTAGATAAAATCGTAAATATAAATAGAAGCGGAAATATCTGGTTGAACCATAGCATTATGCCTGCTTTAGCGCACGTACTTACCTGTGCCGGAAACAATATGTAATAAATGCAAAATACCAGTATAAAAGCAATAAACAGTGATTTTTTTAGTTTGTTTTTACTCATATGACAGTATATGTGGAGAGAAATATCAATATGATTCGATTAGATAAATTTTTATCAGAAATGGGGCTTGGAACGCGCTCCGAGGTAAAAAAGCTTATAAAGACCGGGCAGATAGCCATTAATGGCACTGTGGCCGTAAAGCCTGAGACAAAGGTAGATACTGCTGCCGATGAGGTGTCAGTTAACGGCAGAATAATTAAGTATCAAAGGTATGAGTATTATCTGTTCAATAAGCCCTCAGGCTGTGTTTCTGCGACAAATGACAATGTACATAAGACTGTCATGGACTATATCACGGATGCTGTGCATGATGATCTGTTTCCTGTCGGAAGGCTTGATATAGACACGGAGGGGCTTTTGCTTATCACAAATGATGGAGCGCTTTCGCATGAGCTCTTAAGTCCTTCAAAGCATGTGGCAAAGACTTACTACGCACGTATTGATGGTGAGGTGACTCAGGCTGATATCATCAGGTTTAAAGAGGGCGTTGATATAGGCGAGGAAAGACCTACAAAGCCTGCGGAGCTTGTTATTAAAAAAAGCGGCAGCGTATCCGAGATTGAGCTTACGATAACAGAAGGAAAGTTCCATCAGGTCAAGCGGATGTTTGAGGCGCTTGGAAAGAGGGTAATCTATTTAAAGAGAATATCCATGGGACCGCTTAAGCTGCCTGATGACCTTAAAACAGGGACTTACAGAGCTTTGACACAGGCTGAAACGGATATGCTTATGCAGATAAAATCCGGCAAATAAAATAATTTTTAATTATGAGGTATGATATGAGTAATGGTTTTTTACCAATTTCAAAACAGGATATGATAGATGAGGGCATTGAGCAGCTTGATTTTGTGTATGTCTGCGGTGATGCATATGTGGATCATCCGTCCTTTGGACATGCAATAATTGCAAGGCTGCTGCAGGCACATGGCTATACGGTCGGCATCATTTCACAGCCCGACTGGAAGGATGATGAGTCTATATCCATACTCGGAGTGCCGCGCCTTGGCTTTTTGGTTTCGGCAGGTAATATGGACTCCATGGTAAACCATTATTCGGTTTCAAAGAAAAGAAGAGCAAAGGATTCATTTACACCGGGTGGCGTGATGGGAAAGAGACCTGATTATGCGACCGTTGTGTACTGTAACCTGATACGCCATACTTATAAAAAAATCCCTATCATAATAGGCGGCATCGAGGCGAGCCTTAGGCGCATGGCGCATTATGATTACTGGTCAAATAAAGTCAAGCGCTCAATTCTTTTAGATTCCGGTGCGGATATCATTTCATATGGCATGGGAGAAAGAAGCATCATCGAGATAGCGGATGCGCTTGCCAGTGGTATGGATGTAAAGGATATCACGTTTATAGATGGTACCGTGTTCAAGACAAAGGACAGGGATATCATATATGATGCGATTGAGCTTCCGGATTATGACGTTATAAAAGAGGACAAGAGGGAGTTTGCAAGAAGCTTTTACATACAGTACTGCAATACTGATCCTTTCTGCGCAAAGAGGCTCGTAGAGCCATATGACAACTCTACGCTTGTGGTGCAGAATCCACCGCAAAAGCCATTGTCGCAGGAGGAGATGGATGAGGTCTATGCGCTTCCTTATATGAGGACTTATCATCCGAGCTACGAGGAGGCAGGCGGAGTGCCTGCGATAAGCGAGGTGAAGTTTTCTCTTATCAGCAACAGAGGCTGCTTTGGAGGCTGCAATTTCTGTGCATTGACCTTCCATCAGGGAAGAATAATCCAGACAAGAAGCCATGAGTCAATCATAGAAGAGGCAAAGCTTATCACACAGGATAAGGACTTTAAGGGCTATATCCATGATGTTGGTGGTCCTACAGCCAATTTCAGGCAGCCGGCATGTAAAAAACAGCTCACAAGGGGCGCATGCCCTACAAAGCAGTGCCTGTTTCCTAAGCCGTGCAGCAACCTGATAGTTGACCACAGCGACTATATACAGCTGCTTAGGGAGCTTCGTGCACTGCCAAAGGTGAAAAAAGTGTTTATCCGTTCAGGTATCAGGTTTGATTATCTGATGTATGATAAAGACAAGACGTTTCTTCGTGAGCTGTGTGAGTATCATGTCAGCGGACAGCTCAAGGTAGCTCCGGAGCACATCTCCAATGCTGTTTTGAGCAGGCTTGGAAAGCCGAGTGTAGAGGTGTACAACAGCTTTGTGAAGGCATACAAGGATATGAATAAAAAGATAGGCAAGGAGCAGTATCTTGTGCCTTATCTCATGTCTTCACACCCAGGCTCAACACTTAAAGAGGCGATAGAGCTTGCAGAGTATCTGCGCGATCTGGGATATATGCCTGAGCAGGTGCAGGATTTCTATCCGACACCGTCTACCATCTCTACATGCATGTACTATACAGGTCTTGACCCGGCAACACTTAAGCCGGTGTATGTTACAACTAACCCACACGAGAAGGCTATGCAGAGGGCACTCATCCAGTACCGCAATCCAAAGAACTATGATCTCGTGCACGAGGCACTTGTGAAGGCCGGCAGGGAGGACTTAATCGGATTTGACAAAAAGTGCCTGATTAAGCCTAGAAAAATGCATGCTGATGGCGGCTGGGACAAAAATCGTACCGGGTCCGGTAAAAATTCAAACAGCAGCTATGGCGGCAAGAATACAGGTGTAAGGAAAAACTTGAAAAATGCAACAGAGCGGGGGAAAAACGGAAGCGGAAATAACACTGCAGGCACAGCGCACAAAAAGAAAACAATCAGAAACGTCCACAAGAAGAAAAGATAGATAAAGACTATGAAAGAATTTAAAGCTGGTAAAAACGAGGCAGGCCAGAGGCTTGACAAATACCTTAAAAAGATACTTCCAAACGCATCCATGGGCTTTATTTACAAGATGCTCAGGAAGAAGAACATAAAACTGAATGATAAGAAAGCGTCAGGCACAGAAATTGTGTCAGTTGACGACAAAATCAAGATTTTTCTGTCAGATGATACATTTGCTAAGTTTTCCGTCAATGAGGACAGTCTGATGAAGGATTTCAAGGCACTTGGTGCACTAAAGCCTGACGGACTTGGTGTGGTATACGAGGATGATGACATACTGGCGGCAAACAAGCCCGTCAATATGCTGTCACAGAAGTCCAAGGAGAGTGATATTTCTGCAAACGAAAGGCTTATTGGATACCTGATAAAAGAAGGAAAACTCGATTTTGACACATATAAGAGCTTTAAGCCATCGGTGTGCAACCGCCTTGACAGAAATACCTCGGGGCTGATTCTCATGGGTAAATCGCTTCATGGACTGCAGTACCTGTCACAGATGCTTAAGGACAGAACTGCAGAGAAGTATTATATGGCGCTTGTAGCAGGTGAGGTGGATGAGCCTATGACCATAGAGGGCTTTCTGACAAAGGATGAGGCTGTAAATAAGGTGCAGATAACCAAGGAGCCCATAAGTGATGAATCACTGCCAATAAAGACTGCTTACAGGCCTCTTAAGACAATTGAGATGAGTTCTTCGTGCCATAAAGCAACTCTTCTTGAGGTGCATCTCATTACAGGAAGAAGCCATCAGATCAGGGCACATCTTTCATCGATTGGACATCCGATCATAGGTGATATGAAGTATGGTGATAAAAGGATTAATGCTTTTTACAAAGAAAACTATCATGTGACCAGCCAGCTTTTGCATGCGCACCATGTGATTTTGCCTGATGGCAGATATATAGAGGCAGCTTTGCCTGACATATGGAGCAGGGTGGGGCTTTAATTTCGTCATTATTTACTTTACGTCGCATAGCTTACAGTATTAAGGAAGATAGAAACGATATGGCAACCTGGAATTCAAGAGGCTTAAGAGGCTCGACCTTAGAGGACATGATAAACAAGACAAATGAAAAATACAGGGAGAACGGCCTGGCGCTCATACAAAAGATTCCCACTCCGATTACACCTATAAAGATGGAGCCGGAAACCAGACACATTACACTGGCTTATTTCGAGCAGAAGAGTACGGTTGACTATATTGGCGCTGTACAGGGAATCCCGGTATGCTTTGATGCAAAAGAATGTAATACCGACACGTTTCCCCTTGCCAATATACATGAGCATCAGGTAGAATTTATGAGATGCTTTGAAAAACAGGATGGTGTTGCATTTATCCTTATATCGTACACACACAGGAACGAATACTATTATCTCACGTTTAAAAAACTGACAGAATTCTGGGATAGAGCTGCAGAAGGCGGCAGAAAGAGCTTCCGCTATGAGGAGCTTGAGCCGGCATTTTTCCTCCCGGAGGTGCCCGGAATACTTGTGCCGTATCTGAACGCACTTCAGCTTGACTTAAATTGCAGGGCTTGACAGTATTACTATCGTATGGTAGCATATTACCACGATAACACTTTACTACATGAAAGCGAGATTTTACAGATTATGGAAAATCAATTATTACACACTCCGGACGGAGTAAGAGACATATATAACGGAGAATGCAAAAAGAAGCTGTATTTGCAGGATAAGCTGCATCGTACACTGTTAAAATACGGATATCATGATATCATGACACCTACGTTTGAGTTTTTTAATATTTTTGGAAACGATGTCGGAACAACCCCTTCAAAGGATTTATACAAGTTTTTTGACAAGGAGGGCAATACGCTTGTCCTTCGTCCTGATTTCACACCTTCTATTGCAAGAAGTGCGGCTAAGTACTATATAGAGGACGATATGCCTGTCAAGCTGTGTTATCTTGGCAATACTTTTATCAATTCATCGGATTATCAGGGCAGGCTCAAGGAAAGCACACAGTGCGGTGCAGAGCTGATAGGTGACGGCTCTATCTCTGCAGATGCCGAGATACTTTCGATGACAGTTGAGTCGATGCTTGAGAGCGGACTTAAGAATTTCCAGATTTCAGTCGGACATTCGCAGTTCTTTTACGGTCTCACAAAGGCAGCAGGGCTGTCAGGGGAGCAGGAGGAAAATCTAAGAGAGCTCATAGCAAATAAGAATTTCTTCGGCGTGGAGGAGTTTGTTGACAGTCTTTCAATGAACGACAAGCTAAGGAAGCTGTTTGGACTATTAGACAATTTCGATTTACAGGATGAGCAGCTTATGGAGGCTTTAAAGCTTGCGAAGGGCTATGATGAGATATTATCATCTATTGATACTCTGCTTAAGCTTAGAGAATATTTAAAGGCATACGGCATCGAGAAATATATTTCGTATGAGCTTGGACTTATCAGTGACTACACATATTACACAGGTATTATTTTCCAGGGCTACACATATGGTACAGGAGAGCCTATTGTAAAGGGAGGCCGTTATGACAAGCTGCTTTCACACTTTGGAAAGGACGCTGCTGCAATCGGCTTTGCAATTGTTGTGGATCAGCTCATGGCAGCATTAAGCCGTCAGGATATTGATGTGCCTGTCATTGAGAATTCCTCACTTATAGTATTTGAGGAGGCTGCATACCATGCGGCAATCAAGCGCTCTATGGAGCTTCGAAGAGATGGAGTAAATACACAGATGGTGCTTAAGGACAAAAATAAAACGAAAGAGGACTATGCTTCATATGCGGTAGACAACCGTATAAACAGAGTTGAGTTTATAGAGGAATAAAAGATGAGTGATGACAGATATTTAACCTTTGCCCTGGGAAAGGGCAGACTTGCAAAGAAGACCCTGCAGCTTTTTGAGCAGATAGGCATCACCTGTGAGGAGATGAAGGATCCGGATACCAGAAAGCTGATTTTCGTAAATGAGGAGCTTAAGCTTAGATTTTTCCTGGCAAAGGGACCTGATGTGCCTACTTACGTGGAGTACGGCGCTGCCGATATCGGTGTGGTAGGAAAGGATACCATCCTCGAGGAGGGAAGAAATATATACGAGGTGCTTGATTTAGGCTTTGGAAAATGCCGCATGTGCATATGCGGACCGGAAAGCGCAAGGGAGCTTTTGCAGCATCATGAGCAGATAAGAGTTGCGACCAAGTATCCTCATATTGCAAAGGACTATTTCTACAATAAAAAGCATCAGACGGTAGAGATTATAAAGCTGAACGGCTCAATAGAGCTTGCTCCGATTGTTGGACTTTCAGAGGTGATTTGTGATATAGTAGAGACCGGAACTACACTTAAGGAGAACGGACTTACCGTGCTTGAGGAGGTCTGCCCGCTGTCTGCGAGGGTTGTGGTAAACCAGGTCAGCATGAAGATGGACAATGAGCGTATCACAAAGCTCATAAGTGATTTGAAGACTGTTATCAAATAGCGTATAATTTATATCAATACATGATTTTAGACGGAGGCTGTAATGAGAACTTTAAAACTTACAAAGGATTCACAGAAAAACATATTGGAGAGCCTGCTTAAGAGAAGCCCTAACAACTATACAGAGTATGAGAGCACGGTAAATGAGATTATAAACAATGTAAAGGAAAACCGTGACAAGGCTGTTTTTGAATACACAAAGAAATTTGATAAAGCGGATGTGGATGCATCAAATATCCGTGTCACAGAGGAAGAAATAAAGGAAGCATATGAGCTGGTTGATGAGAAGCTTCTTGCCGTTATAAAAAAGGCTCTTGTAAATATCAGAAAATATCACGAGAAGCAGCTGCAGAACTCATGGTTTACAACAGAGGACGGCATCATTTTAGGACAGAAGGTCACACCTATAGCAAAGGCAGGAGTGTATGTGCCGGGCGGCAAGGCTGTCTATCCTTCATCTGTGCTGATGAACGTGCTTCCTGCAAAGGTAGCAGGCGTTGAAAAGATTGTTATGTGTACACCATGTGGAGCTGATGGCAAGGTATATCCTTCCACACTTGTAGCCGCAAACGAGGCCGGAGTAGATGAAATCTACAAGGTAGGCGGTGCACAGGCTATTGCTGCAATGGCATTTGGAACAGAGAGTGTGCCAAAGGTAGACAAGATTGTAGGACCGGGAAATATCTTCGTTGCCCTTGCCAAAAAGGCTGTGTTTGGATATGTCAGTATTGATTCAATTGCAGGACCTAGCGAGATTTTGGTGCTTGCAGATGAGACTGCAAATCCACGCTATGTGGCAGCAGATTTACTATCACAGGCTGAGCATGATGAGATGGCATCAGCTATCTTAATCACAACAAGTGAGGAGCTTGCAAAGAAAGTATCAAAGGAAGTTGATAAGTTTGTTGAAGTTCTCTCAAGAAAAGAAATCATCGAGAAATCACTTGAAAACTACGGATATATACTTGTTGCAGAGGATATGGATGAGGCAATTGATGCAGTAAACGATATCGCTTCAGAGCATATGGAGATTGTCACAAGAGATCCTTTCTCAGTCATGACAAAAATCAAAAATGCAGGAGCAATCTTTATCGGAGAGTACTCATCAGAGCCTTTGGGAGACTATTTTGCAGGACCAAACCATGTTCTGCCTACAAACGGAACAGCAAAATTCTTCTCAGCCTTATCTGTAGATGACTTTATCAAAAAGTCAAGCATCATCTCATATTCAAGAGAAGCGCTTGAGAGGATACATACTGATATTGAGCAGTTTGCAGAGTGTGAGAAGCTTACAGCACATGCAAATTCAATCAAGGTGAGATTTGAGGATTAGTCTTAGAATAAAGGAGTAGAAAATGGCAGATCGATGCGCTAAGCTTAGCAGAAAAACAAAAGAGACTGATATTTCGGTCAGTTTAAATATAGACGGAGCCGGAAAATCAAATATAGACACAGGCATAGGCTTCTTTAACCATATGCTGGAGGGATTTTCAAAGCATGGTTTTTTTGACCTCGATATGACATGTGACGGTGACTTAAATGTGGACTGTCATCATACTATAGAGGACTGCGGCATAGTGCTTGGTAATGCCATAGCACAGGCTGTTGGAGACAAAAAGGGCATAAAGAGATTTGGAAGCTTTATTTTACCGATGGATGAGGTGCTGGTGCTTTGTGCCATCGATTTATCAGGCAGACCTTACCTGCAGTTTGACGGTGAGTTTACCTGCGAGAGAGTCGGAGATATGGATACAGAGATGGTAAAGGAGTTTTTCTATGCCGTTTCTTACTCTGCTGCGATGAACCTGCATATAAAGGTTTTGACACCGGGAAATAATCATCATATGATAGAAGCTATGTTTAAGGCATTTGCCAAGGCACTTGACGATGCCTGCACCTATGATAGCAGAATAAAGGACGTGATGTCCACGAAAGGAAGTTTGTAATTTGACTGGTTTTAAGAACATCGTTGCTACACTGTATTTAAAGAACGGTCAGGCCGTGAAATCAGCGTCGGATATGACAGTGATGGGCGACGTCTACAATCTGTGTCAGCTCTACAATGACAGTGGCATAGACAAGATTATTATTTTTGATCTTTCAACTGATGATGATGAACATGAGAAAAACATACATACGATAGAAAATATAAACAGAAATATCGACATAAAGGTGTGCGCCGGAGGCAATATCAACCGCATAGAGGACGTGAAAAAGCTGCTGTATGCAGGCTGTTTACAGGTTATATTTAATGCCACAAAGGACTCAAGCCTTGGGCTTGCAAATGTGGCAAGCGAAAAGTTTGGCAAGGATAAAATTCTTTTGTCAATCAGCAATGTAGACTATATTTTCAAGCATCAGGAGGAGATAGAGGATACCTTTCATGAGCTTTTGGTCTTGAACATAGATATAATAGATGCCCTTGAGAATCTCACATCCACACCATATGTGGTCTATATGCCGCAGTTTGACATGGATAAAATAATTGATGTCATGAAGCGTGAAACTCTAAGAGGAATTGCAGGAGAGTTTATCAACGATCCTGAAAATGATATCATGGCGTTAAAGACAAAGCTTTCTGACGGAGGAATACTTGTTGACAATTTTACTCCCGACTTAAAATGGTCTGATTTAAAGCTTAATTCTGACGGCATGGTGCCTGTCATAGTGCAGGATTACCGCAATGAGCAGGTGCTCATGCTTGCCTATATGAATGAGGAGGCCTTCAATGTCACGATAAACAGCGGACGCATGACCTACTGGAGCAGAAGCCGCAATGAGCTTTGGACCAAGGGTCTTACATCAGGACATTTACAGTACGTAAAGTCTTTGACAGCAGACTGTGATTATGATACTATCCTTGCGAAGGTTTCGCAGGTGGGAGCTGCATGTCACACAGGTAACAGGACCTGCTTTTTCAATAATATCGTGAAAAAGGAGTATGTAGAGAAGAATCCACTTACAGTGCTTGAATCAGTCTATGCGGTGATAGTTGACCGTATGAAGAATCCAAAGGAGGACTCGTACACCAATGCTGTCATGGAAAAGGGCATAGATGAGATATTAAAAAAGCTCGGACACGAGTGCACTGAGATTATTCTGGCAGCCAAAAATCCGGACAGTGATGATTTGAAGTTTGAGATATCGGACTTTATGTACCACTGCATGATTCTTATGGCTCAGAAAAATATCACATGGGCAGAGATAGCAGGGGAGCTGGCACAGCGATAGCCTTAATACACAATAATTATTTAGAGGAAATTATATGAGAAAACTAGCTTTAAGTGATGAGATACTTATGAAGGTAGACAAACCGGCTAGATATATCGGGAATGAGTTCAACTCAGTAATGAAAGACACATCGCAGGTAAATATACGTTTTGCGATGTGTTTTCCTGATGTTTATGAGATTGGTATGTCACATCTGGGAATCCAGATATTATATGATATGTTCAACCGCATGGATGACGTGTGGTGCGAGAGAGTTTATTCTCCGTGGCCTGATCTGCATGAAATCATGAAGCAGGAGAATATACCACTTTTCGGGCTTGAGTCACAGGAGCCTATAAAGGATTTTGACTTTGTAGCCATGACTCTGCAGTACGAGATGTGCTACACAAATATTTTGCAGATACTAGACCTCGCACAGATACCGCTTCGTTCAAAGGACAGAGAGGAGGGCTGCCCTATTGTGATTGCAGGCGGTCCTTGTACCTATAACCCGGAGCCAATTGCAGATTTCTTTGATATATTTTATATCGGAGAGGGAGAGACACAGTATGGCAATCTCTTTGAGCTTTATAAGAAGGCAAAGGCTGATGGTCTTTCAAGGGAAGAGTTTTTACATGAGGCTGCAAAGATTGAGGGCCTTTATGTACCTGCTTTGTATGAGGTGGAGTACAATGAGGATGGAACAATCCGCTGTATGAAGCCAAAGTATGATGATATTCCTGTAAAGATTAAAAAACAGGTGCAGGTAGATTTGACTAACTCAACTTACCCGGAGGCGCCGGTTGTGCCTTTTATCAAGGCAACGCAGGATAGAATGGTGCTTGAAATACAGCGTGGCTGTATAAGAGGCTGCCGTTTCTGCCAGGCCGGTATGATTTACCGTCCAAACCGTGAGAAAAAGGTTGAGCACCTAAAGGAGGTTGCAGCGGCTCTCATCAAAAATACAGGCCACGAGGAGATTTCTTTAAGCTCCTTAAGCTCATCCGACTACAAGGAGCTTGACGAGCTCATCACATTTTTGCTTGATATATGCAAGGAAAAGAAGATAAATATTTCCCTGCCTTCACTCAGAATTGATGCGTTTTCGCTTGATATCATGCAGAAGGTTCAGGATGTCAAAAAAAGCAGTCTGACTTTTGCGCCTGAGGCCGGTACACAGCGCCTTAGAAATGTAATAAATAAGGGCCTTACCGTGGATGATATAATGAACGGCTCAAGACAGGCCTTTGAGGGCGGCTGGAACAAGGTGAAGTTTTATTTTATGCTCGGTCTGCCTACTGAGACAGAGGAGGATATGAGAGGAATTCCTGAGCTTGCAAACGATGTGGCTGCATTATATTATGATACCGTTCCAAAGGAAAAGAGAGCCGGAAAGTGTCAGATAACTATAAGCACATCATTTTTCGTGCCAAAGCCGTTTACACCATTCCAGTGGGCGAGAATGTATGAACCTTCTGAGTACCTGGGAAGGGCAAAGATAGTTAACGACCATGTAAAGGAGCAGCTCAACAGAAAGAGCATCAGATACAACTGGCACGAGGCATATGTCACTGTGATAGAGGGCATACTCGCACGAGGCGACAGAAGGCTTTGCGATGCGATAGTAAAGGTATACGAAAAGGGCGGATATTATGATGCCTGGACAGAGTATTTTGACTATGACAGATGGATTGATTCGATAAAGGAATGCGGACTGGATCCGGATTTCTACACGATGAGAGAGAGAGCTTTGGATGAAGTATTCCCGTGGGATTTTATTGATATAGGTGTGACAAAGCAGTTTATGATAAGAGAGTGGGAGACAGCCCACAAGGAGACCGTCACTCCTAACTGCCGCATGAGGTGCTCTGCCTGCGGTGCAAAGAGCTATGGAGGAGGTGTCTGCTATGAAAATTAGAGTGAAGTTTAAAAAATGGGGCTGCATGAAGTTTATAGGACATCTCGATATGATGAGATACTTTCAGAAGGCGGTCAGAAGGGCAGATATTGATATCCGTTATTCAGAGGGGTATTCTGCTCACCAGATTATGTCGTTTGCGGCTCCGCTTGGAGTGGGCATCACAAGCGATGGTGAGTACTTTGACATAGATGTAAATACAACAGAATCTACAGAAAAAAGCATAGCGGCTTTAAATGCCCAGATGGTGGACGGAGTAGAGGTGACAGGCTATGTGCTTTTGCCTGATGATGCAAAGAAGGCTATGTCACTTGTTGCGGCTGCAGACTATGTGCTTAGCTTCAAGGATGGCTATGAGAGCCCATATACCATAGAGCAGTGGAAGGAAGCGATAAATAAGCACTTTTTTGAAGAGCCATCCTTTGTTGTGATGAAAAAGACTAAAAAGAGTGAGAAAGAGGTGGATATAAAGCCTCTTGTATACAAGCTTGCAGTCATTGAAAATAACGAAAAGCCTGAGTTTTTCATGCAGGTATCAACAGGAAGCATTGACAATATAAAGCCTGAGTTTGTGCTTCAGGCCATATACGAAAAGTGTGGCCTTGATTACAATCCGCTTGCCATACAAATCCACAGGCAGGAAGTGTATGCGAAAAAAGACGATGGAACACTCATTTGTCTGCTTGACATGGGAGAAGAAATCTCATAATGAACAGGATTATTCTGACTAAAACAGTAAAAAATAATAAGACATACACAGTGTATGCTATGATGGATGAAAACGGAAATTATAAGGATTTTCAGCTCCTTCCAGAGAAGGATACGATAATAAACAATATATACGCGGCAAGGGTAAATAAGATACTGCCGGGCATAAATGCGGCATTTGTGACCATTGCGCAGAATAAAAGCTGTTATCTGTCGCTAAATGATGCAAAAAATCCTGTATACACAAACAAAAAATCAAAAAAAGAAGGATTGTGTGAGGGCGATGAGATACTTGTGCAGGTCATAAAGGATGCGCTAAAGACAAAGGATCCTGTGGTCACAACAAAGCTTTCTATATTCGGAAGCAATGTGATTCTCACCAATTTTGATACACAGATAGGTGTTTCATCGAAGCTGGATAAGGAAAGGGCGGCTCTTTTACGTAAGGCTGTGCTTTCAAAGTGTGCAGACCACGAAAAGGAGGGCTATGGCATCATAGTCAGAACCAATGCCAAAAATGTGGAGGATAAAGCAGTTTCGCAAGATGCGTATTCTGTAGCACAGAAATATAATCAGATAATAAAAAAGGCACCGCATCAGGCGCTCTATTCATGCATATATCAGGGGATGAGTGATTATCTGCTTTTAATGAAGACGATTGATTTTGCCACGGTGGAGTGGATAAAGACAGACTGTGATGACATATATGACAGTCTTCTTACAGAGTACGGCATATATGACCATGCTCCTGAAAAGATAATGAGATATGACGATTCAGCTATCAGCCTGTCAACACTCTATGGCATAAGAGGGCTGATTGATAATCTGACCTCGCGCAGGGTATGGCTGGACTGCGGTGGCAACATCATAATAGAGCAGCTTGAGACACTTACCTTTATAGATGTAAACAGTGCAAAGAACATATCGTCAGGGAGCAACAGCATATTAAAGACTAATATGGAGGCTGCAAAGGAGATAGCAAGGCAGCTTAGGCTCAGAAATATCTCCGGCATGATAATAATTGATTTTATCAACATGAAGTCTGAGGCATCAAAGGATACACTCATTGAAGCGCTCAAACGGTATATAAAGGACGATAATACAGTCTGTACCTTTGTGGATATCACGAAGCTTGGACTGGTGGAGCTGACAAGAAAGAAGGTCCACAAATCTCTTAAACAAATTTTTGTAAAGTAATAAAATAAATGCATAAAGAGTTAATCCTTATGCATTCTACACCGCTCGCGGTAGGGTTAAGAAATTAACTCTACCGCGTTTTTTAGTTGTAAAGAATGGGGTGTAATACAAAGTGGCATTCGCTATAGGCACTATGTATTACACACACATTCACCGCACACACATTGTAACAAAAAACACAGTGGGTATGCAATAAAACACGGTGTTATGTGCCAAAAGTTGATTTACTAACATTTAAAGAAAGTGAGGACGCAAAATGAACACAACATCAACTGCATACTTTAAAAAAAACGACAAATCATTCACCTCAACAGCTAGTGTGTATATTCCAAAGACGGAGTTTGCCGGAAGCAACATTAAATGGTTTGATGACAGTAAGTTAATCAGAAAAAACAAGTAAAACTGTAAATCAGTTACGATTTTCAGAGAAAGGAGCCACTTATGGCAAAGAATATTTACGAGTATATTGGCAAAAAAGAAATTTTCAGACGTGCGCAGAATGTAAGTTACATTGAACTGCCAAAAATGAAAGAGCTTGTTTATTCAAAATTTGAAGGCTGTGAGTGGCTTGAAAACGAAAAGATAAAAATAACGTCACAGTTTTGTGGAACGTGGATACGTGTATGGAATTGTAGAGAACGTATAGATGAAATTCTGTGTGGGTACGATGGAGAAGGAAATTTCTCTAGACATTATGTGAATGGAAAAAATATAGCAGCGAAAGCAGACATAAGTGAACGACTTAAACATTTGTTGGAACTTTTGGATAATATGCCTTAGCAATTACCGGATGAACTCAACAAAATTGTTTATTAAAAGGTTTTATAGCTGTGAAAACAGCAGAAAAGAGGTTTTATGATGTACAAAATAACTATTAGCAATTTAAAAGGTGGAGTAGGAAAGACAACTACAACAGTAAATCTTGCATATTCTTTTATGCAGCTTGGAAAGAAGATTCTTGTTGTGGATGCGGATCCACAGGCAAATGCAACGCCATTCTTTTTACCAAGAAAGACAGACCGGACAATCAAAGATGTGTACCGGAATCCGGCACACGTAAAGAGAAGCATTTATAGAACCAGGTATGGCAATATTGATATCATACCGGGCAGTACAGAACTGGAGGAGGATGATGCATCACATATTGATGTGATAAAAAAGGCATTGGATACTGTGGCAGACAGATATGATATATGCCTTATTGATACAAGACCTGCCTTTGAGCAGCTGACCATTACATGTATTTGTGCAGCTGATTTGGTGCTTACTCCGGTATGCCTGAATAAATTCTGTCGTGATAATTTATCAGTTGTAGATGAAAAGATAAATGGACTTAGATATATATATCCGGTTCAAGATGGTGAGTTAATGGAGCCTGTATGTTCACCGGCATGGAAGGTGTTTGCAACTATGGTGAATTCAAACAGAAGGGCACAGAGAGAGATTTATGAGGACCTTGTTGGCAGACATGATTATCCATTTTTAACAACGTGTGTAAGTGCTTCGTCAGCAGTCGATAATGCCCTGTTGCTCTACAAGCCTGTTGCAAGACATAGAAAAAGTAATCCGGTAGCAGATGATTATCTGGAGCTTGCAAATGAGATTTTAGGTGTGAAAGAAGGTGAGTTCCATGGCTAAATTCGGAGCTGTATTTAACAGTGACGTAAAGAAAACTGACAGCAGACCACGCAGTGAGACCAGATGGATACATTACACCAAGCTCATTGACAATACAGACCAGTATCGTAAAAGTGCAACAGAGGATGATATAGCAGCTTTTGCAGAACTGATAAAATCGGCTGGCAGGGTTCTTCAGGATTTACTGGTCCGAAAAAGCGGAACTGACACATATGAAATCATTGCAGGTCATCACAGAAGACTTGCCTGCAGGTATCTGGTAGAGCATGAAGGACTTAAGGAGTTTGAGTTCCTTCCATGCAAGGTAGAGCATGTTGATGATGTGCAGGCAGAGTTCCAGCTTTATGCGACTAATGGTTTCATTCCAAAGACAGATGCAGAAAAGCTGCATGAAATAGAACGCATCAAATATCTGCTTGATAAATATCCTGACGAGTTTAAGAATGTGAATGGAGGTAAGACAGTTGAAAAAATAGGACACATTCTGAATATGGGAAAAACGACAGTTGGCGATTATGTTAATATTTCAAAAAATCTTGGTGATAAAGGAAGAGAGGCTCTGGAAAAGGGACATATAAATAAAAGCGCTGCGCTGGCACTGGCCTCACTTCCTGAAGAAAAGCAGGAAGAATTGATAATGGATGGAAAGACATCCATGAGGGAGATAGAAGCGCATAAGGAAGCTTCCAAACCTAAAAGAGAGCCGGAACCAAGACAGGTCAGAATTTTTTATGATCTGTTTTTAAAGGATGCAGACCGGCAGTTTAATTCATCCAAAGAGCTGAGAGAATACCTTATGTCTCATTTTGCAAAATCATACAGTGGCGGATGTGAGGCAGGAATATCATATGACTGCTCGCCAAAAGGCATCATAGTGTGTAACTCGGACAGACTGTCATGGACAGAGTTCCTTGACCTTGTGGATGGTGTTACAGGTTCAGACAGATATGAAAGGATGCAGGAGGAAGAACCGGGCATGACTGGCCAGTATGCATTTAATAATATTGATATGGACATAGACGAGGAAATCATGTCAGAAGAGGATGAGGAAAATGTATTCGATGAGGATGAAAAGGAATTCAAAAAGAGTCTTGAAGTTATGTATGACCTGGCTTTTTACCTTACAGAACAAAGAGAGCGGCTTAAAATGATTAGACAGCGTGCAGAGGCCGGTGCAGATGTTCCGGTTAAAGTTTTAAGAAGGCAGGAGTATATAGTGCGGGGATTAGAAAAATTGGCTAAGGAGGAAAAATAATATGGGATGTTCGTATGCAATAGAAACAGATGAATATCACGGATTTGAATGTCCGGTATCGGGCGGAGCATGTATGTATCTCTATCCTGATTCAAAAAGATGTGCAAGAGAGTACGGAGAAGGTCCGGATGTTGGGAATACTGAAGATATGGAAGAATAATGGTACTTTCCGCAGGCCGTGCCATAACCGGCACGGCTGTGCGTGGCATCAAATGAAGAAAGTATCTTTGCTGCCAGAAATGGCAGCCATCATAAAACCTTTGCGGCAGATTTTTATATCTGCCGCGCATATGGAAAAAGGGTGAATAAATGAGTGTAATAATTACAGAAGACAGAATAAAAAAAATACTGTCTAACCGCGAAAAAATGCTTAATGACATTAATAAAAAGATGGTTCTTCTTTTCCGCGAGGTAAGCCGGAGTGACATGGGGGTGTTTATGGATGAGCTTATAGCCGAAAAAAGCATCTCAGCTGCTCATAACAGCCTGTTGCCCGGCCCTAAAGGTGGAAAAAAGAAAGACCTGTCCGACCTTATAGTTAAACTTGAAAAAGACCGGGAAATAAGACGTAAAGAGCTTTTAACGATGCTCACAGAGCTGTCGAATCAGGAAGATATGGTTAATCGTGTATGGGCCTGTTATCTGGCGCTGGACGACCCTTATTATACGCTGCTGAGTCAGTTGTATGTTGAAAATGATTTGTATGAGAACGTAAGAATACAGTTTGACATGTCACCGACCACATTTGAGCGTTACAGGAAAAAGGCGCTGCATCTGATTATAGAATACACAAAGAGCCCCCTGTCTGTTGGGGAGCTAATAACAGGAAGTTCCGGAAAAATTCATAAACCACAGAACCGGGCTCCTGCAGGAAGAGTGCCATCAGACAGCATTGAAGGACAGATTGACATGATGGATTTTCTTGAGGTACCGGATTCCGGTACCGGGAATGAAAAGGAGGCAAAACATGTACATAAGCAGGAAATATAAGACAGTAACCTATGAAAACCGCTGTCAGATACACGAAATGCTTAAAAATAATAAAAGCATTACAATTATGGAAATTGCAGAAAGGATGAGGTTTGAGTATTCAACGATATACCGGGAAATACGCCGTGGAACAAATGAGGATGGTGTTTATGATGCCCAATATGCGCAGAAGCAGTATGAAATATCAATGAATAACAGGGGCCGCAAGGAAAGAATATTCGATAAAAATGGCGAAATGTATAAATTCTTAAGGCAGAAACTCATTGATGAATGTGTCAGTCCACAGACTGCATTGGATGAGCTTAAGAAATCAGGGATAAAGACAGATGAACAGTATCCATCAAAAGCCACGTTGTACCGGATGATGAGGAGAGGAGATTTTGAATGAGAGAAGTGATATTTTATTTGGCAATGATAATTGAGATTGCTTATGTGTTCATGTCACAGGTACCAAAGAAACTGGAAAATAAGTATCTGCTTATAGGGACAGCTTTTATCTGTGCTTCAGATTTTACATATCATATAGGGTATAATGCAATAAATATGTCTGTATTTGCACTATCAGGAACAATAGCAACTTCAATATTTCTTATTAGTTTTGTTGTTGGAGTAATAACAAAACGCATAGATTTTGAAGACTTATTTTTTTCATTGTTTATGGAGCTTTTTCTGCCGCTGTTGACAATGCTTTTAACTAAATCATATGAATTGATGATATTTGTAATTATAGCAGTAGTAGGGCTCGGAATGATTAAAATATTCATGGCGCATAAAGAAAAAAATGAGTAGTTTTGAAATTACAACTTTATAAAAAAATCAGATAAGGAGATATAAGAAATATGTTCAATTCAAAAATGTATAAAAAATATTATCCAATCAAGTCTTCATTTGATATTGCAAATATGAATGTGGCTGAACAGAAAAAACTTATTTATTGGATCAAGTCGTTGTCAGAAGATATTAGATTACACAATACGAATAGTTTAAAAAAGGCGATGCAATACAGAGAAAATGAATATCGTGTAGTTGAGGTTAATTGTACTGATGATAATATAGCATCTTTATGTAATAAGATTTCCTGTAATTCAGACTCAATAACGGACAATGAGATCAGTTTAATTAATGCTGTATTATATAGGCATAAGTATGTCAAAATTATTGGAATGTATTGTTTTCCGGTAATGCGTTCATCGACAAATTGCTAATGAATGATCACATATACGCAGGTGGTTCTGTAACTTGTGGTAACGTATCAGGTGATATAGATGCTGGTGGAAGTGTGAGATGTAGAAGATAGGAATCCGGTACACGGAGGTAGCGACAATGAGTAAAAATAAGACAGGTAAAAGAGGATTAAAGATTGGCAAAATAAGTTCCTCGCATAAGGGTATATGTGTACATACCCCCAGTGGTAAAAAAATTTTTATTGATGAAAATGGAAAAACAAAAGTTATTTGGGATTTGTAAAAAATAAGGATTTAGGGGGGAATAGCCGATGAAATATATTAATGAAAATCCAACAAAAACAGAAAAAATACTTTTTGAAAAATATGGTCTTTATTTAATTTATAAAGATGAAGATTCATATAGATATGCTCCGATTCACATAGAAAACCAATATGTATATCCGTCTTCTGTAGAAGTAGAAAATGACATGGTTGAATGGGAACATGATATATTGTTTGACATCCTTACCGAAACAGTTACGATTCATGGTAACTATGATTCCATAGGTATTACTTTAATTCATGAAAGAATGAAAGAGCTAAATTTTAACTGATTTGGATTTTTTTAATTCAACTAAGTACTTAGTACAATAATAAGTAGAAATGAAGATTATTGCATATATAGGAAAGGAAATTAAGATAATTATGAAAATAAAATCTTTTAATGCAAAAAAGCCGAAAAAAATGTTGACAAAGGCTGTTAATGGTACATATGGAGGAGAAATATTTATTTCAATAGGAAGAAGTTATGATTTTATCGAAGCAAGCTGTTCAAGTCTCTATCATCCAGATTATAAATACAAGCGTTTTCCTTGTAATTACGATGGTTATTTAAGTGCACATAGTTGGGTTATTAAAATCGCAGAAGATATGTTATATAATCGTCTCGCAACAGTTAGTATAAATTCATTTACGGAAGCAAAATACCCTAGATGTTATGATTGGACAGAAGAAAATAAGATAAACGAACCATGTCAATTATCAATAGAGTTAGGATTTTAACATCTAATTGCATAATTAAACTGAGATTTGGAGAGTGATTAATATGAGAGCAGGACGATTGCCAGAGATTTTGTGTAATGAGGATATTATTGTAGTGGGAGCAAGTGGAAGTATAGCACATACAAAAGAATTTCGTTCAACTTGGAAATTGACAGAATTTGCGCATAGATTTCCGTTTACGGAAGTGGTTAAAATTTCGCCATTAAAGAAAGACAAGTTAATGGTATATGTGTATGATGCTACAGCTAAAGCATTAGCCGAAAAGCGATATAAAGATGTATTGGAATATGCAGATGTACTTGAAACTCATACTTTTGAAAATGATATAAAATATATTGAAGCTTCAAAAACAAATTTAGATAAGTGGACGATTGAAGAATTACTTTGTGCGGAAACGCCTTTTTTATCAATGAACGATATAACGGACAATGATTGGCAGATTTTAGACTTTAAGTTAGAAAAATATGATAGAGCAAATGAGAATTATGATTTAAAGGAGTGTAAGATTTTGGCATTTGTATTGCAACAAATTCATTATGATAAGACAAATTTTATTAAAGTGCCGAACTTCATTCGAAATGGCAGGAAATTTCAAGAACTTGTGGTTAAGTACAATCCCGAATTGACAAATATATTATTCCCGACTAGGGCAAGTAACTAAATAAGGATTTAAGATAGGAGAGAAAAAATATATGATAAAGGAATATTATGATTGGCTTACTTATAATCCCGCCAATATACCAATTACAAGTTTGATAAGACCAATTGCTTTTGCATTAATAATTATTGCTATTATTATGTGTGCATTTTATTATGCGTTTTCTGAAAAAGTATCGTTTAAAACTATTATAGTTTGTTTTTTGCTATCGCCTTATGTTTTATTATCTATTTTGTGGGAAATATGTTTTTTAAATGAAAATTTATTTGTATACTTAGTACCTTTATATCCAGTGATAGCATTTTTGTTAGTGAAAAGACTGTATGGTTATAAGAATACTAAATAAGGATTTAGGGGGGAATAGCCGATGAAATATATTAATGAAAATCCAACAAAAACAGAAAAAATACTTTTTGAAAAATATGGTCTTTATTTAATTTATAAAGATGAAGATTCATATAGATATGCTCCGATTCACATAGAAAACCAATATGTATATCCGTCTTCTGTAGAAGTAGAAAATGACATGGTTGAATGGGAACATGATATATTGTTTGACATCCTTACCGAAACAGTTACGATTCATGGTAACTATGATTCCATAGGTATTACTTTAATTCATGAAAGAATGAAAGAGCTAAATTTTAACTGATTTGGATTTTTTTTAAGACATTCTCTTATAAGTAATCATCAAAGTAACTGCAACATTCTCTAAAAGGTGTTGCGATTACTCTGACAGCTCATGCTATATACACCATCATAGGAAATTCAAATTTGACAATTATTTCTTCTTTCTAGGAAGTAAACGCAACAGAGGCGTTGCATTTACTTTGAAAATTTTGCAAGAAAAAAATAATCAGCAGGAAAGGGAAAAGTGAATGATTAATGAAAAAAAACTGAAAAAAGAACTGCAGAAAAGGTTTGATGCATTTGTGAGGAAATGTGGAATGGCAGACGACATGAAGTCAGACGGCTATGCAAGCTGTTATGATGATGTATCTGATATCATAGAGCAGCTTGCCACCAAAAATGATATAGAACAACTTTCACACTATATATACTCACATTTGTTTAAATATAGGCCATTAAAGGGATTGCTCAAGAGTGTGAGGATTTTATCGAAAAACAGGACAAGACCGAAGCAGATAGTTATAAGGAGTAGATAAGCAATACACTACATAATTAAGAGTAAGAAGGAAGGTGGGAGCATGAAAATGTATGAATGCACAAAGACTTTTGAGATAAAGCCGCCTGCGTACAGTGGGTGTGGGAGCATGCTTGTGCATAAGGGAACATTATGGTATGCAGTTGAAAGCGGAAGAGAAAGGACAACACTGACAGACAGCAGAATAAAATTAGTTCTTTCGGACAGACTGTTTAAATCCCATTTTATGAGATGGGGTTAATGCATAAACTAAAATAATATCAAAATAAGGAGCGGCAATATGGACGGATATAATACTGAGAAATTAACATTACAGGAATATGAAGCAGAAGGACTATGCAGCGGATGCATGTTTTACGGAGCAGTGGATGTAGATGGCAGATTAGGATGCTCATTCCACTGGTTTGACGATGAGTCTGAAGACTGGAATTACAGTAAAAACTGTGATGAGCTGTGCGGCATGTAAAGGAGGAGATAAGCAATGCACTATATAATTGAGAGTTTTATTATTATTATTATTTTAGGGATATTGGTTGGCACTGCTTTAGGGATATTGGTTGGCACTGGAATGATGTTATGCTGTATGGCAGCTTCAACAGACCGTGAGAAGGATGATGCAGAGCAGCTCAAATGGATACATCAGCTATCAGAGGAGAAAAAGAAGTGAATGTAAGAGTGATACCTAACTGGATATGGACTGAATGGGTGCAGGTATGTACACAGCTCAAAAAATATCCTGATGCCGTAAATAACATAAGAATCGTAACAGATAATGAAAGACTGAAAAGGTCTGAATGGAATCATAAAAAACAGTTAGAAAATGAATTAACAAAGAGGAACCGATGAAGCTTAAGTACAGAATACTTGAAAAACTTCATAATGTAAGCAACAGTGAAATGGATCTGCTGGTTTGGGTAGTGCAGCATTCTGATGAGGCCAGTGGAACCATGTATGGGGCATACTACAAAGACTACTGCGATGAGTATGACAGATGTAAGCAGTCTTTCTATAATGCGCTGTATGGACTTGCTGATAAGGGAATTGTGACTTTCAGACGCAACCAGAATGACGCAGGCACTACAAGTGATTATGACATTACGGTAAACGATAATGCATATCCATGGAAAGGAAGCAGCGAGGCTACATACCGGAATGAGGGATATGTTGACCTGGCAAGCCCGGTGTTCCGTTCAGGAGAGTTCAAGTCATTGAAAGCAAAAGAGAAGTATCTGGCCCTTGAATTCAGGAAGCGAAGCTTTGAGACAGGAAAAGGCTACAAGCATGGCGTCAGGGCATTTTATGAAGCCTGGGATAAAACGCTTGGGGTAACTGACAGAACAGTCAGAGGCTATATACATTCACTGTCAAAGGTATGCGGATTCTTCAGCGTAGGAATCAAGGATGGCTTTTACCGCATAACATCAAGAATGTGTTTTAAAAAGCCCGCTAAAGGCCAGGAAGGCCACAGATATGACCAGGATATGTATAATGAGCAGGCAGTCAGAATGGATTTGAACAGGGATAACATCAAGTATGACAAAACAGGCTTTGATGACACCGTTTTTCTTATGTATCAGTATGCTTCAGCCTTTGCCCAAAAGCATGCCGATGTAAAAACATACCTTTCAGCAGCAATACATAACAGTATAAGCGGACGTAAATGGAGAGACAGATCTCTGTCTGCCCCAACCGTACATCACCATTTAAAAGCTATTCTCAAAGGCTTAAAGGATGTGCCGGAAACACAGTCTGTGAAATCAAACAGCAAATCAAAGAAGAACAGATTCAACAGCTTCAGCCAGCGTGACAATGATTATAGAGAGCTGGAGAGCCTGCTTCTCAATACAACAATATAAATATGGCAAACAGCCTGGGTCGGATGACGCAGGCCTCGTAAACGTTCACATAAACATGCACATATGCATTTCAAAACGCGAAAAATCCAAAAAATACTTCAAAAATGAATAAAAACATTTCCGGAAAGACCGGATGACATGCCTGTCACTGCAGCCCTGAACATATCAGTCCAAAAATACGGATATATTTTTAAAGCAGTCCAAAAAAAGCGATATATATGTCATATGCCGGAAAACAAGTCCATAAATGCAGATATATATGGCATATACCAGTCCAAAAGAACGCCGGCATCAGATAAGCACAAATGCAGTGTTTAAGCCATAAAGGGCATATATTTAAACGCTTTTATATATATTCTTATATTTTACCTTTTCTTTTACTGGAATTATTTCTTATCTTTTCCCATATATGGGACTTGCGGGAGCTGCGCTCCGGATTAAATGATGCATGTTATCGTATAACCGGCTGAAACTCTTACAAGTCCCATTAATGAAAAAGAAAAATTAAAAGGAAAAAGACAAGCCTTATTAGACAAGGCAGCCAGTACCTGCATTACAGTTTTTCAATATCTAAGCCTGAGGCTATGAAAAAATGTAAATGATGATATGTACATGTTTATTCTGGTATGTTAACAGAATGTTCATATGCGGCCAGAAAATACGAGATATGTATTTTTTGACAAGATAGTGAAGCAAAAAGTTTGTTGTTAATTTGACCAGCAGTTTAATTAGTATTGTTTTAATCATGGGGAATATCCTCCTTCCTGTTCAAAGAGAGTATGATTTTTATTTCTCTTTTTAAGTGAAATATTTTGTGAATTACATAAATAAATATGGATTTTACAAAATTTCATTAAATAAAATTGTAAGAGTTTTTTGATTAGCAAATGTGCATTAAAAGTTACAAAATCATCATAAAATGTCTCATTTATGGGAAATTCAGAGATATTCCGGCCGACAAAAGACCGGTAGTAAGTGGAGGTAGATAGCATATTTATTAAGTGGTATTATATAATAGTGAAAAAAGATAAATATTGCACAAATACAACTTTGTGATCACGGTTAAAGAGCAGCATTTTGTTGTGCAACTCTCACAAAAACAATCCAATGGGGCATTTTTACTTGACAAAAACGCCCCATTGGATTACTTTATAAGTGAAGGGATATATATATATGGGAAATGAAAAGACTGACTGGATGATATATTCAGACCGGGAAATGAGTGTTATGTCTGCACAGGAAGAAAAAGTATCCTTCAAGGAACTGATAAAATCCCTGGGAATGACACAGAAAGAATTTTCGGAGACATTTGGTATTCCAATGGGAACCTTAAGGCACTGGATATCCGGTGATCGTGAGTGTCCTGTATACACTAAAAGAATGCTTGCATATATGGTAGAATTAAAAAGACTGGAGGCAAAAAGAAATGAAGAATAAGATTTTGCGTACTATTCAGAAGGTATTCTGCGCGGTTATGATGGTTGTTGTGATTATTATTTCAACAGTATTTATTTTCATAGCACCTATAGCTCAAAGGGTTATTAGACAGAATATCTTTGTAGCTATTCTAACCGGCGGTGATATTTACAGAAATCATGATAATGATTTTCAAGATACTTTCAATGAAGCATATCAGTATTATGATACGGAGCTTGAGGAACCTTATTTTGATTTTGATAATCAGCAGATGAACCAGTAAAAGATGTAAAATGATAATGGAGGAAACAGCATGAAGAGAAAAATCATAATAGCAATACTTGCGATAACGGTTGTATTTTCGGCAGCTTCGTGTGGAACAGCCGGAAGTAAGAGCAGCAATATACAATCAGATACACAGGAAGCAACGGTATCCGATACGCAAAACAGCACGGAAAGAGTATCTGAAGCTGCAGGGGATACGCAGTCTGAAGAAATGACTGCAACAGTAAATGATGGTGAAAACGTACCGGGTTCCGGTGCGTCAAAATCAGATACATCAGATGCTGCGGCATCTTCGTCTGCTGACAGTAAAGACACTGACAGTACAGTAAAGAAGAACGGTTCAGACAGCAAGAGCAGTACAAAGAATAGTACCTCCACAGCCGCGAACCACAACAGCACACAAAGTACAGGTGCTTCAACTGCAAAAACAGACAGCGGTAAAAAGAGCGCGCAGTCTTCAGGTGCATCAAATGCAGGTACCAAAACAAATAAGGCAGCTGACAGCAGTACTGCAGCATCAAATACCACATCACAGAGCAAATCAGAGCATACCCATACCTGGGTAAAGTATGTGGTAAATACAATAAACCACCCGGAGAAAGGACACTATGAGACAAAGGTGGTAAAGGCTGCATATGATGAGCCGCAGTATGAGGAACATAACGTATGTAACAAATGTGGCAAGGATTTAGGAACAGATAATGATGAAACTGATATGGTAGCATATCATTATGCATTTGAATGTGATGGAAGTTACAGCTGTATTCCGGTACAGGTCGGAACCATACACCATGATGCAGTAACAGAGCAGGTTTACGTGGTAGATCAGGCAGCATATACGGAGAATGTCTATGGCAAAAGATGCAGCGGATGCGGTGCCACAAAATAGGGTGGTAGTAAGTGGTGGTAGATATCTTTTTGATGATAGTGTAATATATAATTGATGATAAAGGAATTGTACAGAGGTCTCGTGCAGTTCCTTTTTTGTTACAAATTGTAAGCCAAAAATTTAACACAGCTTAACAGGAGGGCAGGATGAAAAAACTTATATCACGTCCAAACATCATGCAGCGGGCACCTCCATAAGCATTAGAGTACAGGGATTGACCATAACGGTCGGTCCTTTTTTAATGCACAAAAATAAGGAGATAAATCGCATGAAAAAATTTAAAAGATTGTTGGCACTGGCCATGGCAGTTATCTTATCTGTGCCAACAATCATCACAACCGGTATGGGAACAGTGCCGGTCAAGGCGGCCGGTGATACGGTCGAACTGACGGTATCAAGTGAATCTGCTAAGTATGCCGGATACGAAACACACAAGATGTATGCAGGTGGCAATTATGCTTATTGCATACAGCCGTCTAAAAAGACACCAAAATCAGGAACATTTGAAAAGCACTACGATGTTGAGAATTATATGGCACATGCCGGAGATACATCGGCTGCCGAGAATTTAAGACATATCGCGTACTACTGCTGGGGTGCACCGGGCTTTGATGCCAAATATTTCCCGGCCACATGGTATGACGGAAGTGCAATGAATGATGACAGATACATCGCATTAAGCCACATAATACTTGCTGATGCTGCTACATATGAAGGATCAGAAGCAATGCATGGATGTAACAGCTCCTTTAAGAACTGGGCATACCAGAACGTGCTTGGATTTAATACAAAGGGAGACCTTATTAATGAGGAGGCACCAAGATTTAAACTCACATGGCAGCCGGTACCATCATCATTCAAGATTTATGTACTTGATACGGGAAGCACCCAAAAGATAATGGGTTATGAATATAATCCTACAGGATTTCTTACACTTACGAAGCAATCCGCAAATACTTCACTTACATCAGGAAACAGCTGCTACTCACTTGCAGGAGCCACATACGGAGTATATTCGGATGCAGGCTGCAGCACACAGGTAACAACACTTACAACTGATGCAAGCGGAAATGCAGGAACAGTATCGCTCAACGAGGGAACCTACTACTACAAGGAGATTACAGCACCATCAGGATATGCACTTGACAGTACGGTTGGTTCGATAAACGTTACAGCTTCACAGACTTCAACAGTCAGCGTAACCGATACACCTGTAAACGATCCTGTGGCTATTACATTAACAAAGATAGACAGTGCTACTGGAGAGGCTGCACAGGGTGGAGCAAGCCTTGAGGGAGCAGAGTTCACGGTTAAGTTCTATGCAGGATTCTATGATGCAGGAAATCTCCCGGCAAATGCTACACGTACATGGGTTATTAAGACGAAAAAAATAACCAGTGGCGATAAGACAGCATATATAACTAGATTAGCAAATGAATATAAAGTATCAGGAGATGATTTTTATACTAATGCGTCTGGAACAGCCGTTTTACCACTCGGAACACTCTCAATCGAAGAGACAAAGGCACCGGAAGGATACAAGCTTGATGGTGCAACATTGCAGGCTTCAGGAAGCGGTACAAAGGTTACAGGAAAGTATGTGACACAGATCACGCAGAATGGAACAATTGCACGTCTTAACGGTGGCAATGAGTTTTCTGTTGCCGATAAGATCAAGCGTGGTGATTTCAAGCTTACTAAGATTGATACAGACAACCAGAACAGAATGGGTGACATTCCATTCAGGGTAACAAACAAAGCTACAGGCGAGAGCCACATAATTAAGACTGATGAGAATGGTTACTACAGCTCAGAAAGCAGCTGGAACGCACACTCAAAGAACACAAACGGCGGCGGAGCATATGACGGACTGTGGTTCTCTACAGGAGACGGAAAAGCTGCTGTTGATGATTCTCTTGGAGCAATGCCTTTTGGTGATTACACACTTGAGGAACTTTCCTGTGACAACAACAGGGGCAAAATCCTCTATAATGGCGAGTTCTCTATCAGAAGAGACAAGGTTACAGTTGATATAGGTACAATCGAGAACCATTCAGAGCCAACACCTGTCATCACAACACAGGCATCTGATGCAAAGACACAGTACCAGATTATCAAGCCATCGGCTGATACTGATATCGTTGATAAGGTAACAATCACAGATACAATGGCAGGCAGAGAGTATACAATTACAGGTACACTCATGGACAAGGACACAGGCGAAGCAGTCATGGTAAACGGAAATCCGGTGACAGCTTCACAGACATTTACATCTGATGGAACAAAGAAGGTGCTCGATATGCACTTTAACTTTGATTCATCTGCACTTGGCGGAAAGACAGTAGTTGTATGCGAGAAGCTTACATATGGCGATTACGTGGCAGCCACAGAGGAGGATATGGAGAATAAAGACCAGACTATTTATTTTCCTGAAATCCACACCACAGCCACAGACAGTGAGACAGCTGATCACCTTACACTTGCAGACAGCAGGGCTGTTATTACCGATACAGTCACATACACTAACCTTTTGAAGGGCGAGACATACACATTAAGCGGTGTGCTCATGGACAAAGAAACAGGCAAGGAGCTGCTTGTTGACGGAGAGCCTGTCACACAGGAAATGGCTTTCACGGCAGGACGTGCATCAGGCACAAAGAAGCTCAAGTTTGAGTTAGACACAACAGGACTTGCAGGAAAGAGCTTTGTAGTATATGAGACACTTACACTTGAGGATGTGGAGGTTGCAGAGCATAAGGACATTAATGATGAGGGCCAGACAATCCACATTCCGGCAGCACAGACCACTGCAACAGATGACAGCTCTAAAATCAACGTGAGCGAGGCAAAGAAGGAAGTATCTGTCACAGATACAGTAGCGTACCGGAATCTGGTACCGGGCAAAGAGTACACAGTCAGGGGAACAGCCGTAGACAAGGAAACCGGAGAGCCTCTTACAGACGCAGACGGAAACGAGCTTGTATCGACAGCTAAGTTTACTGCAGCATCAGCAGACGGCAGTGTGGATGTGAAGTTTACATTTGACGGAACAGCCATGGCCGGACGTTCAGTGGTATTCTTCGAGAATGTCTACTACACTGACAAGCTTATTGCAGTACATGCAGACATTGATGATGAGGCACAGACAGTCCACATTCCACTCATTTTTACAAGTGTAAAGGATAAGGACACTGACTCGCACATGTCACTGGCAGGCAGTGATGTGACTCTTACTGATACAGTAGCGTACCGGAATCTGGTACCGGGCAAGACATACACCATTTCCGGAACACTCATGGATCAGCGTACCGGCAAGGCTGTGACAGTAAACGGAAAGGCTGTTACATCATCAGCTGACTTCACACCGGATACAGCTGACGGAGAGACAAAAGTAGATTTTCATTTCAACACAAAGGGTCTTGATGATACAACAGTGGTTGTGTTTGAAAAGATGTTCTATGGAAAGGCAGTGATTGCAGCCCATAAGGATATCAATGACAAGGGACAGACTATCTATATCCCATCCGTAAAGACAACAGCCATTGATAAAAAGACAGCAACAAAGCTTACCCTTGCAGAAAAGGACATCCAAATCGTTGACAAGGTAGCGTACCGGAATCTGGTACCGGGTGAGACATACAAGGTAACAGGAACAGCAATTGACAAGACTACAGGCGAGGCCCTTAAGGATGATGCCGGAGCAGACGTAACTGCAACAGCAACATTCAAGGCAAAGAAAGCCAATGGCACTGTAGATGTAGAGTTTGTATTCGATGGCAGCACACTTGCCGGAAAGACTGTAGTAATGTATGAAAACATCTACTACAACAATAAGCTCGTTGGCGTGCATGCTGATATTTCTGATGAAGCACAGATTATCTATGTTCCATCAGTAAAGACTACAGCAACAGACACAAAGACAGAGACGAAGCTCACATATGCTGAGAAGGATATCAAAATCACGGATACTGTCGAGTACACAAATCTTATTCCTGGAAAGACATATAAGGTCACAGGAACAGCGATGGATAAGAAAACCGGAAAGGTGATTAAGGATGCAGACGGAAAAGCAGTAACTTCAGAAGCTGAGATAACACCTGAGACAGCAGACGGAAAAGTGGATGTTGATTTTATCTTTGACGGAAGTAATTTGGCCGGAAAGACCATTGTAATGTTTGAGGAAATCCGTTATGAGGGCAAGCTGATCGGAGTACATGCTGACATAAATGACGAGGCACAGACCATTTACGTGCCAGCCATTGCAACAGAGGCTCTTGATGAGGTGACAGGCATTCATTTGTCAAATGCAGGGGATGATGTAAAAGTAAAAGATACAGTAACATATAAAAACCTTATCCCTGGGCTTACATACAGGGTAGCGGGAACAGTAATGGATAAGGACACTAAAAAGCCATTGCAGAATGGCGGCAAGGATATCACGGCCGAGGCTGTATTCACACCTGAGACAGCAGACGGCACTGTGGATGTTGAGTTTACATTCAGTGCAAAGGAATTTGCCGGAAAGACAATGGTGCTGTTTGAGAAGCTTTATTTAGTTAAAAATGCGGATAATGCTGACGCAAACCCTGATGATACACAGAAGGCATCTGAGTCAGAAAACACACAGAATAAAACAGATAACACATCAAACAAGGTCGAGGTAGATAATGAAAATAACAATCCAGCCGACAACAGTGAAGTTAAAGAGGTGCTCATTGCGGTACATGAAGATTACAGTGATGAGAACCAGACCATCTGCGTGCCGCAGATTAAGACCACAGCAAAGGATGCAAAGTCAGGCACAAGCATGTTTTATGCTGAGAAGAGTGCAAAGATAGTCGATACTGTATCGTACCGGAATCTGGTACCAGGAAAGAAGTATAAGGTAGTCGGTACTGCAGTAGACAAATCAAACGGAGCACCGGTCATTGCAAACGGAAACAATGTCACAGCAGAGGCAGAGTTTGTTGCGAAGGAAGCAACAGGCAAAGTGGATGTGGTATTTACGTTTGATGCGAGCCTTCTTGCAGGAAGAACGATTGTGATGTTCGAGAATGTCTACTATGAGAATAATCTCATAGCGACACATGCAGACATTACAGACGAGGCACAGACACTTTATGTTCCGAAGATTGGAACAACAGCCATCGATGGTGAGCGAAAGGATCACAACTCAACAGCTGACAGCAGCGTTACTATTGTAGATTCAGTTGCGTACCAGAATCTGGTACAGGGACAGACCTACAGAGTAACAGGAAAGCTCATGGACAAGGCTACAGGAAAAGCACTTGTGATTGACGGAAAGGAAGTTACTGCAGTAACTGAGTTTACAGCGGCAGGTACCGAGGGCGTAGTTGACGTGACATTCAGATTCAATGGAAAAGGCATGACGGGAAAGCAGCTTGTAGTATTTGAGCAGCTTGATGTTGTGACTGCAGATGGCGCTTATGCCATTGCATCACACAATGACATCAACGATGCAGCCCAGACCATTACAATGATTGCTCCGCCAAAGCCAAAGACCGGTGATTACATGTCAGTGGTTATGTATGTGCTTGCAGGAATAGCAGGAGTAATGGCAGTTATCTGTTCATTCTTCAGGAAGAAAGCAGTATCAAAGAAGAAACACTAGGGGTTTACCCGATTACCTACAAACAATGATTAACGCAGGGCTGTGAGGCCCTGCGTTTTTAAAAAGGAGAAAATTATTATGCACAGGAAGAAGAAAATACCAGTTGGGTTCATTGTTACATTTGTAGCAGCATTTATGCTTGCATTATCGCTGACAGCGCTGCTTATTAAATTTAAGCCGGATATGGCACAGTTTATGGGAATGATATTCTTCGGTTCATGGCTCCTGCTGAGCTTTATCGGAGTAGGCATTGTGTCACTTGCAAAAAAGAAAAAATAGGGAGGCATATAAAAATGGTAAAGTACAGAATACAGAACGTGGATGAGGTACGTTTCTTCCAGGTTATGCTTGCACTGCTTATTACTACAGTAATCATGGCAGGTGAAGTGTCACCGGTATACGCAGCGGATGCAGCAAATGTTGTAGCAGCAAAATTCACATCGCTGCAGAATCTTGTAAGTGGAATTATTTCATCCGTCGGTTCAATAATTACACTCATGGGAATTTCAGAGTGGGGCATTGCCTTTCAGGGGTCTGAGGGTACAATGCAGGCAAACGCATTCAGACGTATTGCAGGCGGTTTTGTAATGGCAATGGCACCGCAGATACTGACAGCAATAATGTAAGGGAGTGGTTTAATGGACTGGATTACAAGCGGCCTTTCACCTTTATATACTCTTGGAGTTAATATATGGAATCTTATATTAAGTTTCTGTCTGGGGAAAGGTCTGAGTACACCTGAGAGTTTTTCGCCTTCGGCATGGGCATATGTTAACAACTTTCTCTATCCCTTCTTTCAGGCAATAGCAGCTACAATGCTGAATCTTTTCTTTTACATAGGCATATGCAGGCAGGTCGGAAACCTGCGGGAGAGCATGACATTTGAAACCGGAGTCAATGTACTTATTAAGGTCCTCCTTGGAAATCTTGGAATCAATTCTGTTATGCTGTTCAGCAAATGGGTATTTGAAATTACCGGTACGACAGGCTCCGTAATGCTATCGACAGGAGAGTTTAAGGGAATTGAGCAGGGGGTACTTGACTCTGTTCAGGCAATGGTGCACATGATAGTAGGAATTATTTTTCTGGTGGTGGCTATTGTATGCTCAGCTACGGTATTTATAACCATATTTTCGAGAAGCGTACAGTTATACATGCTTGCAGCCGTAGGTCCGCTTGCGATTTCCTGTATTCCCGGAGGACCGGGAATACAGAATGCTGCAGGTGCATGGATTAAGACACTGTTAACGAAGTCATTATCAATTGTTATAATAGCAATTTTTATTATACTGGTGTCTAAGTTTGATCTGACGGATTTCTTTGCAGAGAATCTTCTTACGGATATAGTGCTGCCTACCAGATGCATACAGAATATGTTCATAATGATGCTGACAGCTGCAGGCGTAAAAGGTGCAGACTCATTCATGAAACAGACTTTTGGGATTTAAAGGAAAGGAAACATAATGGCAAAATTAGATGCAAATAGCGAATTTGAAAAGGGAAGGGCTTTGAGCGTGCCGGTAGTAAAGGTGCCGCGGAGTGTCAAGGAATGGCTTTGCATTGACAGGGCATATGAAAACGGCAACTTTAAAATTGAGCCAACGACAGGTGAAGCAATGTATGATCAGAGCTATGTGTTCGAGGATATCAATTATGTAAATAAGGATACCTCTAAAAAGGACAGCACACTGCTGGAGATAATGACGCTGCTTAAATCTCTGGATGGACCTTTTAAAATTACACTTGCAAACGAACAGAGAGACCTGGATTCATTTGTGAATGAGATATTCAATCCAATTAACGGACAGGAATATCCTGTGGTAGAAAAAGGAATAGGAAAGTGGATTAACCAGAAGATAGATGAAGGAACGAGAGACATCAGAAAGACAATGATTCTTACTGTGACATGCCGTGCGCATACTCTGGAAGAAGCTGAAGCATACTTTGCAACGATTGACACTACACTGTCAAACATTTTCCGTAACTTAAGAAGCAGGATATACAAAATGTCTGCAGAAGAGAGAATGGTGCTGCTGTCGAGGATGTTACGGGCAGGGGAAGAGTGCCTTCCTCCAGCAAGAATATCACCAGATGACAGCGGATGGAAAAACCAGATACTTCCGGCATCGATACAGTCAGATACCGATTATATGGTTATAAATAATAAACAATATGTATCAGTGCTTGTGGGAACCGCATTTGGGCAGTCTCTTTCAGAGGACAAGGTAATACACAGCTTGAGTGATGTACTTTTTCCGACATACATTACGATAGACATGCAGCGTGTTCCAAAGAATGTAATTCATGACAGACTCGAAAATGCGCATGCAAATAACGAAAGGGTAATAGCCCAGGAGCGTACAAGAAATTACAATAATAAGCAGTTTGGAGCAACTACAAGCTACAGCCTGACCAAAAAGAAGACGAGCCTGGAAGATGACATGGACCAGCTTGACGAGAATGATGAGGAGGGAGTATTTCTCGGGCTTCTTGTTCTGGTGTATGCAGATTCACTTGAGGAGCTGACACAGAGGGTGGATATTTTGAAACAGAAGGCAAAGGGAAGCTCTTATGAGCTTGAACCATACTATCACAGGCAGCTTAAGGCATTAAACACTGTCCTTCCGATAGGTGGACGTCAGGTAAATCATATGAGGTTTTTATATACTTCGTCAGCTATAGCTTTCCAGCCGTTCTATGCAGGAGATGTGCATGACAGAAACGGAACCGTATACGGCCTCAATAAAACGACTAAGCATCTCATATACGGTAACAGAAAACTTCTTCCTGCACCTCATGGCTTTATGGTAGGACATACAGGAAGCGGCAAATCATTTTTCATTAAGGAAACAGAGATAGCACAGCCTCTGCTGTTTACAGATGATGATGTGATTATACTTGACCCGAATAATGAACAGATGGAATTCATACGCTCATTGAGAGGCGGAATGTATTTTGATTTTACACCTCAGAGCAAAATTTATATGAATCCGTATGAGATTCCTGACTATGTGGAGAATGGTGACAGCAATGTTCGGAATAAATTTATTGCAAGGATGACAAACTTTTCTAATTCGTTCTGTGCATCAGTCATGACAAATATTGTTGTAACCAGAATCCACATGAACTATGTCGGACGTGCAGTAAGGACTATGTATGAGGAATATTTTAACGAGACTTCAAAACATGCAAAGAAGAAAAAATACCCGACGCTGCCGCTGCTCAGGGAAAAAATTAAAGCACAGATTGATACTGTTGAGTTTACTGAAGACAAGAGAATAATTATGGAGATAGTCGACTCACTTGAGGATTACACCACAGGTGTATACGACATGTTTGCGCATGAAACGAACCTTGACATGAACAGCAGGCTTATAGGCTTCGGCCTAAAAAATATTGACAAGGAGATATGGGAGCCGTGCATGCTGACAATAATGCATTTTCTCTCCATGAGAATTGATACAAACCAGGAAACAAAGCAGGCACTCCACCTGATTGTGGATGAGGCGCAGGTGCTGTGTGAGAAAGAAACAACGGCAGCACAGCTTCTGTATGCAATTGAGACATACCGTAAGGTTGGAGCCATAGTTACGCTTGCCGCCCAGAATATTACACACGTGCTTGAAAATCCTTCGCTGAGAGACATGTTCTCAAACTGTCCGTTCAAGGTGTTCTTTGACCAGGGTGGGCTTGATGCAGCAAATCTTGCCAAGATTCAGGAATTCTCACCAACAGAGTTTAGGGCACTTGAAGAAAACACAGAAGGCTGCGGGGTACTTGTATGGCGTGGAAATGTATATCTGATGGATGCGAGAATGAGTGAGAGCAATCCGCTGTTTGCATCATTTGATACAAATTTCCATAAGCAGGCAGAAAAGAAAAAGAAACAGGAAGAGACTGACATTTCAAAGGAAACTTTTTATCTGTGATTTAAACCGGGGGAATGACATGCGTGTAATTACGGCACAGGAATCAAAAATAAGAACCACGGAGCGTACAATAAAAACAGGTGGAACAGTCATAAGACATGTGAGCGGATTTACTGCATCGGCCGCGAAAAAAACAGGGAATGCTGTAAAAAATTTTGATGTACAGTTTAACGGCAGGTATGATGAAGAAGACAGAAATAATAATGCTTCAGAAGAAAAAATGCCTGAGCTTCAGAACGTTTTGGCAGAAGAGAGCAGAGCATTATATGGCACCCTGAGCAGACGTCAGAAAAAAAGATATAACAGAATGTACCAGAAGGAACTGTCTAAGAAACAGTGGTCATCTAATATCATTAAAAGAAACAGGAATCTTCGTGGACATAAAACAGAAAAAGAAAATATATTGACTGTTAACTCAACGGAAACAGCTTCAAAATCTGCATCTGCCACTGCAAAGACCATGGTAAATAAGACTGTGCAGACAGCTGCCGGTACTGCAGTAAAATCTGCCGGTACTTCTGTAAGAACAACGGCAGGGGCGTTGAGCGGTACAGCAACATTCGGTGTGACAGCTGCGGTGACAGCTGCTGTTGACGCGGCAAAAAATGCCGCACAGGCTGCAGTAAAGGTTTCACAGAAAATGCAACAGCAGACGGCACAGATACAGGCTGAGCAGACACAGCAGGCAAAGCATGAGACTGCAGCGGCTGTAAGTGATTACAGTGTTTCACAGGCCGGAGAAAATAACAATTTAATTATGCTTCTCATGGCAGCCGTAATCTGTCTTACAGTCATACTTACAAGCCTGACGGTAACAATGCAGGCAGCTGTCGATGCATCAGGAGGACGGGGTGATAACAATGGAACTGTCTGCACACAGATAGTAGAGGCAGCACAGAATGAACTTAATGATGCGGACAAGACAGTCGGAGGATACAGGTACAAAAACTGGTATGGGATGGATGCGAACTGGTGTGCCATGTTCGTGTCATACTGTGCAGACAAGTGTGGCTTCATTGAAAAGGGGATCATGCCAAAGACAGCAAGTGTTGCAGCTTCAAAGCAGTGGTATATTAACAATAACCTGTATCATGATGCAGCAAGCGGATATGTGCCAAAGGCAGGTGACATTATTATTTTCGGAAACGGAATGAGCCATACAGGAATTGTGACAGGATATAATCCTGAAACAAAAAAGCTTACAACAATAGAAGGCAACAGCGGAAGAAGCAGCACCACACCTTACCATAAAGGAAGCCATGTAAAAGAGCATACATATTCGATTACATATTCAAAGATAGCCGGCTATGGAACTCCGCAGTATCCGCAGGATGATACAGCGGCTGATGCGGCAGGACAGGAAAATAACTGACAGCGTACCGGAATCCGGCACGCTGGATTTTAAGGGAGGAATAATTTAATGACAATACCAATCAACAAGGACCCCGACATTGAATATAAAAATGAATTCATGTTCGGTTATACATTAAAAGAAGTGCTGTGTGTTGCGGCTGCATTTTTAATCATTGCATGTGTGACAGCACTTGCATATTTCAAGTTCAACATGGCACTGAATGTTGGCTGTTATTTTGGAATACCGCTTGCATTCCCGGTTGTATTTTTGGGATTCAAGGAATGGTATGGAATGTCAATTACAAGGTTCATAAGTGAACTTGGTTATGAGAGAAAAACCGGAGAGCTTGCATTTGATGCAGACGAGCTTGAAGAATACATCACACCGGTTACACTGAGAAAGAAGTGAAGATAATGCGAAAAAATCCATATGAAAAAATCCGAAGGGCACTTTTTATCCTGCTTGTTATTATGCTAGTGACAGCTGCATGTGTAATTGGTGTCATGCTTATAAAACATACTCATAATGCAGAAAAAAATAAAGTCAGGGAAACCACGGCAGGGACAGAAAATGCAACAGAAAAAATAAAAGAAACTGAGGCGGATACAGAATATTATTTTGATGAAAACGGATACCTTAAAGTGAAAAAAATCAAAGCTGACGGCTCAGGCAGTAACACGGAGAATGAACAGGACAATGCGCCTGATGTACGTGATGTTTCACCGGAAGATGATCCCAATGCGGTCTTTCCGGAAACCACTGATGCTTCGGCCGGACAGTCGGCAGAGCAGACACAGGACATATCGCAGCCACAGGCCGGGCAGACGCAGGATGCAACAGCCGGACAGTAAACCACAGGAGAAAAGATATGATGTTAGAAGAAAAAATTGCAAACGAATTTCAGAGATATTTTCTTTCAATGATGGCAACAAGCAGGGAAAATATTTTTGCACACTCTGATGAAATTGAAGTGAGGAAGCAGATAAAAAATGAACTCTATGAATTCATTGGCACACTGAATGAAGAGCAAAAAGAAATACTTTCAGTGCAGAGCAGCCTGATAGAATCCGTCTACAGGTACAGGCGCGATTTTTATTTAGCTGATGATGATATTTCATGGCAGGATTTTTTAAATGGCTGGATGAAAAGCGTGATGTCATGATATAAAAAAATATTTTACCGGGGTATCAGGGGCGGCGCCCTTGACAAGAAATGCATTCTGTCGGACAGAATGCGTATCTTGCAAATAATTAGTCTACGTTGAGAATGTAATAAAGTGCGTTTTGGCTCGAAAAATGACTTAAAATGCACATAAACAGCATGTTTTGAAACGAATATGAGACATGTATGGAACATGTGAGATAAAAAAGAAACGTAATTATACGCATTTGAAATACATTTTCAATACATTTGAAACATAAAAGAGACACCTGTGATATGTCAGTGAAATGATGCTGAAACAAGGTGATACAATGCTGACACATAACAGAAACAGAGGCTTACCCCAACAGCCGGACTAGAAAAAATCAAGGGACAAATCAAGTAAAAAAATATGAACAGACTGGAAAAAAATCGTGAGCCGGAGGTGGTTTTTGTGAGCGAAAAAAAACAAAAAGAATATCCGCACAGACCAAGAAAAGAAATTGACATGGATCAGTATCTTATATTGTATAGACAGGGACTGCCCAACAGGCAGATAGCGTCAAGACTGAAGGTATCACCGCGCACCCTATACAGGAGGATGGAGGAGGAACGAAAGCACTTAAGGAGAAAGAAGGAAAGTGCAGATGGATAACATGACAGTGAGAAAGAATCTTGGAAAAAAGAAAAGCCGCACCTGGATAGATATGGAAAAGGTCTACAGGATGATAGACTCAGGCATGACCGTAACAGAAGCTGCCGAGTCACTTGGTGTTTCAAAAGCCACTCTGTACAGGCGCCACAGGGAATACCAGAAACAGGCAGAGTACATGAATGATGACCTGCCTGACCTGCCAACTTAAAATGGTGGTAGTAAGTGGTGGTAGATATTAATAATTGCATGTTGTAGAATATAATTGTAAAAGAAACGGACAGGCAGATTCAACACCGCCTGTTCGTTTTTATTGGAGGAAAAATGTAATGAAAACAGGAGATACTATAGAACTTATAGAAGATACAAGCTTTTATAAAAAAGGTAGAAAAGCTCATTTTATAAAAATATCCGATAGAAACCCCAATAATATAGAAATTGTATGGTTTGGAGAAGAACATGCATACAAGGAATTTGGAGATGTAGACGAGTATCCAATTAAGTTGTTTAAAAAGGTTGATACAGAGTAATTATCAATATAGGAAGAAAATTCGGTTTCAAACGACCGAAAGGAGGAAAAAATGACTAACGAAAAAATAAAAAAGCTTCAGCTTGAGATTGCAAAAACGACAGAGGCACAAAAAAAATCAGAACAGAAATACAAAGAAAAAATCAAGGGATTAAGAGATGAACTGAAAAAAGAAGAGGAACGTCTGAAGCGCGAAAATGATTCACTGATCGGAGACATAGTGAGAGACCTGCTTGGTGAAGTTGATGCAGAGAATATTGAAAGCTTCAGGGAGAAGATACAGCTTCTGACAGGATTAGAGGATAGTGAAAATGAAAGACCGAAAGATAACCTTCAGGGTGACACAGCAGGAATACACACTTATTGATGAAATGAAAAAAACTGAAACAAGGTTCACATATGGAGGCAGATGGGATATGTCTGCCTATATAAGGAACCTTGTTCTGTCACAGACCGGAAAAAAAGACGTTCGTGTATACATGGAATTAAAAGACCTTAACTATCAGGTCAGAAAAATCGGAGTGAACATCAATCAGATAGCACACAGGCTTAACAGTAATATCGGCGATATGAGTGATGCAGAATATGTTGTTGAGCTCATGAAAGAACTAAACGCCAGGCTGGAAAAACTCACGGAAAAAATAGAGAAATGAACAAATCCAAGCCGTTCAAATTGTAAAAATATTTTAATATATTGCAGGAAGTGATAATATATGAACCGGATTAAAAAGAGTCTGATAAATTTTTTGAATCTATTTTTATATGATGAGAACCGAAGAAAAGAATTTGAAAAGTTTAATTCACAGATGGACATATACAAAAACATGCCGCCTGATGAATTGAAATTTGAATATATTCTATTAAATGCTAAATATGAAAAGAAGAAAAGCGAGCTTACATTGTTTTTACTGACAATCGCACTTTCAGTTCTTATGAATGTATGGGACAAGTTTTTCTCTTTTATGAAAATGGCAATAGAGTATGCCGGAAAAACGGCCGGGGACAGTTTTGAGATTGCAAAGATCAGTTTTATCATAAGCAGCATAATTGTAATTTTTATAACGGCAGTAATTTTTTTTATGCTGTTTGCTTTCATAAATGACATACACAAAATGAAAATTAATATTGCAATGATAGAAGATGTAGGAGCTTGCGCATCAAATTAAAAATACAGAATATCAGGAATTTAGGATAAAAATCTTAAATTCCTTTTTATTTGGAGCGTACCGGATTCCGGTACGCTCTTTTTGAAAGGCAAAATATGGCAATAACAAAGCTTATGCACTTGAAGGAGGCACCGGCGGTGCCACACAGACATCTGGCCAATGCTGTGCAATATATTCTTGATGAAAAAAATAACGAAGCAAAAACGTGTGACGGTTTATATGTCGGTGGCAATGCGGGATATAACAGTGAAGATATCATAAAGACATTCCTGGACACAAAAGAACTGTATGGAAAGCTGCATGGCAGGCAGGGATATCATTTTGTGATTTCATTTGAGCCCGGGGAAACGGATGCGGATGAAGCCTATGAAATTACAAAAGAGTTTGCAAAAAAATATCTTGGCGAAAACTATGATTATGTTTTTGCAACGCATACTGACAAAAATCATATCCATTCGCACCTTATTTTTAATTCCGTGAGCAGAACTGATGGATACAAATACAGATATGAAAATGGTGACTGGGAAAGATATATACAGCCGGTTACGGATGAAATATGCATGGAGCATGGCCTTAAGCCGCTGAAATTTGAAGAAAATAAAAAGAAAGGGCTCTCATATGCAGAATGGAATGAAAAGAAAAACGGCAGAATGAACTGGACACATGTGATAAGAGCAGACATTGACTTGGCATTAAAACATTCTGATACACTGCCGGAGTTCATGGAGCATATGAAGATGGCAGGATATTCAGTAAGAGCCGGAAAGTCGAAGAAGAAGAACACGACTTATTTTACATACACATACACGGACGATGCCGGAAAAAAACACAGAAGAAGAAGCTATAACATGCCATCCGGATATTCGCCGGAGGAAATAGCAAAACGCATAAAGCAGAAAAGCGGAAGCAGGATGTATGAAGAAATTGCGGAAACCCTTGAGAAAAAAGAGAAGCTTGCATCCATTGACGAAATATACAAAAACACGGGCACATACCGAAGGCTTTATCAGGCTGTAAGCTTTTACAGACTGCCTAATCCGTATGCAGTAACGAAAGGGGTAAGAAGAGACATTATGGCCATAGACAGGCTTCTTGATGAGTGCGCTTACATTAAAAAGAACAGCTTAAAAACCCTGGATAACATACAGGACCGGGAAAGCAGACTTGAAGAAATGGTAAATTCACTTAAAAGGGAAAAGTGGAATAAAAAGGATGCTTCAGAGGCATTGGACTGTGGACAGAAAAAGCAGCTTGACAGAAAAGAGCAGATAGAAAACGAATTGAAGAATCCTGATATCAGTGATGAAGCTTTTGAAGCCCTTCAGGATGAATATGAACAGCTAAAGGAACAGCTGCCGGATGATGATATTACAAAAAATGATATTGACCGACTTTCACAAGAGATTAAAGAAATTGGAAAGGAACTGCGCATGTTAAGAAAAATCAAAAAGACTGAACAGGAGTTTACCGGCAGAAAAACAAAACAGGTTAGCCGCGTACCGGAATCCGGCACGTTTAACAAAAAAATATAAAAATTTAAAGGAGAATGGAACATGAACGAAAAAATTTATCTGATGGAGATGCAGCACAGGACTGATGAACATGAGACTGACAGGCTGATTGCATATCTGAAAAAGACTGCAGAGACTGAGATAAAGGAGGATGAAAAATAATGATGAAATATGAAATTTTTAAGGATGTTGTGGAAAATGCAGTACTTGACTACCTGCCTCCGGAGTTTCAGAATTCAGAACTACATTTGAAGCGCGTGAAAAAAGTAAACGGCATGGATTATGACGGACTTGTAGTAAGAAAAGAGGATACAAATGTGTGTCCCGTCATTAATCTGACACAGCTGTATGAGGACTACAAGTTGTCAGAGGATATTGAACTTGTGACAAAAAATGCTGCAGACATTGTACTGATGGCATATGATGTAGCACCGGAGAATGAATATCAGGATGTACTGGATGAGGGATTCAGACAAAATATAATTTATGAAATTTCAAATGCGAAAGCTAATGCACAAAGACTGGCAGGGTGCCCGACAAGACAGCTGAACGACCTGACTGTTTCATACAACATATGTCTGTCGGATCATGACGGCCTGTCAAAAACTATTATGGTAAATAATGAAATTGCAGCTGCGCTTGGAATGTCAGAGACGGAACTTTTTGATACGGCAGAAAAAAATATGTCCAGACTTTTTAAGGTGAATGTAACCAACCTGTTTGATTATGTGTATGGCCAGCTTAAAGCCAGAGGAATGAGCGATGAGCAGATTTCAGACTTATTAGGAGGGGATGCAAGCAGACTGTCTGACGGATATCCGTGGATCGTTCAGAATACTTCAAATAATGGTGCAACAGTATTGCTTAACACAGAGGTATTTAAGGAACTGTCCGACCAGGTGGAAGGAAATCTGATCATCATTCCGTCAAGCACGCACGAAGTGCTTGCCATGGATGCAAGGATGGTGCCTGACTGCGATGACCTTTCTGCTTTCATCCAGCAGACAAATATGGATGTTGTCAGTCCGTCTGAAAGGCTCTCAAACCAGGTGTATATGTACGACAGGAAAGAGAACTCAATAGAAATGGTAACGCGTAATAAGCTTGATATTATTCCACAGGAATCAAAAAATATTTCTTATGAAAAAAATATAAAACCTGAAATCTAGCATTTATCCGAGGTGACAGCCAATGAAGCTATATGAAGTTAAGGCGCTGGCTCATGAAACACAGTCGCGCATCAGACAAGACGTAAATGCCTGGAACGATTTTCTTGAACATGCATCACGTGTGTATAGGTACCGTTTCATGGATCAGATTCTCATATATGCACAGCGGCCTGATGCTGTTGCATGTGCTACAATGAACATATGGAACTCTAAAATGGGCTGCTGGATTAAGAAGGGCAACCGCGGCATTGCCCTTATTGATGAAAGCAACAGCAGAAAACTTAAGTATGTATGGGATGTAGCCAGTGTTGTACCTAAAATGGGAGGACATCTGCCGAGACTGTGGATACGAAAACCATATCATACGGAAACGATACAGAATCGTCTGTTAAAAGTATATGGATTACAGCCGCAGACTGATAAATATGACACAAAGAAGCCATCTATAGAACATACAATGGATTATCTTGTGGAATATTTGGCTGATGAGTATGCAGCTGATATTGCACAAGAAAAGTATTCGTCTGACAACAGTCCTTTAAGCGAACTTGATGAAGAAAAATACAAGATGGATGAGTACCGCAGAAACGTCAGGGTTTTTTTCAGGTATGGCCTTAACCGGATGATAAAGGAAAGAATGGGCTTATCGACAGGCGGTTTTCCAGATTATGACATGTCATTCATAAAAGACATGCCTGAAAGTGATTTCTGTGAGCTTTCCTCACGCATGACGGATGCAGCACAGCAGGCACTGCGTGAAGTTGGAATTGCAGTTTTAAGCTATGACAGGGTGCATGGTATTGACAGGGACCCCAGTGTGGACTATAATACTTTAAAGCATAAAAGTGCGGAGAGGGAGGATGAAACATATGGAACTCGAATACATCAAAGCAGGGGACTACGAGATACCGAACCTTATGCCGAACAAGGAACCACAGGAACCGCTGACGAAATTCGGACTTATGCACAGAACCTGGCTCAAAAAGAATTACAGGGCGAAATTCGATACGATGCTGATGTTCGGGGAACTTCAGGAACACTGCTTAAAGGTACAGAAGAGAGCACAGGACGAGATGGACAGAATCGTGCCGCAGATGAAAAAACAGGAAGGAGTGACAGAGCAGCTGAAGATGCAGGACCAGCTGAAATGGATACGAATGATGAACAGCATCCAGAACAGGGCGGAAGAAATAGTGAGGGATACAGTGATCTACACTTTGTAGAAAATGAAATTGTACCGGAATCCGGCACCGGACTATATTTCATGCCAGAGCTGCCGACAGAGGATGAGCAGCGCATAAAGGTAGAAAAATACGGCTATCTGAATCCGCGGAAAGCTGATCACATACCTCATGACTATATTAGACAGGTCATGCTCCGTGGAACCGGCTTTGAAGGGGGCTTTGGCAGAGTCGTACAGATTTTCCAGAATGAGATGGAGGCTGGTAAAAGAACAGCTCTTATCAAAAAGGAATACGGACTTGGCGGGGCGAGCTGGCCGGTTGACGGCATGGGGCTTCATGGATATGACACATATGGTTCTCGGGGCATACGTTTCCAGTGGCGTGATGAGCAGGGCGAGGCAGAAGGCACACTGTCATGGAGCAGCGTTGAACAGGAAATCGGAACCCTTATACTAACCGGTGAGTACAAAAGCCGTGACAGACAGAATAATGATATTATTCCGGAAGCTGAGGAATCAGATAATATTTCTCAAACAACAGAAATGCAGGAGCAGTCAACGGATAAATATAAATCAGAGGCACCAGAGCAGCTCAGCTTTACAGACTTAACAAATATAGAGCCTGATAAGACGGAAAATGATACTCAGCCGGAGGCATTAGATGAAACAGAGGCTGAACAAAAGGATAATGCAGAACAACAGAATAATGAAGATTTTACCGAAAGAGCAGCTGATTACACTGCTCTTTTAGTTTTGGCAAAAGCTGATGCATCCACACTTACCAAGAGGCAGAAAGCACAGCGTAACATTTCAGCACTCAAAATTCTCAAGCAGATAGAAAATGAAAAACGTCCTGCAACAGCCGATGAGAGGACAATCATGTCCGCATATCTTGGGTGGGGAGGAATACCGGAAATATTTGATGCTGAAAATGCTTCATGGTCAGAAGAATACGGCATATTAAAAAGTCTGCTGACAACCACTGAATATGACAGTGCAAGGGCGAGCACACTTAATGCACATTTTACGGATAAATCTGTCATTGATGCGATGTATAAGGTGCTTAACAACCTGGGCTTTACAAAGGGAAATATACTTGAACCATCCATGGGAATAGGTAATTTCTTTGCAGGGCTGCCTGCAGATATGAATGCATCAAAACTATACGGAGTTGAGCTTGATCCTGTTACAGGAAAGATGGCACAGCTTATATATCCTGATGCACACATTGAAGTCAAGGGCTATGAAAAGACAGATTTTCAGAATGATTTTTTTGATGTGGCCATAGGAAACGTGCCGTTTGGCCAGTATAAAGTTCTGGATAAGTCATATGACAAACACAATTTCTATATACACGATTATTTCTTTGCAAAGACAATCGACAAGGTTCGTCCGGGAGGAGTGATAGCTTTTATCACAAGCAAGGGCACCATGGACAAGGCTAATCCTTCAGTCAGAAGGTATATAGCCCAGAGGGCGCAGCTGCTTGGCGCAATAAGACTTCCAAACGATGCGTTTAAAAATGCCGGAACGTCCGTTACATCAGACATCATTTTTCTGAAGAAGAGGGATATGTACATAGATACGGATGAAGACTGGATACATCTCGGCACAGATGAAAACGGAATAGAGATGAACAGCTATTTCGTTAACAACCCGCACATGGTGCTTGGCAAAATGGAAATGGTAAGCGGTCCTCATGGAATGGAGAGTGCCTGCGTACCGGAATCCGGCACTTCACTGGCAGACAGGCTCAGACAGGCTGTACAGATGATACGTGGCGAAATTTCCATTGATGATACTGAAATATCTGATGAAGAGCTTGAGGATGAAAGCATACCTGCAGAGGCAGGAGTTAAAAATTTCTCCTACTGTTCAGTAAATGGAAAAATATACTACAGGGAAAACTCAATAATGCGACCACAGGACATTCCGGAAAAAACAGCTGAGCGCATGAAAGGCCTGATTGATGTGCGGGACAGCGTGTCAGAGCTTATTGAATTACAGCTTGATGATGCGTCCGATGAAGAAATCAGGGCATCACAGGCAAGGCTCAACAGTGTTTACGACGGCTTCGTTAAAAAGTTCGGGTACTTAAATTCCAGGACCAACCAGACCGCATTCAGGGAAGACGCAGGCTACAGCCTTATATCATCACTAGAGGAGACTGATGATGACGGAAAGGTTGTGGGCAAAGCAGATATGTTTAGCAAAAGAACAATCAGAAAGGCTGTCCCTGTTACACATGTGGATACATCTGTTGAGGCACTGTCCGTTTCGATGGGAGAAAAAGCAGCTGTTGACCTTGAATATATGGAAGGGCTTACCACAAAAAGCCGGGAGGAAATAATAAGTGACCTTAAGGGCATTATTTTTAAGGTGCCGGAATCCGGTACCTGGCAGACTTCAGAGGAATATCTTTCTGGTAACATAAGAAAGAAACTAATTTCTGCAGAAAAAGCATTACAGGGGGATGCATCATATTCCGATAATGTGGAATATCTTAAGAAGGCAATGCCAAAACCTCTTACAGCATCAGAGATAGAAGTGAGGCTTGGGGCTACATGGATTAACGCAGAGTATATAGAGCAGTTTATGAAAGATGTGCTGCATACACCGCAGAGACTGTTTTCAAGGGAGTGGGTGGCAGTAAAATTTGCCCCGATTAACTGTGAATGGAATATAAAAGGAAAGAATGCAGATTCATATAATCCCCTTGTCACAGGAACATACGGAACCGGCAGAATTAATGCTTATCAGATACTTGAGAATACGCTGAACCTTAAGGATGTAAAAGTCTATGACAGGATACTTCAGCCTGACGGCAGCGAAAAGCGTGTAATAAACAGGGAGCAGACAATGCTTGCATCGCAGAAACAGGATGCATTAAAGGAGGCGTTCAAGGACTGGATATTCAGGGATCCGGAAAGAAGGGAGGTACTTGTAAAAAAATACAATGAGCTATTCAACTCTTCAAGACCGAGAACGTATGACGGATCACATCTCAAGTTTCCGGGAATGACACCTGATGTGGAGCTGAAGCCTCACCAGCTGAATGCAGTAGCACATGTCATGTATGGAGACAATACGCTGCTCGCACACTGTGTGGGAGCGGGAAAGACCTTTGAGATGATTGCTTCTGCGATGGAATCGAAGAGGCTGGGACTGTGCCACAAGTCGCTTTTTGTTGTTCCAAACCATCTGACAGAACAGTGGGCAGGGGATTTTTTACGTCTGTATCCGGGGGCAAATATTCTTGCTGCAACTGAAAAGGATTTTGAGCCGGCACGAAGAAAACGATTCTGTGCGAGGATTGCAACAGGTGATTATGATGCAGTTATCATAGGGCACACCCAGTTCGCTAAAATACCACTGTCAGATGAAAGACAGAAGAGACTCATGCAGGAACAGATAGATGAGATTACTGAGTCGATAAGTGAGGCTAAGGCATCAAACGGCGAGCATTTTACCATCAAACAGATGGAAAAGACAAAGAAAAATCTGGAGGTAAGGCTTGCTAAACTTAATGATGCAGGCAAAAAGGATAATGCAGTTACATTTGAACAGCTTGGAGTTGACAGGCTGTTTGTTGATGAGAGCCAGGAATTTAAGAACCTGTTTTTGTTTACCAAAATGAGAAATGTTGCGGGAATCTCACAGAATGATTCACAGAAGGCATCGGATATGTATGGAAAATGCAGATATATTGATGAGATAACAGGCGGCCGCGGCATAACATTTGCAACAGGCACACCTATATCAAACTCCATGACTGAGCTTTATACCAATATGCGTTACCTGCAGGCGGGCCGGTTAAAGGAGCTTGGCTTTGAAAATTTTGACGCCTGGGCTTCAACATTCGGAGAGACACAGACAGCAATAGAACTTGCTCCCGAGGGCACAGGATACCGCGCGAAGACAAGATTTGCGAAGTTTTTTAATCTGCCGGAGCTTATATCACTTTTTAAAGAGAGTGCAGATATACAGACAGCTGACATGCTTAAACTTCCTGTACCTGAATGTGATTACGAGAATGTGGTTTTAAAGCCGAGTGTGTTTCAGCAGGATATAGTCAAATCGCTTGGGGACAGGGCAGAGAACATAAGAAAAGGAGGGGTTGATTCAAGCATCGACAATATGCTCAAGGTAACGAGCGATGGACGCAAATGTGCCATTGACCAGCGGCTCATAAATCCGGATCTGCCTGACAATGAGAATTCAAAAGTGAATGCATGTGCTGCCAGGGCATATGACATATGGAAGGAGACAGCGGAAGACAAATCAACGCAGCTTATTTTCTGTGACGCTTCAACACCGCGCAGTGACGGAGGTTTTGATGTGTACCATGCCATTAAGGACAAGCTGATTGCCAAGGGGGTGCCGGATAAGGAAATTGCCTTTATACATGATGCCAACACAAAAAAACAGAAAGCTGAGCTGTTTTCAAAGGTAAGAAGCGGCCAGGTACGCTTTCTGTTAGGTTCAACGGCAAAGATGGGAGCCGGTACCAATGTGCAGACAAGGCTCATAGCACTCCACCATATAGATGTGCCGTGGAGACCGTCAGACATAGAACAGCAGGAAGGACGAATACTGCGTCAGGGCAATCAGAATGAGAGAGTAAAGATATTCAGATATGTCACTGAAAATACTTTTGACTCATACTCATGGCAGCTTATCGAGAACAAGCAGAAGTTTATTGGGCAGATAATGACAAGCAAGTCTCCGGTACGTTCCTGCGATGATGTGGATGAAGCTGCACTGTCATATGCAGAGGTAAAGGCACTTGCAACTGGAAATCCATACATTAAGGAAAAAATGACACTCGATACAGAAGTTGCAAAGCTGAAGCTTCTGAAAGCAAATTTCAAAAGCCAGAAATACAGGCTTGAAGATGCAATCAATAAGGAGTACCCGGTCAGGATAGCAAAGCTTGAAGAAAAAATTGAGGGACTGAGGCAGGATATAATTACACGCGGTTCCGGGGAAATACTATCGGATGGTTTTGAAATCAGGATTAACGGTGTGTCATATGATGACAAAAAGGAAGGCGGTGCAGCCCTTATAGCAGCTGCCAAGGAGTCAAAGACACCTGAGAGGACCATGATTGGGGAGTATAAGGGGTTTAAGCTGTATTCAAGATTTGATGCATTTTTCAATCTATATTACATACATATGCAGGGCAGGTGTGAACATACTATTGAAATGTCATCAGATCCTGCCGGAATGATTACAAGGCTTAACAACTGCATGGCTGGTTTTGAAAAACGTCTTTCTGATGTGCAGGATGCACTGGATGAAACACGAATAGAGCTTGAAACGGCAGAAAAAGAGGTTACAAAGAAATTTGACAAAGAAGACATTCTTTCAGAAAAACTGAAAAGACTGTCTTTTTTAAATGCCCAGCTTGATGCAGACAGAAAAGAAACACCACAGAATGCCCCACAAAACACACAGGCGCAGAGAAATGATATTAAAGAGAAATATATAAAAATATAAAGGTACCGGATTCCGGTACGCAGGAGGAAAACATGGAAAAACAGGAAAGCCTTGAAATGTTTATGTTAAAGAGAAAAATACTAAAGGAACTTGAACAAATGGATGAGAATGAAGATTTTATAATGCAGATAGGACTGGCAGGAAAGGAGAAAAATGAGTGATACAGTATATGTATTAGACCAGGTTGGCATACGTCTGGTGAAGGAAAAAACACTTATATCTGATACCCAGCTTAAAAGACCGGAACAGGTTGTAGGATTTGTATCAGATATATTAAGGGAATACGACCGTGAAGTAATGTGCGTCATATGTCTTAATGCAAAGCTTAATCCGGTAAATATGTGCATATGCTCAATGGGTGCAGTCGATAAAGCTATTGCATCACCCAGGGAAATAATGAAGACGGCAATACTGTCAAATGCCAATGGCTTTATAATCCTTCACAACCATCCAGGTGGCTCATCACAGCCTTCGCTTGAGGATATACATGTGACAGATGTTATGTCAAAGGCAGGTGAGCTTCTTGGCATTCCACTGTATGACCACATAATTGCAGCGGCAGGAAGTGATGAGATTTATTCTTTTTACGAGAAAGGCTCAATGCCCCAGTCGCAGCTTAAATATGCGGACAGAGTCGCTGATATTAATCTAAGAAGTGACATGGCAGAGACCAATGAAATAAGAAAACCGCTGAAATTACACCAAATAAAAATATGAGAGGTGCAAGGCATATGGAAAATAATTCATTTGCGTTTAAAGGTGCCGGATTCCGGTACCTGAAGGAGAGGTGATAAAAATGGAAAATGACAAGGCAATTAACTGCCTGATGGAGCTCTTAAAGGGTGAAAACTTCATGAGTGCAGATTATACGAATATTGCACTACAGAATGGAACAAATTTAAATGTTTTAAGGGAAATCTATCTGTGTGCCTGTGACAAGATATCCGTCAAGGATGTTCAGGAGGTAATTGATAACAGAAAAACTGATGTTGCAGGCTATCTGAGAAAAATAAGATATCAGAAAGCATGCGGTGTGATTATAGGTAAAGGTAACAATACACTTAAGGACATGTCGAAGCTTGCGGATGCAGTACAGGCAAAGATTAATACGCTGGGTGAGAGCATTATGACAGTAGAAAAGAAAACAGGTGAGCTCAGCGACATGTTTGTCGACATAAAACCGCCACAGGGAGCTGTGACCATGCCGTATGCAGGAGTACAGCAAACGGCCGCAGCTGACGTAAAGCGTGAAGATGAAAAAACAGCATCATTTAAACGCAAGAGACTTAACCGCAGACAGAAAAATGACATAGCGGAATATATAAGTCTGCTTAAAGAAGAAGGATATAAGTCAGAGCAGATAAGCTATGTGCTAAGCCTGGCTGAGGAGGGGGTTACACCGTCAGAAATGGAGGAATTCATACACCCGGGTATTTCCATCGATATGATGGAAAAAATAAGGCGTATGAAGAAAAAAAACAGAAATAAGGACGTGGAGGAAAGCTAAATGGATACGGACAGAGAATTTGAACATATGATGATGAGTGTCAGAAACAGTTCCGGCAGTATTACGCAGATGGTATATGCAGCAAACATGCTGCAGATTAAACTGGTTCAGTTTGTGGCAAGGCTGGCATATAAAGGGTATCTTTCTGTAAAATCCAGGGACGACCTGGCCGCGTTCGCAAAGCTGTCAGAAGGAAAATACACGATATACAGCATACCGGTTTCCACAGAGCATGTAAATGATTTAAAACAGCTCGAAGCCCTTAAACTTGAGCTGCAGAACGTATCGGAAAAAAGCGAAAAGAAGCGGATACAGAATGACATCAGTATTCTAAAAGAGCGCATAGATGCAGATTCGCCTGTTAAACAGCTTAATGAAAAAGGACTAAAGAAATGCTGTGTACTGCCCAAGGTCGATGACTCGGTTGGAACAATACAGATTGCAGTAATGAATAAGGATGACCAGATATTCAAGTCATGGTTTGCATCTCATATAAGGGTACAGATGTCCGGTGGAAAAAAGGAAATAACTGATCTGAAAAATTTCACGGAAGGAAATTATACAATATTTAATCTTCCTTTCGAGGGAAAAGAACTGGAGGATGCCTGCCGTGACTTTAATACACTGAAAATGAATTATTCGATTCTTCCCGACCTTAAGGTAGGGAATGACAACAGCCAGATAGCGGTTGCAAACGCGGACAGAAACAAGTTTGAAATATGGATAAAAATGTACCGGGAGGACATGCTGAAACAGGATAAACAGCCTGGAAACATATATGAAATGGATAATGAATCATATATGGACACGGCTGCGATAAATGAAGATGAATATATAGATAATGCTTCTTTGGAATATCAGAAAGTAAACAGTGAATTTAAGCAGCATGAAGTGCCCGGGCCTAAAGTGAATGTAATGCAGAAGGATGACAGTGAGGAGTTTGCAAGGCTTAAGAAAGACGGCAATTATGAAATGCTCACTATAAACAGGGAGACGCTGGTTGATAACATGGCTTTCACGTCTGTATCAAAAAAGATGCGTGAAAAAGGGTATTTTGTATCACGTATCCCCGGCACATACGGAAAAAATGAAAAGCATCTCATACTTCCGGCTGAAAATGTATTTGTCGCAGATGAGGGCAGAACCTATGTAGGATTTATTCCAAAAAACAAGCCCTCGATGGTTGCAGAGAATGGAAATGTGAAAACTGCAAGCTATGAGAATATTCATAAACAGTATGAGAATGTCACAAGGAACATGACATATGTAAAGAATCTCAAGCCGAAAGTTCCGAATCTGAATACCGGTAAGACATTAAACCCGAAGGTATAATATTTTAATATAAGGTACCGGAATCCGGCACCTTATATTTATTGGAGGAAATATGGCAAATTACGGAACAAGATATGTAAAGAAGAAAACACCATGGGCAGCATTTGCTTTCCTGCTTTTGTTTTTCCTGCTGCTTGGATATATAATATCGGGTCTTTATGTGGCGCCTGCAGACCTTAAAGGAGACTATAATGCACAAATGCTGTGGGCGGTCACACATTTTTTTAAGATTGCAAACTCAAAGACTCCGGCATGGGTAGGGATTGGCTTTATAGGCTGGTTTTTCTTTGTAAATTATTACATGATTCATTACAGGAACTTTCACAGCGAGATGGAGCATGGTGACGAAGACTGGCTTGACCCGGTAAAGGCAAGCAGGGAGCTTATGGACAGTGACGATAAATATAACAGGATACTGTCAGAAAATGTGAAGGTAAGCATAAGGGGAAAACTTTCAAACAACAACATGATGATTGTCGGTTCATCAGGCTCATTCAAAACAACATCTATAATGCACCAAAACCTCCTGCAGATGGGGTCAAGCTATGTGGTTCTTGATGTAAAAGGAGACACACAGAGAAAACTTGGAAAAATATTTGAAAAAAATGGTTATCAGATATACTCGCTTAACTTCAAAAACCCGGAGCAGTCGGACAGGTACAATCCGTTTGAGTGGATTCAGACAGAAGCGGACATGCTGAGAATTATAAAAAGCTGGCATGATGCTGTCAGACCAAATAAAGAAAACTCCGCAACTGACCCTTTCTGGGATGATGCGGTGGATTTAAAGCTGCAGGCTGTGTTTTATTATGCGTGGCTGGATGCAAGGGATAACAACAGGAAAGCAACGTTCAATGACGTAATCAGCCTTCTTGCAATGGAAAATGTCAAAACAACAGATATTACAGGGGAAGAGTCAAATGCGCTTGCTGACCTTATGAATAAGTGTGAATCAGAGCATGATGCAAACTATCCTCCGGTAAGGGCATTTAAGAAGTTCCAGGGAAAAGCTTCGGAGACTGAGGGCGGCGTTTCACTTATGGTATCTGCAATGCTTAATATATGCGAGACAGCTGAGGTAAAAAGAATATTTTCAGGAAACGACATTGATATCCGCACAATAGGACAGCAGCCAACTGTTGTATTTCTCGTTATGCCGGATAATGTTAATACATACACATGGATAACATCCATGTTTTATACGCAGATGTTTGATACACTTATCCGTCTGTCAGACGATGAAATCAAAGGGCCACTGCCGTATGAAGTACAGGTATGGATGGATGAGTTCTATGCCGGGGCAAGGCCTGCCGATACCGAAAAGCTTCTCGGAGTCATACGAAGCAGAAACATAAGTATGGTGCCAATACTGCAGTCCATAGCACAGGCCAAGGCAATCTATCCGAACGACAAGTGGGAAATCATGATGGACAACATGGCGGCATTTGTATTTCTGGGTTCCGGACCACAGGCCAAAAGTACACATGAGTATATATCAGAAACGCTTGGCAATGCCACCGCAGACAAAAGGGATGACAGGCTGACATTCGGGATTAATTCAAGCTCAGACTTGTCATATTCAAAAGCGGAATTAAAGCTGATGACACCGGGACAGGTAAGAAGAATGCCGCCGACAGAGTGCATTATTTTTTTAGAGTCGAGACCGCCGATATATGATACCAAGGCAATACCTTTTGATAAGCCGGAATACGGTTTTACGGCAGCTGACTGGCTGAAAGACAGATACAGTGCTGCTTTGGCACTTGGTGACTACGAACATCCGGTGCGTACCATATATGATGCAAAGAATTTCAGGTATATTACCCTCTCCAGGGATAAATGTCTGGATTTCGTTACAGATAGGGAAGAAATTGAACGGCTGAAGGTCATGGCTAAGACTGACAGAACCATATATTCATGCGAGGTTGATGAGCGCGACCTTTTATACCTGTCATTTGATTCAGCCAGAAAAAGGTCTGTGGATGAGATAGCAGAGCTATACAGACAGGCCGTAAAAGAGTCAGAGGAGGAAGTGGAGCAGATAAAAGGTCTTGCACTTCTTCATGATGTTGATACGGAAGAGCTTATTAAGAAGGATGAAGAAACAGACAAGACGGGATGGACAGGAGATACCTTTGCAGACCTGTGTGGCAGATACTGGAACAAACTGAAGGAAATAGAAAAAGAAATAATTTCAAATGCGATGGATGACGGCCTGAATGAAGAGCAGATGATAAATATTTTTCTTGCACCTACAGATGATATGGACAATTTAAGAAGAGCTTATGTAATTGATAATAAAAGGAATGGAGATGACAGATAATGAACATAAAGGCTAATATGAGGGTGGATTTTGATTCAATTAAGAACACATCTACCGTTGCTACCGGATGGGTAGAAATAGAAGGGATTTTTAAATTTCCGGTCTCAGTCAGAAAATGGCTAGACGATAAGTCCGGTAAAGAAATGATGTTTGTATCTTATCCGCAGAGAAAAGATGGAGACAGGTATTCAGGGGTGGTATATCCGCATGACAGGGAGGTCAGGAATGAGATAGACAGAGTGGTACTTGAAGTGACAAAAGAAAAGCTTTTTGCTGAAAGTGTACCGGATGTAAATATAGATGATGTGAGAATTACCCCGCTTAACCAGAAAACAGACTCTGTAGTGCAGAAACTAGGCATTGCATCGGTCAAAATGTATGGAATGACGGTTAACGGCATAGTAATAAAGGAAGGCAGAAAGGGACGGTTTGTACAGATGCCACAGTATCAGACACAGGGACAGTACAGGGATACCGTGTATGGTGTTACAGCTGCGATACAGCGGAAAATAGAGGAAAGGGTGCTATTGGAATATGATAGAATCATTAGGGCACAGGAAGAGGTGAATATGCAGGAAGTGCAGGAGACTAAGAATAATCAGGAGATAGAGCAGACAGATGAATACAGGGAGCAGATAAATGCAATCCATGATTATGAGAACAGAAATAATATTCCTGAAAATGACCGTATGACAAAATGGTATGATGAAATGAATGCAGCTGTTGCAAAACCATGGTATAAAGAAAATGACACCGGCAGAGTGCCTATAAGTGAATCCACCATTGCCGCCCGTTATGCAGAAATTTCAGGGGAACAACAGACAGCAGGGAATACCCAGGCTATTCAGGAAGAACAGAAGAAAGACGAAGAGAATGAAAAAAAGACTGTCAATGCGGTTATTACATTTACTGTTGCTGAAAGCAGCGAGTTCCACAGCATGGGCACTTACATTGACAATATTTCCACTGTTGAGGAAGCAATAGAGAAATTCAATCAGATTGATCCGGCAAGACTTCACGGAATCCCAGCAATCGGAATTAATTACCATGTTGAGGGAACGGACAGTATTGAAGATGAGCAGGCAGATATTGTAATGGGTAAAATAATAGATGTGCCATCACTGAATGCTTATCCGGACATGAGGGATAATGAGACTGTAAAGGCGGCAATTGAAAAACTTATTGAAGCGTATCCTGAAAGCCTGGTTTTAAGTCCGACTGAAGATGATGTAATGCAGACTTTAGAATTGGCAGGAGTTGCTGCTGACAGAAAACGCCTGGATGGGATATATTCGGGAACTGAAGACAGGGAAGAGTATTTACAGTACCTGAAGAGCATTCGTGAAGATTACGTTAAAAATGATCCGGATGAAATTAAAATGTCATATCTTGACAAGGCAATTACATATGTAGGTCAGATACGTAAGCCCAAAACAAGCAATGATGAAAACAAAGGCATTGATGGAGCGGAAGATGCTGCTGAAATACAGGAAGATGAAGAACCCATTTATAGCAGTGCGGACGTTATTACATTGATGCCTAATTTCTTCGCTGAGAAAAACAGGGATGGTGTACGTTTTACTATTAAAAATACTAAGCTGAATATTGATAATCCTATTATAGTCGGTAAATATATAAGGGCGCAGTGTTTTACGGTTGAAAATGGAAACGACAAGGTATTTGCACGTTTCCAGAATGAGCTTAACGGCATGGAGCACATGAGAACCGGTCCTCTGCTTATCCGTCAGCAGATAGTCATGCAGGTATTCAAGGACGGAGTACCACAGCCACCATATCTGTATGCATCTTATAAATCTGATAATGTGACAGAGGCAATTGAACATTATAATGAGTGCAAGGGCTGGTGGACGGATCTGACGGGCCAGACAACTGCAGAGATTTTCCAAAGGGCAAAAACGAAAGAAAATAAACAGAATGTAAAACAGAATAAGCCGGGACTATAGAATTATAAGGTGCAGGGATTTCTTTACATTATTAGGTATTGAAGAAATCCCTGCAGAAAAAATAATTTTAAGACCTTCTCTTATAAGTAATCATCAAAGTAACTGCAACATTTTCTAAAGTTAAATGATTAAATAACAAGTTAAGGAGAAACAGAATATATGGTCAGAAGTGTAGATACATTCTTCATAAACGGAGAAAGCTTTATTAATTATTGCTCAGACAGTGACTTTAATTATACAATTTATATTGGACAAAAGTGTAAAGTTTTGAGAAATGGAAAGTGTTTTATAGGTACGCTGTATGAAGTAGACTCAAACAAAAATACATTCTCGATAAAGCAAAATAATGGAGAAATAATAGAAATAAATTGTGTTGATGTAGAAGAGATTTTCAGCGAAGAGGAAATTGGAACGATAAATTGAACTTTAAGAATGAGATAGTCGCAGCTATTTTTATAAATAAAAAAGTACTGAAATTTAGAGAGGTAAAACAATATGGAAAATTTTAAATATAAGAATAAATCATTTATTATGCCGATGTCTGCATTTGACCCATTCATGCCATCTTGGTTTGTGTGTTCTTCTTGTCGAAATCCATTGTTTGAGAAACAAATTATGAGTAAAATACCTCACATATGTCCTCATTGTGGAGTTCATCTTGAGAATATTATTTGCGATGAACAAGCATTTGATATTCTCTACAAAACAGGCAAAATAGTTTATGTATATAAGGAATTTACAAGGAATGATTTGAATATTAAAATCAATGATGATATTCCAGAATATTTACTGAATATGAAGTTGATAGATATGTTTTGTAAACATATCATTAGAAATAGTCAAGACAATATTAAAACTAAAGCAGATAAATTATACACAGAGTCATTGAAATTAGGTTATAATTTTTGTGAATGGGGAGTTCATAATGGACATCCTAGTGATATTTCATTTCATACAGGTATAATCACAAAGATGGAGAAAGATAACTATAATCATGCTGTGAGAATTGTTATTTGTAAATATGATTTTTGTGACACTTCGATAGTTTGGGTAGATAATCTACATTCAGCTATTAAGTATATCAGAGAATATGGTAAAGATGTTAGATTAAGAGATATACCATTTTATGTAGTGGATATATCTGATTATCAACACCCTATTATTCAGGGGTATAATGATTCTTTAAGAGATAATTATGAGGATATTTTAGGAGCTGTATCTTGTGCTTATAAAAGATTCAGACGCTCTAATTCTAAAGAGCTAATTGAAATCGGCTACACATTAAAAGATTTTTTGTGTGATAACCCTATGTTGTATACTGAGGTGAATACGCATTTAGGTCCTAATTAATGAATGTGCTGCAAAATAGACAAAAGAAAAAACACATCATATTTATCAAACAATTGCAAATATGATGTGTTTTATAATTATGTCAAAATTCTTAACTTAATGAAATTGCTTTATAGTGGCTCTTTTTGTTTTTTAAATGAGCGTGAGCACCAAGGAAACGCGCTCACGCTCAAACAGTTTAAAGAGTGGGTGAGTGCTTGCGAAAAAACAGGTACTTCACCGCTTTAAAGCTGATATTTTGTTTTTTTCTGTGATGCTTGACTGCGGTTTTTACCTTTTTCAAAGCTTTCAATAAAAATTACTTTCCCGCTCTTATAATGCCTGTAATGTCCCCGAACGCTCCAGCCTTCTGCTATTCGGTGGATTTTTTTGCTTTTTAGCACATTTGCTATTTTTTTATTAGATGTTTTAAATCGTAAAGAATTCAAAGAAATAACCTGAACACTATCAGTCTGCTTTTGAAAACTTTTGGTGCTTGGATTGTTCCCATTGTGGCTTCTTGTGTGTCTTTCTTTGTGCTTCTCTTCCGGGTGCTTAAGCAGATAATCCGCGCAAATCAACACCCCTTTAAATAGATCTATACAAGCCTTTAGGTTTGCGCGAATCTCTTCAACGTCGCTTTGTGCATTTAGGTATTCAATTGGATTCGCATATCCGCGACGCACTAAAACACTAGTCAAAGAGTTTTCCCATTCTATGATATTAGCTAAATCCAAACTATATTCAATTTTTATTTTACCGATATATCTAAATTGCTGTTGCCTATTTTCAATTGCTTTAATCGTCGGCGCTGTGTTATCTTCACTAAATCCATTTTGGGCAAAAAAATCTAGCCTTAAGCATTCTAAATCTGCCAAAACAGAGCCTTTTTCGGTGAAATTCACGGAAAAATTAATTATAAGGTCAATACAATCATCATTAATTTTCTGTTTCACAATGAGTGAGCCGTCAGAGAAAAGCGGCGCAAGGCTACAGTCCTTGCAAGCAATTGCTTTTTCGTAAAGCTCGCAAAAAATATCGTAGTTTTCAACCACAATTTGATTATTTTTTAAATTATTTAATACAGAGACAGCCGCCCGGCTGTCTAGCTGTGCGGCTGCTTTTTTAACTTTTTGCATTTTTCCCCCTTTTTAAAGAAATTCTTTTGTAATTTCTTCCTGGCTTAAAGGCTCCAGCGTATCAATATAGACTGCCGACTCGTGCGACTCTGTAATAATCCACACGGCATCGCGTCCGCTTCTACCAGCGCCAATGCTTATAGTTCCGTCATCAAGCCACTCCTGAAGCATTTCCGGGCTTTCTGCTACGTCAAAGTATCCCATATATTCCAATGCTTCTTTTACTGCTTTTCTTTCTTGCTCCGATAATTCAACAAATTTCATCATATATCCCTCCGTTTTTAAAATAAGTTTAATTAGCAAAGAGATTTTTTAATCTACACTAGTAGAAATTACTAATAGTGTATCATTTTGCCTTTAAAAAATCAATTGCTTATTAACTTGACATTATAATAGCACTAATATCGGTGTATGTCAACACTAAAATTAGTGAAAATAAAATATTTTTATTAGTTGACTTTAAAAACGTTTTAAAGTATCATAAGAGAATAAAAATATAATATAGAAAAGAGGATTGAAAAAGCATTGATTAAATACAAAATTGATGTACTCAAAGAGCTATCTAACAGAGGATATACAAGTACTAGAATAAGAAAAGAGAAAATATTGAGCCAAGCAACCATGTCTAATATAAGGAACGGCAAAAGTATAACACTAGATACATTGAATACTATATGTATTATATTAAGGCTGCAGCCTAGTGATATAATAGAAATTGCCCCAACGGATGACGAAAAAATAAAATATTTTTAGCACTAATATTAGTGTTGACAAATGCAAAGAATCGTGATATTATAATTATAGATTAAAGAGATAGCACCGAAAGGAGAAAAACGAGGTGGGAAAAATGAAATATAAGGACAAAACAAATAAGTTTAATGCTTGCTCCGTAGCAAGCAAAAATTGCAAATTGGGTGGTTGGTGTAGCTCATGCATGTACGCTTATCCTGGCAATGCTGCAATTAGTGGCAAGCCGGAGAGTTATAAAGATGTTTGCACCATGTCAGAAAAGGAGGTATAAAGAGTATGAGAAACTTTTTGATAACTAAGAAAACATATAAATGTGGCAAACTTGCCGGATTTGAAATCCTTGGTATGGTTCAGGGCGATAATTTCCCGGCATACGATAAAGAGACTGCAAAAAAGCTATTCGGCTGTGAGTATGTGGATGTTATGGAAATTCCTGAAAAATGCCACATCAAAGTATTATAAGGGGGTGTAACTATGAGAGAATTTAAAATATATGGAGAAATTGGAAGCAATCCCGATACTCCAAAATTTAGAGCTTTTATGAAAAACATTGAGGCAGAAATAAACGAGAATGAAGAACTAGTTGACCGCTCGAAAAAATGTAATATTGAGTTTGCGGATAAGCTCAAAGAGATTTTGAATAATCCGGAAAATGCCTTATATGTCGGTAGCATGGTATCAGGGCTACAATTTAGAACTCCACGTTATAGCTATATTAAGCATTTAGAGTTTGACGGCAAGGAATACGAGGCAGAAATTGACGAGCTAGAACGCAAGTTCTATTTATTGGAGGTATAAAGAGTATGAGAATAAAAGGCATTGGAACTATAGCAAAAAGCAAGGCTATGGAGATATTGACCGCAGAGGGCAGAAAAGCCGTTAAAAGCGGAGATATCACAGCAGAAGAGCTAGGAGAAATGTACAAGTTACAAAAGGTCAAAGAGGCTTGTGCAATCGGTACTTGTACCGACAGCTTCAACAACTCTTATAAGTGGGTGCCGGATGAGTTAAAAGAAGAGCTGACACCAGAGCAGCTTGGAGCTTTAACAGAAGCATTTTATAAGTGTTATGGAGCCGGTAAAAATGATAAAAGAGGGGATTAAAACCCCTCTTTTTTAATGCTAGAAAAGCATTATTTAAAATATTATTTTTTCAATCCGTAGCTGTTCGGAATTGGTAAACAGCACCTTTTACAAGTCCGCTCCACTTGTAAAGACATTCTTATTTTATCACAGTTTGACACAATAGCAAGTGTTTTAAGAAGTTCCAGGGAAAAGCTTCGGAGACTGAGGACAGCGTTTCGTTATGATATCTGCAGTTCTATACAGATGCACGCCCGGCAGATACAGAGAAGCTGCTTGGAGTAATACGAAGTAGAAATATCAGCATGGTGCTAAATAAACCGGGGCTTTAGAATTTATAAGGTGCAGGATGAAACAGTCCTGCACCTTATTTTTGTGCAAAATATACAATAATTACTCTTTATATGTTTGTGATCACAGTGCATGATGGGAACATGACTGTGTAATCTGCATATGTCCATCAGAGTGTAACATTTACCGGATGCCGTGGAATTATGATGATATTTTATTTTTGTAAATTATGAAATATATCAAACAGATAATATTGTATAGTCTGCATATAGGAATACTATGAGGTTTAAGGTATACTTCTAACACGAAAATGCAAAGGAGGCATCAAAATTATGGGAAGAATATTCAGACAGCTGACAATAACCGACCGCCGTAAAATTGAGAAGATGTATCTCAGTGGGGAAAAGGCGAAGGATATGGCTGATACGCTGAGGGTGAATGTCAGCACGATATACAGGGAGCTGAAGCGTGGAAGATACATGCACAGGAATTCTGACTGGACAGAGACAGAAAGGTACAGTGCAGACATAGCTGAAGAAAAATACCAGGAAAACCTTAAGGCAAAAGGACCTGTCCTTAAGATAGGTAAAGACATTGACCTTGCCAATTATATTGAAGAGAAGATAGCAGATGATGGATACAGTCCGGAAGCTGCGCTTTTGGATATAAAAAGGAAAAAACTTACTTTCAGCGTGACTATAACAAAGCAGACCTTGTACAAGTACATATATGACGGCATATTCATGAGGGTGACAGCAGACAATCTTGCTATAAAGAGGAAAAGAAAAAGCTACCATAAGATATATAGGAAAGCAAAGAGAGCCGCTGCAGGAACAAGCATTGAACAGAGACCGGCTGATATTGATACGCGTGAGGAATTCGGACACTGGGAGATGGACTCTGTTATGGGACAGCAGGGAAAGTCAAAGAATGCACTTGTTGTATTGACTGAGCGTAAAACGAGGTATGAGAAGATATTCAAGGTAAAGGATCACACAGCTGCATCAGTGGTGAAGTGTATTAACAGCCTTGAACGCAAGTGGGGCAGGCTTTTCAGCGAAATATTTAAAACGATAACAGTAGACAATGGAACTGAATTTGCCGACTGCGAGGGAATTGAGAAAAAAGATAAAAAAGGAAAGAAACGTACAGAAGTCTATTACTGCCATCCTTATTGCAGTGCCGAGCGAGGCTCAAACGAGAATCAGAACAGGATGATAAGGAGGCACATACCAAAGGGAACAAACTTTGACAGAAAGACAAAAAAAGACATACAGAAGGTAGAGGACTGGCTTAATAACTATCCGAGGCCAATGTTTGACGGAAGGTCATCACAGGAGCTGTATGAGGAAGAAATGAGGCTTATCATTTAACCATGGGGAATTAAATATCATTAAAAAAATCCGGCTGTTACAGGCGGATTAGGAGTCGTGGGAAAAAAACAAATATGGTGTATATGAAAGTGCATATTTGTGATAAAATACGCACTAAAAATTTTTAAAAAAAATTTGCAATTAATGCTTGACATTTCACTTAAACAAATTTTAGAAAAAACACTTGACGAATAGATGGCTCTATGCTAATATACTGGAGTATGCCGCACAGTGAGGTATAAGTTTGCGACTTTTCGCAGCACCGTAACTGGCGAGTAATGATAAATAGGAGGTGCCATATGTACGCAATTATAGCAACAGGTGGTAAGCAGTACAAAGTATCTGAAGGCGATATCATTACCATTGAAAAGCTTGGCGTTGAAGCTGGTGAGAAGGTTACTTTTGATCAGGTTTTAGTTGTAGGCGGAGATGATCTCAAGGTTGGAGATCCAACAGTTGCAGGTGCAACAGTTGAGGCTTCTGTAGTTAAAGAAGGCAGAGCTAAAAAGGTTATCGTTTACAAGTACAAGAGAAAAACCGGATATCACAAAAAGAACGGACACAGACAGGCTTTCACACAGGTTAAGATTGAAAAAATTAACGGATAATGATAGCTATAACCGTTTATCAGAATTCAAAAGGACATAAGATGGGCTTTAAGTCAAAGGGACATGCAGGTTTTGCAGATTCCGGTTATGATATAATCTGTGCCGGGGTTTCAGCGCTGGTGATTAATTTCATCAATTCTGCTGAAGAACTGTGTCATGCTGAGTACAGTCTTGATACAGACGAAGAGACAGGTATGATCGACTACAGACTTGATAAGCCGGCGACAGGTGATGTTGCACTGCTTATGGATTCCATGATTCTGGGACTAAAAGGAATACAAAGAGACTATGGGAATGAGTACATCATTCTAGACTTCAAGGAGGTGTAAGACATGTTGAATATGAACCTTCAGTTTTTTGCTCATAAAAAGGGAGTTGGTTCTACAAAGAACGGACGTGACTCTGAGTCTAAGAGATTAGGCGCTAAGAGAGCAGACGGACAATTCGTAAAAGCTGGTAATATTCTTTACAGACAGCGTGGTACAAAGATTCACCCTGGTACAAACGTTGGTATCGGTGGAGATGATACATTATATGCTAAGGTTGATGGCGTATTAAGATTTGAGAGAGTTGGAAGAGATAAGAAACAGGCTTCCGTATATCCAGTAGTTAACGAATAAGATTTAAACCCCGACTTTTATTAGCCGGGGTTTTTATGTTATCAATTTGTTATAAAGTATACTGAGTGTCTTATGTAGACATTCAGCATGAGGTGGAAAATTATGTTTGCAGATCGTGCAAAAATTATCATAAAATCAGGAAAAGGCGGAGATGGTCATGTATCATTCCGCCGTGAAAAATATGTGCCGAACGGTGGTCCGGACGGCGGTGACGGAGGAAAGGGCGGAGACGTTATATTCCTCGTGGATAAGGGAATCAACACTCTGACAGATTATCGTCACAGAAGAAAGTTTGCAGCAGAGCCCGGACAGGAGGGCGGCAAAAAGAACTGCCACGGAAAGAACGGAGATGACCTTATACTTAAGGTGCCGGAGGGTACACTCATAAAAGATGCAGCAAGTGGAAAAGTCATAGCAGATATGTCAGGTGACAATACAAGGCAGGTGATCCTGCGCGGAGGAAAAGGCGGTCAGGGCAACCAGCACTATGCCACATCGACCATGCAGGCTCCTAAATATGCACAGCCGGGACAGGATGCAATAGAAATCGAGGTACAGCTTGAGCTTAAGGTAATAGCGGATGTAGGGCTTGTAGGCTTTCCAAACGTAGGAAAATCAACACTTCTGTCACGAGTTACCAATGCACAGCCAAAGATTGCCAACTATCATTTCACCACATTACAGCCAAATCTTGGTGTGGTTGATATGGATGAGGGCTTTGGCTTCGTAATCGCTGATATCCCGGGACTTATCGAGGGAGCATCAGAGGGAATCGGACTCGGTCATGAGTTTTTGCGTCATATAGAGCGTACCAAGGTCATGATACACATGGTTGATGCTGCCGGTACTGAAGGCCGTGATCCGGTTGCTGACATCAAGGCGATAAACAAAGAGCTTGAAGCATACAATCCACAGCTTCTCAAAAAGCCGCAGGTCATTGCAGCCAACAAAATAGATGCCATAGCAGGAGACGAGAATGAGGTAATTTCAGCCTTAAGAGCCGAATTCGAGCCACAGGGCATAAAGGTATTCCCGATATCCGCAGTAAGCGGTAAGGGTCTCAAGGAGCTTTTGTACGAGGTGAAGAACCTGCTTGCAAATTGTCCTAAAGAGGTTACTGTATATGAGCCTGAGATTGATCCTGCACTTTCATTCTTTAAGGATGAGCCGTACGCGGTTGAGGTGGCAGCCGATGGTGCATATGAGATATCAGGTCCAAAGATTGAGAAAATGCTCGGATACACAAATATGGACTCAGAGAAGGGCTTTGCCTTCTTCCAGAGATTTTTGCGTGAGCAGGGTATCATCAAGGAGCTTGAAAATATGGGCATCGAGGATGGAGATACTGTCCGCATGTATGATTTCGAGTTTGATTATTACAAGTAAGGAGAAGAGTATATATGAATTTATCAAGTAAACAGCGTGCATATTTAAGCAGCCTTGCAAGCACAATTAACCCTATTTTCAATATTGGAAAGGCATCGCTTACTCCGGAAATCATTGAGGCTCTTGATGCAGCACTTGAAAAGAGGGAGCTGATCAAGGTTGCAGTTCTTAAAAACTGCATCGATGATCCAAGAGAGATTGCAAGTGTAATCGGTGAGAGGACACACTCTGCAGTGGTTAAGGTAATAGGCAAGAAAATGATTTTTTACCGTCCGGCAAAGAAAAATCCAAAGATTAAGCTTCCGGAATAAGCCATGAAAACAGGGATTTTTGGCGGGGCATTTGACCCGATACACAAAGGTCATATATACATGGCGCAAAAGGCAATGGAAGAGTATGCTCTTGACAGGATTCTGATTGTCCCGTCAGGTCACTCGCCGAACAAAACTGAGAATGCAATGACAGCATTTAACCACCGTTACAATATGTGTAAGCTGGCAGCAGAAGCAGTGCCCGGTATTGAGGTGTCTGATATTGAGATAAAGGATGAGTCCACCAGTTATACGTATATGACACTTCAAAAGCTAAAGGCACTTTATCCTGAGGACGAGCTGTATTTCATCATGGGTGGTGATTCACTCGACTATTTTGAAACATGGATGGGACCGGAGGTCATAGCTCAAACAGCAATTATTCTTGTTATGGTGAGAGAAAATTTTCCAAGGCTGCAGATGGAGGAAAAGATTGCTCATATCAAAAATCTGTTTCCTGCTGATATAAGACTTTTGAGCTGTGACAGGATGGATGTGTCGTCTACGCAGGTAAGAGGACTTTTAAAAGCAGAGTCAAAGGCTGCAGAGCACAGGAGCCTTGCGAGCACAGATATGTTTCTGGATGCCGCAGTTATGTCATATATACAGGTTAATAATTTATACAGGTGATAGAGTATGGAAGTAAAAGAAATTAAGAAAAAGCTAAAGAAGAGCCTTGATAAACAAAGGTATCAGCATACACTCGGAGTGATGTATACAGCCGGCTGTCTTGCCATGGCAAACGGCTATTCGATAGAAAAGGCAATGCTTGCAGGCCTGCTTCATGACTGTGCCAAGTGTCTTTCGACTGACAAGAAAATCGGACTCTGTGTAAAGAAAAATATAGACATAACAGAGGTGGAGATGTCAAATCCGGGACTGTTACACGCAAAGGCAGGCATGGTGCTGGCTGAGGAAGAGTATGGTGTTAAGGATACAGATATATTGCATGCCATAAGAGTGCATACTACAGGTGAAGCAGACATGGGGCTTCTTGATAAAATACTCTTTGTGGCAGATTATATTGAGCCAAACAGATGTGAAGCACCGAGGCTTGAAGAGATAAGAAAGCTTGCTTTTTCAGACCTTGATAGGACGGTTGCAGAGATACTGTATGATACAATCAATTTCCTTAATACAAAGAGTGGAGCAATAGATCCGGCTACCCAGATTACTTACAATTATTATGCTAAATACAGAGACAACAGGGAGGAATAACTGCTATGCAGACAATTGATTTAGTTAAAAAGATAGTGGAAGCACTTGAAGACAAAAAGGCAGAGGATATCACAGTTCTTGACATAGGAGGGGTTTCTTCTATAGCAGACTACTTTATCATCGCAAACGGAAACAATGCAAATCAGCTCACAGCAATGGAAGATGCCGTGGATGAGGCTATGTATACAAACGGAGTGCATCAGAAGCAGGTAGAGGGAACAAGCAACTCTACATGGATTCTCATGGACTACCAGGATATTATTGTGCATCTGTTTTCAAAGGAAGACAGGCAGTTTTATGATCTCGACAGAATCTGGAGAGATGGAAAAGTGGTGGATGTACACTCGCTGTAGCAATAATTCTATGATTAAAGAATTATAAATAGAAACAGGTAATTTAAAATATCGCACCCATATGCTGTGCTTTTCAGCTTAGCATATGGGTGCGATATTTTTGCAATAAATATTAGAAGAAACGAAATACTCCAAACACTTTGCCAAGTATTTCGCATTCAGGAACTATGATTGGATCCATTGTGTCGTTCTCCGGCTGGAGGCGGATGTGACCATTCTCTTTATAAAAGGTCTTTACGGTAGCGGAATCATCTATAAGCGCTACAACCATGTCTCCGTTTGAAGCATCACTCTGCTGCTCAACGAGGATATTATCACCATCGAAGATACCGGCATTAATCATACTTTCGCCTTTGACCTTCAGCATGAATGACTGCTTATTTGGCATATACTCTGCAGGTACAGGGAAGTAGGTTTCGATATTTTCAACTGCAAGTATCGGCTCACCTGCGGCTACACGGCCGACCAGAGGAACATTAACCATCTCACGGCGCTGTAAACCAAAGCTGTCATCTATAATCTCTATAGCCCTGTTTTTGGCAGGATCCCTTCTGATGTAGCCTTTTCGCTCCAGTGTCTCGAGATGTGCATGGACGCTTGATGTAGACTTTAAATGTACACCCTCGCAGATATCGCGCACTGATGGCGGATAGCCTCTGTTTAAAATCTCACTCTTGATAAACTCCAGTATCTCTTTCTGCTTGTCTGAAATCTTTTCTAATGCCATAGGTAAATCCTCCGTCTGATTAATTAAATAATATAATGATATGAGGGGTAAAAGGTATTTTGCCTCTCATGTATGATTATAAAATAAAAAATGTGTTTTAAAAAAGTATATCATAAAACCTATGCAAACGCAAACATATATTCCGAAATTTTGTTCGCTTTTTCTATTGACAAACGATTGTTCGAGATGTATTATGTAATCACGATAACAACAAACACATGTTCGGAAATACAAGAGGTGGTTTTATGAGAGAAAAATTTTTATCAGGTAGAAGAAAAATGCTTGGATGGACTGCTGTTGCATTTATAGCAGCTGTCATTATATTGTGTGGCACTATTCACATTTTTGCCAGCTCTACTGCCAGCAGGCCTTATAACAAGTATTATACCAGCGTCAGGGTTGAGGAGGGGGACACTGTCTGGAGCATTGCCGATAGATATATTGCTGATAGTCAGGTGAGCAAAAGAGATTATGTAGATGAGGTCTGCAGGCTCAATAGCCTTACCAATGGCAATGTACGTAGTGGTGATTATATAGTTGTTGCATATTATTCTCAGGACATAAAGTAACGTTTTCTTGCTAAAATTTCCTGTTTCTTATATAATATAGGTTAATTGCAGCGGATTTGGGTTATAGTATCTATGGCTTATCCGTTTTTGAAACAGGAGATTGGATATTTATGTTAAAACTATTTTTTGTTATATTTGCAAATTTTCATAGAGCGCCGTATATTGTTCCCAAAATGAGATACATGGCTGATCATCCGCAGAAATATTCAGAAGCGGAGAGATATGATATGATGCGGCACTGTATTGATTTGATGAACAAATCGGGAAAGATTACAACAGAGGCATATGGTCTTGAGAATCTTCCTGAAGCAGGTGGCTATATCATGTATCCCAACCATCAGGGGAAGTATGATTTATTAGGAATTATTACTACACATGACAGGGTACTGTCGTTTGTTATGGATAAGCAGAAGTCTCATACAATGCTTGTCAGGGAATTTGTGGATCTGGTTCAGGCAAAGCGTTTAGAGAAAGATAATCCAAGGCAGGGGCTTACTATAATCAATGAGGTAGCTAAGGATGTGAAAAACGGCAAGAGATATGTCCTGTTTCCGGAGGGTGGCTATAAGTTCAATAATAAGAATAAAGTGCAGGATTTTAAAGCAGGAAGCTTTAAGATTGCATTGAAATCACATGTTCCTATTATTCCGATAGCTCTTATAGATTCATATAAGGTGTTCAACAGCTTTCATTTCGGCCCTGTTACTACGCAGGTTCACTATTTAAAGCCTATTGAGTATGATGAGTACAAGGACATGAAGACGAAGGATATAGCTGCACTGGTCAAGGAGCGTATAGAGGAGAAAATCAAAGAAATACTTGGTTAGAGTCAACTTTGATTATTATATAGTATTATTATGAATGACAAAGCTTATTACGAAGACGTAAATATAAAAAATGAATTAAAGCTCAGAGATATGATACAGAAGCTTCCGAAGTTCTGTATGGATTTTTTTATCGGAATAGATGCGGATAAGTCCTCAAGAACCAAGATAGCGTATGCATATGATCTACAGACCTTTTTCGAGTACATGAAGAGTGCCAATCCATCGCTTAAGAAATATGATATAAGGGACTACCCTATATCTCTGTTAGATCAGATCAGCCCTTCAGATATTGAGGAATATCTGTTTTATCTAAAGTATTATGAGAAGGATGGCGTCGTACACACCAATGACGAGAGAGGCATTAAGCGAAAGCTTGCTTCACTGCGCACATTTTATAATTTTTATTTCAGGAAAGAGTATATAGACACTAATCCTGCGAGCAAGGTGACTCTTCCAAAAATACATGAGAAAAATATCATTCGTCTTGATGCTGATGAGGTCGCACAGCTTCTAGATGAGGTTGAGTCCGGAGATAGTCTGTCCAAGAATCAGCAGCGTTTCCATGAGAAAACAAAGGTACGTGACCTGGCACTTATGACATTGCTTCTTGGAACCGGCATCCGTGTATCAGAGTGCGTGGGACTCGATATGGATGATGTGGATTTCAAGAACAACGGAATCAAGGTGCACCGAAAGGGTGGTGCTGATGTGATTGTTTATTTTGGTGATGAGGTACGTGATGCACTTCTTTCGTACTGGCAGGAAAGAAGCATCATTACACCTGCTGAGGGGCATGCTAATGCACTTTTTCTTTCTTTACAAAGAAAGCGTATATCTGTACGTTCAGTTGAGAATCTGGTAAAAAAGTATTCGAGACTCGTAACAACCATTAAGAATATTACTCCTCATAAGCTTCGTAGTACGTATGGTACCACACTTTATCAGGAAACAGGTGATATCTATCTTGTGGCAGATGTTCTGGGACACAAGGATGTAAATACCACACGTAAGCATTATGCCGCCCAGGAGGACAGCAGGCGTCGTGCGGCAGCCAGGGTAGTACATCTGAGGGAGGATTGATTATATGTCTGACAATATAATCACAATTACAGATTTTATGGACCCCAATCTGGATGTGTATGCCAGATTGACTGAAAACCAACTTTTAAACAGAGCCAATCCCAAAGAGGGGATGTTTATTGCTGAAAGTCCCAAGGTGATAGAGAGGGCGCTTGATGCAGGATGTGAACCGGTTTCTCTTCTGATGGAGACAAGGCATGTAAATGGTGAGGCAAGAGGCATTATTGAAAGATGTCAGAATATACCTGTATATACTGCGGAGTTTGATTTGCTCACAAAGCTGACAGGCTTTGCTTTGACCAGAGGCACACTATGTGCTATGTACAGGCCGAAGCCAAGGTCCGTAGAAGAGGTGTGCAGGGATGCAAGAAGAGTTGCGGTGCTTGAGGATGTGGTAAATCCAACCAATGTCGGAGCTATATTCAGGTCAGCGGCAGCACTGCATATGGATGCGGTGCTGCTCACTCCTGCCTGCAGCAATCCTTTGTACAGGCGTGCAATCAGGGTTAGCATGGGAACTGTGTTTCAGGTGCCATGGGCATATTTTTCCAAGTACAATGTCGGCAGTGACAATACTTTTTCAGATGCTTCATTGCATGATAAGTGTGATAGCAGTGACCAAAATTGCAGCGACCGAAATAGCAGTGTTTATAAATACAATATTGATGTGCTCCATAAGCTTGGATTTAAGACCTGTGCTATGGCGCTGACTGATGATTCCGTGAGTATAGATGACCCTGTGCTTCACTCAGAGGAAAGACTTGCAATAGTGCTTGGTACTGAGGGAGATGGTCTTCATGAGCAGACTATAGACTCCTGTGACTACACTGTAAAGATACCAATGTCACATGGCGTGGATTCACTAAATGTGGCTGCTGCCAGTGCAGTGGCATTTTGGGAGCTGGCTAAATAGGCTGATGAGAGTGCTTTATATTGTAAATTTTGACATTTTCGTCAGCACTGTTTCTAACTTCAGTTCCTTCGCATACGCATCCGAGTGGTAAATCCGCATAGTTTGTGCCACCGCAGAAGGCACTTTGACGGCTGCAGTCGGTTTTATCGTCTGATATGCCACTGATGTTGAGCGGATTGGTATTATATATCCTTGTATTATTCATGAATAGTCCTCCTTATTACTGAATTGTTACTGTTATTTTTATTTAAATTCTAAGTATGAGGTTAGGATGTGCTATGGAAAGTTGTTTTATGTATTTTAAGTCTAATTTCAGACAGAATCATTATTAAACAAAAAATACTGTAATCATAAATATAATTTTCACCTTTGTACATAATAATGCTGACAGGAGGTGTCTATTAAATGATTCTAACAGAAAAAGAAACAACCGCTATTGAGGACTTAAAAACACAGGAACAGGCATGCATAGAGAAGTATACCAAATACAGCAATCAGGCAAAGGATCCGGTGCTTAAGGAGCTTTTTGAAGAAATCGCAAGAGATGAGCAAAAGCATTTTGACTCTTTGGATCAGGTGCTTAAGGGAAAGGTTCCGTCAGTTGACTGCAATGATTCAAAGGGGAAGAATTATAGCCCTGCCGCAACATACGATTCGCTTGGCAATTCTGAGGACAAGAAGGCTGACTGTTATCTGGCTACAGACTGTATAGGAACAGAAAAGCTGGTATCCGGCGAGTACAATTCCGATGTATTTGTATTTGGAAATTCGGATATCAGAAAGCTATTGGCTGATATACAGATAGAAGAGCAGAATCACGCTGAGATGCTATGGAAGTACAAGACGGCAAATGGTATGGCATAGATAAAATATAAAACCATAAAATTTAGTACAAAGTGTAAAACAGGACTGCCTGAATATCGACAGTCCTGTTTTTTACATAGCACAGGGTATAGATTTAGTTGCCTGTTGGAATAAAAGGTCTGATGGCACCGGCAAGCTGTGAAACCGGCATACTCTGAAGCCATACACGGCCAGGTCCTGTGACAACGGTGTTGAATAATCCCTCACCACCGAATACGGCATTTTTGATACCAGGGACAGTCTGAATCTCGAGCTGACAGCTTCCTGTCATGGCTGCTAAATAACCGGTATCAATCACCAGCTGCTGACCTGGTGCAAGCTCATATTCCTTTATATAGCCGTCAAACTCTAAAAATACTAATCCGTTTCCGGACAGGCGCTGCATGATAAAGCCCTCACCGCCGAAGAAACCGGCTCCTATTCTTTTCTGGAAAAACACGGACAGCTCAACACCGGAGGTTGAAGCAAGAAATGCTGATTTCTGAGCAATTATTTCCTGCCCCGGAGCAATCTGGAATGGTCTGATGCATCCTGGAAAGCATGATGCAAATGCTATCATTCCAGGACCACCCATAGAGGTGTAGCGATTTTGGAACATGCTCTCACCTGAAAATGCGCGGCCAAACATTTTGCCGATGCCTCCATTTGATGTGGTCTACATCTTCATGTTTGGAGTCATCCATGACATGGCACCTTTTTCGGTAATCATAGTCTCGTTTGCCTCAAGGTTGCAGATTACAACCGGTAATGGCTCTCCCTCAATATTGTAGTTCATAAATATCCTCCTTTACTCAAAAAAATGGTTTGTAAAAATTTTATATTTATAATTCTAACACAGTAATACGTCACTTGACAATATAATTCATAAATGTACACGAAAGCTTATAAATGAATACAAATTGCCTAATAAATACATTTTAGGGATTGCGGTGTTCATATGATTTTGACTGAAACTATGTGGGCAAAGTCACAGACAGACTTGTTTATTTTATAAATGTGGTTTAGAATAATATTATTATTGTTGGATAAAAATGGTAGTAAAACTATATGTCATATAAATTGTAACAAAATAATTATATCCAATTTATAACATGTAAATAACATATTTAAGGAGACAACATAATAATGAGATTTGTAATACAGCGTGTAAACCATGCAAAGTGCACTATAGATGGAAATATAACCGGCAGCATAGAAAAGGGACTGTGCGTCTTGATAGGTATAGCAGAGACAGACACTAAAGAGATTGCTGATAAAATGATCAAAAAGCTTATAAACATGAGAATTTTTGCCGATGAGAATGACAAGACAAATCTTTCGATAAATGATGTAGACGGAAAGCTTTTGCTCATATCGCAGTTTACGCTTTATGCAAATTGTAAGAAAGGCAATCGTCCTTCATTTGTGGAGGCAGGAAGTCCTGATATGGCAAACGAGCTTTATGAATACTGCATCAGCGAGTGTGATAAGGCAGTTCCCGGAGTACAAAGAGGGGTGTTTGGAGCCGACATGAAGATAGAGCTTGAGAATGACGGGCCATTTACGATTGTACTGGATTCGGACAAGCTGTAAAAGATATAAGTATGAAAGGCATTTTTATGGAAAAATCATTATTATCTCGACGAAACCGGATATCGAGACCATATTTATGAACGCAAGTAAAACAATGATGGAGAATCTCGGATGTATGAGAAAAAGCGCTCTATGAAGCATCGGAAGGCTTAGAGCATTTTACCCAATCATCAATATTGCCGTTTTGAATAGCAGAAAAAAGCCTCTTCTTGACACCCGGATTTTCCATATTGAGCTGTCTGACAAGCTGCTTTACATATTCCCGTCTAGTGTGGCCGTCGTAAGGGCATGGATTCTTGCACACCGGCAGATTGTATTTATTCTTAAAGCCCTTCACATCAGACTCGCCGACATACATAAGCGGACGGATGATGGCAAGCCCACTGCCGTCCAGCTGTGTAACAGGCGCGAAAGAATAAAACTGTCCCTCATATAGCAGGGAAAGAAACATAGTCTCTATAATATCATCCATATGGTGTGCATATGCTATTTTATTGCAGCCGACAGACAGCGCAAAATCATTCAAAGCTCCCTTTCTAAGCTTTGCACACCATGAGCAGGGACTAGCCTGATTCTTAGATTTCTCAAGAGATATTCTTCCAATATCAGTCTTCACCACATAAAACTCCACAGAGAGCTCATCGCACAGCGTCTTCACAGGTGTTAAATCAAAATCCTCATATCCCAGGTCAACCGCTATCGCTACAAGCTCAAAGGGCACAGGATAAAAGCTTCTGATGCCGGAAAGCGCATAAAGCAGAGTGAGAGAATCCTTTCCGCCTGAGACACCGATGGCGATTTTGTCATTTTCAGTTATCATATTGTAGTCGTCAAGGGCCTGACGAACCTTGCTGTATAATTTTTGTAATTTCATGGTATGTATTATACTATAAATCTGTGAAAAAACAAAGCTTCGAACAGTTACCATTCAGTGATCGTATGGAAAAAGGCAAAGGATTCCGTCACGATTCCTATTCGATAATAATTGACGAACATGCCCGTTGCCCATCGTTCGATAATGTGTTATACTTGTGCCATACAATGTAGACATAAGGAGAAGCGTTGAAATGAACAAAGGCAAAATTCGTACAAGGAGACTCACAATCCGCGCGAAGATCCTGATTCCGTCAATCATAATCGTTGTACTCGTCTGTGGTTTGATGGGATACAATTCCTACACGCGTTTTGAGAAAAGCATGGTGAGGATGGGCGTTGAGGAAGCAGACATGGCGGCAACGATCGTTGCGGATTCGCTGGATGCCAATCTGGTATACAAAGTGACGGTAGGATCGGAAGGTACGCAGGTCTATCAGAATCTGCAAGGAGATCTCAGAAAAAAGCAAAAAGCATGCGGAATTGCTTTTTTATACACATTGTATACGGACGGAAAGAAAGTGTATTATGGTGTGGATTCGGACGAGGATGCGGCAAAAGTCGGTGATGAATTTGCGGATTCATACGCGGAACTGGAGCCGGTGTTCGGTGGAAAGGAATACATTCAGGATTACATCGACCATACAGAAGACGGAGATCTGATTACGGTATATAAGCCTATTGAGGACAATGCAGGCAAGGTTGTTGCAATACTTGGATGCGATTATGATGCGTCATCGATTGCAGCAGAATTACAGAAGGCAGTTGTCCAGACGTTACAGATCGGAGGCATCTGTCTGATTCTGGCAATCCTGATTCTGACGATTATCGTTAGCAGGATTACAAAGGGACTGATGCAGGTAAATGCGAAGATTTATGATCTGGTACATAATGAGGGTGACCTGACACAGAAACTGGATGTCAGAAGCGGGGATGAGCTGGAACTGATTGCGGGCAATGTGAATGAGTTGTTAGCGTATATCCGCAAGATTATGATCGGTATTTCGTCCGGATCCATGCGGCTTATGTCTTCTTCCCGCAAAATGGTGGATCATCTGAGTTCTGCGGATGAAAGCATTACCGATGTGTCGGCAACGATGCAGGAGATGAGTGCGGCGATGGAGGAAACGACTTCTTCACTCAATCAGATCACGGAGGCAATTGACGAAATCTATTCATCGGTAGAGCGTATTGCAGGCAATGCGGATGCCGGAAAAGTCTCTTCTCAGGAGATGGAGAGCCGTGCTTCCGGGGCGAATGATGCAGCAGCGGAGGGAGAGAAGAAAGCAAACATTGAGACCGAGAAGATGGCGGCTTCTTTAAATGAGAAGATTGCAAAGTCCAAATCGGTGGAACAGATCGAGATTCTGACTTCCAACATTATCGAGATTACGGAACAGACCAATCTTCTTGCGCTGAATGCAAGTATTGAAGCGGCACGCGCAGGGGAAGCAGGACGCGGCTTTGCGGTGGTTGCGGATGAGATCGGAAAGCTGGCAGGTAATTCTGCGGATGCCGCAGCAAAAATCCGCCAGGTGAGTGCAGAGGTCATTCAGGCAGTGGATGAACTGGCAGAGGGATCGCAGCAGATGATCGAATTTGTCCGCAATTCCACAGAGGAAGGCTTCGGAGGTCTTGTTGCAACGAGTGAAAATTATGCGACCGATGCGAATGCAATGCGTGCAATGATGGAGCAGTTCGCGCAGACTGCGGAAGAACTTCGCAGCACGATGGATGGCATCCGTGAATCCATCTCTGCGGTCAACATTGCTGTGGAAGAGAGTGCCAAGGGCATTGCGGGAGTTTCCGAGTCTTCAGTACAGCTTACCGGTAACGTCAATGATATCCAAAGCGAGGCTTCCGACAACAATGGCATCGCAGAGGATCTGGCAACGGAAGTCGGCAAATTCAAGCTTGAGTAGAGCTTATATAAAGATGGGGAACTAAACCAATTCCCGAATAGAAAAATCGCTCAGACCGTGAGGTTGAGCGATTTTTTGTTTAAGGATTATAGATGTTTTTATAAATAAAATATGGTTACGAGAGAGGACTTCTGGCTAGGGACTGAACAGTAACTTCGAACAAAAATTCGTGTTGCGAGGGCAGACTTTGGGACTCGTAATGTGTTATAATAATACAAAAGTTCCCTTAGATTGAAAAATTAAACCTGTACTTTGACAACTGAAAATGGTTAAAAAAGTCTAATTTACTTTTGCAATGGCTTATTCTAGCAGACATGATATAGTTAAGATATCGATTACTATCAAAATAGTGACAATAATAATGGCGGTTCGGATTATAATGGTGGTGGCTCAAGCTATGATGGTGGCGGTGCAGGTAAAGGTGGAAGCATAGCCAGTGATTATGCCTCCGGTGGTGGTAAAAATCCTAGCGCATCAACCGGAATAGCAGGCGAATCTGTTGTAGAATATGCGATGCAATTTGTAGGTAATCCTTATGTTTGGGGAGGTAATAGTCTGACAAACGGAGTGGACTGTTCGGGGTTTGTCCATGAAGTATAAGCTCATTTTGGAATAAGCACTCCTAGATATTCACAGGCGTTTAAGTCAGTAGGACAGGCAGTATCATTTGATAATATACAGCTGGGAGATGTAGTAGTCTATCCAGGTCATGTTGCAACATATGCAGGTGATGGTGCAATTGTGGAAGCGCAGTCAACTAAAGCAGGAATTACTGCGAACAGAAGCGTGCAGTGTCATACTATATTGGCGATTAGACGACTTGTTTAGGAATTAGATATAATTGTATGACAAGGGCTTAGGCAATGGTATATAGCTTGCGATTGTTCCTTGGATAGAATATAATATCTATATTGCAAAACCGAAAAGATACTGATTAAGGGAGACGTTCATTATGTCAAATGTGATAAATACAAACGAAAAAATGATAGAGGCAATCAATGCTGTTCTCCGTGATAAAAAAGATGCCGTAGTAAATATAGTAAATGATAAACTTACAATATCAGTATTTTCACAGCTTGAGAAAAATCTAAAGAATGTAAAAGAAATTAATTTTGTAATCCGTGATGTTAAATTTTTACCTCATCAGTCAGAAATAGCTCATGAATTTGAAATCAATCCGACAGATGTATTGTTTAATGCTTATGATATCACAGAAAAAAATAAACTTCAGCATTTTTCAAAAGCAAGAAATATGCATGATTTTATTGAGAAGCATGTTAATATTCGAAAAGCTAATCCTGCTGTACGAATAGGTGGCAATGTTCTAATAATTGATGATGACTTTATGATACAGGGAAGTTCTTCTCTTGAAGTTTCCAGAATGAATAGTAGAGAGTCATTTAGCAATATAAACTTTGATACCATATTAACGGGTAGCGCCGATAAGGAACAGATATTAGGTGCGATTGAAACCTTTAAAAAAATTTGGTTTAATGAGAGAGTATCTGTCGATTATAAAGAAGAACTTCTTGCCAGCCTGAAATATGTATACAAGGAACATGCTCCAGAGTTTTTATATTATTTTACATTAAATGAATTGTTCGGAAATCAGCTTGATGTTGGAGTAGAACGCTTTGAAAGAGATAGTGTCAGATTTAAAAAGACACAGATTTGGAATGCACTATATGATTTTCAAAAGGACTGTGTAGTGTCTGCAATACGAAAGCTTAATACTTATGGAGGATGTATTATAGCAGATTCCGTAGGTCTTGGTAAAACCTTTGAGGCTCTTGCAATCATAAAATATTTTGAAATAGGGATGAACAGAGTTTTAGTGCTCACTCCTGCTAAGCTTTATGATAACTGGAATTCATTCAGAGGCGATTATAAATATTCTTTTTTAAAGGAAACATTCAATTACAGAATAATGTTTCATACGGATTTGTCCAGATATAGCGGAATGTCAAAATCCGGACAGGACTTAAAGAAGTTTGACTGGGGATTATATGATTTGGTTGTTATTGATGAATCACATAATTTCCGTAACAGAAAAGACAGATATGATGACAATGATCAACTGATAATGAGCAGATATGCGAGATTGATGCAGGATGTTATAATGCATGGTAATAATAATACAAAAGTGCTTATGCTTTCAGCCACTCCTGTAAATAACAGTCTTGTGGATTTGAAAAATCAGATTAGTATTATTACACGGGATAATGATGCAGCGTTTGATGAGCAGGGAATTTCAAGTGTAGAAAATCTTTTGCGCAGGACAACGGCCAGTATCAATGTATGGGATAAGATACCTCATCATAAAAAAGACCAACTGCTTGATAGTTTACCATCTGATTTTTATAAACTTTTGGAGCTTATGACAATAGCCCGAAGCAGAAAGCATATTACAAGTTACTATGGTGGTAATGATGTAGGAAAGTTTCCAGAAAAAAATAAGCCGGATACTTACAACAGTGATATAGATGCAAAAGGAGAATTACTGCATTTTAAAGAAACAAATGAGCTTTTGGAAGCTTTGATTCTGAGTGTATATACTCCTACTAAGTATATAAAAGAAGAATATAAAAGGCTGTATATTGAAAAATATTCTCTAAAAGGAAAACATGGTGGAGATATGGATTTCGATACACAGGCAAATGGAATGATAATACTTCATAGATTTAATCTTTTTAAGAGATTGGAAAGTTCTGTGTATTCTTTTGAAGAAACTCTGAGAAGATTACTGGAGAGAATTGAGCGTACAGAGCGGCTTCTATTGAAAGGTAGTGGAAAGGTAGAAGAGGAAGATTCAGGCTTTGACGATAGTGATTCAGATGATGTGTATATCGAGGGAAAATATGAGATAGATGTAAAGCATTTGAGAGTACATGATTATCTTGATGATTTGGAAAGTGATAAACAAATTATTGCTGAAATACATAATAATGCAAAACGTATTCTTGACGAAAACAGAGATCAAAAGCTTCAAGATTTAATGACAATAATTGAAAAAAAAATAAAAAATACTCCATATAATGATGGAAATAGAAAGATTATAGTTTTTACAGCATTCGCAGATACAGCCGACTATTTATATGATAAGCTGTCTGTATATATGAGAAAGCTTGGAATATATACCGCCTCAGTTACAGGAAAACGTGTCATAACAAATAACAAAAAAGTAGATAGTGATTTTAATTCTGTACTTTGTGCTTTTTCACCCATTTCAAAGATGAAGAAAGAGATTCCAGAGGATGAACAGATAGATTTATTAATCGGAACCGATTGTATTTCTGAAGGACAAAACCTACAGGATTGTGACACGGTAATTAATTTTGACATTCAATGGAACCCAGTATCATTGATACAGAGATTTGGACGTATTGACCGTATAGGAAGTAAGAATACAAATATCCAGATGATAAATTTCTTCCCTAACATGGAACTGAATGAATATCTTGGACTTGAAGCTAGAGTAAAAGGCAAGATGACTACGATGAATCTTGTTTCAACAGGTGATGAGGATGTACTGACTCCGGAGATGAATGATTTCAATTTTAGAAAGCGTCAATTAGAAAGATTGAAGGATGAAGTAATAGATATAGAGGATGCAAACGATAATATCTCGCTTACCGATTTGAATATGAATGAGTATTTGAATGAGTTGTCGGAATACATTCAAAATGTACCAGAGATTAAGAAAGTTCCAAAAGGTGTGTATTCTGTAACAGATGGAGATAATGCTGGGGTACTATTCTGCTTCAAGCATCGCAACGATGCAAATAAGCCTAAATCTGACAGCTCTTTGTATCCATATTACCTCATATATATGAGAAATAATGGAGAGGTACTCTTTGGAAATGGACAGGCTAGGGAAGTGGTAAAGCAGTTTCGTAAGCTATGCTATGGCAAGAGCAAATCTGTCATGGAACTATTCCAAAAATTCTTTGTACGCACTAATAATGCCAAGGATATGCAGTTCTATTCAGACCTGCTTAATAAAGCGATAAAATCAATCAAGGGCGAAGAGGAGTCAAAGGCTACTCAGCTTATGTTTGATTTTGGAGGATTCAATAATGCCTTTGCTGATGAAACTGCCGATGATTTTGAATTGATTTCATTCTTGGTAGTTGAATAAAAGGCATGAGTATTGGAGGTGATACTGTATGTTTGACTTACCAGATACATACAGGGTAGATGTAAAGGTGGCTTTAAAAGATTTTATCCCAAAGGATTTAAAGCCTAATGACAAAAAAAGAATAAAAGATGCAGTTAAGTCTGTAAGGCTTGATTATCAGATTACGGGAGAAGAGATTCCATCCGTAACCAATGAAGAGTATCGTTGTCAGGTCATACAGTTTTATGACATTGAAGTGGCTAACATCAAGGATGCAAATTTCCTTGCATCCACTTATCAGAATCTTATAAAACCTTTATGTGTGATTCATATGCATGACACAAAGGATGAAGTTTATTCAATGGCAGTAAAGCGACTCAGCCAAACAGACGATATGCAAATTGTGGTAGAACAGACATTGCTTACAGACAAATATATGCTAGGTATTCCAGATAGCAACAGGGATAGATTTATGGCATATATGAATTATTCCACAGTAAAGAATAAGATAGACAAAGTACAGCTTTACAAGGAATGGTTCTATAAGGCATATATGGTTGTTAATGAGAAAGCATATATTCATACAGATAAATTGCTTGATGGCAATATTTGGTATGACTCCGACAGGACTGCCAGAATATGCCAGAAATATGTAGAGCTGGTAACATCCAGGGGTAAATTAAAAACGGCAGTTACTAATGCAGAGCGAATGAAAATTAATAAAGAGATTAAGACAGAGATACAGGTACTTGATAATGAAGAATTATAGGAGGTATATTTTTGGAAAATAGTATTAAGCCAATAGAAATAGATGATGATTATGCAGATATTCTTAAGATAAAAGAACAATATGCATACAGATTTGGATATACAAGACCTAAAGAGGATTTGATAGCATTTAAAAATAGAACAATTGCAGCAATTGCAAGTACTATATACGATGAATATGATTTGCAGTTTTATACGAGAAAGATATTTGAACTTTTAGGTTATCCATATACTGGAGTTAAAGAATGGGGGTTTGATGGTTCTTTATTACATCAAGCATTGGGGACAGTTAAAATTGAAAAGGACAAGTCTATATTATATATATGGTTTCAGATTTTAGAATTTGTTGCTAATAGTATCACTAGAGCAGATGATTGCTCAAGGCAATATGCATTTGTTCAAAAGATTGCAATTGCTCTAAAATTATCCGGAATAAATGCTGTTATATGCATAGATGGAGAAGAATATAAGTTTTTCCCGTATAGCGATGCGTTTTTTGATAAACCAATGGTTGTAGATGTGATAAATTGGCTAAGTACATATGAAAAGGCACAGAATCAGTATCGTCAAGCGTTAAACGATATGCTTAAAGGTAAATATGATAGACAAGTAGTTGACTCCTTACGATTAGCTTTAGAATTATTCTTGAAACAATTTTTAGGTAATGATAAATCATTAGAAAATCAGGTAAAAGATTTAGGTGTATATTTGAAGAATAAAAATCTTTCTTCAGAAGTATCAAACATGTTTTTTAAGTTAATTGATTGTTATGCAAAGTATAATAATTCGCACGCTAAGCATGATGATTCAGTAGATGAGAATGAATTAGATTTTTTATTATATTTAACAGGAAGTTTTATACGTTTTTTAATTAAAATAAATAATAAAAATATGATTGTAGCAGATAGTTAGGAGGAAACAAGCTATGGATAACAAGGTGCCACAGCAGATTAATGATATCGTTGGAGATAATGTAAAGAAACTTGCTCAGTTATTTCCATCTGCAGTAAAGGATGGAGAGGTTGATTTTGAAGCCTTAAAAGAAGAACTTGGACAGTATGAGGAAGTAGGAAGCGAAAAGTATGAGCTTACTTGGGCAGGAAAAAAGAATGCAAAAAGGATTGCTCAGGAAGATGTTATTGGAAGAACACTAAAATTCATTCCAGAGGATAGTAAGGAGGCAGATACTACAGAGAATCTCTATATTGAAGGAGATAATCTGGAAGTGTTGAAGTTACTCAGACAGAATTATTATGGTGCCATCAAGATGATTTATATAGACCCGCCATATAATACAGGTAATGATTTTATATATAATGATTCATTTGAAATGGAGCAGGAAGAAAGTGATATTGCTGAAGGTGTTCGTAACGAAGTAGGAGAGAGGTATATTGTAAATACTAAGTCAGATAACAGATATCATGCAAATTGGATGAATATGATTTATCCTAGGCTAATGATAGCCAAGGATTTATTAACAGATGATGGAGCAATATTTATAAGTATTGATGATAATGAGATTGATAATGTATTAAAAATATGTAATGAAATATTTGGGGAAATTAATTATGTAGCAATATTTCCTTGGAGAAAAAGGACTGCGAAATCAGATGTTCCGTATGGAATTTCTCAAGATTTTGAGTGGATTTTATGTTATGCAAAAACAACAAATTTTAAATGTAGTATTGATGGTAAAGAAAGAAAATATTTTACAACTGAGGACTTTCCAGAAAAACCATGGAGAATACATGATTTAACAAAGCAAACGACAGCAAGTGAAAGACCTAACAGTTTTTTTACAATCAAAAATCCTAAAAATGGAAGTGAATATCCTGCAAATCCCAATAGAACTTGGGCTATAACACAAGAAACTTTTGAACAATATTATCAAGATAATAGAATTGTTTTTCCAGGAGATTACTCGTTTTTGAATATAAGTAAGCCAGCATTAAGATATTGGAAAGAAGATGATATGAGAAAGGCTGGTGATAATTTTGGAAAAATTGCTGTTAGTACAAAATTACCTGATGACATAGGAATGTCCCAAGATGGAACAAAAGAAATAACTAATTTGTTTAGTGGAAAAATATTTCCATTTCCAAAGCCGACTTCATTAGTGAAATTTTTATGTAAAATATGTACGGGTAAGGATGATATAATACTTGATTTCTTTTCGGGTTCATCTACCACGGCACAGTCAGTAATGGAGTTAAATTATGAGGATAATGCCAATAGAAAGTTTATTATGATACAATTATCTGAATTATTAGATAAATCTAGTGAGGCTCATAAATTGGGCTATATAAATTTGTGTCAGTTAGGTAAAGAACGCATTCGTAGAGCTGGAGATAAAATAAAATCAGAACATCCAGAAGCAGATATAGATATTGGGTTTAAAGTATTTAGAACCGCTGATACCAATATCAAATGGAATTCTCTTATGGATATGGGACAGGTAGATATGAACCAGCTTGAGTATACACCAGACCTTGTTGATTTCATGCCAGATGCAAATGATGTAGATGTAGTCTATGAGTTAATGCTCCGTCAGCGTGATGTTGCACTATCAGAAACATTAGAGCAGTTATCTGATATTGGCAGTCGTACATATCTCTATGCAAGCAGTTATTTGGTATGCTTGGAAACACAGATTACCGAGGAGATGGTTGGAAAACTTGCAGAGCTTGACCCACTACCAATCAAATTTATTTTCAGAGATTCAGCATTCAAGGATGACATTGCGCTGAAAGATGAGACATTCCGAAGATTGAAAGCTCTGATTGAAAAGAATGCTGGAACTAACAAGCCTACATATACAGTAGAATTTATTTAAGGAGGAATGGAATTATGGCAAAGCGTATTACATTCCAATTCGAGGATGACCTTGATTATCAGATGCAGGCAATTCATTCTACTGTAGAATTATTCAGAGGCTTGTCAAGACATGTAGATGGTATTTACAGACCTAATCGTATTCGCAAAGTGGGCGAGGGTGATCCTGTTAGAAATAATGACATTGTTGTTGGTAGCAGGCTATTGGAGAACTTACGAAAAGTACAGCTATCCAATGATTTATTTGCTGATAATGTTCTGGCTGATGGAAATAACTTTACGATTGAAATGGAGACAGGTACTGGTAAGACATATGTGTATCTTCGTACAATTCTTGAGTTGTATCAAGAGTATGGATTTCGTAAGTTCATGATAGTAGTTCCATCTATCGCTATTCGTAAGGGGGTAGAGAAATCGATGGAGCAGTTAGCTGACCATTTCAAGAGACTTTACAACATTGATATTGGCAAACACAGCTTTATATATGACAGTAATAATCCAAAGCAGATTAGTTCAAAGTTGGTAGAGAGTAATGATTTAAGTATTTGTGTTCTAAATATCCAGGCATTTAATAAAACCACAAATAAGATTCGACAAGAAGATGAGTATGGTCAGAACCTTTGGGAAGATATCAAATATATCAAGCCGATTGTAATTATTGACGAGCCACAAAAGATTGAAGGTACTGCAAAGAAAAAGTCAAAATCTTTAGTTGCTATTGAAGAGTTAAAGCCACTTTTTACTTTACGTTATTCTGCTACACACAAGCAGTTATACAATCAGATTTATAAGCTGGATTCCTTTGCAGCATATCAGAAGGATTTAGTTAAAAAGATTGTTGTTAAGACAGTCTATGGTGTGATTCCAAAGGATTATCCATATATCAGATATCTTGCGTTTACTTCCGATTTGAAAGCAAAGATTGAGATATTCTCACAAGATCAAGGTGGAACAATCAGATTTAAAAATTTCAATGTAGGTGGTGGAGCATCTCTAGAAGAATTATCGGGTGGTTTATCTCAGTATAAGGATTATCGTATTGCAGAGGAACCTCATAAATTAAAGCCATTGTCAGTTGCTACTAAGGAAGGATTCTTTGGTCTGGAGCTTGGACACAGTAATCATGAGATAGAGAAGAATGAGGCTGTGCGAATTCAAATAAGATTAGCGATACAGAACCATTTTACAAAACAGCTCAACATTATTCGTTCAGGTAGGAAAATCAAGGCTTTGACATTATTCTTTATCGATGCGGTAGATAAGGTGCGTGATGATTCAGCTCCTGATGGAAGAGGCGAGTATCTGCGTATTTTTGATGAAGAGTACAAAAAGTATGTAACGACTCATACGCATGAGCTGGAAATGAATAAAGAGTATTTTCCAGACTACATGAATGTGCAGGCTGTAAGAGAAGGATATTTTGCCAGAGACAAGAAGAATAATGCGGTAGATGTTGAAGGCTGGGATTCATCTGTGGACGATAGCGATGTGAAACTCAAGGCAAAGTCACAAGAAGATATTGATAGAGGTATCAGTCTTATTCTTGAAAAGAAGGATGAACTTATTTCTTTTGAGGAGCCTCTTGCGTTTATTTTTTCACATTCTGCATTGAGAGAAGGATGGGATAATCCAAACGTGTTTACACTTTGTACGCTAAAAGCTGGCGGTTCTGATATTGCTAAAAAACAGGAGATTGGTCGAGGTCTAAGATTGCCGGTTGACAACACAGGCAATCGTTGTATTGATCGTAGAATTAATGAATTGACTGTAATAGCAAATGATTATTATGACCATTTTGCATCTGCACTTCAGAAGGATTTCAATGATAATATGCATTTTGTCAAGGATGAGGTTACTGCTGATATTTTGATTGAAACATTAAAATCGGCAGGAATTCCAGAGGAGAAAATCAGTCCTAAACTGGTGGATACACTTAAGGAAGAACTGGTGTCTGTCGGAGTGATGAATACAGACAATGTGCTGAAGGGTTCTTCACAGCAGATAACAAAAACTCTGGATAATATGGTGTTTGTTGATGATACCTTGAATGAACATGCTCAATTGATTAAGCAACAGTTCAAGGAACTGATGGTTCAGAAAGGTACCAGAAAGATTGAGATTACAAATGGTGATAATGCTCCATATGATAATGGTGTTAGAGCCTATGTGACGCAAGGTGAGTTTGAAAAGATATATCTTGGACTTCGTAAGAATCTTATGCAGCGTTCTATTTATAAATTTAAGATTGACAAGGACAAGTTTATAGATGACTGTATTTTTCAGATTAATCAGTCTTTATTATTCAAGAAAGCAAAGAATGAATACAAGGTTGAAACAGGTAGAGCAAAATTTAATACATCGCAGATGTTTGTAATGGAAGAGTTAGCTTATGGCGATAAGGAGCTGGAAGTGGAAATTACTTCTGACACAAAATCTGATTTTGAAATTGCAAATTTTATAATGTATCATACAATGTTACCTAGACTTGCAATTTTCAAGATTTTGCAGGGAGTTACTAAACGAGAGTTGCTTAATAATCAGGATATTTTGGATGAAGTGACTCAGTTAATCAAAGGAATTCTTAATGATACAAAGGCTTCCAATATTACTTCTTATGAAGTGATAAACGGATATGAATTAGATGAGCGAAATATCTTTGAGCTTGATACCATTACAGAGGCAGATTTCGAGCAGGAATGGAGAGTGTTCAAAGCAAAATCTGACAGAAGTTCTGCGATGAATGAATATTACAAGCTTGATAGTGAAGGTGAGTCAAAATTTGCCCATAAGCTGGAGAATAATGAGAATGTTTTACTTTTTACAAAGCTGAAAAAGGGTGGATTTGTAATAGATACACCATATGGTAATTACAGCCCTGACTGGGCGGTAGTATGTCGTAAGGAGGCTTTGAAAGACCCATCAATCGGAATATATTTCATCGTTGAAACAAAAGCAGGTAAGACATGGGCTGACCTGACTGATGTGGAAAAGAATAAGATTCATTGCGGAGAACTTCATTTTAAAGCAGTATCCGATGATACGAAGTTTGACTGGGTAAATGGCTATGAGGATTTTGTAAATAAGTTTGGGGTTGCTGATTCTAATAAGGAGGATTTATAGATATGGCAGATTTTAAATATGAAATAGTAGAACACATAGGCACCCTCTCAGAGAGTGCCAAAGGATGGACAAAGGAACTCAACAGAATTTCATGGAATGGTGGAGAACCAAAGTATGATATCAGAGACTGGGCACCGGAGCACGAGAAGATGGGAAAGGGTGTTACGTTGTCTGAGAATGAGATGGCAAAGCTAAAAGACTTATTGTAAATATCATTTGAATTACATGGAGGACCAAAATCATGAGCAAAGTATTAGAAGAAATAAAAACCAGAAGAAGTATTCGCAAATTCAAACCGGACATGATTCCGCAGGACATCCTTGACCGGATAATTGAGGCCGGAACCTTTGCGGCAAACGGCAGAGGCGCACAGAACACCATTATTATTCAGGTGACAAACAAGGAAATAAGGGATGAAATCGCTAAGAGAAATGCCGACATAATGGGAAGTAATACTGATCCATTTTATGGTGCGCCGGTTATTCTTATCGTTCTTGGAAAGAAGGACTGGCCTACACATGTCTATGATGGCAGTCTTGTGATGGGAAATCTCATGCTTGCAGCACATGACCTTGGTATTGGAAGCTGCTGGATTCACCGCGCGAAGGAAGAGTTTGAGTCTGACTGGGGCAAGAAGCTTCTCAAATCACTCGGTATTGAGGATGAGTATGAGGGAATCGGACATTGTGCTCTTGGATATGTTGATGGAGATTATCCTGACGTGATTCCGAGAAAAGAGAATCGCGTATTTTACATATAGGAGATAACCACCATGAATTTTTTATTTGTAGCACTGGGCGGCGCCGTAGGTGCAATGGCCAGATATGCCATCAGCCTTATACCTTTAAAAACTGAGTTTCCCTTTTTGACTTTAATCACCAACGTAATCGGGGCAATTCTGATTGGATTTATTGTCGGAATCACAAGTGCAAGGGATGGAGTATCCAAGAATATGGTTTTGTTTTGGAAAACCGGTGTATGCGGTGGCTTTACCACGTTTTCTACATTTTCGCTGGAATCCTATAATCTGTTTGAACATAATCACTGCCTGCTTGGGTGCGGATATGTGTTGTTGAGCTGTTTAGGATGTATACTCGGTGTGATGTGTGGCGAAAAACTTGCTGCAATAATCAAGTGACGAGTATCGTGCGGTTTTGCAAATGTGTGTGGTGTGATTCTGAATAGTTACAATACAAATCGATGGGGAGATAAGTGCATATGAGTGAAACGGAAAGCAATGAGCTGACTGCTGAGAAGCAATCTAAGGGTTCCAGGAGTAATCAAAAGCTAAAGCTTTTGTATCTGGCAAAAATTCTTTTGAATAATACGGATGCTAACCATGATATTACGCTTGATGAGATTTTAAACAAACTTCATGCATACGATGTCACGGCTGCGAGAAAAAGTCTGTATGATGATATAGCACAGCTGAATGATTTTGGTATCAAAACCCAAAAGACGCAGTATGGCAGGACTGTCCATTATAAGGTGATAGGCAGGGCATTTGAGCTGGCTGAGCTTAAGCTTTTAGTGGATTCTGTCGCAGCTGCCAAGTTCATCACTGAGGAGAAATCCAATGAGCTTATTAAGAAGCTGGAGAGTCTTACAAGCAGACAGGAGGCTGCCACGCTGCAACGTCAGGTATATGTTGCCGGAAGAGTGAAAACCATGAACAGCGACATCATGAAAAATGTCGATGCCATACACAATGCAATTGCAAATAATTCAAGCCTTTCTTTTCAATATTGCCGGTGGAATACGAAAAAAGAGCTTGAGGTGAAGCATGACGGCGCAAGATATCATGTCAGTCCATGGGGATTGCTGTGGAATGATGGCAATTACTATCTGATTGGATATGACCATGATACACAGGTAAAGGATATTCATCATTACCGTGTAGACAAGATGAAGAATATCCTGATTGAAAATAAAGTCCGTGAGGGCAGGGAGAAGCTCAAAAAACTCGATATTGCTTCTTATGGCAAATCGAAGTTTGGTATGTACAATGGAGAAGAGATTAAGGCTGAGATACTGTGCAAAAACAGCGCTATAGGTGTTCTGATTGACAGGTTTGGAACTGATGTGACAATCTTAAAGAGGGATGAAGCTCATTCGCGTGTTTTTGTGAAGGTAGCTGATAACAAGCTTTTTATTCATTGGATTATGGCAATGGGGGATAATTTTAAGATAATTGGCCCGGAAAATCTGGTGAAAGAGGTTCATGATGAGCTTAACAGACTGGCAAAACAATATGGGCATACAGACTAAATCTTGAAGAAAGTGCCATATTGGGGAAATAAAATTTTGAAGAGAGGTATACATGAGTATTTTAAACGTAGAGCACCTAAGCCATGGTTTTGGCGACCGTGCTATTTTTGAGGATGTTTCCTTCAGACTGTTGAAGGGCGAGCACATAGGGCTTGTCGGTGCAAACGGTGAGGGAAAATCGACTTTTATGAATATTATCACAGGCAGGCTTATGCCTGATGAGGGCAAAATAGAGTGGGCCAAGAAGGTGCGTGTGGGTTATCTCGACCAGCACACAGCGCTTGAAAAGGGTATGACTATCGGCTCCGTTCTTTCATCTGCATTTGATTTTCTTTATGATATGGAAAATGAGATGAACGACATATATGCGCGTCTTGGCGATGTGGACGAGGACGAGATGAATAAGCTGATGGAGGAAGCCGGCACGATTCAGGACATGCTTACCATGCATGATTTCTATATGATTGATGCAAAGGTTGAGGAGGTTGCAAGGGCTCTTGGACTTTTAGACCTGGGGCTTGATAAAGACGTTACCGATTTAAGCGGTGGTCAGAGAACCAAAGTGCTGATGGGAAAGCTCCTCTTGGAGAAGCCGGATATCCTGCTTTTGGATGAGCCTACAAACTATCTGGATGTGGAGCATATTGAGTGGCTTAAGCGATATCTGAACGATTATGAGAATGCGTTTATTCTCATTTCGCACGATATACCATTTCTAAACAGCGTGGTAAATCTCATCTATCACATGGACAACAAGAAGCTCGACAGGTATGTCGGGGATTATGACAAGTTTATGGAAGTCTATGAGATGAAGAAAGCCCAGCTTGAGGCTGCGTACAACAAACAGCAGCAGGAGATTAAAGAGCTGAAGGATTTTGTGGCTAGAAATAAGGCGCGTGTCGCTACAAGGAATATGGCGATGTCACGTCAGAAGAAGCTTGACAAGATGGATGTTATTGAGCTTGCTGCCGAAAAGCCAAAGCCGGAGTTTAACTTTAAGACAGCGCGTACTCCGGGGCGATATATTTTCCAGACAAATGGACTGGTCATTGGCTATGATGATCCGCTTTCATCGGCTCTCGACCTTGAGATGGAGAGGGGACAAAAGATTGTTCTTACCGGTGCAAACGGCATCGGAAAGACGACATTGCTTAAGAGTATTCTTGGGCTGATAAAGCCGCTTTCAGGAAGTGTTACACTTGGAGATTATCTGGAAATTGGGTATTTTGAGCAGGAGATGGATCAGTCGGTTACAACCACATGTATTGAGGAGATATGGAACGAGTTTCCTGCATTTTCGCAGTACGAGGTGCGAAGCGCGCTTGCCAAGTGCGGTCTGACCACGAAGCATATTGAAAGTCAGGTGCGTGTGTTAAGCGGTGGTGAGCAGGCAAAGGTACGCCTGTGCAAGCTGATAAACAGAGAGACAAATATTCTGCTTCTGGATGAGCCTACCAACCATCTTGATGTGGATGCTAAGGATGAGCTGAAGCGCGCCTTAAAGGAATATAAGGGCAGCATACTGATGGTATGCCACGAGCCGGATTTCTATGATGGGCTTGCGACGGATGTGTGGGATTGTTCAAAGTGGACAACAAGGTTATAAATTATGAGAATGTCATCACACAGTCCCTTGTGATTTCATCAAGCGACGATACACCACACATCTTCATGGTGTCTTCAAGCTCTGTACCGATTTTGTCTATGTATGCACGTACACCATCGGCCTTACCGCCGTATACAGCCGTTACAAACGGTCTTGCGATAAGAACTCCGTCTGCACCCAGTGCAAGGGCTTTAAAGACGTCTGTGCCGCTTCTGATGCCACCATCTACAAGAATCTTAATGCCTGAGCCTTCAAGAGCCTTTACGATGCTTTCAAGCACCTCAGCAGTGGCAGGACACTGATCCAGCACACGTCCACCGTGATTTGATACAATAATAGCGCTTGCGCCTGCCTCTTTTGCTTTAAGCGCACCCTTTACAGTCATAACACCCTTTACAATAAATGGGGTTCCGGCCATCTGTATGATATCGCAAAGCTCTGAAACTGTCTTGATTCCGGCTGGCGGATCAAGATTTTTGAGGAATGGAAGACCGGCTGCATCGATATCCATAGCTACTGCAAATGCGCCTGATTCATGTACCAGCTCCATTTTCTCACGTATGGTCTCAATGTTCCATGGCTTTACGGTAGGTATTCCTGCACCATCTGCATTTTTGATAGCCTTGGTGGCTGCAACCATGACATTTGGGTCAGTTCCGTCACCTGTGAAAGCTGCGATACCATTCTTTGCACAGGCTGACACAAGGATATCGTTGTATGTCACATCATCCAGACAGTCTCCGTAGTGTAGCTGTACCGCACCTACAGGACCGGCAAATACCGGATATTTAAAAGTACGGCCGAAGAGTGAGAGAGAGGTGTCTACAGGCTTATTTTCGGCAATAGTATCCATGTTTACACGGATTTGTTTCCATTTGTCGTAGTTGCGTATGGCTGTGTCTCCGATGCCCTTTGAGCCGGGACCTGGCATCTGGTTTTTGCATGCGCGGCCGTTGCATTCAGGACATGCCTTGCAGTATTTTCCAAGACGTGGTCTGGCATTTTCGATACATTCTGTATAGTTCATATTTTTCCTCCAAGTGTAAATCTTTTAAATTTTATTATTGAGATTATAACACGATAATTTTCTTATGTATACAAAAGATGAAAAGCTCTTGACTTGGAGTGGACTCCAAGTGATATAGTTTCATTGTAACAATCAAAAAGGAGGCGATGTGAGTGACTATCAAGGAAGTGAGTGAGCGTTTTGGTGTGTCTACTGATACACTCAGGTATTATGAACGCATAGGCCTGATTCCACAGATTGCACGGACTGCAGGAGGTATACGCGATTATACAGAATCAGATATCAGCTGGGTGGAGCACACTATATGTATGCGCAATGCCGGAGTTCCGATTGAGGCGCTTATTGAATATATCAGGCTTTTTCAGATGGGAGATGCCACATTTGAAGCAAGGTGTCAGCTTCTCAAGGAGCAATACGAGCAGCTTGATCAGCAGAAAAAACAGATTGAAAACACGATGGAACGCTTACAGTATAAAATTTCTAAATACGAGAATGCGATAAAGACAGGTGAATTGACCTGGGACAAATAGGAGGACAAAATATAATATGTATCTTGAGAAAATTAACGGACCAGAAGATGTAAAGAAAATTAAGATAGATGAACTGCCGGTGCTGGCGCAGGAGATAAGAGATGCCCTTTTGGTAAGAGCAAGTAAGCATGGCGGACATTTTGGGCCGAATTTCGGAATGGTAGAGGCGACAATCGCTTTACATTATGTATTTGAATCACCTAAGGACAAGATTGTTTATGATGTATCGCACCAGAGTTATCCGCATAAGATGCTTACGGGGCGTAAGGAAGCGTATTTGTCTGAACAGCACTATGATGATGTGTCCGGCTATACAAATCCAAATGAGAGCGAGCATGATTTTTTTACAGTCGGACATACATCAACGTCGGTCAGTCTGGCTGCAGGTCTTGCAAAGGCAAGGGACTTAAAGGGTGAAAACGGCAATGTGATTGCTGTCATCGGAGACGGCTCATTAAGTGGAGGAGAAGCACTTGAGGGACTTGATTTTGCTGCTGAGCTTCAAAGCAATTTTATTATTATAGTAAATGACAACGATATGTCGATTGCTGAAAATCATGGAGGTCTCTATCAGAATCTTGCTCTGCTTCGAAAGACTGACGGTCAGACAGAATGCAATCTGTTTAAGGCTATGGGACTTGACTATGTGTATGTGGACAGGGGCAACGATGTTGCAGCTCTTATTAAGGCATTTAAAGAGGTCAAGGACAGCACTAAACCGATTGTAGTGCATATAAACACACTTAAGGGCAAGGGCTATGCACCAGCAGAAAAATGTAAGGAGCAGTGGCATTACAGCGGTCCATTCGATATAGAAACAGGAAAGCCACTATTTGACAATGTGGAAGAGGATTATTCTTCTGTGACCTGTGAATATCTGCTTGAAAAGATGAAAAATGATTCTTCTGTTGTTGCAATTACTTCCGGTACGCCGACGGTTATGGGCTTTACAGAGGATAAGAGAAAAGAAGTTGGCAGTCAGTTTGTCGATGTAGGTATTGCAGAGGAGACTGCAGTGGCATTGGCATCAGGTATCGCAGTAAATGGTGGTAAACCATTTTATGGTGTATACAGTTCGTTTGTACAGAGAACCTTTGACCAGGTATCACAGGATGTCTGCATCAATAACAGTCCGATTACAATGGTAATATATCAGGGTTCCGTATATGGAATGAATGACGTTACACACTTAGGCTTTCAGGATATTCCGATGCTTTCAAATATTCCAAATCTGGTATATCTGGCACCGGCAACAAAGGAAGAGTATCTGGCCATGCTCGACTGGAGTATGGAGCAGACATCTTATCCGGTTGCAATAAAGCTGCCGGGTGGACCGATGATTTCAGATGGCTCAAGGGTGACAAAGGATTTTGGCAGACTCAACAGATATGAGGTGGCTCAGACAGGAGAAAAGATTGCGATTATCGGTCTGGGAACCTTCTTTGAACTGGCAAAGGAGGCTGCGAAGCTTCTTAAAGAAGAAGCAGGAATCAACGCAACTGTAATCAATCCGTATTACATCACCGGATTGGATGAAGCGCTTTTGACTAAGCTTAAGCAAAATCATGATACTGTTATTACTTTAGAGGATGGTATTTTAGATGGCGGCTTTGGTGAAAAAATCGCACGATTCTATGGTGCAGGCAATATGAAAGTGATGAATTATGGATTGAAGAAGGAATTTCTTGACAGGTATGACGTGGATGCTGTACTGAAGGAGAATCATCTGACTGTAGAGCAGATTGTGGAGGATGTGTTATCTATTTCATAATAAAATCATAAATTCCAAATATAAAAGACGGCTGATTTTTCAACCGTCTTTTTGTGTTTAATAATATAAAATATCTGAAAAATAACGGATATGGAAAATTCCAATCATTAACAGACATGGACAAAGGAAGCAGTATATTAAAGGACTACTTCAGACATATGTTTAAGCATACTAATGTACTGCAAGCGGAGCGGTACTATTTTTTAGCGGTACACATTTATTCGCTAAACACAAGTTTAACGAATAAATGACATCATAAACAGTACCATAGTACCATATAAAACATACATCTGCTTATTTTTTGCATAATACCTGCAATTTCGATACGTACAACAATATTATGATTAAAGGGTCAAAAGGTATCATCGAAGCATGCATCGATGATACCTTTTATAATAATACAAGAATAAGCCACCGAAACCTCTATTTGCATCAGTTCCGATGGCTTTAAATCCATAGCTTTCTATACAACAATACAATTATTTATTATGACTTCTCATGCATTCCCTGTATTTAAGTATAAGCTCGATTGAGTCCTCAACTGATATCTGGCTTGTGTTCAGGCACAAATCATAGCTTCTTGCGTCTCCCCATTTTTTACTGGTGTAGTAATTGTAATAGCTTGAGCGCTCTTTATCTTTTTTCTTAATTATGTCCTTAGCCTTGTTCTCCGGGACATTGAGTCTTTCACTGATTCTTTTAATTCTGTCGTCCATGTTGGAACGTATGAAGATATTGAGACAATGCGGCTCGTCTGCTAAAGCATAATCTGCACAGCGGCCTACAATAACACAGGATTCATTTGCCGCAATCTTTTTGATAGCATCAAACTGTGCTAAAAATACCTTGTGATTCAGAGGCATATCAAGAAACGGTGCTGTGGAATAAGAGCCACCTGTGTAGGTGTCCATGACCAGCGAATATAAAAAGCTGTTTGTAGGCTTTTCGTCATGCGACTCAAATATTTCCTCGCAAAGTCCTGATTCCTTAGCTGCCTTCTGTAAGAGCTCTTTATCATAAAATTTAATTCCAAGTCTTTTAGCTAAATCTTGTCCGACCTGTTTTCCGAGGCTTCCAAATTCTCTTCCTATTGTGTAAATTTCGTTTGATCCCATAATTCAGACCCCCTTATATAAATAATTAATACTATATCACTATGTGATAATTCAATTTATTTGTTATTTATATTATATAACACTTCAAGCAAATTGGCAAAGTATTTTGGTAAAGGTGCATCAAATTCCATGTATTCGCCGGTTTTTGGATGAACAAACCCTATAGTTTTAGCATGCAGGCACTGTCCTTCAAGGCCTTTAAACCGGTTTTTGGTAGGTGAATAGCTCGAATACAGCATATCTCCAAGCAAGGGATGATTAATACTTGCCATATGCACGCGTATCTGGTGTGTTCTGCCGGTCTCAAGCTTAAACTGCATATATGTGTAGTCACCAAAGCGTTCAAGCACCTTATAATGTGTAACAGCCGGCTTGCCGTTTTTCTCATTGATCGCCATTTTCTTGCGGTCATTGGGATTCCTGCCTATGGCGCCCTCTATGGTGCCCTCATCATCCTTTACATTGCCACAGACAATGCCCACGTATATACGGTTGCAGCTATGGTCCTTAATCTGTTCCGATATCTTTATATGGCTTTCATCGTTCTTGCAGACAATAAGGGAGCCGGTGGTGTCCATGTCTATGCGATGCACTATACCGGGCCGTATTTCGCCGTTTATGCCACTTAAAGAGTCCTTGCAGTGGTACATTATGGCATTTACAAGAGTGTCGCTGTAATGCCCTGCTGAGGGGTGTACAACCATGCCCTTTGGCTTGTTGACTACCAGTACGTCATCATCCTCGTAGAGTATGTCAAGAGGAATGTCCTGTGGCAGGATAGGTGTCTGTACGGCATCAGGAATTGTGACATCTACTATGTCATCAGTCTTTAGCCTGTAATTTGCCTTTTGGGGCTTATCATTTACCAATATTTGATTTTCTTTTAGTATCCGTTGAAAAAAGGAGCGAGAAATATCCGGATAAATGCTGCTTAAGTATTTATCCAGTCGTTCTCCCTCCTGTTCACTCTGGACTTCAAATGTATCTCTATTCATAGTGAAGCTTTCTCTTTTTTTATTTTAGTAACTATTTAAAACTACATTGCACACTTTAAAAAGCGCATACCGCACTAATTTTCATGCTTTCCATCATGTTTTTTGTCAGGGAAGATTAAGGAAAAATCCTCCTCCTTGTAGTAAAACAGCCCGAGTATGATAAACATAAATGCCGCTACAGTGACGTATATATCAGCTACATTGAATATCGGAAAATTAATCAGGCTAAAATAAAAGAAATCAACCACATAATTATTTACAATACGGTCTATCAGATTGCCGAGTGCACCTGCAACAAACAGTATTACAACAACATTCAGCAGTCTAAAACGTTTTGAGACAGGTATTTTGCGATACCATACACACAAAAGTATAACAACTGCAATAGTAATCACTGAGAAAAAAATCATTTTGGCACGCAAAAATGCCAATGGATTCTCAGACCAATATGTAAAATGAAAGATATTCTGTATTATTGAAAGCAGATCAACACCAAATGCAGCACTCTGGTTTTCCAGGTATCTGAACTCGAAAACTCCCGGAATGAGAACAAATACACCCGTGGATGATTGCTTTAGATTTATAACAGCCAGATACTTTGTAAGCTGGTCAATTGCTACAAGAATCAATGCAATGATGCCTGCTGTACACATCTGTTTTTTTGTTTTATTTTTCTTCATAGCTGATTAGAGACTCCGCTTAATAAGATGAACCCGGGAGATCAAATGAATCCATGAGACTCTGGATATCTCCTGAGATATCTACTCCGTGTGGAGTGGCGATGAAGATAAAGTTGGATATCTTCTGCAGATTACCGTGCAGGGCATATGCTGAGCCTGATGTGAAATCTATGATGCGCTGTGCCACATCGACATTAAGTCCCTCCATGTTGATGACGACTGTACGTCCGTTAAGTAATGTGTCTGTTATTTCTATTTCGTCTTCAATTGAACTTGGTTTTATTACGCAAACTTCCATGTCTGATGATACCTGCTTTCTGGATGATTTTGATATTGGTGTAATCTTGGATGTAGTCTTAACAGGCTTCTCCTTTGGTGTTGTATCACGCCTTGTGCTTTTTATGGCCGGTTCCTCTTCAGCAGCCTCTTTTTTTCTGCGGAAAGGATTTCTTGGAAGATCTTCTTCTTCCTCATCATCGAGGTAATAATCCTCGTTATCGAATTCCTCATCGTCCTCAGAATTTAAACTCATTTTGTCAAGAATCTTATCTATGAAACTCATTTCTATATTCCTTTTCTATTTTTATTTTGTGTATAGCATATGCAAAGTATCAGTTAGCCTTGCTGTAGTCGCGCTCTCCAAATATTCCGGTACCGACACGTACCATTGTTGCGCCCTCTTCTATTGCTACTGTGTAATCTCCTGTCATACCCATGGACAGAACATTCATACTGACATTATCTATGTTTTTCTGTGCTATGTCAACTGATAATTGCTTAATATCTCTAAAGTATTGTCTGTTATCCTCAGGATCATCTACAAATGGTGCTATAGTCATAAGTCCTTTTATATGGATATGGTCCAGTTTAGCAATTTCTTCAACTAAAGAGATAGCCTCATCTCGTGATGTGCCAAACTTAGATTCCTCTCCTGCAATATTGACCTCAACCAGTATATCGCAGCTGCAGTCATGCTTTATGGCCTGCTTTTGTATCTCCTTTGCCAGATGCAGTGAATCTACAGAGTGAATAAGTGAAGTTTTTCCAACTATATACTTCACCTTGTTGGTCTGAAGATGCCCAATCATGTGCCAGTGAATATCTTTTGGCATAACCTCCATCTTTTCACACATTTCCTGTACTTTATTCTCGCCGAACTCACGGATGCCCTCATCGTATATTTCACTGAGCATCTCAACAGGTTTGGTTTTGCTGACTGCAATTAGTGTGACATCACTATAGTTTCTGTGAGCTCTGTCACATGCAGCCTTTATATTTTGCTGAACCTGATGTAAGTTGTCTTTTAACATAAAATCTGTCCTTTCTGTATATTTTCAATAATATTTATTACCAATAATTATTTGGTTATGGTCTGGTTTTCCTTCACGGATTTGCCATCCAAGGCTATATGGTCATAAAGCGAAATGCCATATGGCGTTTTGGCTTCTACAATTGTGTAGTCATCGTTTGATGCAAGTACCTTTATCTGCTTAAACACAGCGTATCCTTTGTTGATATTGTAGACACCTGTGAGCTTGTCCTTATCTGTTCCCACCCTGTAGGTTGACGAAGAATCAGGCTTTACAATGATATCGCCGTCCTTAAGATATTCATCATCTACGAAATAAAAGTCATCATTCTGGCTGAATATGGTTGGACTGACTATATTAACTGAGCCACTGCTTTTATCCTTTATCATGAGTGACGAATCATTGGAATCGCCGCTTGCAGTGAAATAATCCTTTGGAATATTAAAAAATTCCTTTTGAGTTATAGCTGAATTAGGTATTTTAAGCCCGGTGTCTGCTCCAAGCACGAGCTCTATATTGGTAAAACGCTCATTTATATAGCGGATGAGCGAATTTTTCATATTCAGCTTCAGGAAAAAAGCATCATCCTTCTTCAAAAGGCTGAACGATACCGTGGTTGTATAGTCATCATCGCAAAATCTGATTTTTATGACTGACTTGTCATTCAGGCTCTTGGCAACATTGTCAGGAACATTTATGAGTATATTCCAGTTCTCACTTGTAATCAGCTTATAAACAGGATCCAGCTGATTGATGGTGCTGTTGTCGGTTAAATCAGTCTCTTCATAATTAGTGTTGTTGTACTGATCCAGAGTGAAGCTGTCTGTAGTGACATCTTCATAGCCGTCTATTCCGTAATAGACTATTCCGGGAGCTGTCGGCTTATATGTATAGAAGGTGTTGTTAGCCTCAGCAGTACTGATAGTATCTGCCAGGCTTGTCAGTGCATTTTGACTGAGAACCTGTGTCAGCTGTGCAGACAGATCGTTTTTGAAGGTATAAACCTTTGAAAAGTATCGTCTGTTGTAGCCGGATGAAAAGCTGTTTATGTCAGTGATAATCTGCCCGGCAGCCTCGTCAGTGATGGCGGAAGCATCATTTTGAGCACCGGTAATCTGGGTTGCAATGGAGCCGTCTGTATCAACAGAGTAGACAACATCACTTGTTGCAACCTTTGAGCCGTTTGACACAAAGTAGTTGAGGTTTCCTGATTCCTCAGCATACACTACACTTTCCTCGCGGATTATCATGCCCTTATATATGTTGTTGGTCGCTATAGTACCCTGTTGTACCTCGTATTCAGATACTGGGTTTGAGGTGAAATACGTAAATATGTGAAAAATCACATAGATTATTATTACAAAAAACACTATAAAACCGATATTCAGATTGAAGCCGGTGTGATATTTCAGTATTTTTTTATTCTTTTGGGACACAATTTTACTCCTTAAAAAAGGGATGTGAAATACACATCCCCCTAATTAATCATTTATAAAGAAATGATAACCTTTGCCTTGGCACATTCAGGCAACTTGTCAATATTCCTTGAAACACTTAAGATGAACTTCACCTTAAACTTCTCGCTGATGATATCAAGCTTTTCGATTGCCTTGGTGATATCCCCCTCATCATCAAGTGATGCAATTGTAAGGAAGCTGTCTAAATACATCTCCTCCAGATCATGATCCTGCGATATGATTCCGCATATAAATCCTAAAAATTCATCACAATTGTCAATAGGATAGTCCATAACATTGATTAGTCGAACCTGGTTATTAAGCTCATACATGTGCTTCTGGCTCTTATCAAGAAAAACTATGGAACCTTCATTTCCCTTAATTGATGAATTTACCTTGTCTAACAGCTCTTTTGTCTTGCCCTTGCCCTTGTCTCCACAAATAATTTCTATCATGGCTCATTCCTCCTATGGATAAATATTGTGATTATTAATAAAAAATAATTGTATTTTTATATTATTATAGTATAAATAACCATAAAACTCAATATTTAATTAGCAAATCCACTAAGTATTTCATTCATGAAGCTATAAAGATCCTTTTTACCATCTGCCTTGTAAACTATGCTTATGATGCGCTCATTTTTAGCATTCTGGCTTAGCAGTACGAGGCAATGGCCTGCTTCACCCGTAGTGCCTGTCTTTCCTCCTGTCACTGTGACGTTTTCAGGAGCTGTATATGCTCCGGTCAGATAGCCGCAGGTATTCTTAAAGGTCTTTGAAACAGCCGCGCCCTGGGCATTTGTATATGCCACATCATGGGTCTGTGAACTGATGATTGCAACAAAGCTCTCTAAGGATATGGCATTGGAAAAAATGAGGTACATGTCATATATGGTAGTGTAATGATTTTCATCAGGAAGACCGCTTGGGTTGACAAAACTGCTGTTTGTGGCACCAAAACTTTTTGCAGTGCTGTTCATCAGCTTGGCAAATTCTTCTACAGAACCACTGCAGTACTCTGCCAGTGCTATTGCCGCATCATTGCCACTCTCAAGTAAGAGCCCATACAATAAGTCCTGCACTGTAATGACATCGCCTTCCTTTAGGCCGCATACCGATGATGAATGACCCGGGTTTGCAGCGTCATGGCTTACTGTGACTGTCGCATTTAAATCACAGTTTTTAAGAATTATGTATGCAGTTAAAATCTTTGTAGTGCTTGCAGGATATAGCTTTTCAAACAGATTCTGGCTATACAGCACCTGATGAGTGTCAATATTAAAGGCTCCGGCTCCCTCTGCGGTTTTTGCAAACTGCATATTGTCCTGACCAAAATTGACATCATTTGTGACGCAAAGGTTGGACGCAAAAAAATTACTTCCGTTATATCCATTTATATAATCTGTGGAATAAGTATCATATGCATTCTCAATCTTTGTACCACAGCCTGTCATAAAAACCGCTGCTATGCATGTCAGACATAGCAGTCGTTTAAATCTTTGTTTACTTGTACATCTCACGCCAGTCAAGATCTCCTCTGTCCAATGATAAAATGAGCAGCTCTGCTGTAGCCAGATTGGTGGCAAGTGGTATATTATGCTCATCACAAATACGGAAAATACTGTTTACCTCAGGTTCGTGTGGCTTAGGCTTTAATGGATCACGCAGAAAGATGACAAGGTCTATGTCATTGTGCTCAATCTGTGCTCCAAGCTGCTGGATGCCTCCTAAGTGTCCTGCAAGATATTTGTGTACTGAGAGGTTTGCAACCTCCTCTATCAGACGTCCTGTGGTGCCTGTGGCGTACAAATTATTTTTGCTTAAGATACCTCTGTATGCTATGCAGAAGTTCTGCATCAGTTTTTTCTTTGAATCATGTGCAACTAATCCTATGTTCATTGCTAACCTCCCTATGAATATTTCTTCGGCTGTAATCCAACATTCAGGACAATTCCCATTCCCATGTACAGTGAAACAAGTGACGTAAGTCCATAACTGACAAAGGGAAGAGTCATACCGGTATTGGGCATAAGACCTGTGGCTACGCACAAATTGATAAAGGCCTGAAAGCCTATAAGTGCTCCCATGCCACAGCATATGAGCTTTCCGCTTGTGTCCTTTGCCTTCCTTGCTATAAGTATACACTCAATTACGATAAGAAGCAAAAGAATTATTATACTGATTGTACCAATAAAGCCAAGCTCCTCTCCGGCAACAGCAAATATAAAATCTGTTTGAGGCTCTATGATGTAGTTGGTATTCTTCATAGAGGTTACAACAGAGTTGTTAAGTCCCTTGCCAAACAACTGTCCTGAGCCTATAGCCCAGATAGAGTTCCTTTGCTGTGCTGCTGTATCAGCGTAATTTGTTGGGTCAAGCCACGACATTATACGTGTAGCAGGGTAAAAGCCTTTTTTGATGAGTGCATCGGCATGTGTATATATATAGCTTATCACTATCAAAACTATCGGTACTGAAACTCCAAGTACCGGCATTATTATTTTATAACTTAATCCGCTAATAAACAAGAGGGTAGCGAAAATTAATGCAGTAAGAATTGTCGTTGAGTTGTCCGGCTGCTTTAAGATAAGGAATAAAGGGATACCGGCAAAAATTACAGATAATACCAGAGTCCTTACTGTGTTTATACTATCCTCAAACCTGGAAAAGAAATAGGCAAAGAACAAAATCAGTATAATTTTGGCAATCTCTGACGGCTGGAATCTGATACCTCCTATCTTAAACCACCGCTGTGCACCCTTAGCATCATCACCTGCAAACAGAACAAGCAACAGTAGCACATTCATGCCTGCATAGTATATCCACACGAATTTGAGCAGAAATGAGTAATCTATAAGGGAAAGCACTATCATAATAGTCAGTCCCATTATAAAGCCTATTATCTGCTTGCTTTGTACGGAGTGCTTGGCACTGCCTATCAGCAGGATGCCTATAATCGACAAAGCTATTATGTATACTACTAATTGAAAGTGATAATTCTTTAGTCTGTACTGTTTGAGCATTTTGTTACTTCCTATCTGTTATCTTTGTAATCTTAATTCTAATACTAATGACATGATGGTCAAAAGGTATTTTGTTAAAGGTTATTAATTGATTTTTTGTCGCGCATGATAATCCGGACTTCGTAAGCTTCATCGTTTATATTCATATGTCTTTGTATCACGCTTTTTATTTCTTTTTTAATCTGTGTCATATTGTCAGAAGCAGATATTGTGCTCCTATCTTCTGCAAGTGCTATTTTAAGCCTTTTCTTGGCGTATTCTCCTGTTTTGGAAAATTTATGCATCATACAGCGGCACCTCTCATATCGTCAGAGGAATGGATTATCTGACCGGATATTCGGGCAAATACAGGACCAAGCCTGCTTTTGGCCTCACGGACAGGTATTCCTCTGTTCTGGCAAATGATAACACTTTTGTCATAGGGAATAGTGCCGATAATCCTGGTAGAAAGAAGTGCTGTAATATCATTATCGGATATCATCTGATGCCTTCTTACCATATGCTTGTCATATGCATTAACAATGACTGATATATCGTCAAGATGTGCGTTGTCGAGCAGGCTTATGCATCGCCTTGCATCGTGTATGGCAGATACATGCGGTGTGGTAACTACTATCGCACGGTCTGCAGGTGAGGCTGAAAACCAAAAGCCACTGTCGATACCCGCCGGAGAATCTATCAGGCAATAATCAAAGCTTGCTTTAAGCTCCTCTATAAGTATCTTGAAGCGTGCCTCATAGCTGCATAGCGTATCCATGGAAGGTGCTGCAGGAATTACATATAGATTGGGATACTTTTTATTGCGTATGATTGCCTGTCTGATACGGCAGGAGCGGTTTAAGATGTCGAGGATATTGTAATTGACCTTGTCCTCTATTCCCATTACCAGGTCCAGATTGCGAAGCCCCATGTCTGTATCGAGCATGATGACTTTTTTATCTAACTGTGAAAGTTCAACTCCGATGTTGGAAATAACCGTAGTTTTTCCAACACCGCCTTTTCCTGAAGTGAAAACTATTGCTTCACTCACAAAAATAAACCTCCTAGTCTGTTCTGGCACTTGAGCCTGATGAGTTAACACCCTCAGCCTTGACTGCGAGTAAATCGTCAAGTGACTCCAGATTATAATAATATGAAATTATATTTCTGGATGCAGCTGCAGCATTGTGTGAGCTGTATCCATATGATATACGTGTAGCTATTGTAATTTCAGGATCGCTTGATGGAGCGTATCCTACAAACAGTGCATGGTTTGGTCTTGTCTCAACCTGCTGTGCTGTTCCTGTCTTACCGGACACCTCAACGCCTGTAAAGCCGCCAAATACATCGTGCAGGTCTTCGACCACCATACGCATTCCCTGATGGATGGCATCCCACTGGCTTTGAGTGAGTGTGCCTGATATATCGGTTGATTTTGAATCATACTGTTTGACTGTTTTGCCGTCTGCATCCACAATTTTGTTCATCAGCTTGTAGTCATAAAGCTTTCCGGAAGCAACTGCTGTTACGTACCTTGAAAGAGAAATAGTCGTATAGTTGTTATTACTCTGTCCGATAGCTGCCATTACAGGATACTGTGTAGCAATGGACGGCGTCTTTTCTACTATCTCAACACCTGATTTCTGGTCAAGTCCGTATATAGATGCATATTTTTGTATGTATTTCATACCGTTTTCATCGTCATATGAACCGGTGTCCTTGCTTGCAAGCCTGAAGCCTGTTGTGTAGAAGAATACGTTACATGAATCCCTTAATGCTTCCGATACGTTGTCCATACCATGCGCACCCGGATAAATCCAGCATTTTGGCTGATTGCTGATTTCTGTAAATATTCCGGTACAATTTATCTTCGATGAAGTATCAATGACTCCCTCGGCAAGACCTGCGGTGCTTGATACCATCTTGAAGGTAGATCCCGGTGCAGTCTGCTCCTGGGTTGCATAATTCCATAGCGGGTTGGACTTGTCCTCTCTGAGAGACTGGTAGTAATCGGCATCTACAGTATTTGCCAGCTTGTTGTTGTCATAGCCCGGATAGCTGACTAAAGCCTTTAGCTGTCCTGTTTTTGCATCAGTTATGACACAGGAGCCTGTACACGGGTCAAGAGCCAGCTGTGCAGGTGTTATCTCTATATTGTTTATTTTGTCCATAAGAAATGCATATGGACTGATGGAGCCGTTGGCGATATTATTTACAGTTGCATCGTCATAATCGAGTACACCCTGGTCAAAAAGAAGAAGGCAAAGCTGCTGTCCTGTGACTGCCCCTGAATTTACCATGTATTTGTAAATGATTTTGGCAAAGTCTTTATTGTCAGTCATGGCATCCCTGATATATGAACACAGTGCTGTGTAAATTTCACTTGAATCAGCATATTTCTGATTTACATCAAGCTTTGTGATGTCTATCCACTGCTTTGAGATGCAGTATTTGAGATAATCACGCGGCGAGAGCGTGCCGGCCTTCCATGAGGTGTATGTGGAATCAGAGGTATCTATCTGTTTACTCAGAAGCAGTCCGTCATCATTTAGCACTGACATAACACATGTAAAATAGTCAAGTGTCTGCTCCGACATGGAAGCAGTGCCTGCTGTACCACCTTCAAGCTCACTGTCTATAGTTGATAGTGCATCCTGCAGCTGACCGCTGAAGGAATTGTATATAGCCTGCTCAGTAGCTGATGCATCCGGTGCATTGAAATGTGTCAGGTCAACTACATTGTTGTTGATCAGTGCAAAGTAGACATCGCCTATAGGTATTTCACCGGACTTTATTTTGGAGTAAACGATTCCTGCTATCTCCTGCTCCAATAGCTTGTATGTGGCCTCCTGCAGCTTGATGTCAATACTTAAGTAGACATCATTGCCGGAAACAGGATTCTCCTGACTTATTACCTCGTTTATCTTACCGACATTGTTTACATAGACCTGCTTTTCGCCGTTTTTGCCTCGCAGATAGCTCTCATAGTACTGCTCTAAGCCTGACTTACCTACCATATCATTTTGTGTATATGAGTCATCATCCTTTGATAGCTCATTATACTCGTCGGTAGATATCTTGCCTGTGTATCCTATGAGTGATGAAATATATTCAGGATAGTTGTACTTGCGGATGGTATCCTCTTCAACTGATATGCCGGTAAGAGTATCTGAATGCTCATTGACATATGCTACTATCGAATCATTTACATCCTTTGCAATAGTAGTGGTTTTGTATTTAGTGAATCGGTTCTGTTTTATGGCATATCTCATCACTACAATATCATAAGTGGCCTGTGTATCATACTTGCTGCTTATATCAAAGCATTCATTCTGGTCAGAGCTTAGAAAATCTATGATATTCTGGGCGCTGGCATTTGCCTCGTCAAATCCAAGTGCTTTATTGTATTCGAGCTTATCATATTTCTTTCCGAACACATCTGACAGAAATCTCTTTTTTGAGGTTTCAGATGTGAATGTAAAGCTGTATGTACCATCATCGTTTAAAACAACCGGAAAATCATTGTATATGGAGCCTCCGTTGTTTTTTATCACATTGATAATTTCATTAAGCTCTTTGTTTAAAAGACGATTGTGCTCCTTCGTAGATGAATAGCTGCCGTTGTCTGAGATGACTACAGAGTATGCAAGCTGATTGTAAGCAAGCAGCTCACCATTTACATCGTATATATTGCCTCTTGATGCCTCTATGGACAGCGGCTTTTTAATCAGCATTATGAAGTTTTTCTGATAATCTGCACCTTTAATAATCTGAAGGGTAAAGACTCTTTCGGCAAGCAGGGCAAACATGAAAATAATTACTGCTGCTAATACAAAAAGTCTTGAGCTGAAAAATTTCTTCAGAAAATCTTTTATATCATAAATCAAATTTCTTTGCTCTCCTTTTCTCGTGTGCTTCCAGCTTCTGGTTTACCTTAAGAAATGCCAGATACAAAAGTATACTGATAACCATTGTGTATACAAATTCAGGTATGATAATTGACTTCAGATAGTACAAAAAGCTAAATCTGCCACGCAGTAAAAACATGAAAAAGTATACTACCAGATTGTAAAACAAATCGCTGCCTCCTATCAGAAGCATAGGAAGCTTTATATCGTCAGGATAGAATCTTTTTTGGAATAATCCATTGATAAAACCGATATACATATATATTAAAGCATACAGTCCTATATAATTTCCGCAAAATATGTCAATAAGCAGGCCGCAAAAGAAGCCTACCCACAGTCCTTCCTTTTTGCCACGCATAAAGCCAAAGGATGATACGGCTATAATCAACAGGTTTGGTGAGATATTGGCAAAGGAAAGAGTCTTAAACAGCGTGGTCTGCAATAAAAAGCATAAAGTTATTATTATAAATAAAACAATTCTACGTCTCATGCTGCTCCTTACTTATTTTCAGTTGAATTTTCAGTCTGGCTGTCACCGGCTGTTTTTGTACTTTCGGTGTCGTCAGCTGTCTTAGTGTCACCGGTCTGCTTAAGCTGTGTTATGACCATGACATTTTCGATATGCTCAAAATCTACAACCGGTGTGATAGTGCCGGATTTTGTCAGATTGTTGGAATTATTTTCGATTTTTGTCACATAGCCAATCAGTATGCCCTGCTGGTAACGATCTGACACGTATGAGGTAACAACAGGATCGCCCTCTTTCACCTTGTTGTCGTCATCCTTTAACTCTGTAAAGGTAATTACCTTGTCCTCGTTCATGGTTTTTATATTGCCACTGACGGTGAGGTTGTCCTCCGTGGTGGAAACCATGCCACTGACCTTGCTGGCATCATCTATGATACAGCGTACCTTGGCAAAATTATCACCAGCATCGGTAACAATACCTACAAGTCCGCTTCCCGCAAGCACATTCATGCCTACGTCCACTCCATCCTTTTTTCCTTTGTCGATAGTAAAGGTAGAAAACCAGTTTCCGCTGTCCTTTGCTATAACACTGGCAGCAACCTTGGGATATGATGGATATTTGGCATCCAAATCAAGAAGCTGTCTGTAATTGTCAAGCTCATACTGTTCAAGTTTGGTTGTTGTGAGCTGTGTTGTAAGCTCTTCTACCTCGGCCTTGAGCTTTTTATTCTCAGCCTTGACATTTTTTAATGTGCGTATTTCTGTAACCTTATCTGAAATGTGGATTCCAAAGCTGTTTATACCCTTCTGCATTGGGATGAATACATATCCGGCAGCAGTCTTTAAAGGACCACCGGAGATATTTAAGGTAAGGCTTAACAGCATGGTCACAAAGCAGACTGCTGTCATAATCAACAGTGTGTATCTTGCAGGCAGCTTTTTATTGTGCTTTCTCTTTCGATTGCGAAAATTCTTACTCATGTTAACCTCGGTTATTATTTTTTGATGCTGAACGGAAGTCTCTTATATTTTGAATCAGAAACTATTTGTACGAGTCCGCGTACTGCACTCTCCTCAGGACGTTCTGAGCAGATGACCTTTATACCTGTAATCTGTTCAAAGAGCTGGTCGAGTCCTGCAAGCTGTGAGCCGCCTCCTGTGATATAAATGCCTGAATGGATGATATCCTTTGCAAGCTCAGGCGGAGTCTTCTCGAGAATCATTTTTATTGATGTGCATATAGACTCAAGGTTTGACTTCATAGCCTCGTAAACGACCTTTGAACCAATTTCCATCTCAATAGGCAGGCCGCTTACCACATCACGTCCCACTATGACCATACTGTCCTCTCTTCCCGGAAGTGCAGAGCCTATAGTCTCCTTCAACAGCTTTGCAGTCTTTTGTCCGATTACAAGATTGAACTCCTTTCGCACAAAGGAGATAATTGACTCGTCAAGTCTGTTGCCACCGAAATGAAGCAGGTCACTAAGCACCAGGCCACCGAGTGAAATAACGGATGTCTCTGTTGTGTCAGCGCCCATATCTACTATCATGACACCGGTTGGCTCGTTTACATCTATTCCAAGACCTACAGCATCAGCGATAGGCTTCTCGCAGAGCATGACCTTTTTAGGCTTTGATTTGCTCTTATAGAAGAGCTCGTAGAATGCTCTTTTCTCTACATCTGTGATATCTGTCGGCACAGCGATGATGAACTCGGCATTTTTGATACGTGCCTTTGTCTTGTGCTCCAAAAAGTCAAAAATCATAGTCTGAAGCAGATTATAGTCAGCAATAACTCCCTCTACAACAGGAAATATGACGTTGATTGTCTCAGGCGCCTTTTCATACATGGCATATGCGCTGTCTCCATATGCATATATCTGATTTTTGTCTATTACGGCTATTGTGTTTTTCTCAAGCATTGTCTTGCCTGTAGCCTTTGAGTATACCTTGAAATTGTTTGTTCCCAGATCAATTCCGTAAACGTTGTTGCTCATAATAATTCTACCTCGTCTTCTGTTTATATAAGTTTATTTTCATAGAAGCTATAATATTCGTTATCTCCGATTATGATATGGTCACAAAGCTCTATGGAAAAAATCCCTGAGCCCTCAATTAATCTGTCTGTGACAGCAATATCATTTCTGCTGGGAGTACAATCTCCGCTTGGATGATTGTGCAATAAAACAAGTTTTGATGCATTTTTGTCCAGGGCGGTTCTGATGATGGAGCCTATGTCCACTACAGATGAGCTTAGTGAACCCTTGGATATGAACTTGTCTCCTAAGAATCTGCTTTTTACATCAAAATAGGCACAAATGACGACCTCATTTGCGAGATGCCTCATCTGCTCCATATAGTAGTCAGCTATTGTCTGAGGATTATTCATTCTGATGCTTTGAACCTTTTTGGTCTTTGCTATGCGAAGCGACAGCTCTGCTATCGCCTTAAGCTGTATAGCTTTTATCTGCCCTATCCCGGGGATACTAAGAAGCTCCTCATAGGACATCTCATAGAGATTGAGCAGATTGCCATGCCTGCCGGAAAGTATGTCCTGCGCAATATCAATCACAGTCTTGTCCCTTGTGCCGGTCTTTATAATGATGGCAAGTAAATCAGCGTCTGACAGGCCTGATGCTCCAAGCGATAAAAATTTCTCATATGGTCGCTCTGAAGCCGGCAGATTTTTAATTGTTTTGTTATTATGCATTAATCCCTTTCGCTTCTCCCAGGCGATTGACAACGGATTTAAGCAAAGTTTTCAGTTAATTGTAGCACACCTAATCCAGCTTAACAAGATTTCTCTCATAAAGTTTTTGTAAAGACATCAAAATTCCAAGCTTTGCATGGTACCATGTGAGTCCTCCCTGGAAATAAACCGCATATGGCGGCTTCACAGGGCCATCGGCAGAAAGCTCAATGGATGAGCCCTGCACAAATGCGCCTGCTGCCATGATGACATCACTGTCATAGCCCGGCATAGCCCATGGCTCAGGGGTCACATAGCTGTCTACAGGTGCTGCTGCCTGAATGCCCTCGCAGAAGGCTATCATAGCATCGCGGTTATTGAACTCTACAGCCTGTATGATATCGTGGCGGCTTTCAGTACCGTCAGGAACCACCTTAAAACCTAGCTTTTCATAGATTTTTGCGGCAAAGATTGCTCCCTTTAATGCTCCGCTTACGACAGTCGGTGCAAGGAAAAAGCCCTGATAAAATGACTGGATGACTCCGAGTGAGGCTCCAACCTCCTTGCCAAGTCCCGGAGATGTGAGACGGTATGCGGCATTTTCAACACATTCCTTTTTGCCGACAATATAGCCTCCGATTGGTGCAAGTCCGCCTCCAGGATTTTTGATCAGTGAGCCAACCATCATGTCCGCTCCAACCTGGATAGGCTCTGTATCCTCGACAAACTCACCGTAGCAGTTATCGACCATACAGATCACATCAGGCTTTATGCTCTTTACAAAGGCAATGAGTTCGCCTATTCTTTTGACCGAAAGTGTAGGTCTTGTAGCATAGCCCTTAGAGCGCTGGATGGTGACAAGCTTCGTTTTTTCATTGATGGCCTTCTTTATTCCGTCATAGTCAAACTCGCCGTCAGGCAGTAAATCAACCTGCGCATATGTGATGCCGTACTCAGCAAGTGAGCCCTTTGAAGGGCGTATGCCTATTACCTCTTCAAGTGTATCGTAAGGCTTTCCGACAGGGCTTAAAAGCTCATCGCCCGGACGCAGGTTTGACATGAGTGCAAGTGCAAGTGCATGTGTGCCACAGGTAATCTGAGGCCTTACAAGTGCATCTTCTGCGCCAAAACAGTCTGCGTACACTCTCTCAAGTGTATCCCTTCCGAGGTCATTGTAGCCGTAGCCGCTTGATGCCTGGAAGCACTCTGCGCTCACCTTGTTTTTCTGCATGGCGGCTATGACCTTAAGCTGATTATACTCAGCATTTGTGTCTATTTTGTCAAAACGCTCCTTAAGCTCCTTTTCTACAGAGGTTCCGAAATCCAAAACCTCCTTTGATATTCCAAGTGTCTCATACTGCCTGTAAATGGCTTCATTGGTATCTAACAAATTATAATCCTCTTTTCTGCTAAAATTTCTTGTATTTTATTTAATATTTTATTATCATCATATGAATATTCATTTTTTTCTATCCATATGGTATCTTTTTCTCTCCTAAACCAGGTTAGCTGTCTCTTTGCAAAACGCCTTGACTCAAGCTTTACCTTGTCCACAGCCTCATCAAGTGAATATTCTCCATCGAGATATGCAAGGATTTCCTTATATCCTATGCCCTTCATGGATACCATATCGCTTGTACAGCCCATTGCCTTTAGCTTTTTCACCTCATCGACAAGTCCGTTTGAAACCATGATATCAACTCTCTTATCTATCCGCTCATAGAGTCTTTGTCTTACATCATCCAGTACAAAATAGGCAAAGCTGTATGGAGACTGCTTGGCTCTTTCAGTCTCATTGTGCTTTGAAATCGGCTCATGACAGGTGTGATAGTATTCAATTGCCCTGATGACGCGCTTTACGTTATTCTCATGGATGCTCTCGTAGGATGAAGGGTCGATATCCTTGAGCATTTCATGCAGTGCATGGTTTCCGTGCTCGTTGGCAAAGTCGTACAGGCTTTTTCTGTACGACTCATCCACATCCTGTTTTGTGAAATCAATGTCATACAAAAGTGCCTGTATATAAAAGCCGGTGCCGCCGACAACTATCGGTATCTTTCCTGCTTCGTATATCTCATTAAGTGCTTTTTTTGCCATATCCTTGAAGATAAATACATTGAACTCGTCAGAGGGCTCAAGCTCATCTATCAGATAGTGCTTTATGCCGTCCATCTCATCGACTGTAACCTTCGCAGAGCCTATATCCATGTATTTGTATACCTGCATGGAATCCGCGGATATTATAGCACCATTTATTTTTTTTGCAAGCTCAATCGATAGAGCTGTCTTTCCTACTGCTGTCGGTCCTGTCAGGACAATCATCGGTTTTTGTGTCATATTGCACCTCAGTCCAAATGTGTATGTTGTCATACGATACGTTTGAATTTCTTTTCTATCTCATATTTGCTCATAGAGATGATGGTTGGTCTGCCGTGTGGGCAGTTGTAAGGATTGTCGAGTGACAAAAGCTCATCTATCAGCTCATTTATCTCAGGAAGAGTAAGCTTGTCATTGCCCTTGACTGCTGCCTTGCACGACATGGATGCGACCTTTTCCGTGATGATATCAGGAGTCTGCCTGCCTGTCGCATTGGAAAAATCATCGAGCATCTCTATAAACAGATCCTTCATATCTATGTTAAACAAATTATCCGGAATTGCACTGATCATGTATTCCTTGCCGCCAAAATGCTCCACCTCATAGCCAAACTGTTCTATCTGCGTCCTGTATTTCTCAAGCATCTCACATTCCCTGGCATCAAGTGTCATGACAATCGGAGGGCTTATGCGCTGTGATGTAAAATCCTTATTGGCAAGTCTCGCCATTGTTTTTTCATACAGTACCTTCTCATGGGCTGCATGCTGGTCTATGATGTACAGCTTGTCCTCAAACTCTATGAGCCAGTATGTCTTAAAGAGCTGGCCTATGATGGAAAACTGCTTCTTGGCGCTTTCTGTAAGAAAAACCTTGTCGTAATCCCCAAGTGTCTGCTGGGTGCCGGTGACAACCTGTGCAGGTTCATACGCGGTGGAAGTCTCTGGCGTTAGTTCCGCTGAATTGCCGGTGCCAGCAACAAGCGCAGATGCAGATGCTTTAGCAGTCTGCAGCTTTGATGTGTTATCTGTGAGTTGCTCATTAACAGCAGGCGCTTTTGCAGCAGGTTCTGTTGCTGAGTAATTTTTTACTGTTGACGTCACGCTCTGTCCGTACACACTCCTTGATTCCGCTGCCCTCACCTCATTGATACGCCTCTTCTCAAACGGCTCCGGTATTGGCTCCTTATACTCATGCACTATCTTTTTAGGCGCCGGCGTACTGTCTACAGGCACCTCGGGAATCATCTCCTTGTGGGATAGAATTGCATATATTGTATCACACAATTCCACATATATCTCGTTGTTGTTGTCGAACCTAAGCTCCATCTTGGTCGGATGCACGTTGACATCCAGCTCACTGAAAAATGTAAAGTAAAGCACTGTAAACGGATACTGATGCTGCATTAGAAAGCTCTTGTAGGCCTCCTCTATTGCACGTGACAATATATTGCTCTTTACATATCTGCCGTTTATGAAATAATTCTCATAATTTCTGTTGCCCCTTGTGATAACAGGCTTTCCTATAAATCCCTCCACCTTAAAGTATTCGCATTCATGCTTCACCTCAAGCAGTGATGACGATATCTCGCGTCCGAATATATGGTATATGATATCCTTTCTGTTGCCGTTTCCTGAGGTGTGAAGCTTTGTCTGGTTATTGTTTATGAACTTAAACGATATATCAGGATGTGAAAGCGCAAGCTTTTCAACCATATCGCTTATGTAGCTGCCCTCTGTCTGTGCTGTCTTTAAAAACTTACGTCTTGCCGGAACATTATAAAACAAATCCTTTACTATGAAGGTAGTACCGTCCGGAGCACCGATTTCCTCGTTGGAAAGCTCCTTCGAGCCTTCAATCACATATCTGGTGCCGGTGAGCTCATCGTATGTCTTTGTGATAAGCTCAACGCGGGCAACGGCCGAGATGCTTGACAGCGCCTCACCTCTGAAGCCGAGTGACTTTACAGTAAGTAAATCCTCTGCCGAGCGGATTTTACTCGTGCTGTGACGGTAAAATGCAACCGCAACCTGGTCTCTTTCAATTCCGCAGCCATTGTCAGTGATACGGATAAATGAAATTCCACCTTCCTTTATCTCCACAGTGATGGCTGTGGAGCCTGCATCTATGGCATTTTCCACCAGCTCCTTTACCACGGAGCACGGACGCTCAACAACCTCTCCTGCAGCTATTTTATCTATTGTTTCCTGATTTAATATGGCAATATTTGGCATTTTAATCCTTTCTACCAGCGGTTTTTAACCTTGTTCTGGAGCTGATACAGCTTGTTTAACGCATCAAGTGGTGTCATGTTGCCTATGTCTATGCTTCGAAGCTCGTCAATTATATCATCATCCTTCACTGTGTCGAAAAGCGAAATCTGTGTCATATCAACCTCGTCAAGATGCTCCTTTTTATGCTTGTGGCCATTGTCAACAGATATGCTTTTTACAGTATCTGTGATATCATTTGCAAGAAGCTGTTCTGCAATTTCCTTGGCACGCTCTATGACTGAATCAGGCAGCCCTGCAAGCTTTGCTACCTGTATACCATAGCTTCTGTCAGCTCCGCCCTTTACGATTTTTCTTAAGAAAACTATATCATCGCCCTTTTCCTTTACAGCGATGCAATAGTTATTTACACTGTCAAGCTTGCCCTCAAGCTCGGTGAGCTCGTGATAATGCGTTGCAAAAAGCGTCTTTGCTCCGAGGAGCTTTGGATTACTTATATGCTCTACAACTGCCCAGGCGATACTTAGTCCGTCAAATGTACTCGTGCCTCGTCCAATCTCATCAAGAATCAGCAGAGATTTTGCGGTTGCATTTCTTAGTATATTTGCCACCTCGTTCATCTCAACCATAAATGTACTCTGGCCGCTTGCAAGGTCGTCAGATGCGCCGACTCGTGTGAAGATGCGGTCTACAATGCCGATATTTGCAGTTTGTGCAGGTACAAAGCTTCCAATCTGTGCCATGAGAACGATAAGTGCTGTCTGTCTCATGTAGGTGGATTTACCGGCCATGTTTGGCCCTGTGATGATTGAGATTCTGTTTTTGTGCTGATCCAGATATGTATCGTTTTCTATAAACATGTCATTTGTAATCATTTTTTCAACTACAGGATGACGTCCGTTTTTTATGTCTATTATTCCGCTTTCATTTATCTTTGGCTTGCAGTAATTATTCTGGCTGGCAACAAGCGCAAGCGAAGCAAAAACATCAATCTGTGCTATAGCTCTGGCTGTTTTCTGAATCCTTGAAACATTGCAGGAAATCTGTTTTCTTACATCACGAAACAGCTCATACTCAAGTGATGTGAGCCTGTCTTCAGCTCCAAGAATGGTATCCTCAAGCTCTTTAAGCTCCGGTGTTATGTAGCGCTCTGCATTGGTGAGTGTCTGTTTTCTCACGTAATAATCCGGAACCATATCCTTGAAGGAGTTTGTGACCTCAAGATAATATCCGAACACTTTGTTATACTTGATTCTTAAGTTTTTGATGCCTGTTTTTTCACGCTCACCGGCTTCAAGCTCAGCAAGCCATGTCTTTCCCTTGGTTTTTGCGTCTCGAAGACGGTCAACCTCCTCGTTGTAGCCAGCTTTTATGATATCTCCGTCACGCTGTGAGATAGGCGGCTCATCCTCAATGGATGAAAGTAAAAGCTCATATATATCCTTAAGCTCGTCGAACTCTTCATTAATCTCATCGGTAAGCTCACACGGTATGTCTGAAAGCTGCTGCTTTATCGGTGGAAGCATTTTTAAAGAATCCCTGAAGGCAATAAGGTCACGCGGATTGGCTGACTGGTAGGTGATTCTTGTGATGAGACGCTCAAGGTCATAAATAGGATTAAGGTATTCCCTGATCTCATCTCTTGTTATTTCGTTTGCATTAAGGGCTTCGATAAGCTTCTGGCGCTTTATTATCTCTGCCTTTTCGATAAGAGGCTGCTCGACATAGGTGCGAAGCAGTCTTGCTCCCATAGCCGTGCGTGTCTTGTCGAGTACCCAAAGCAGTGAGCCTCTCTTTTGCTTTTCACGAAGGGTATCTACAAGCTCCAAATTACGTCTTGATGAGCTGTCTATTATCATATATTTGCCTATTGAGTACGGATGAAGCTCAAGTATATTGTCGAGCGAGTTCATCTGCGTCTCATAAAGGTACTTTAACAGGGCGCCGGCAGCTATGACTCCACTCTCATAATCCTCAAGCCCCAGAGCATTTATTGTCTGTACATGGAAATGTGAAAGCAGTGTCTCATTTGCAAGACCATCGGAAAAATACCATGAGTCGAGTGCTGAAACAGTAATTGACAGTCTGTTTTTCATATCGTCAACATCTATTCCGCTCATGTAGAAGGATTCATTACATATGATTTCCGATGGATTAAATCTGCTCACCTCATCTAACAGCTTTCTTTCCGCATCCACCTCTGTCGTAAAAAAATCACCTGTTGTGACATCGCAGGTTGCTATGCCGTATTTGTCCTCAGTGTATACAATCGACATTATGTAATTGTTTTTTGCCTCATCTAAAGAAGCCATATCAGTGTTTGTGCCAGGTGTCACAACACGGATTACCTCTCGCTTTACGATTCCCTTTGCCTGCTTTGGATCCTCCATCTGCTCACAGATAGCTACCTTGTGACCGTTTGATACGAGTCTGTTGATATATGAGTCTGCCGCGTGAAACGGTACTCCACACATAGGAGCTCTTTCTTCAAGTCCGCAGTTTTTGCCGGTGAGTGTAAGTTCAAGTTCCTTTGAAACCATTATCGCATCGTCAAAAAACATCTCATAGAAGTCTCCTAAGCGATAAAATAAAATACAATCCTTATATTGTTCTTTTGTCTGCAGATAATGCTGCATCATTGGTGATACTTCTGCCACGAATATTTCCTCTCTTTATGTGTATAAATGTTATTTAAAATCCGGCTTATATTTTTTAATAATTGCTTCTGCAACCTTTATGCCGTCGATTGCCGCAGATGTAATGCCTCCTGCATAGCCTGCGCCTTCACCACAAGGGTATACACCCGAGATGTTACTCTCAAGAGACTCATCTCTTTTTATGCGAAGCGGAGAAGATGTACGTGTCTCCATACCGGACAAAATTGCATCTTTTCTGTCAAAACCATGTATCAGATGACCAAAATGTTCCATTCCAAGCTTAAACGACTGTTCCATGTCAGCGTTCATGAGTCCATTCAGCTTTGCAAAGACAGTGCTTCCCTTTGTACAAGAGTCAAAATCACCATATGCGGCTGTTAATCTGTCATCACAGAAATCTCCGAAAAGCTGCTGTGGTATTAAACCATTGCCACGCTCATAATTTTCTGTTTCAAGCTTTTCCTGAAACCTCACGCCTGCGAGGGCATCATCTGCTCCGAAATCCTTCGGTGAAACAGATACTATGATGGCACTGTTCGCATTTTTACTGTTTCTGTCATGATAGCTCATACCGTTAACCACTGTGTGATTTTCGGTTGACGATGAATTGACCACATATCCTCCCGGACACATGCAGAATGAATAGACTCCTCTGCCATTCGGAAAATTGGATGTGACCTTGTAAGGACTTGGAGGAAGTATGATTTTATTCTGAATACCGTACTGTGATTCATCTATCATGTGCTGCGGATGCTCCACGCGAAAGCCGACTGCAAAGCTCTTGCATTCCATATCAAAGCCTTTGTTGTAAAGCATATCAAATGTATCTCTGGCGCTATGTCCGAGTGCCAGAACGCATACATCTGTCTTAATCTCACTATTACTGTCAGAATCCGTGTAAACGCTTAATAGCTTGTTGGAAACTATGTCAAGATTGCTCACACAGGTGTCAAATATAAATGTCGTTCCTTTGTCAACCAAAAACTCACGCATGTTGACAATTACTTCTGAAAGCACATCAGTACCGATATGTGGCTTGTTGTCATAAAGTATGGACGGATCAGCTCCAAAGCGCACAAAGGTCTCAAGCACAAGACGATTCCTGCCCGAAGGATCCTTTACGGATGTGTTCAGCTTGCCGTCTGAAAAGGTTCCGGCACCGCCCTCACCAAACTGTACATTGCTTTTGGGATTAAGTATGCCGCTCTCCCAGAATTTTTGGACATCGCAAGTTCTTTTCTCTACCCGGCTGCCCCGCTCGATAACTATCGGGCGAAAGCCTGCCTCTGCCAGTATATATGCACAAAACAGCCCGGCTGGTCCTGCCCCTGCAATAACAGGTCGCCTGTCAAGCGGTGTATTACCGTGTGCAGGTATCCGATACTCTTTTTCTTTATATATGAGCACAGATGAACTGGCTGCTCTTTTTACAATTGTTTCTTCGCTATTTTTTGTATCCTCTATCTCTACAGCAACTGAATATGTATAGAACAGCTCAGGTTTTTTACGCGCGTCAAGTGATTTCTTTAATATGCGGTATGTGAATCCTGTCTTGGCATTGAGCTTAAGCATTTTTATTATTTTCTTTTTTAATGCCTCATCACTGTGCGTGATGGGGAGCTTTATCTGGTTAATTTTAATCATTTACTGCATTTCTCCTGCTATATATCCACTTGTCCATGCCCAATGCAGATTGTAGCCACCGCATATGCCGTCCACATCAAGCAGCTCGCCGCAAAAGTAAAGCCCCGGATGGATTTTGGACTCCAATGTACGTACATCTATTTCCTTTGTATATATGCCGCCTGTACACACCTGTGCAAATTCTGCTCCTCTTGGCTTTTTTACCGAAACGGCTGTATGCTTTATAGAGCGGGTGAGACTTTTACAATCATCATCTGTCAACAGCCTTCCCTTTTTGTCAGGAGATACACCTGATTTGTGTATCAGCTCAAGAAGAAGCTTATTGTTTAAAAGTCCGTTAAGCATCTCATTTAACGAGCGGTTGTCTGTCGTTGTAATGCTTCTGTCCTTTATGTATCCGTTAAGCTCATCATCACTAAAAGTCGGCAAAAAGTCAATTATCACCTTGACCCTTTGACCTTTATCGAGGGCTCTTGACATAAGACTTGAAATCTGAAAAACAGGGATGCCTGAGATGCCATAGTCAGCTAACTGCAGCTCCCCTGTATTTTGCTCTGTCATTTGACCGTCTATCACGGAAGCGACAGTGGCATCGCACCTGACACCTGTGATTTTTTTGAAATTAAGACCATCACAGCTAAAGCCGCAAAGCGCGGGTAATGGCTTTTGGATATGGTGTCCGAGAGCTTCTATCTGTCGAAACAGGCTTCCGTCACTTCCAAGCTTCGGGGAAGCCGTAAGGCCACACGCTATGATAAGCCTTTTAGACTTAAAGCTGCCCTTGTCTGTTTGGATGCAGTAACCGGTCCGGTCATCTGCAGGCTTAATATCAGTAATATTAATGCCTGTTTTCACATCCACATGAAGCCTCATAAGCTCCATTCGAAAGGCTGCCACAACAGATGCAGCCTGTCTTGAATTTGGATAAATGTAGCCTGCATTGTCATATGCAGGTATTCCAAGTTCTTTAAAAAAACGTATTGTGTCTGCATAATTAAATTGCGACAACCCGTTTTTAATCAGTGCTTTACTGCCGTGGAATTTGTTTACAGACATATCAGTGTTTGTGAAATTACATCTGCCGTTTCCTGTTGCAAGTATTTTCTTTCCTATATCATCCTTGTGCTCTAAAAGTGCCACGCGTGCTCCCTTTGATGCAGCAACTGCTGCCGCCATCAGTCCGGATGCACCGGCACCTATTATAATTACATCGTACATATTCTTTCCCCTAACTGATTTATTTTAACATTAACTTGAATAGCTTTCAAGAAAATCGTACAAATCAGTTTCGTTAAAAAAGTAGAGTCCGTTTGTAACCTTATTTTTTGCTTCATCGGGCAGTTCTTCAAAATACACGCCTGTGTCAAAGTATTTTTCACTTGCAGTGCCGTTGTATACAGACAGCATTCCGGAGTCATTTTTGATGCAGTATTTTGCATTCTTAGCCTCATTTGATGTCAGAAGGCTTTCTTTTTCATTTTTTTCTTCTTTATCATTTTCATTGCTTTGTGCAATTATCGCAGCCTTGTCTGCAGCTCTTTGCGTATTGATTTTTTCTATCATAACAAGTGCAAGAAGAATTACAACAATAGTCAAAAAACAGATACTGATTTTGCTTTTCATATTATCACCTCAAAATCAGTATCTGTAAATTTTTGTTATTTATTCAATTTTATAATAAATGACATTTTTTTGCCACTTTTATGATAAGTGTGCCCTTTGGAAAATGTCTAAGCTCATCCTCAGTCAGTCCCTTGAGTAAAAGCAGCGCCACTGCATATGAGATAACCGCAATGATTGCAGCAAGAATGAAGGCGATAATCTCAATATGACAGACCTTGTAAAGTATAAAGTATACTATATACGAAATAACTCCCATTATGAGCGAGCTGATGGCCGGTATGATAAAGGTCTTTTTTATTTCCTGCTTAAAGCCGCTGTACTTCTTTAAAGCCATGCTGTTCATAAAGCACATGAGCAATGCAAAAAATGTATTGGCAAGCACAACTGCATGTATATTGAGCCTGAATATGAGCATAAGCAGTATGAGCACTATGACATGCGCTACAATAGATATCGCAGCGTTGATTACCGGAACTTTGAGCCTGTCAATGCCCTGCAGCAGTCCGTTGGACAGAGTGGAAAGCGAGTAAAATACTACCGCAACCGCACCGACATACATCATAAGTGATGCCTCAGCATTTGTTGCACGGGTGCTTGAGAACAGTATATTAAATATTGGCAGTCCAAACACGGCAAGCCCTACTGCACATGGGAATGCGACAACCATGATAAAGCGTGTGGAAAGATTAATCTGTCCTCTCACTGCCTCCATATCGTCCCTGTGATATGCGCCTGTAAGCACCGGCACAAAGGATGCTGCCATAGCTGATGCTATGGATATAGGCACATTGATTAAAAGCTTGTACTTTCCGGTGTATACACCCCACCATACGTCTATATCATTCTGAGTGTATCCCTGAAGCAGTGCAACCTGCTTGAATATACCCTGGTCTATGATGCCACTGATATTGTATATAGTAGTACTTAAAAGCACAGGAATAACCGTAATTACAAGAATCTTCATTGTGTAGCCAAATGAGCTTACCCTGACATTTCGTTCTCTTTTCATCTGTCTCTTGAACACCTTCATATAGATGGCAAAAATAAATACCACAAATAAAAGTGCTGCTACAGAGCCAAGCACTGTTCCAAGTGTACCACCGGCTGCACCATATGCTGCGGCATAGTGCTCCTTGTCACCAAGTACTGCACCAATTCTTGTACCTGTACGGTAGAGCACGTAGGCCGCCCATACACTGACTATGGCATTTACTATCTGCTCTATTATCTGTGAGACGGCACTCGGCATCATAGTACCCAGTCCCTGGAAAAAGCCTCTGATGACACCAAGCACTGCAACTACCAAAAGCCCCGGAGCCAGTACTCTTAAGGCAAAAATACTGTATGGTGTGTTAAGAAGCGTTGTTGCAAAAAAATTGCCACCGAAAAACAGTATGAGTGCAACTGTTGTTCCACTGATGGTTGCAAAAAGCAGAGCACACTTCAGTATCTGATACGTCGCAGTCCGCCTTTTTTTTGCCATCTGGGCTGAAACCATCTTTGATACGGCAAGCGGTAAGCTGTATGATGATATAATCAGCATGACATTGTATATTTCAAAGGCTGTGGAATAATAGCCGATTCCGATATCGCCCAATATACGCTGCATCGGTATGCGATATATGAGTCCTATTATTCTGCTTATTATAGATGCTACGGCAAGTATAGAGCCCTGTACTAAGGCATTACTTGCCCCATTGTTTTTTTTAGACATTTATAAATCCTCTGTTTCAATTGATAACCAGCTTAAATATTAGCGTGTTATACCTAAAGCGTCAAGTATTTTTCTCTGGTGCTCTTCCATTATGGCAGCCTCATCAGCCTCCATGTGGTCATATCCGAACAGATGAAGCATGCTGTGTGTAATCAGAAAGGCAAACTCTCTTTTTTCGCTGTGTCCGTATTCTAAGGCCTGCTCCTTTACTTTGTCGACGGATATTATAATGTCGCCTAGCATGACCTCTCCCGTATCAGGATTGAAATCATCCTCATTCTCATCTGAAAGGAAAGAAAAATCTCCGGGTGTTTCATATGAAAGCATCGGAAAAGATAATACATCTGTAGGCCTGTCTATCTGTCTGTACTCCTTATTGATGGCATGTATCCCTTCATTGTCTGTCAGTGTCAAATTAACCTCCGCCTCATACGGAAAGCTCTCGTGCTCAAGTGAAGCAGAAACAACAGCTTCTGCGACCTTTTCATAATCAAAATTAAAATTGCATTCTACTTCTTTTTCGATAAAAAAACTCATTTAAGCAGCTCCTCCTTTGTAAGATAGTCTCGTATTTTTAAAAAGTGATTCATGGAAAGCCCTGATTCATCATACATTCCTGAGCTTGACAGCTCATTTAATGTCTGGATAATAAGTATCTCGTGATTCCATTCACTGTCTGCCACATCGTTTTTGATATGATCAAGCCTTACTATTAAAGCATCGACCATATGGATGAGTGCGGATTCAGGGGTCTGTGGGTGTCTTAGCTTGCCATAGTACTCATAGAGTATATTGGTCAGCTTTTCAGGAAAATGCATGGCTGATGCCTGTTCCACTCCTTCCATGACGCTTTTATGCCTCTGCCACTGCCCTATGCGGTAATAAAAGCCTCCTGCTGCACATAGCGCTGTGTCCAGTCCTGCAGCCTTTGCAGCCTTTATGGCAATCGTCGATACGAAATTGCCATGATTGTATTCAGAGAAATTGTGCTTTTTAAGCTGCTTTACAGCAGGAAAATCCTCCTCTATTATTTCTATAAGCCTGTCATTTGTTTCATCAGTGCTAAGTGGCTTAAATACCCTGGCACAAATGATGCCGATAAGCGAAACAATCATGCCGCTTACAGCTCCGGCAATAATAACGGAAACAGAAAACTCCTTTGTTGACATATAATAGAATATACCCGGTGTCACAATGCTCATACTGATTGTGATCAGATATATACATATCTGAAGCTTGTCCTCCTTTAGCATCTTTGCAAGGATAGCACCTGTGATTACAAGAAGCAGCTCACATACGAGCTCAAAGCAGTCGCCGGATACAGTGATTGAAAGCAATATACAAAAATAAGTACCGCTTATAAAAGCCAGAAACTCATTGCCAATCAGACAAAGCAATATAGGAAAAATCATCACCGGCCTGCTGTACAGTGGCATAAAACCGCTTATGATACACACTATAGAGCAAATGATAAACGCAAACGTAAACCTAAGATAATCAGTTCTTGAGTTGTTCGACAGCTGCAGTGTGTTCCGCTCGTACTCAAGCTCAAATAAAAGCAGCATATAAAATATGATATCTAAAAAACCCATGCATATCCACTCATCCGGATATACATCACCAAGCAGACACAGCACAAATGAAAGAGCTAAGATTGATATAAAAATTGATATTAGTGATACAACCCTTCTCAATTGCTTTTCCTCTGCTTTCTTACAGTCTTTGCAGTCTGCTTATTTTCATAATCATCATATGCCTGAACGATTTTTTGTACAAGCGGATGACGAACGACATCCTTGCTTGTCAGATTGCATATGCCTATATCATCTATGTTTTTAAGCACCCTAAGTGCCACATCAAGCCCTGATTTTGCTCCCGGTGCAAGATCCTTTTGTGTCGCATCACCTGTCACGACAACCTTTGAGCCAAAGCCGATTCGTGTAAGAAACATCTTCATCTGTGCAGGAGTTGTATTCTGCGCCTCATCAAGTATGATAAATGCATTGTCAAGTGTACGGCCTCTCATGTACGCAAGAGGAGCCACCTCAATAAGGCCCTTTTCCATGTTGCGCTGGAAGCTCTCAGCTCCCATTATCTGATAAAGAGCATCGTACAACGGCCTTAAATATGGGTCAATCTTGCTCTGCAGATCTCCCGGCAGAAAGCCAAGCTTCTCGCCTGCTTCAATCGCAGGACGTGTCAGAATAATACGGCCCACCTGCTCGTTTTTAAAAGCTGTTATGGCCATTGCCATGGCAAGATAGGTCTTTCCTGTTCCGGCAGGACCCATGCCAAACACAATCATCTTTTTCCTGATTGCATCGACATACTCCTTCTGGCCTATGGTTTTTGGCTTTACAGGCTTGCCGTTTATTGTGTGACAAATGATATCCTTGTCAATCTCAACAATCTCACTGCCTCTATGCTCCTCTAAAAGTGCAAGTGCATAGTTTACGTTCTGCTCTGTGATGACGTTGCCTCTCTCAGCCAGCGCAATGAGCTGCTCGAACACATCTTTTGCCCCTTCAATATTCCCCTGCGCTCCGATAATCTTTAAGGAATCATCTCTTAAGACAAGCGTTACGTGCAGTGTGCGCTCTATTTTCTTGGCGAATGCATCAAACTGCCCAAAGACGTTTGGTATATATTCGCCCGGTATTTTTATAGATACTTCATTTAAACTCATTAGCTCATGTGCCTTTCAATCAAAATATTTTTCATTATAACATAAAAATAAAATTTGTCATAATTTACCTATAATTTATTCCTTCTGATATATCAATTTTCATGGTATTTTTTTCTATGTATATACTGCACCACGTGATATCGGGATATTTTTCCTCAAGCTTCTTTTCAAGGAGGCTGTAATCTGCTCTCTTGTGGCTGCCTATTGTTACATTTTCACTCTCCATAAAGGAGATGACCGACTCATCATACGTGAAACGGTTTCCTTCAGGCACAATGTACCAGATTCTCGTACAGATGAGTGCATGTATACCCAAAACACCGGTAATTGCAGCCGTAATAATACGTATTTTATATAGAAATGCTTTTATCGCAAAGTATCCCTGTCTTTTTACCACGAGAAGCCTTGTATGCGTCTTTTTAAGGTGCGGCTTCATTAGAAAAATATCTTCTGTACTGCAGCAGGCCTCATATTCCTTTGGACTTACATATTTAAGGTTCCATATTTTTATATGGTTTGCCGTGCACAGATTTATGAAGCGCCTGATATTGCAGCCTGTCAGCCTTACTGTTGCATAAGCTTTAATACTCATATATAACACCCTTTAAATGACCGGCTATTATTATTAAATCCTTTGTAAATTCCTTTATTTCAAGGCGGCTGCCGGATATTTTTATGGTACTGTCTGCTGACCTTACAGTTACGGCCTTGTCCGAAAATGACAGAATACCCTTGTGGTTTTCTATAGTAAGCTCATTATAACCATATGCTGTTACAATTGGAAGCCCTAGCACTATGTCCTTTGGAAGCTCGAACGAATCAGTTACTTTTTGCATCTTCATATATTAACATATGTTTATTTAGGCTGAATTATGCCGGTTATTTGTGGTACGGCTCGTTATTACTGATGCGAAACGACCTGTAAATCTGCTCCAGTAAAATTACGCGCATGAGCTGATGAGGAAATGTCATTTTAGAAAATGACAGCTTATAATCAGCGCGCTTCAATACATCATCGGACAACCCAAGAGAGCCTCCTATTACAAAAACAAGATGACTTTTGCCTCCTGTCATAAGCCTATCCATTTTCTGTGACAGCTCAACCGAATCAAGCTGCTTTCCATCTATCGCCAGACAAAATACATATGCATCGTCTTTTATATTTTTAAGAAGCCTCTCACCTTCTTTATTTTTTACGATGTCTATCTCTGTCTGTGTGGCCTGTTCGCTTGTCTTTTCATCGGAAACCTCAGTAATTTCAAGCTTACAGTAACGGCTTAGGCGCTTTGAGTACTCAGCAATCGCATCTCTGTAAAATTTTTCTTTAACTTTTCCTACACATAATATTGTAATTTTCATCGTTTCATTATAACATATAACTATAATTAAACAATATGGAGGCCGTATGAAAATATACGTTGATGAACAAAAAAGATACGAGGATACCAAAGCGACCGGACAGTGCTTCACCGCAGTCGGTGCGATAGGGCTTATTGCTATTGTGCTGCTTGATACAGGAGTTATAAAGCTTGCCGCTTTAGACTCGGTAAACAAGCTTATGATTTCTATCGTAATGGGGCTTGTTTTCTTGATATTTTTTATCATAGGAATGAAGTCATTTATGGAGCTAAAGGACATTTCAAAAAAAATTGACCGGAATAATTCCCTCGAAGAGGAAATCATGGAATACGTGACCGTCACTCATAGGGACGAGCTTATGACTTTAGCGTCATCGGGTGAAAAAGGAGATGCCTGCTCAGGTGATTTATACTACAAAAGAGCTGAGCTTATCACATCAGTCATTACTGAAAAATACAGCCTGCTTGAGGAAAGCTTCCTCGATCATATGGTTGAAGAAATTTATTCTAAAATTTATAGTGATATTGTCGAAGAATAGTGCTATAATAATAACAATTTATTTTTTATGAGGTGAACAAAATGAAAGAACTGCAAGATCGAATTCTCAAGGATGGCCAGGTAATTGGCACAAACATCTTAAAGGTCAACAAATTTATCAACCATCAGGTAGATCCGGTGCTTATGGAGCACATCGGTGAGGATTTCGCAAATCACTTTGCCGATAAGGGAATCACAAAGGTTGTCACAATAGAGAGCTCAGGAATTGCTCCTGCACTTATGGCAGCAGCCAAGATGAATGTACCGCTTGTTATTTTAAAGAAGCAGCCTTCAAAGACATTACATAATGATTTATATCAGACACAGGTTACTTCATTTACAACAGAGAAGAGCTATGAGCTTACACTCTCACGCGATGTTATCTCAGAGGATGACAATATTCTTTTGATTGATGATTTCATGGCTGACGGAGAGGCTGCTACAGGTGCCATCAGACTTCTTCGCATGGCTCACGCTACAGTTGCCGGTATAGGAATCCTTATTGAGAAGTCATTCCAGCCTGGCAGAAGAAAGATCAACGAGCAGGGCTATGAGGTTTACTCACTTGCACGTATCAAGTACATGGATGAGTATCAGATAGATTTTATTGAAGAAAATTAAAATAAGATTTAATATTTAAAATCAATACATATTATACGCAAAATCCACTACCCTATTTACAGATTTATGAGTCTGTCAATGAGTAGTGGATTTTTATTATTGTTAAAGTATATGTTTTATGCTAAACTGCCGGATTATGCTCCGAAATCGAAAAGTGAAAGCTGGTTTGACTCCGGCAGTGAACCAAGCAGTCCCAAATCTGACATGAGGTCTACGGCTGTTCGCGATACGTGAGTTCTCTCCCTGAAATCGTCCTTTGAGAGGAATGGTCCGTCCTTTGCCGCTTCCGAAATATAAATAGCGGCATTGTCGCCCAGTCCGTCAATACTGTTTATGGCGGGCATTAGCTTACCGTCAATTATCTGGAAACGGTTAGGGTGCGCCCGGTATATATCAAGAGGCATGAAATCAAAGCCTCTGGCATACATCTCCTGTACGATACGCATGTCCTTAAATACATCCTGCTCCTTGTTTGACAGCGTGTCTTTTCTTTTCTTATAGTCCTTCATGTAGTTTTCGAGTCGGTCCTTTCCCTGACACATAAGCTCATATGAAAAGCCTGTGGCACGGATTGAAAAGTATGCTGCGTAGTATGCAAGCGGATAGAAAACCTTACAGTAGGCGATTCTCCATGCCATCATAACGTATGCCGCAGCATGGGCCTTAGGGAACATGTACTTGATTTTCTCGCATGACCAGATATACCAGTCAGGTACACCGTGTGCCTTCATATCCTCCTTCCACTGTGGCCACTGAGGGCATTTGCCCTTGGCAATAATGCCCTTTCGCACCTTCTCCATGATGTTGAAGGCTTCCTCAGATTCAAGTCCCATGGAAATCAGATATGTCATAATATCATCTCTGGTACAGATACAGGTTGAAATGGTAGCTGTGCCTTCCTCGATAAGAGTCTGTGCATTGCCAAGCCATACGTCGGTACCGTGTGATAATCCGGCGATACGGATGAGGTCAGAAAACTCCTTTGGCTTTGTATCAAGGAGCATGCCCATGGCAAAATCAGTACCAAACTCCGGTATACCTAAAGCTCCAAGCGGACATCCATCGATATCCTCAGGCTCTATGCCCAAAGCGGAGGTATTCTGAAACAGTGACATGACAGCTTTGTCGTCAAGCGGAATCTTTGTTGGGTCAACACCTGTCAGATCCTGCAGCATACGAATCATGGTAGGATCATCGTGTCCGAGTATATCGAGCTTTAACAGGTTGTGGTCGATTGAATGGTAGTCAAAATGCGTTGTCGTGATGTCAACGGTCATATCATTCGCAGGATGCTGTACAGGAGTAAAGGTATTAATCTCCTCACCCATCGGCAGCACGACTATACCACCCGGATGCTGTCCCGTAGTACGTCGAACACCAACGCAGCCCTGCACTATCCTGTCTATCTCGCAGTTTCGCTTTCTGACACCGCGCTCCTCATAATAGTTTTTAATGTATCCAAATGCGGTCTTGTCAGCAAGTGTACCTATTGTTCCGGCTTTAAAGGTCTGGCCCTCTCCGAAAATAACCTCTGTATACTTGTGAGCCTTTGACTGGTACTCACCTGAGAAGTTCAGGTCGATATCCGGCTCCTTGTTTCCCTTGAAACCTAAGAAGGTCTCAAATGGAATATCAAAGCCCTCCTTGCTTAACGGTCTGCCACACTTAGGACAGAGCTTATCCGGCATATCACAGCCACCACGGCCTGAAAATGCCTGTACCTCTGGTGAATCAAAATCACTGTATTTGCAGTGTGTACACAAATAGTGAGCATGCAACGGATTAACCTCTGTGATACCTGACATGGTTGCAACAAACGAGCTTCCTACAGAGCCTCGCGAGCCAACCAGGTAGCCGTCCTCATTTGATTTCCACACAAGCTTCTGTGCGATGATGTACATTACGGCATAGCCGTTTGAAATAATAGAATTAAGCTCTCTGTCAAGACGCTCCTTAACTATCGGCGGCAGCGGATCACCGTACATCCTGTTTGCCTTGTTATAGCAGATTTCACGAAGCATGCCGTCAGAGTTTTCGATAACCGGCGGACATTTATCAGGTCTGACCGGTGAAATACGCTCACACATATCTGCTATCTTATTGGTATTGGTGATGACTACCTCCTCAGCCTTTTTGCTTCCGAGATATTCAAACTCCTTTAGCATTTCCTCTGTGGTCCTTAAATAAAGCGGAGCCTGCTCATCTGCATCCTTAAAGCCCTTACCGGCCATGATAATACGACGGTATACCTCGTCCTCGGGATTTAAGAAATGTACGTCACAGGTTGCAACAACCAGCTTTCCAAATTCCTCTCCAAGCTTTACAATCCGCTTATTTATATCGATAAGGTCATCGTTTGAAGCAATATCGGAATCCTCGTCACGTATCATAAATGCGTTGTTGCCAAGAGGCTGTATCTCCAGATAATCATAGAAATTCACAAGTCTTGTGATTTCCTCCTGTGGTCTTCCGTTTAAAATGGCCCTGTAAAGCTCTCCTGCCTCACAGGCTGAGCCTATTAAAAGCCCGTCACGATACTTGTTAAACTCTGATTTTGGTATTCTCGGTCTCTTATTATAATACTTGATGTGTGACAGCGAAATAAGCCGGTAGAGATTGGTACGCCCCTGGTCACAGGTTGCAAGAATGATGGCATGGTATGTAGGCATCTTCCTTATCATCTCAACAGATGATTTTGCCAGGGCATTTACCTCATCTAAGCTTGATATGCCCCTGTCCTTTAGCTTTTCAATGAATTTGACAAATATCTCTGCTGTACATGCGGCATCATCCACCGCTCTGTGATGATGATCAAGCGAGATGTTTAGAGCCTTGGCTACTGTATCCAGCTTAAATCTGTTTAGCTGTGGCAGAAGCACTCTCGCAAGAGCCACCGTGTCCACAATTGTAGGATTACACTCCATGCCAAGCAGTGCGCAGTTTCGCTTTATAAAGCTCATATCAAAGTCAGCATTGTGGGCGACCATGATGCAGTCCTTGCAAAACTCCATAAACTGTGGCAGTATGACATCCACTGTTGGCGATGTGATAACCATGTCATCCCTTATCGAGGTGAGCTCCTCAATCCTGAACGGAATAGGTACCTCAGGGTTTATAAATGTGGAATAACGGTCTACAATCTCTCCACCGATGACCTTCACCGCACCTATTTCTATAATTTTATTCTTTTCCGGAGAAAAGCCTGTTGTCTCTATATCAAATACCACGTACTTGTCATCCAGCGACTGACCGGCTGCATTCTCCACAATATCCTTTGTATCATCGACCAGATATGCTTCCACACCGTAAATGACCTTGAATTTGTCATCCACAGTATGGTTAGCGTCAGGGAATGCCTGCACATCACCGTGGTCCGTAATAGCAATGGCCTTGTGTCCCCAGCGCATTGCACATTTCACAATATCCTTTACGTCAGACACGCCATCCATGTCACTCATCTTGGTGTGACAGTGAAGCTCAACACGTTTTTCAGCAGCAGTATCCTCCCTCTTTGATGTAAAATCAGGTATCTTTTTAAGTCCGACTATTGAGCTTATTGACAAATCACTGTCATATTTATCTACAGTTACAACTCCCTTTGCCTTAACAAAGTTGCCCGGGGCAATATATGCAAGAATATCTGCTACGTCATCATTTCTGGCAAAGAGCTTGAGCATGATGGTGTCTGTGAAATCAGTGACCGCAAACATAATGATGGTCTTTTCGTTTCTGATTTCGCGGGATTCAACCGTAAGAATCTTGCCCTTTATTGTAACCTCGCCGATAGGACCGTCAATCTTTTCAATAGCCATCTCCTCATCATCAAAGCTTCTACCGTACACGATATCAGGGTCATTGTCATATTTACGCCTGAAATCTCCCTTGCGCTCGAACTTTTTCTCGAACTTCTTTTCAAACTTCTTCTCAGGCTTTTTATCAGTGCCTGTCTTCGCTTCATTCTTTTTATCTGAGGCTTTAGGAGAATCTGATGTGCCACTCTTTTTTGTATCAGATGTATTTTCACTGCCTCCTACAAACATTGCACCGTCATCGACAGCCACTTTAGAATCTTCATCACCGTCATCTTTTGCCATGGCAAATTTAGTGCGGGCGACAATATTTTGCACCTCCTGCTCAATCTGCTTGTCAGCATTCTGACGGTATTTGCTGATTTTTGGTTTTTCGTACTGCAGATTAACGATAAAATCCATCCCACAGCGCTCGCAGAACACCTTCTCAAGAAATTCTATGACCATATTGCCTCTGGTCTTTGCGATTATTGTCTCCTCAAGTGTGACTGTGACATGTGTATCGTCGGTAAAGCTCCACTTTGAGGTGCGCAGCAGATTGTATAAAAGTACACTGTGACTGTTTATTTCGTCAAGAATACTGTCAAAATAGACATCAAAAAGAGTCTTCGGTGTGTACTGCGAAGACAACTCGTAAGACTCTATAATTTTTACTGTGATATCTTTACTTTTAAATATCTGTTTTTTTATGCTTTCCTCCAGCTTCCAGATATTTTTTTTGAAAATAAGGCGTTTTGCTTTTACATATATTTTGTAAAAATCTCTTGCATGGTTTACGGAAATTCTGGTGACATCAGCATTCTCCAGCAGATTCTCCATATCCTTGTCCAGCTTAAGTGTAGGGAAAACTTCCTTAAATGTTTTTGTCAAAATTATTCACCCCAATGGTCAAGCTCATATTTTAATGCACCCAACAGCTCGCTCTCAGGCACCTTTTTAAATACCTCACCGTGCTTTATGATAAGACCCTCGCCGATTCCTCCGGCCACGCCAAGATCTGCTTCCTTTGCTTCACCCGGTCCGTTTACCACACAGCCCATGACAGCAACCTTTATGTCAAGGTCATATCCTGAAACCATTGTCTCCACCTGATTTGCAAGCCCGATAAGATCTATCTGTGTGCGGCCGCAGGTAGGACATGAAACAACCTCTATGCCACCCTTTCTAAGACCCAGAGTTCTTAAAATGAGTTTGGCAGACTTTATTTCCTCGAGAGGACTTCCTGTGAGAGACACACGTATTGTATCACCTATGCCCTGGTTTAGTATCAGTCCAAGTCCGATAGCAGACTTTATATTGCCGCTTATTATTGTGCCTGCCTCTGTGATACCCACATGGAGCGGATGAGTAGTCTTATCTGAAATAAGCTCATGTGCTTTAACACACATCATGACATCTGATGATTTGATGCTTATGACAAGATTGTCATAGCCCATATCCTCTATGAGCTTTACCTTGTCCAGAGCACTCTCCACAAGTCCCTCGGCTGTCACACCATGATATTTCTCTACCAGATCTTTTTCAAGAGAGCCACTGTTTACACCGACGCGGATAGGGATATTTCTCTCCTTTGCTACATCCACGACAGCCTTTACCCTTTCAGCGCTTCCTATATTGCCGGGATTGATTCGGATTTTGTCGGCTCCGTTTTCAATCGCAGCTATTGCAAGCTTGTAATCAAAGTGTATATCCGCAACAAGCGGTATGCTGATTTGTTTCTTAATCTCCTTAAGTGCCCTTGCGGCCTCCATCGTAGGCACAGCACACCGGATTATATCACAGCCTAGGTCTGTCAGTGCGTTTATCTGCGCAACTGTGTCAGCTACATTCTCAGTCTTTGTATTTGTCATTGACTGTATGAGAATCGGGTTTCCTCCACCGATTACTTTATTTCCGATTTTTACTATTTTTGTCTCCATGTGTATATCTCCAATCTGTTATAAAATCAGACTATTAGTTTTCTGATATCATTGAACATGACAACAACCATCAGAAGAAGTAAAAGCACTATGCCAACGAGATGCACATAGCCCTCCTTCTCAGGGTCTACCCGCTTTCTTCTTATAGCTTCAACTATCAAAAATACAAGTCTGCCACCATCAAGTGCCGGCAGCGGCAGCAGGTTCATCACACCGAGGTTTGCAGAAATCAGCACGCCCCAGTTTAGCATATTTAATATGCCAAGCCATACTCCGGACATAGAAACTGCCTGCTCATAGGTGTCTCCCATGTTTTTTACAATGCCGACAGGTCCGCTTAAGTTATTTACAGAGGCAGCCCCGGTACAGAGCATTTTAAGCCCCTCTATTGTCGTATAGATGTTGTATTTCACCTCGTAGCAGCTATAAAGCAGTGCCTTTCCCAAGCCGGGCTTTGTACGCTCTCCCGACACGTTAAAGCCGTACAGATACCTCTTTGTTGTCTCGTCATATTTAGGCTTCAATGTGGTGGTGTGCTTTTTGCCATCCCTAAGGTAGGTCACATCAACTGTTTCACCTTCGTGAAGCATCGAGTAGAGGCTTATCTCGCGGTAAAAGTGTATATTCGTATTGTTCAGCTTTACAATCTCATCACCGGCCTTGATACCGGCCTCCTCAGCGGCATAACCCTCAATAACACCGGCAAGCTTTGGACTGTCATAGCCTACAGAGTAGATGATAATGAGAGCAAAAATAAATGCCATGATAAAATTAAAAAACGGTCCCGCGAAAACAACGCTTATGCGCGCCCACACGGATTTGTTGTTGAAAGCCCTGTCATCACCTGAGCTTTCATCCTCGCCCTCCATGATACAGGCTCCACCAAACGGAAGCAGCTTTATGGAGTATTTGGTCTCTCCACGCTGTACTCCAAAAAGAGTCGGTCCAAGTCCCAGACAAAATTCATTGACCTTTATGCCATTTGCTTTAGCAAGCCAGAAATGTCCGAGCTCGTGAAAAATTACTATGATGCTGAATAATATGATTGCAATAATAATACTAATAATGTTCAAAATTACCACCTTTTACTGATATAGTCATATGCGCACTGCTCTGTATCAAGTATCTCATCCACTGAAGGATTTTCAATAAATGATGCATTCTCCATACATGCCTCGATTATATCGATTATTTCCAGATATTTAATCTTTCTATTCAAAAACAGTGCCACTGCTCTCTCGTTTGCAGCATTGAAGGCCGTAGGAATATTGCCTCCTGCCCTTGCAGCCTTCATGGCGAGAGCAAGCCCTTTAAAGGTATCAAGATCCGGGGCCTCAAAGGTCAGATCCTTAAGCTTAAAGAGATCAAGCCTGTCACCGGAAAGCGCAGGTCTGCTTGGATAATACAGTGCATACTGTATAGGTATACGCATATCAGGAGTACCAAGCTGTGCTATAACTGCTCCATCCGCATACTCAACAGCCGAGTGAATTACACTCTGAGGATGCACTACAACCTGAATCTGCGACAAATCGACATCAAAAAGCCATTTTGCTTCAATCACCTCAAGCCCTTTATTGACCATGGTTGATGAATCAATAGTGATTTTCTGACCCATTGACCAGTTAGGATGCTTTAGTGCGTCCTCCACCCTTATACCTTCAAGCTCAGAGAGCTTTCTGCCTCTGAACGGACCTCCGGATGCTGTCAGAAGAATCTTTTTAATCGGATTCATAGAATTTCCCTGCAGTGACTGGAAGATGGCACTGTGCTCACTGTCCACCGGAAGAATGGACACACCATACTCCTTCGCAAGCGGGATAATGATATGGCCCGCTGTAACGAGAGTCTCCTTATTTGCAAGTGCAATGGTCTTTTTTGCCTTGATGGCGGCAATTGTAGGGCGGATGCCAAGCATACCGACAATTGCGGTTACAACTATGTCACATGGCTCAATGGTGGCACATTTAATTAAACCGTCCATGCCATAACCAATCTCGATGTCTGTATCCGCAAGGCTTGTGCGAAGCTTTTTGGCATCGTTTTCATCACTTACACTGACAAACTGTGGCTTAAATTCCCTTGCCTGTTTCTCTATAAGGGAGAGATTTCTGCCACAGGAAAGTGCCACAACCTGCATATCGCCATGCTCTCTTATCACATCAAGTGTTTGTGTTCCGATAGAGCCGGTTGAACCAAGTATTGATATTTTTTTCATGATAATTCCTCGATTTATATTTTTCTCAGTGGTTCTGAATAGTTACCTTAGCTTTTTGTTTTCAATGGTTCTTAAATGTTACTTTTTAACTTAAAAAGAAGCTAGCCAGATAATAAATGATTGGTGCTGTGATAATCATGCTGTCAAAGCGGTCTAAAATACCACCATGTCCGGGTATCAGATGTCCGTAATCCTTGATATCATAATTACGCTTTATGGCTGATGCACACAAATCTCCAACCATTGAAATAAGGCCTGCAACAGCAGCTATAACTGCAAGTATAGCAATCTCTGTGCCATCTATATTCATATGATTTCTGAATATAAAGCAGTATAAGGCTGTAAGAAGCGCACTTCCGAGTACACCACCTACTGCACCCTCTATAGACTTCTTTGGTGAAAGCTTTGGTGCCATTTTGTGCTTTCCAATCAGCACTCCGACGCAGTAGGCGCATGTATCACAGCCCCAAGAGCATAAAAATACCAAGAAGGCAAGGTAAAGTCCGTTGTTGAGTGTACGTATCTGATAGACATATGAAAGCATTGTTCCTACATAAAACATACCAAAAAAGGCTGCCATGAGCTGCTTTGCATCATATTTCGGGTATGAAAGCACATACACGAACATCAGTACAATAAGAAAGCCCATGAAAAGCATCATTACATCAGGTATGAAGCTCCACCTTAAGTTGATGTAAAACAAAATCAAAGCAATATACGGTACAACCGATAAGAGCGATTTTTCAAATTTAAACACCCTGAAAAGCTCAAACATACCTATACACGAAATCAGAAGTGTTGAAAAAAGAAGCACCTCGTTTCCTGTTACTATAAGAAATATAGCGGCAATTACAAGAACTATACCACTAAGCAGTCTTGTCTTAAACATTATTTATCCTCCGTGTCGTTCGTTTCTTTTAATCCACCAAAGCGACGGTCTCTTTTATTATATGCATCTATAGCCTTTTTAAGCTCATTTTTATCAAATGCAGGCCACGGAACGTCTGTAAAATAAAACTCAGCGTATGCAAGCTGCCAGAGCAGGTAGTTTGACAGGCGCTGCTCACCACTTGTGCGGATAAGTAAATCAGGATCCGGAAGCTCTTTTGTGTCAAGATATGATGCGAATGTATCTGCGTCTATATCGTCAGCTGAAAGCTTTCCGGCATCATGGTCAGCTATCATATGCTTTACAGCACGTATCATCTCATCTCGGCTTCCGTAATTAATTGCAATTGTCAGGTTAAGACCCGTATTTACTGATGAAACTTCTTCAAGGTTTCTTATTTTCTCCTGGAAATTCTCTGAAAGCCTGCTTATCTCACCAATTACGCGCACACGCATATTGTTTTTATTGGCAGTCTTTATGCAGTTTTTAAGATAGCTTTCAAGAAGCTTCATTAGTGCAGCAACCTCAGACTCAGGGCGGTTCCAGTTTTCAGTGGAAAAGGCATAAAGTGTCAGATATTTAACGCCGAGGTCGTTTGCAGCCTTACATATATTCTCAACATTTTTGGCTCCTACTGTATGACCGTAGTTTCTTGGCATACCCTTACTTTTGGCCCAGCGGCCGTTTCCGTCCAGAATGATTGCTATATGTTCCGGAGTACTCATATTTTATTTCCTTTCATTTATGCATATTATATATTTACAATCATGACGCATCATTTATTTGCTGGTCACACAGTTAAGTGTGAACAGTAAAACCGGGAATAAGCAAATAAGGGACACGAATAACATGTCCCTTGTTTGTATACGTGATATAAATACTATACAGTAAGTATCTCTTTACATTTTGCATCAACCGCAGCGTCAACCTTTGCGACAAACTTGTCGGTAAGCTTTTGAGCGTCATCCTCGAGGCCTTTAATCTCGTCCTCTGAAATGCCTTCCTTTTTGCCGGTCTTCTTGATGCTGTCGATTGCATCCCTTCTGATATTGCGGACAGCAACCTTAGCTTCCTCGCCCTTTTTCTTGATGTCCTTTGCAAGATCTTTACGTCTCTCCTCTGTGAGCTCAGGGAAAACAAGTCTGATAAGCTTTCCGTCGTTTGTAGGATTAATTCCGATGTCAGAGCAGTTTATTGCTTTCTCAATCTCCTTAACCATAGAAGCCTCCCATGGCTGAATCTGAATCATTCTAGGCTCTGGAACACTTACATTGGCTACACTCTGAATTGGTGAAGGTGTGCCGTAATAATCTACACGAAGCTTGTCAAGAATATGTGGATTGGCTCTTCCTGCACGGATGCCTGCATACTCTTCCTCGAGATTATTTAATGTTTTTTCCATTTTATCCTGGAAAGGGTTTAATCTTGAATCCATATTATCCTCCTGATATGCATTATATGCAATTTACTATACAGTAACCTTTGTACCGTTAAATTTGCCTGTAAGAGCATTTACAATGCTGTTTTCCTCATTGAGTCCGAATACATACATAGGCATCTTGTTCTCAAGGCACATGATAGACGCTGTGAGGTCAACTACTGCGAGCTTCTTCTCAACAACCTCTTCGATTGAAAGCTCATCATACTTCTTTGCAGCAGGATTGGTCTTTGGATCACTGTCATATACTCCGTCAATTGCTTTAGCAAGGTAAATACCATCTGCCTCAATCTCAATTGCACGAAGCACTGTGGCTGTATCTGTTGAGAAATAAGGATGGCCTGTACCACCGGCAAAGAAAACTACCATATCATGTGCAAAATACTTGTTTGCTCTGTCCTTAGAGAAAAGCTTTGTCATATTGCCACATTCAAACGGAGTGAGAACCGCTGTCTTCATTCCAACATATCTAAAAATCTCTGATACATAAATGCAGTTCATAACTGTAGCAAGCATACCAATCTGGTCAGCCTTTGTGCGGTCGATGGTCTCACTCGTTCTGCCTCTCCAGAAGTTTCCACCACCGATAACAATACCTACCTGTGTACCATTATCAACAATCTGTTTAACCTGTTTTGCAACCTCAATGACTGTAGCCTCATCAAAGCCGTGGTGCTTATCACCTGCAAGTGCTTCACCACTTAATTTTAGTAATATTCTACTCATATTTATTTACCCTCGAAAAGTCCCTGAACATCGATATCAGCGTATGTCTGAGAACAGAAGCCCTCGATAACGGCACCGTTGTTAATCTGTACTGAACGTGACTTGATATTACCCATGATAACTGCAGAAGTATCTACTACAACAGGTCCCTGAACATCTATATCGCCCTTTACAGCTCCTGCGATAACTGCTGAAGATGCTGAGATATTGCCGATGATAACAGATCCTGCACCTATCTTTACAGTTCCTGTTGAAACAATTTCACCCTCAACCTTAGCTACATCAGCGAAAAACTCTGATGAATTTGTGTTGCCGTTGACTGTTCCTGTAACAACAATCTTGCCGTTACACATTACATTTCCGTTGATGGTTCCCTGAATATCAAATGATCCTGATGACTGTAAATCTCCTGTGAGTACAGTACTTGCTGTGATGACTGATGTTTCGTCCTGTACATCTCCTGATAAAACGTTATTGTTTACTGGCTGTGTATTTACTGGCTGTGGTATATCATTCATTTGTGGTATCTGCTCCTCTTTTTGTGTATTGATTGTATGCTCTGCAAAATTTTCACTTGGAGTTGGTCTTGGTACAGTTGTCTCCTGTGGCTGCTCCTCGACATGCTCAAGTAATCCGTCGAGCTTTGAAAGCTCTGATGCAACGTCAACATTCTCTCCTATAGTATCAACTACAAGATTGTCAGCTGTCTGAGCCTTTGGCTCTACTTCTTTCTCAGGTACATCTCCGGGTACAAGCTCGTTTACAGCCTGAGAAAAATCATCCTTAAATTCTTTGAATAATCCCATGAATATTTCCTCCATTTATTATCTTATCCAACAGTATCTGATTTGATATATTGAACTTTATATGTATTATTATCAATCGGCAATATTTCGGCACCCTGCGCTTTTATGCTTTCAACAAGCGGCTCAATAGCCTCTGCCGTGGTTGATCTGTTTGAATCATCATGTAATAATACAACTGAATTGTCATATTTGGCAATACCTGAGGTGACATTATTGACAATATCATCGACACTGCAATTGTCTGCCGTATCACCGGAATTGACATTCCAGTCAAAGTATGTGATATGCTTTGAATTGAGTATCTTTACAAGTTCAACCATGTCCACATTACTAATCTGGTTCATGCTGCCACCGGGAAAACGATAAATATCCGGTGCTATTCCAGTCAGATTGGTGATATAATCGGAAATCTGTGTCAGGTCATCGGTAAATGCCTCTGTTGATTCATAAATTTTACTGTATGAATTACTGTAGGAAGCCATCGCAATAGTGTGTCCGTCCTGCACTATGCGCTTATAAACATCATCATATTTACCGGAGGTATCTGCTGTGACAAAGAAGGTAGCCTTGACGCCACAGCTGGCAAGGGCATCTAAAATGGCACCGGTGTTATCACCGGGAATACAATCAAAGGTAAGATACACCTTTCTTGTATCCCCATCATGATACACATTGTCTTTTGACTCAAGCTGTTTCACGACAGCCTGAGTTTTTACGCCAGAGCTTTCATCATCAGAAGCGGTGTCACCATCATCAGACTCAGTACCGGTAACTGTGCTTGATATAGCTGTATTTAACTGAAGCTCAAGCTTGTATATTCTCGAATTCAGTTTGACAACCATGATGCCCAGTACAACTATGGCAAGGATAGATATTGCCATCCATATTGCTATAGTCATAATAATACTTGTCTTAATCCGGCTCACACGTTTGCGACGCTCCTGCTGCTGTCTGGCTAATTCATTATCCTTTGAGTCCATATGCGTCCCCCGTTATGATTGGTTTTGTTTCCTCTTACTATTTTACCATATTTTTATATCTTGTAAAGATAAAAAAATTCCGCAAAAGTTTAAAAGTTAAACTTTTGCGGAACAGCATTCGTTTAATCAGTATAAAGATACAGTTTAGACTCCAGCCATCTGGGCAGCAACCTCAGCAGCGAAATCTTCCTGCTTCTTCTCCATACCCTCACCAACCTCGAAACGAACCATCTCGGTGATTGTAAGATCTTTAGAAACAGACTCAAGATATTTTGCAACTGACTGCTTTCCATCCTCTGCCTTAACATATGTCTGGTCAAGAAGACAAATCTCTTTTAACTGCTTAGATACACGACCCTCAACAAGTCCGTTGAACATCTTCTCAGCCACGATAGACTCCTTGTCTGCCATTGCAAGCTCACCAAGCTTTGCCTTAGCAGCATCTGATAAGAAGTTCCATACATAGTTCATGTTGTTCTTGTGCTCGTTGAAGTTGTTGATATCATCATCGCTCCAAAGCTTCTCGTTAATAGCCTTGTCAATTAACTTATTAAGAATAGGCTTTGGAAGTGTTGTAGCATCATTTAATGCACTGTCAACAGTGATCTCTCTAAGCTTTGCAAGCTCTTCATCAGAGATATCGTTTCTGCTGATGTACTGTGGGTTCATAGCTGCAACCTGCATAGCAATATTTGTGATTGCTTCTTTAGCTGCATCATCTGCTGCACCATTTGCTGCAATGATAACACCGATTCTTCCACCACCATGGATATAAGAAGTAACAACATCACCTGTAACCTTTGCAAATCTACGAACAGATAACTTCTCTCCGATTGTAGCTGTCTTCTCTACAAGAAGGTCGCTAAGTCCGTTTGTAGCAAGAAGAGCGTCGATATCCTCTCCGTTTGCACCACCATTTAAGCCAGAAGCAAGTGCTGTATCTGCTACAGTCTGAACGAACTCCTGGAATGTCTCGTTCTTTGCAACGAAATCTGTCTCAGAGTTAACCTCTGCTACAACTGCAACGTTTCCGTTTACAGCAACGCGTGCGATTCCCTCAGCGGCAATTCTGCTCTGCTTCTTTTCCATCTTAGCTGCACCGCTTTTTCTTAATACCTCAACAGCGGCATCCATATCACCGTTTGTCTCAGTTAAAGCCTTTTTGCAGTCCATCATACCTGCGCCTGTCATTTCACGCAGCTCTTTTACCATACCTGCTGTAATAGCCATTTGATTATCCTCCGATATTAATCTGTTTTATTCCTCAACTGTCTCGTCAGAAGCTTCCTCAGCAGTAACCTCTTCCTCAGCTCCCTGCTTTGCCTCGATAACAGCGTCTGCCATCTTAGATACGATTAATTTGACAGCTCTGATAGCATCATCGTTTCCTGGGATAACATAATCTAATTCGTCAGGATCACAGTTTGTATCAGCAATACCTATAAGAGTGATTCCAAGTGCCTGAGCCTCTTTGATACAGATACGCTCCTTCTTAGGATCTACTACAAATATTGCATCAGGAATTCTCTTCATATCCTTGATTCCGCCAAGGTTCTTCTCGAGCTTCTCCCACTCCTTCTTGAGTGCGATAACTTCCTTCTTAGGAAGAACATCGAATGTGCCATCCTCTGACATTGTCTCGATAGCTTTAAGTCTTGCAATACGGCTCTCGATTGTGCGGAAGTTTGTAAGCATTCCACCTAACCATCTCTCGTTTACATAGTACATACCGCAACGCTCTGCCTCAGTCTTGATTGCATCCTGAGCCTGCTTCTTTGTACCTACGAAAAGGATTGTACCACCCTGAGCAGCGATATCAGATACGGCATCGTATGCCTCATCAACCTTTCCTACAGACTTCTGTAAGTCGATGATGTAGATACCATTACGCTCTGTGTAGATGTAAGGAGCCATTTTAGGGTTCCATCTTCTTGTCTGATGTCCAAAATGAACACCTGCCTCGAGTAACTGTTTCATTGAAATTACGCTCATTTTATTTACCTCCGTTTGGTTATTAATCTTCCGTGTGTTTCCAATTAGATCAGCCACCGGTAAGCGTTATCCGGCACCGGCGATCATCCGCACACGTGCTTTATAGTATTTAAGCCTTTGGAATTATAACATACCAAAGGCTTATATGCAAGCAAAAAATTTATTTCTGTGTCAGAATAGTGATTATATCATCATACGATGCTCCCTGTGGGATAACGTGCTCACCATCTGCTATAAAATGATCAGCACCCTTTTGTCCCATATATATACGAAATTGTTCAGCATCATCCACTAGATTGAGAGCTTTAAGCTTTTCTGCAATGGTGCGACATGTATCCTGGCTTGTTACTGAAATTGTGTATGTTGTAACAGCATCCTGTGGCTCTACAGTCTCCTGCTTTGCATCCGCTGCCGGCTGTGTGTCTTCCTGCTGTGTATCTTCCTGTGCTGTTTGGCTGTCCTGCATCTGACTATCCTGTTCAGTTTCGGTTTTTTGGGAAGAAGCATCTGAGTTTGCAGCAGAGGAGTCAGTTTTTTCACTATTATATTCGTCTGCGACTGTCCCGGAAATATTCTTCGCTTCAACCATACCGAGTGTTTTGGCTTTTTCTATTATTTCTGTATCAGACATGGACTGCTTATTGTCGTGAAAACCAATCATCATAATGATTACCGCAAAAATAATGCCTAATCCAAGTCCACGCAAATAGTATTTTAATCTCACTTTATTTGCCCTCTTTATATAAATCTATTATAAGCTTTACCTCGCCGGTACCAAGAGACAAAAGCTTTGCTATCTCTACATTGCTCTTGCCCGATTTATAAAGCTTAAGGATTTCATGTGTGTGATTTATTACATCAGCATTTGCGCTGCTACCTGCGGGCGTACCAAAAGCAGCATCTGATGCCTTGACCGATACAGTGGCCGCTGTACCTGTTGCACCTGCCTTTGAAGCAGGGGCTGCTGAAGCAGGCTGTGTTTTAATGATACCTGAAATATCTATACCTGTCATCTGCTTCATGTCAGGCTTTGTATCCTGCTGCATTGTGCCAGACTTAGGTTCTGCCGGCTTTTGCACGGCTACAGACGGTTTTTCAGCCCTCTTTGTAGAGTCTGCAGAAAGCGGCTCGAAGGAGCTTCTGAGTCTTGATGATGCTTTATCTATATCGCCTGAAAGCCGTGTAAGCTCATCATGCTTGTCATTTAGCATACTGTATAAAAACATTATTTCATTATGTGCCTTGTTTATCGAATCAAGCACTGTATCAGAATATTCATTTATCGCCATTATTTTGGAATTTGCTTCCTTTTCAAGACTTCGCTTTGTCTCATCCTGCTTTTGTGTTATTTCCTCGTCCAAGGCATCGCTTAAGTCCTTTTTGGCGGCAGTCACTTCTTTTTCAGTTATTATTTTTAGTTCCTCAGCACTCATATCAGCTATTTTATCCAAATCCTTATGTGAAAGCTTGTCATTTACCATAAAGCTTCCTATAAGGAAAACAACACCTATGATGATGAGAGTTATTTCTAATGTTGTCATATAAACCTCTGCCCTCTTATGCGTTTGTAAGTATATTCATATAAGGGCCCATGACCTTACGCATTTTAATCAGTCCCTTTGTGTGAAGCTGTGATACTCTTGATTCTGAAACCTCGAGGATATTGCTTATTTCTTTAAGGGTAAGATCCTCATAATAATATAATTCAATAACCCTGCGCTCCTTCTCGGTCAGATTGTCAAGCGACTTAACAAGCATTGTTTTCAGCTCTTCCTGTGTAACAATATCCTCCGGCTGTGCATAATGTGAATTATGTGCAGCATCCATGACAGGCTCAGGTCCTGACTCATCAAATTCATCGAGAGATACGACATTTGTTACTTTAAGCTGCGACTGCCAGCTGCAAAGCTCATCCTCTGAGATAGAAAGCTCCTTTGCAAGGTCTGCGTCATTTGCTGTTTTGCCAGTACGAAGTTCAATGTTCTTTATTGCCTCGTCTATTTTCCTTTGTCTTTGTCTGACTGTTCTTGGAATCCAGTCCATTTTCCTGATCTGATCAAGTATGGCTCCACGGATTCTAAGGCTTGCATATGTCTCAAACTTGACATTTTTTTCAAGATTAAACTTGTCTATGGCATCAATGAGGCCAAATATCCCATAGCTTACCAGGTCATCATATTCCACATTATGCCCAAGATACATGCTGAGGCGTCCTGCCACAAGCCTGACCAGCTGTGCATATTCTATTATGAGCTGTTCCCGTAGCCTGGGAGTGGGATTCTTTTGATATTCCTCCCACAGCTTTTCCTTTTCTATAGCTTTCATTATGCCCCCTGTTTACCGGTATATTATTCTGCAGCTAGCTAATTGGCTTATCATCGCCATTATCATTATCAAAGACTTCAGAATCATCAGTCTTTGCTTCGACCGCTTCAGCTTTCTTTTGTCTGTCTTCCATTGCCTTAAATGCACAGCTTAGGATTACTTTAAGTATCGCTCCGATTATATAGAATACTACAAGCACAGTTAAAAGTCTTGTTGTAAAGCTCATCAGATCAACGCCCTGCCGCAGGGATATAATACTGCATACTAAGCCGGCTAAAAGCATAACAAGAGATGGTAATAAATTATTCTTCATGTTAAATCACCTTTTGCTCTTTTCCGACTGCTTTGATGATATAGTCACCGGTTTCACAGTCAAGTATAACAGTTCTTCCGTAATTAAGACCGGTATCCTGTGCCTTCAGAGGAATTTTCAGCTCTGCAAGCACGTGTCTGGCCATATCGGTATTGCGATCGCCAACATTTCCGATTGTAGAATTGCCTGACATCTCAAACATCTTAGCTCCACCGGCAATCTTTGCAACCATTCGTCTGGGATTCGCGCCATTTTTTATCATTTGATTATAAAGTTCCCTAATTCCCGTATCGCCAAACTTGGCTATATTTGTGTTATTTCTGAGTTTGGTGCTGTCAGGCAGCATATAGTGTACAAGCCCACCGATTTTTGAAGCCGGATCATAAAGGGTGAGCCCTATGCATGAACCAAGCCCAAGTGTGGTCAGAGAATCAGGGGCTTTGGCAACCTTAAGGTCTGCCATTGATACTTTAATAGTACTTGCCATATGGATTCTCCTAAATACTAAAAACTAATTCCTAAAGCCGATAAAATATTATCATATGAATCCGGATCAGGCATAAGGATAAAGTATCCGTTCATCATTATATCATCACCAAACTCCGTTTCTATAAAAAGTGCATTGTCACCATATTGTCCAAACTGAATTGCCGGCACACTTAATATGGAAGCGGCCATATCTACAGCAATATACGGAATGGAAGGTAGTATTTTGAGATTTGTCATAGTTGAAAGCGCTGACAAATATGCGCCTGCTATTATGTTGCCAATCTCCTTCATGGCAGATAAATCCATCTCATCAAAAGGCTCGTTATAGTCCTGTGGTCTGCCCATCAGCTTGTTTACCAGAAAGTGTGCTGCCGGAAGCTTCATGAGAAACATCATACTGCCGGAGATATCGTTGGTAACCTCAAGAAATATACCCACTATTGTCTCTTCCTCCGGACATATGGCATCTCCAAGCTTTGTCGCATCCATTAACAGAACTCTTGGAACTTCCATTTTCATGGTAGTGCCAAGCATGCCGGCAATCGCTGTCGTGGCATTGCCGGCACCTATATTTCCGATTTCCTTAAGGACATCCATATACATCGAATTGACATTATCTAAAGAAAATTCACTCATTGTATTCACCCTTTTATTTGTTAAAACTTATATAGTGAGGCTTTTATACCTCACTATACATTGCTGCAAATCAGTTAGCGTCTTTATCTGAGACTATTGAGCCTATTTCAAACAGAGAAATCAGTTCATCTCCGTTTTTACCTATACCGTTTATGAACAGCTCCTTGCCTGTAGATGAAGCATCTATATTAGGCTTATCTATTTCATCAACCACAAGTGTGACAACTTCACAAACTTCATCGACGATAAGACCTATCTCACCCTTTTCTTCAAGCTTTAGGATAATTATTCTGGTTGATGATGTATATACATCATCGTCCAGTCCCATTTTTATGCGGGCACTCATTACCGGAACGATATCACCACGCAGATTTATGATACCCTTAAAGTACTTCTGCGCCTTTGGCACTCTTGTAATCTTCTGCATTCTGACGATATTATCAACATAGCCAATATCAATTCCGAATTTTTCTTCGCCTATTTTGACTGAAATATATTGCTTTGTTTCTTTTTCCTGTATATCAAATTCATTTTCTGGCATGTACTTCCCCTCCATTACATAAGTGTATTTACATCAAGTATCAAAGCTACATCACCATCTCCAAGTATTGTCGCTCCGCTGATAAGCTTGTTGCCGTTTATGTATTTTCCTAAAGACTTGATTACAATCTCCTGCTGTCCAATGAGATTGTCAACCACAAGACCTGCCTGCTGATCTCCCTTTTGGACAATCACTACAGTAAGATGATCCGGCTCCTGCTCCTTTGGCTCAATGTCCAGCATCTTATCGAGGCGGATGATTGGAATAACACTTCCACGTAGGTGGATAACTTCCTTAGCCTGTACATATTTGATATCCTTTACAGGAATATCCTCTATATTTGAGATAGAGCCAAGCGCTATGGCATATATTTCATCACGGATCTCGACCATGAGAGCCTGAATGATTGCAAGAGTAAGAGGAAGACGTACAGTAAATGTAGTACCCTTACCAAGCTCGGTTGAAACCGATACATCACCACCCAGCTGTTCAATGCCGGATTTAACAACATCAAGACCAACTCCTCGTCCGGAGATATCGGTAATCTGTTTTGCCATTGAAAAGCTTGGCATAAAAAGGAAGTTGATGATATCCTTCTGAGATAGATTTTCAGCCTGTTCAGCTGTGACTATGCCACGCTCGATAGCTTTGTTCTTTACGGCTTCAGTATCGATTCCGTTTCCATCATCTCCGACCTTTATAACAACATTGTTGCCCTCCTGGTATGCATTTAAGAAAATAGTACCTACCTCTGGCTTTCCACGCTCAAGTCTGACCTCATTGCTTTCAAGTCCATGATCAGCACTGTTTCTAAGCAGATGCTGCAGAGGATCTCCAATCTGATCCACAACTGTACGGTCCAGCTCGGTATCTTCACCGGTTATGACAAGACTCATCTTCTTATTCAGAGTACGAGACAGATCTCTTATCATTCTAGGATATTTCTGTGTAACACTTTCAATAGGAACCATTCGTACTTTCATGACAGACTCATGGAGATTGGTCGTAATTCTTTCCAGATATTCAATCTGTTCATGGAATGACTGGTTATTATTGTTTTCTCCATCAGATGAGCTCATGGCTACAAGAGAGTTCTTTGCAATAATAAGCTCAGACACCTGATTCATAAGCATATCAAGCTTTTCGATATCTACTCTGACTGTTCGGCTTGTAGTAGCTTTTTTATGAGAAACAGCCTGCTTTTGAGAGTTATTTGCAGTTTTTGGCTTTGAAGATTCTGTCTTTGCAGCAGGAGTCTTTTTCTCTTTTTCTTCCTTATCTGCCTTTTTTGTCTCTTCAGGAGCCTGTGTTGTCTGCTCTGCTTCACCCTCCAGGTGAAACTCGGTGATTTCTTTTCCCTCAACCTTATCAATCTCAGATACGTTGGAAGCTGCATGCTCCAATTTATCAAAGCCCTCGCCTGATGCAACATAAAAACTGAATGACAAATCAAACTTCTCATCCTCAATATCCTGTGAGCTTGGTCTGTAAACCAGAATCTGTCCCAGCTCCTCAACTGCCTTGAAAACAAGGAAAGCTCTTGCTGCCTTGAGCAGACAGTCGCTTGCTACGGTAACTGTCATGCCGTATATTTTAAGGCCTGCTGAAATTGCCTCGTCAATTAAATTTTTCTCGTTGTTTGTCAGTTCAATTGTATCAAGTGCACTGTCAGATGCATCTGATGAATCCTTTGTTTCAGCTTCAGCAGCCTTTTCTTGAGGCTCAGCCTGTTTGCTTACAGTCTGTCCGTTTGCTTTTGCAATAAAATCGTTGAGTTCCTTTATGATAACCTCATTATCATCAGTACCCTCATCAGATGTGGATTTAATATTTTCAACATAGCTGTCTATAGCGTCAAGGCACTTAAAGAGCAGATCAATCATTGAGCTGTCAACTTTAATTTTATCGCTTCTGACCTCCTGAAATACATTTTCCATATCATGTGTAAGGTGCTGCATGCGCTTAAAGCCCATTGTACCTGCCATACCCTTTAAGGAGTGGGCAGCACGGAAAATCTCATTTATAGTGTCTTTGTTTTCCGGCTCCTGCTCAAGAGTCATGATACAGTCAGACAATGTCTGAATATGCTCCGAACTTTCATCAATAAAAATATCTAGATACTGGCTAACATCCATTTTATTTTACCCCCACATTTTTTGTGATTGCTTTGGCAACATCTGATAGTGTAACGACTTCATCAACCACGCCTGCCTCATAGATGGCTCTTGGCATGCCATACACAACACTTGATTTCTCGTCCTGTGCAATGACATAGATAGGCTTTGATTTGCCAAGTGAAAGAATGCCATCCGTGCCGTCTGCCCCCATACCTGTGAGTACCACACATACAACCTCATCATAATTAGAGGATGTCAGTGAATCAAACATGATATTGGCACAAGGCTTGAGTCCGCCGATAGGTGGCATATCATTAAAGGATATAACATGTGAAGCACCTGATTTCTTTATAGCTATATGTGTGCCGCCCGGAGCTATATACACTACTCCGTTTTTAAGCGCCTCACCGTTTGAAGCCTCCTTCACCTGAACCTGACTTAGCTCATTAAGGCGCTCAGCCATACTCTTTGTAAATCCGGCAGGCATATGCTGTACTAAAACAACCGGTGCCAAAAGCTCAGCCGGAAGAAACGGTATTACACTTTGCAGTGCCTTTGGACCACCTGTAGATGATGCAATTGCAACTATTTTATTGCTGCCTGCTGCCTTGTTTTTGTTTACAATAGCACCGGCTTTCTTCTCAACAACTGTGACATTGCGTGAAGCACTATGAACAGGTGTGATTCTAACGGCTGCATGCACAACACTGAGCAGAGTTTCCTTAAATTGGTTTCCCTTTGCCTCTATGATATTGTTTGGTTTTGTGACGAAATCAAAGGCACCAAGCTCTAAAGATTTGATAGCTTCATCTGCTCCCTCGATGGTTAGAGTGCTTACCACCACTACAGGTGTTTTTATGCTCTCTTTCTGCAGATGTGAAAGCACCTCAAGCCCATTCATCCTCGGCATATTTATATCAAGAATAACAGCATCGTACTTTTGTGTACGGAGCTTTTCAAGTGCTTCCAGTCCATCCTTACATGTATCAGTTGCCTGTAATTTATTGTCTGAATTGATTATATCACACTCAACCCTTCTCAGTAGTGCAGAATCATCAACTATTAAAATGTTAGATTTCATATTATTACTCCATTTCTCTTCGTCTTATGCGTCTTTCTTCTTCAAACACAAATCTGACTATTTTCTCCCGTTCTGTTATGCGGTCGAAAATAAACTTTGAACGTGCAAAATATCTGTCTGCATAGTCCAAAGACTGAGTACAGTTTATTACCTTACAAACTATATTGAATTGTTGTGTACACTCCTCAAGTGCTAAAGAAAACTGAGCCATAAAATATGTACCTTCTTCAAGAGGTGTGCTTAGAGAAAATCTGATGCCTCCTCCGCTTATATCAAGGATAACTGATTTGACAGTATTCATATTTTTGCTGTTTATTGCATGATTCTTATACATCTTTTTGCAAAACTCAGGCTCACTCTCAGCTTTATCATCGTATCTGACTTCATAAAAGTACATGTCTATAGTACATGGAAGTCTGAAAAACTGACGTCTTTGTATCTTTTCCAGATTATTTATAAGCTCTATAGCAAGAAAATACATATTTTCCTTACGATAACGCCGTCTGACTATAGCAGAGCTTTTTAGCATAGTTTTGTTTTGTGTGTATATTATAAAGTCAAATTGCGTGCCAAGCTGAAATAAAACCACTCTGCCACTGTCAACAGGCATAGTTATTTCCCACATGCTGTCTGTTAGCTTGTCAGAAAAGCTGCTCTTATATGATGTGCTGTTATCGGATAAACCGGATGCAAAGATATCAATTTTGTCACCCGGAAAAATCAAACTTGTATATTCCATATGTCTTCCTCTTAAATTAACTATTGCTTTCTGTTAAAAAAATTTGAAAAAATATGTGAGATTGTTCTTTTCTCATCCAAAGCAGCAGATTCATTATCCAAAAGTCTTTTTGCAATTTCTTCAAATGACCGTGCAGCCTTTGAGGTCGGATCATAAATTGAAAGTATCTTCTGCTGCCTGACAGCCTTTTCAACCATTGCATCAGACGGCACATATCCCAGATACTCAAGACTTCCGTTTAAGAACTGCATAACAACGGAATTAATCTTGTTGAACACTATACTGCCATCCTCTTTTGACGCAGCCCTGTTGGATATAACGCGTATGCATACTTTTGACGGATCGAAATCAGGTCTCTTATACAGTGCTTTAAGCAATGAATATGAATCGGTGATTGAGGTAGGCTCCGGGGTTGTAACCAGCACAATTTCGTTGCTGGCCGCAACAAATTCCATGACCTGTTCAGACACCCCTGCACCGGTATCAATTATGATAAAATCATACATACTGTTCAACTCATTTATTGCAGAGACAATGAAATGAATCTGTTTGTGGTTTAGATTATTAAGCCCTACAACACTTGAGCCGGCTGAAATAAAATCAATGCCCAAAGGGCCGTTTGAGATGATGCTCTTTATAGTCTGGTTTTCATATATTACATCAGCAAGAGTATACTTAGGAATAACACCAAACATCACTTCGACATTGGCAAGACCGAAATCAGCATCAAAAATAATTACTCTCTTTCCAAGTCTGCTGAGCCAGACTGCCAGATTGACAGAGGTATTGGATTTGCCTACACCACCCTTGCCGCTTGTAATGGTAATAACCCGGGCCGGTTCTATATAATTTTGATTACGCTGCTTAATAACATTTCTAAGCTGCTGTGCCTGGTCCATTATTGTCTGCCTCCGAGTAATTGTTTGACAATCTTTTGTGTATCAAATACCTCTATATCATCCGGAACGTTTTGTCCATTCGTGACATATGATATACCAGCATCAGAGTATAGCTTTATATTTAACAGATTGCCATATGATGAGGTTTCATCAAGCTTTGTAAATATCAGCTTGTAATCGTCAATATCCTTATAGGAATCAATTATAGATATAAGATCCCTGTACTTGGTTGTAGCACTTAAGACGAGATATACCGACTTCTCATATTCAGGTGATAGACCTGCAAGAAGTGCTCTCATATCATTCCGCTGTGTCTCGTTCTTGTGTGAAAAGCCCGCTGTATCAACAAAAATCACATCTGCCTGCTCATATTCAGCCACCGCACTATTTAACTCTGTGGCAGTATAAATGACAGACATAGGTGTATCCAGAATATTTGCAAATGTACGTAACTGGTCTGTTGCAGCTATTCTGTATGTATCTGCTGTGATAAATGCGATATTTTTATTATAATTAACCTTGAATTTTGAAGCAATTTTAGCAATTGTAGTTGTCTTGCCAACGCCTGTCGGTCCGACAAAGAAAACAACTATTGGTTTTTTGCCGTTTACCTTTATAGTTTCAGGCTGACCAAATCTTAAAATGAGTTTCTGGTATACATTGGACAAAATCACATCGAGACTGTTACCCGGACGCAGGAATTTCTCGATTTCATCCAGAATCTGATTGATATATTTCTCATCCACCTCATTATCCAGCAGTGTCTTGTATAAAATACGGACAAATTTAAGCTCCTGTGCACTTTGAGGCTTTGAAGGCTCATTTTTTTGAGGTTTATCAAATGTGCTTTCCATCATTTTGGCAATGGAATCAAGCTCCTTGATTTCCTGTTCAATATCGCTGGTCTGTTCAGCCGCCTTTGGGGCTGCCGGTGCAGGTGCAGGTGTAGGTTTTAAGGTCTCAGATGCAGATTTTGTGGCGAATGAAGGCATCTTTATTTCTTCATCTGCCTTGTAATCAATTTTACCCGGGAGTGTAGTCCTTGCAAGCTGAGAGGTCGTTATTGTCTGTGTCTGTTTTTTTTCATCCATAGCCGCAGTCACCTCATATGTTGAGCTTTTGAATATACCAAATAATCCCTTTGGCTTAATCTCCTTGATATTCATAATCACAGCATTTGGACCAAAGGCCTGCTTTGCACATTCAATTGCTTCTTCTTTTGTTTTTCCAGTGAATTTGTTAATAGTCATTTATGCAGTCACCATTCCTACCGACTGAAGCTCAACATTTGATTCAACCTCATTGTAGGATAACACAATGAGATCCTTGAAATAATCCTCAGTCATTTTCTTAAAGTACATTCTAACAATTGGAGATGTAATAATAATAGCACTCTTTCCCAAACTTTCCAACTTACCAATTTCTGTTTCAACAGATTTGATAATAGCCTTTATCCTGTCAGGATCAAGAGAAAGGTAAGAGCCCTGCTCTGTCTGTTTAACAGATGACATAATTTCCTGCTCAACAGCAGGGTCAAGTGTGATGACACTTGTGGTCTCATTTGCAGGAAAATACTTACTTGATATAGCTCTCTTTAAGCCCTGGCGCACGTATTCCGTAAGTACATCTGTATCCCTGGTGGTCTGTGCGTGATCGGCAAGCGTCTCAAAAATTGTAAGCAGATCCCTAATAGAAATTCCCTCGCTCAAAAGATTCTGAAGCACCTTCTGAATCTCACCAAGACCAAGCAGCTTTGGTATGAGTTCGTCCACAATGACAGGGTTTGATTCCTTGAGATTGTTGACCAGATTCTGTACATCCTGTCTGGTGAGAAGCTCTGCAATATGAGATCTGATAACCTCAGTCAGATGAGTAGCTATAATCGATGGCGGATCTACAACTGTATATCCAAGACTCTCAGCACGCTCTCTTTGGCTTTCCGTAATCCATATGGCCGGAAGATGGAATGAAGGCTCAAATGTAGGAATACCTGTTATCTCCTCCTCCACATAGCCCGGATTCATAGCCATGTAGTGATCAAAAAGTATCTCACCTTCTGTTACCTGTATGCCCTTTATCTTGATGATATACTGATTAGGATTAAGCTGTATATTATCCCTTAATCGTATGATAGGTACGACAGTTCCAAGCTCTAAAGCAATCTGTCGCCTTATCATTACAACTCGGTCAAGCAGATCCCCTCCCTGATTTACATCTGCAAGAGGAATGATACCATAGCCAAACTCAAGCTCAATAGGGTCAACCTGCAGCAGTGAAACGACATTTTCGGGTTTTCGTATTTCCTCGGCATCGCTTTCAGCCTGTGCTGTCTCATCCTCTATACTCTCAATACCGGCTTTTTTATCCAGATTTTTACCTGTTACAAAAAAAGCCACCGCAAGCCCAATAAAGAGCCACCACTCATTGCGAAGAGGTGTGAGTATACCTAAAACCACAAGTACAATTGATACAATATAAAGCACCTTGGCTGTGCCAAAGAGCTGGCCTAAAAGCTCTCCTGAAAAATCATTCTCATTGGAGCCTTTTGTGACAAGAATACCGGTTGAAAGAGATATAAGTAACGACGGTATCTGTGAAACAAGTCCGTCTCCGATTGTGAGCAGGCCAAACTTCTGTATGGCCTCATTTGCATCAAGCCCCTGGAACATAACACCCATTATGGTGCCTCCAACCAGATTGATAAGTGTAATAATAATACCGGCTGCTGCATCTCCCTTTACGTACTTTGTAGCACCATCCATAGCTCCGTAGAAGCTTGACTCCTTCTGGATTTTATCACGGCGAGCCTTGGCTTCCTTGTCAGTGATGGCTCCTGTGTTTAAGTCGGCATCAATAGCCATCTGTTTGCCGGGCATAGCATCGAGCGTGAATCGTGCAGTTACCTCAGCAACACGCTCAGATCCCTTGTTGATAACAACAAACTGAATGATAATGAGCACTATAAAAACGATTGCACCGATGACTAAATTACCTCCACCGACGAATTGACCAAACACATTTACAACCACACCCGGGTTTCCGGTTGATAAAATAAGCCTGGTAGATGAGACATTAAGTGAAATCCTGAATATAGTCGTAAAAAGTAAGAGTGTCGGGAAAAATGACATATCAAGCACTTCTTTTACAAAAAGCACCTTAAAAAGGATGATAAGTGCTATTGAAAGGTTGAATGCAAGCATAACATCTAACAGAAAGGATGGAATAGGTATGATAAAAAACAAAACAGCACATAACAGATATAATCCAACACCTAAATCTGTCTTTTTTAACATATTCTATTCCTCCTTTCCGTTAAATCACGGACTGCATATATAAAGTCCGTATTTATCTTTTTGTTTTATAATAATAAATTAATCTAATTATTTTCCTTGTAAATCATGGCAAGTATTTCCGCAACTGACCGATAAAGCTCAGGCGGTATCTCAGCTCCAAGATCAACATTGTGAAAGAGCATACGTGCAAGAGGTTTATTCTCGACTATACGGATATTATTGTCTCTTGCTATTTCTTTTATTTTCTGCGCCACATAATCCTGACCCTTTGCAACCACTACCGGAGCATCATTTTTTTGAGCATCGTACTTTACTGCAACAGCAAAGTGAGTAGGGTTGGTGATGACAACATCAGCCTTTGGCACATCCTGCATCATCCTTCGCTGTGAAGCCTCCTGCATACGTTTACGCTGCTGACCCTTAATGACCGGATCTCCCTCTGTGTTTTTAAACTCATCCTTGACCTCCTGTTTGGTCATCTTCATATCATTGTTAAACTTGTGTTTATTGTAAGCAAAGTCAGTAATACCGACTATCATATAAACAATACTGATTTTAAGACCGGTATTTATGATGATATCACCAATCAGTACTATTGCCTGTTTGAGCGGAAGCTCATAGAGTATAAATATATCATTCTGATGTGATTTAACAGAGGAATAAGCCACATAGATAATGATTCCAACCTTTAGCACAGACTTAAGAAGCTCAAAGATGGAGTCCTTTGACAGTATCCTCTTAAATCCGTTTATGGGATTAAACTTGCTAAGCTTTGGAGCCATAGGCTTAGTGGATATTTTAAATCCAACCTGGATGATACTCACGAGTATCGTGATTACAACTCCGAAAGCAAAAAACGGCAGCACAGTCAGTAAAAACTGAAGTATTACATTATTTAAATAATGCGTGACCGAAACAGATGAAATCTGCTCCTGTGACTCCTTTAAAAAGTCAGGCATTTTTTTATATACAGTAGAAAACAACCCAATCAGATTGCCCCCTACAAATGATATAAATATCTTTAATACTAAAAACAGCACTATAAGGTCAAAGGCAGCTGTAAGCTCCTTGCTTTTTGCTACCTTGCCCTCTTCCCTGGCATCCTTTAACTTCTTTTCTGTTGCCGGCTCTGTTTTCTCTCCACCCTCGCCATCCTGTGCAAACCATTGCAGATTGTAGCACAACACTGTATGCAATTTGGAAAATTCATCTAACCTGTCAGTACATTCCATCAATTATCGAAACCACCATAGTCTTAATTTCTGTAATAATAAAATTAGCAATGCTCGGAATTAGATATACTATCAAAAATAATACAATAAATCCTGCTATAATTTTTAACTGGATACCTACAGAGAACATATTCATCTGAGGCGCAACCTTTGCCATGATTCCCAGTATACAGTTCATTATCATCATGCACGCAAAGACCGGAAGAAATATCCTGAAGCCTATTACAAACATATCGCCCATATACTTAGTCATGGTAGAGAGCATATTGTCAAATTGAAACTGTGCACCTCCAAGCGGTACAACTGAAAAGGAGTCACAAACTGCCCTTATAAGATATGTGTGCATATCAGATACAAGAAGCAGGACAAGAACTACGTAATAGTAGAAATTACCTGTAACTGTTGTCTCTGAATTCATCGATGGATTGAATTCTGTTGCCATGGACAGACCTATATCCATATCAATCAGATTTCCCGCAAAAATAACAATGGAATTACATATATTGGCCGCAAAACCTATGAGCAGTCCTGTAATTCCTTCTTTTACGACCAGTACAGCAAAACCTACTGCACTGACATAGGAAAGCTGTGGTCTTTCTATGATATTGTACATAAACAAAGCAACAAAGGCTGATAAGCCGGTCTTGACACGTGCCGGAACCGCATTATCTCCAAAAAACGGAGCTATGTACACAAATGATGCAATACGCACCAGAATCAGCAAAAAATATTCAAAATTTGCAATAGAAAAAGAATAATTAATCATATATCATCCTATCCCATGCTTATATAATAACTGAATTTGGACCACAAATCAGTCATAAATCCGGACATAGTGTCAAGCATCCATGAGCCACAGAGCATCATCACAAGAAAAATTGCAATTATTTTTGGCACAAATGTAAGTGTCTGCTCCTGAATTGACGTAACTGTCTGAAATATACTGACTATAAGTCCGACAATCAGCGAGACAAGCAAAAGCGGAGCTGATGTAATGATTGTAGTATAAATTGCCTCTCTGGCAATATCTAAAACAGCTTCCTGGGTAATCATATGTACACCTCCTAGTAAAATGTCTTGACCAGATTACCAATAACCAGATCCCAGCCATCCGCAAGGATAAACAAAAGTACCTTAAACGGCATCGAGATGGTTGTCGGTGGAAGCATCATCATACCCATTGACATTAGCACTGATGAAACAACCATATCTATCACTATAAACGGAATGTATATTAAAAAGCCTAATATAAAGGCTGTTCTAAGCTCACTAAGTATAAAGGCCGGAACAAGCGTTGTAAAAGGTACATCATCATAGTCATCGTACTCATCTCCTGATATATCCACAAACAGCTTTATGTCCTTAGTCTGTGTCTGCCCATACATAAACTCCCTGAATGGTCCCTCAGCCTCCTTTATAGCCTCCTGCTGGGTGATTTTACCCTCATCAAGGGGCTTTATAGCCTTTTCGTTTACCTGTGAAAAAGTCGGCCACATAATAAAAAGTGTCAAAAACAAAGCCAAACCGACAAGAACCTGATTAGGTGGTGCTGTCTGGGTACCGATAGCTGTTCTGACAAAATGCAGTACGATAATAATTCTTGTAAAAGAAGTCAGCATGATGAGAATAGAAGGTGCTAAAGATAATACTGTAAGCACCAAAAACATCCTGACAGGTGTGGACAGAGAGCCTGACTCATTGTTGTAATATATGTTCAGACCGTTTGTGCTGTCAGAGGTGGCATCGGCTAAATCCTTGTCACCACTGTCAAGACTTTTAACGTCATCCAAATCGTTTGTCACATCATTTGTACTGATATCACCGGATGGTGAGGGGCTCTGACTTGCATTTACACTGTCAGGATAAAATATGCATAATGAAATTGTTACCATAAGGACTGCAATTGCAAAAATAAATGATGCATTGCAATATACAGCCTTGAATTTCTTCATGAATCTATTCATGTCTGCTCCTGTTACTGTACTTTTCTTTCAATTTATCCATAATTGCTGAAAAGGATTCCGGATTCTGCGTCATGCTTTGAGGATCCTTAAATGATAAATCCTTTAATTCCTCCTCCTTAAGCTCGGTGAGATAATTCACATCATCCTTTCCGATTGAAACAACGATATATTTTGTGCCTGCCTCAACAATACTGATCATCTTATTATTTCCGACGCTTATTGTTTCAATAATTCTAAGATTCTTATTAAAGCTTCGCCCCTTCTGGATACCCGCCATCCATCTGGTGGTAAAATATGTCAGGATAAGCACAAAAACAAAAATTATTAAAACTGTGATGAGCTGGACAAAGCTGTCCAGTGATGTTGCTGCTAATATCATTTTTATTCCTCTGCATAGTATTGATTAAATGTCAGCTGAAACTATTTTGTCTTTCCGGTGTTTATCTTTGAATTGACTATCTCAGTGATTCGTACACCAAAGCTTTCCTCAATTACAACAACCTCGCCCTTAGCTACATATTTACCATTTACAAGAATATCTATCGGTTCTCCTGCCAGCTTATTAAGCTCTATAATCTTGCCCGGACCGAAATCGAGTATTTCGGAAATGGATTTTTTAGTGCGTCCAAGCTCAACTGTCACTTCAAGAGGAACATCCATGATTAAATCGATGTTTTCAGGCTGGTAGGCCTGATTTGGCATGGCCCCAAAAGGGGTGAATTGAGCGTTCTGTACATTAACCTGATTGCCTATCATATTTTGTGCCCCCATATTCTGGTTCATCATTCCCTGATTCATCATGTTCTGACTATTCATATTCGAATTCATCATATTTTCGTTTATCATGCCCTGACTATTTGCGGAAGCATTATTCATGCTGCCGACATCCTGTGGCTGTTGTATAGGCGCAGCCTGTGTGGCGGTGTTTGAACTTTGAGGAACATCCTCTGTCACACTTTGTGTATCAAGCTCCATATTCTGAGATACCCCCTTACACATTTCCTTTACAAATGCCGGTGGATAAAGCTGCATTATCTCGCTGTCTACTAGATCCCCAATCTCCATACGGAAGGAAATCTTTACAAACTCTTCAGACAGGAAACTGTCAATTTCACCCTCGTTTAAGGTGTTTTTTAAATCAACAACCTCTGCGATAGGAGGGCTGATATCGATAGTACGATTGAGCATAGACGAAAGAGATGTGGCGGAAGAACCCATCATCTGGTTCATTGCCTCACTGATAGCACTAAGGTGCAGCTCTCCAATCTCACCATTTATATTCGTTCCATCTCCACCCATCATAAGGTCGGTTATAATTTTTACATCCTTTTCTTTGAGTACGAGAATATTGCTTCCATTTAACCCCTGTGTGTATCCGATTTTGATAAACACACACGGCTTTTCATACTCGTCAACAATTTTGTCCCAATTTGAAAAAGAAACAACAGGAGTAGAAATCTCTACTCTTCTATTTACAAGTGAAAACAGCGTGGTTGCAGCTGTTCCCATACTGATATTGGCAATCTCTCCAATCGCATCCTTTTCGGATTCTGTCAATATCTCATCGCTCGAATCCGCCGCATCGTTGTTATTTAACAATGCGTTTATTTCCTCCTGCGATAAAACTCCATCCATGATTTATTGCTCCTCTCTGACTACTGATGTAATTCTTACCGCATATTTATCACCGGAAGAACCAGGTAGTGCAGTAAACTTTTTGATATTTCCTACATAAATGTCCAACTCATCATCCACATTGGTGTCAAGTCTTATTACATCACCCGGCACAAGCGTAGAAAAATCCTTTACCGATATAAGACTCTTGCCAAGTACCGCTTTGACCGGTATTTGTGATTTTTGAATAAGGCTTTCTATGGCATTTCTATAGTTGGTTTCATCATGATTTTGTATGTTAGAATACCAGTATCTGGTATTCAGCTTATCTATAACAGATTCAAGTGTGATATAAGGCAGACATATATTCATCAATCCCTCAACATCACCAATCTTTATATTCATAGTGATAATAGCTATCACCTCGCTGGGAGATATAATCTGAGCATACTGGGAATTGGTCTCAATTCGCTCTAAATGAGGGCTTATATCAAGTACATTCTGCCACGGCTCATGGAGCAGATTAATGCATATAACTAAAATACGCTCAATAATCAAAAGCTCAATCTCTGAAAATTCTCTCGTCTTATCGAGAGAATCTCCCCTTCCGCCAAGCATACGGTCTACAATAGCATATCCAAGACCTGAAGCCATTTCAACTATTATATTCCCATGCAACGGTGCAAAGTTGACAATGCCAAGCAGCACCGGATTTGAAAGCGCGTTTGTGAATTCAGAGTATGTAACCGCCTCCGAATTCATCACCTCTACCTGCACAGACTTTCGCAGATAAACGGGAAGGTTTGTTGTAAGAAGCCTTCCATAATGCTCAAATATTATTTCAAGGGTCCTTAGATGCTCCTTTGAAAACTTAGATGGGCGGGCGAAATCATAGTCTTTCACCGTTTGTTCACTATTTTCTTTTATTTCATCTACATCAAGCTCGCCGCTACTTAGGGCATTGAGCAGATTGTCTATCTCACTCTGAGATAAAACATCACCCATCTGTTAATCACCACCTGTATCCAAATTATTAAATATCTGCCTGTTTTAATACCGGCATAAGTATTTGTAAAGAAATCATCACTGGGTAAGTGAAGATACAATATTTACATCTACTATATAGTCTGCTCCGAATTTTTTCTGGAGAGTTTTGAGAATCTTATCATGAACAGCATTCTTATCGGTGTTGTACTGTTCCATTGTGTAATCGCCTATTATGTCTGTAATGTCTGCTAAGATAACATTTTTCTTGGCGGACAAATCCTCACCGTAGGTCTTATATCCGTCACTCTTTTTGTTGAGTGAAAGTGATATGCCACAAACAAGATAATGTGTATTGCCATCCTCAGAAGGGGCAAAATTGAAGGTAAGTGTATCGCCATCGGCTGTAAGTGCATAATCAACAATCTGATCCTGCGGCAGCTGTGAACCACTTGTTGCAGTGTCACTGTTTAAGTCTAGTGATATAGCCTCACACACCTGGTCTATCAGGTTGTTTGCCTTTTTTGTCTCAGGTATAATTGTAAATATAAGTAGTGCTGTAAGCACAAGGTTTGCAAAGCAAAGTGCTAAAATCAGTACTGAAATTAAATTCTTTTTCATATGCATTCCTTTCCGGATTAATTGGTATTAAACTCTGAATTGTAAGAATTATACACCTTAATCTCTACACGTCTGTTCCTGGCCCTTCCATCTGGAGTAGAGTTGTCCGCAACCGGATCATAGTCTCCTCTTCCGGATGACTTTATATGGGCAGGGTTTAAGCTTGTATTGTCCCTGATATAATTTGCAACGCTCAGTGCTCTGTACATAGAAAGCACATCATTACTCTCATACTTGGAACGTGATGAAACCGGAACATTGTCAGTATGTCCTTCAATCTCTATCAGATTATCCTGATATGTAGCTAAAATAGATGAAATCTTGTTCACTACCGGATATGCCTCTTCCATTACATCAGACTTACCCGATTCAAACAACAGGGCTCCATTCAAACTCAATTGCACGTACTGTGCATTGAAATCCACTTCTACAGCATCCTGTAAGCTAGTGTTTTCGAGCTGTTTTTCTATCTGCTCTGACATTTTCTCAGATTCAGAAAGCTCCATCTGCTCATACTGTTCTTCGGCATTCTTGTCATCACCCTCTGTGGTGCTTTCAGTTGTCGACTTGGAATTGGCCAAATCATTGTAATATTTATCCAAAAACTCAAGCTGGCTGACTCCTGCTCCCACAAGCCTGCCATCACCTATAGATGTGCTGCCTCCCGGCAGAACGCTCACACTGCTTGTCAGTGAAGCGATGACTAACTGGAACTTCTCAGCGTCAACAGTTGACATAGAGAATAAGAGCACGAAAAAGCATAAAAGCAGGTTCATAAGATCCGAAAAGGTTGACTGCCACGCCGGTGCTCCCTTTGGCGGATCCTCAGGTCTCCTTTTCGCCACTATTCCTCACCTCCGCCTTCTGGTGAGAGAGCCTCTCTCTTGTCAGGTGCAAGGAAGGACTTGAGCTTTTCCTCAATAACACGTGGGTTTTCACCCGCCTGAATGGAAAGCAGACCTTCTATGATAAGAGTCTTGAGAGTGAGTTCAAGCTCGTTGTTAGCCTTAAGCTTGTTAGCAAATGGGGCGCAAAGCCAGTTGGCAATAAGCGAACCGTAGAATGTAGTAACAAGGGCAACCGCCATATTCGGACCTATTGTTGAAGAATCCTCAAGGTTCTTAAGCATATTGATAAGACCGATAAGTGTACCGATCATACCCCAGGCAGGACCCTGCTCTCCCCAGAATTCCCAGAAAGAAATTGTTTTCTTATGACGTTCCTCCATGCTTAGCATATCAGTTTCAAGAATGCCTCTCACAAGCTCTGCATCCGTACCGTCTACTACAAGCATAATACCCTTCTTTAAGAATTCATCGTCTATACTGCCGGCAGCTTCCTCGAGGGCTAAAAGTCCCTCCTTACGGCTGACATTTGACAACTCTATTATTTTATTTATTGTCTCTCCTGGGTCTACGCTCTTTTCCTTAAAAGGAAGTGCAAATGACTTGATTCCGGCTATAAAGCCCGATAGCTTGTTAGAGCAAAGCACAGCCGAGAGTGAACCACCTATCGTGATAATTGCAGAGGGCGCATCAAGAAAGTTTAATAATGCAGGTACCCCACCATTTTGAATGATACCGAACAAAACCATTCCGATACCAAGAATTACTCCTAAAAGAGATGCTATATCCACTTATACACACCTTCCATAAATAAATATTTGTCGAATGACCTTAGTTATAATTCTACTAAATTTTAGTGTAAATGTCTATGTAAAAATAATATTTTTGATAAAAAATACACAAAATATTGGGAAATGGCCTAAACCATCCCCCAATACCTTGCGAAATTATTATCTCTTGAGATTGATAAGCTCCTCGAGAAGTGTATCAGATGTAGTGATGACACGTGAGTTTGCCTGAAAGCCACGCTGAGTGACTATCATATCCGTAAACTGTGAAGACAAATCTACATTTGACATCTCAAGCTCTCCTGATGAGATAGAGCCTCCGTCAGCAGATATTTCAACTCCTATTCCATCAAATTCACCTGAGTTTAATGTGCTCTGATAGCAATTGTCTCCGATTTTTTCAAGACCTGATGCATTGGCAAACTGTGCCACAGCTATCTGGCAGAGCAGAACTGTATTACCATTGTCATATGAACCGTATATCTTACCATCGTCACTGACAGTTATGCCTGTAAGTGCTCCAAGTGCTTTTCCCTTGCCATCACCCTGCAAGTCACCGTTCATACCACCGATAGTAGAGGTTCCGTTATTATTATAGTTCATGGATTTGCTGAAATCCACTTCTATATTGCTGAAATTACTTCCGTTGATTGAGGCATCCTGTGTGTTTAAGACTGAAAGATTCAGGTTTATTGTCTTTGCAGCCGGTGAATTTGCACTTGAAATTGATGTAAAGGTACCCTCACTCTGGTCAAAAACGAGCGAAGCGTCCTCAAATATAGTCTGGGGATCTACAGCCCTTCCTTTATACGAGTACATTGTCTGTCCGTTTGGTCCCTGGCTTGTAATAAAATTACCATCCTTGTCCACATCAAATATTGAATTTCCCTTAGAATCAACGATATCCTTAAGCGTTACATCATATGTACCATCGGTATTTGTCTTTTTAATACCAAACTTCGCAGTATAGTTGTATCCCAGGTCATCAAAAAAGCCTATAGTGATGATTCTTCCGGTGTCGGCTGCCTGGGCATCATTTTTATCGAGCACACCTGATACATATGCCTTTGTTGTAGCCTCCGGAGCTGAGGTTTTAGTGGCAGACGACATTACCTGCAGTGATGATACCGTATCCTTTATCACGTTGCCCTTTGCATCTACCTGCCATCCCTGCAATGTATATCCTGTAGAGCTCATACATAAATAGCCGTTACCATCTACATAGAAATCGCCGGCACGGGTGAAAAGACGGTTTGTTCCATCACTTACCACAAAAAAGTTAGTCGCGTTTTTGTCATTTAATTTAAGATCAAATGGATTACCGGTAGTCTCAGCGGAACCGGCTCCGGTAATATTTACAGCAGTGGCACCCGACTTTACACCAAGACCTATCTGCTTTGCATTTTTTCCGCCGGTACCGGTGGCTCCGTTTCCGGACGAAGCGCCCGATGTAGTCTGGTACATAATCTCACTGAAACGCACTGATGATGCCTTAAAGGCCTCAGTATTTACGTTTGCGATGTTGTTACCAATAACATCCATTCTTGTCTGATGTGTCTTGAGTCCTGACACAGCAGAATAAAGTGATCTCATCATAGTTGTTTGTCCTCCTATAGTATAGATGGACGGTATAGGCTTTTTCTGTCATTCAAAAGCCCTCTGCCTCCTTAAAAGGTCCGGCTACATAATTACCGCTCCATCAATATTTGTAAATACATTTGAATTAGTTTCTGCCTGGTCCATTGCAGTGACAACGGTCTTACTTGGCACATTTACTATAAACGCAATATCATCTACAAGCACCAGTGAATCGTTTACACCCTTGCTATCTGCAGCTGCTATCCCCTTTTGAAGACGCATGCTCTGGTCGTCGGAAAGATTAATATTTCTCTGTGTCAGCCGCATTGATGCATGCTTTGAGAATTTAACCGGCTGTGTCTGCTGCTTTAATATTTCCTCAAAAGATATACCATTTATCTTTTTTTCTGTAGATTTTTGCTTATTCAGATATTGATTTGTCAGCTGCTCTATGGATGAGTAATTATTAATGATATTCTTCATAATCCACCTCACGCAGTCTGATTCGTATCGTTTTCTTTACTGTCAGCCTGATTATTTTTATCTGCCGCAATAAGCTCCTTAAGCTTATCCTCATAAGCCTGAAGCTTGCTGTAATCACTGGCATTTATAAACTGCTTGCCATAATCCGAAAGTCCGTCGTACAGCTTTCTTGCTTCCTCTATGCTGCCCTTTGAATCTATCGTCAGATTTTCTATCTTTGGAAGCTTTGCTATAAGACTTGAAAATGTACTTGAGTTTACAATTGCATCGTAGTACTCATCCGTTGATACAGAATAGAGACTCGAGTAGTCGTACATTTTTTCATTGATAGACAGCTGAATCTTGCCATCCTTATATGTGACATAGTCTACCTTGCCACTGTAGTATCCGGAAGCACTATCCTTATCAGTAACAATAACCTCCTTGCCTACAAGTGAAAGTGCTGCACTCTTTGTAGTCTGGTCATATGATGATGACATGGATTCTTTCATAGAAAGAGTTGCCTCCAGCTGTGAGAATGTAGCCATCTGTGCCACATAGTCGGTGTTGCTTGTCGGTTCAAGCGGATCCTGGTACTGCATCTCTGCACTTAAAAGCTTTAAGAAATCATCATAGCCAAGATTTGAGCCACTTGCTTTTGCACTGCTTGTTTTTCTGTTTTGTGTCGGAGTGGTATTTGTCTTGTCTAGCTTTCCGTTTGTAACATTTGCTGTAATTGCCATTTGTCCTCCTTTTTCATGACACCTTATGCTGTGAAATCTACTGAATTTCCGTTATCTCTCATAATCTGTGTCACAAGTCTTTCTTCAGCGCGATCCTGCATCATATCGCTGTCTATGCCGCTGTCAGAGCTGTTTGAACCATTATAGGAATTTGTGCTCTCCTGCTGTCTGCTGTCGTTTGCAGCACCCTGCTCGAGATTCCTCTCAAACTCATGTGATGCAACGGTGATTTCCACCTCATTTACCCTGATGCCTGAATTGTTTAAGGCTTCCTTGAGATTGACCATCTGTGTCTGTAAGGCTTCTTTTACAGCCTCATTGGAAACTGCAATTCTTGCAGATATCTCGCTGTTCTTCTGAGATACGTTGATATACATTCTTCCAAGGCTTTCAGGTGTAAGCTGAAGGTTAATTGCCGATTCTTCAGTGGTGTTTGATATGCTCATACTGTCGACAATCTGTCTGATGATATCGGTCGTATCAACACGCGAACGGCTTTGTGACTGTGACATTTCAAATGAAGTATCGGTATTCAGCTGTTCGCTGACAGATGCATGAAGCACTGAATTGTCTGAGTGTGCGCCATCATCATGATGCAATACGCGCTCACCGGAATCATCAAAGCTGCTGTCAACCTGTGTCTTTTCTGCATTTTCATCTGATGTAATACCATTGCCTGTTTCGCTTGAAGAAGTGCCTTCGTCCGAGTTTTGGTAAGAGCTGTCCTGTGTACTGCCATCATATACCTTAACAGCTTCATCAGCAGTGTCGTTTATATTCTGACCCGAAGCTGCTGTATCGTCATAGCTGCTGTCAACCGTTTTTTCCGGTGTATTTACACTACTGGTCGATTCAGTGGCATCCGTTGTATCAGCCGAAGAAACTATATCTGCATCTAGTATTTCACCATCATCTGAAGCAGTAAGCTGTGATAATAAATCAAGCTGTGCATCATTTTCAGATGCAACCTGAGACACATCATTAAACAGTGCAGTAAAGTCGGCATTTAAAACAAGTGCCTGTGGATCAGATGCATTTCCGGTGACCTCACAATATAAGGCCGACAGATTTGCAGGGTTGAGTAAATCCATAGCTGTCAGTCCAAGAAGCTGCATTGCATTATTAAGTTCATCCTCAGATATATCGAGGTCGTCAGTTACTTTTTCAACTATCTGCGAAGATATATCATCGGTGATTTTTTTTACTTCGCTTTCTGTATGGCTGTTTTTTGATGCAGTTTTGATGCTTATTTCCTTAGTGTTGTTTTTATTTAAAGTATAAGAATTTCTTCGCTTTAAAAATGTGGTGCTGTTATCCTGCACAGCTGTCCGGCCGCCAAGATAGCTTTTAAAGTCAATACCAGATTGTGCAGCTGTTTGCGTTACAGCCTTCTGTCCTGTCGAAACAGTCCGTCCACCTGATACATTTGGTACAACAGGTGATATTGTATTGTCTGCCATATTCTCCTCCTTTCTTTTATTATCGTAACAAGATATGCTATCAGTTCTGTGAAGGATTCATAATCTTAGTAACCTTTGCCGCCGTAGCCGAATCCATTTTACCAAGGATATTACCTCTCGACTGGGCATCCATGGCATTTAATATCTTGGCAACAAGTGACAGATTGTCGGTCATGCTGTCAAAAATAGCTGCGGCCTCCTTAGGCTTCATTTTGGAATATGTCTTGGCATAATCCTTAATTTCATCATCCTGTTCAAGCTGTTCACACACCTGTTTATATAAGATTTCTGCATTGGCAGGATCTACCTGCTCGTAGAATTTCTTATATTCTTTTATATCGGGTGCTTTATCTGAAAAAACAACCTCCTCATAGTATTTTTCTTTTTCCTCCTCAAAGGCTGCCTGATCCTCCTTATAGGTGCTCAAATCCTGTATCTGGGCATTTAAATCATTGATTGTCTGGGCATCAGCCTGATTCTTGCTATTGGCATCATCCAATTGTTTTTCAAGCTCCTTAATTCTCGAAACCGCATCGTCCAAATTTGTGTAGCCTGCGGTCTCTTTGGACTCAGATGCAGTGATATTGCCGGAATCAGGAAGTATTTTACTTAGTACAGGCACATCCTTTAGTGCCGGCGCAAGCACAGTCGAGCCAAAGCCACCCACATCTGCTTTTACAAAAACTGCAAATATTCCAAGCCATATTGCGATAATAAGTATAGTAACGAGCACCATGACTATCTTGCTTGAGACAGAATCACTGTCATCATTTTCTGCATCGGGCTTATCGGCTTCATGATTCTTCTTTGCTTTCTTAGCCGCCTTTTTAGCGGCTTTTTCTTCCATTTTCTTTTCTTTTTTTGTTTTCTTAGCATCCTTGGTTGATTCTGCTTCGTTTAGTTCTGCCATATTTCCTCCGGACTACGAATTATAGGTAAAGCTCACAAGCTGGTCTATCTCTTTGGATTCGTTGTCTTTTTCCTCTTTTTGAAAATCCTCAAATTTCTTATCGCGCAGCTTCTCATGCGTCTTGCGCTCTTTCATAAGCTCATTCAATGCCACTCTTTTAACCTCCAGCATATCCTCCGCTTTCTTTACATTCATAAGCTGTGTGCGGATAGCCGATTTGAGTGAACTTATGTTTTTTTTGCAAATATTAATTTCAGATATATTTAAGCTGCCTGAAAGCTGTTCCTTAAGAGCAGCTTCATAGACTGCACGCTTTTTAAACAGCTCTTCGAGCTTTTCTTTTTCAGTCAGATAAGCACGGTTTGCTTCCGAAAACTCGTTCTTTGCCTGTGTTTCAAGCTTTATTTTTATATCAAGTATATTTTGCATGCTGTATTTGAATTTTCCCATACTACTCGAACACCTTCTCTAAAAGCTCAAGTTCCTCTTCAAAGCTGAATTTCTCATCTGTTCCCTGACAAAGGAATGAGTTAACAGCACCAATTTTTTGAATGGCATAGTCGATATCTTGGTTTGAGCCGTTTTTGTATGCACCGATATTGATAAGATCCTCAGCCTCCGTGTATGTGGCTAGCACGTTTTTTAATCTGCCGGCGAGATTTTTGTGCTCCTTAGTTGCTATAGCACTCATAACTCTCGAAATACTCTGCAGTACATCGATAGCCGGATAATGATTTTTATGTCCCAGCTTTCTATCGAGCATGATGTGGCCATCCAAAATAGAACGCGCCGTATCTGTAATAGGCTCATTGAAATCATCTCCATCGACAAGCACAGTGTACAGCCCTGTGATAGAGCCTTTATCAGCTCTTCCTGCTCTCTCTAAGAGCTTTGGCATCTCAGAATACACACTTGGTGGATATCCTCTCGTCACAGGGGGCTCTCCGGATGCCAGTCCTATCTCTCTTTGAGCCATGGAAAAACGTGTCAGTGAATCCATCATCAAAAGCACGTCTTCACCCTTGTCACGAAAATATTCAGCGATGCTTGTAGCTGTCTTTGCAGCCTTGTTTCTTATAAGAGCCGGCTTGTCAGAGGTTGCAACTACTACAACAGAGCGTGCCATACCCTCAGGGCCAAGATCCCTTTCTATGAACTCTCTAACCTCCCTGCCTCGCTCTCCAATCAGGGCAATTACATTGATATCTGCCTTTGTGTTGCGGGCAAACATACCAAGAAGAGTACTTTTACCGACTCCTGAGCCTGCAAAAATACCGATACGCTGTCCCTTGCCTACTGTGATGAGGCCATCTACTGCCTTCACTCCCAGAGGAAGCACATCACTGATAATTTCTCTGGACATCGGATCAGGTGGCGGTGCTTCTATCGGATATTCACTGTCAAGCTTAAGGTCTTTTTCATCACAGTCAGTTACACGGCCTATTCCGTCAACTGTATGGCCTAAAAGCTCATCACCGACAGCTACCGTGAGAGGATGTCCTGTATTTTCAACTATACAGCCGACACCGACTCCCTCCACATTGTCAAACGGCATCAGAATAATATGTGAATCTTTAAATCCTACCACCTCAGACATGACATAATCCCTGCGTTCCTTGTCAAGAAAAATCATGCAAAGATCATTGAGCTTAGCCTTGGGACCAATTGATTCTATCGTAAGACCGACAACCTTGTCCACCTTGCCAAAGCATTTATAGTACTCACCGCTTTTTAATTGTAAATACTTTTGTGCTACCTCTAACAATTAAAATCCCTTTCTTCCAACACTCATACAGCTATATCAGCTGCAAAGTGAGCGTATATCCTTCACCAGATTGTTGAGCTCCATATCAATTCCACAGTCAAACACTCCAAAGCTTGTCTCAATGAAGCAGCCGCTCGTGTCAAGATTTGCGTCATTTACAACCTCGATATCAATATCATTGCCTATGCGTTCCTGAATCTCAGCCAAATGCGACATCATAAACTTATAGTTTGAATGAGCTACATGTATACGAAATTCTTTGCCCACCTCGATATTTGACATGGTATTTTCAACCAGATGAAACAAGATATCCTTTTTATCATCGAACTGTATTTTAAAGACCTTATTAAAAACCTGAATTATTGCATCTATCAGATCTGATTCAAGCTCCTTTGAATAAGCATCATATTTTGATTTCAAAGCGCTTTCTTTATCTGAAAGCTCCTGTCTTAAAGATATTTCTTTTTCGTCAAACTCTCTCTGACACTCAGCCAGACCTTCCTCATAGCCCTTTGACTTGTTATCAGCATATAGAATCTGTGCACGTTGTTTAGCCTCATCTAAAAGTCTTGAGGCCTCTGCCTTTGCTTTGTCCAATATGCTATCAGCCTCAAGCTTTGCTTCCTCTAAGAGCCTTTCCTTCTCAGCTGAAACATCTATTTCTGTGACTACAGCAGCATTTATGCCATCATTGAAGCCGCTCTCCTGCGTGTCCGGACTTAGCGATTTTGTTTTTCCTAAGCCGCTCTGTGCATCAGATGATATGCCTGTATAACTATCAGTGGGGCGGCTTATGGAGTCGGCAAAAATCTGCTTTATCATGGAATTGCTATTTATCACGCGGACATTTTTATCTTCTCCGGCAACACGATACTGCTTTAATATATTAGACAACTATATCATCACCTCCGCCTCTTGAAATGACGATATCACCCGAATCCTCAAGCTTTCTGATAACAGCAACGATCTTTTGCTGTGCCTCCTCAACATCCTTCATACGTACAGGTCCCATGAAATCCATATCCTCTTTTATCATAGCGGCAAGTCGTTTTGAAAGATTCCTAAATATGACATTTTGTACTTCCTCTGTAGAACTCTTAAGTGCAAGCTCAAGATCCGCATTCTCCACATCGCGGAGCACTCTCTGGATAGACCTGTCATCCAGGAGCAGGATATCCTCGAATACAAACATCTTCTTTCTGATTTCTTCTGCAAGCTCAGGTTCATCAACCTCAAGTGATTCCATAATACGCTTTTCTGTAGCGCGGTCTACACTGTTTAATATATTGACGATAGAATCTATGCCACCGACAATTGTATAGTCCTGATTGACAAGAGATGAAAGCTTTCTCTCCAGCACTCTCTCGACCTCCTTTATGACATCAGGTGATGTTCTGTCCATCTGAGCGATACGTCTGGCAACATCAGCCTGCTTTTCCGGAGGCAAAGCACCGAGTATCATGGCAGCCTGTGAAGACGACAGATAAGAAAGAATCATGGCAATTGTCTGAGGATGCTCGTCCTGTATGAAATTAAGCAGCTGTGCAGGCTCAGTCTTTCTGACAAACTCAAATGGTCTGACCTGTAATGATGCTGTAAGCTTGGAAATAACTCCCTGAGCCTTTTCGCTGCCTAGAGCTTTTTCAAGGAGCTCCTTGGCATAGCCGATGCCACCCTCAGCAATATACTGCTGCGCGAGACATACCTGATAATATTCATCCAAAACAGATTCTTTATCCTGCGGAGAGACGCTTCTGGTGTTTGCTATTTCGAGTGTCAGACTCTCTATCTCATCTTCCTTCAAATGCTGGAAGATGGCTGAAGCCTTTTCAGGTCCAAGTGTAATTAAAAGAATAGCAGCTTTTTGTAAACCACTGTAATCATCTATCATATGTAACTACTCCCAATCCTCATTAAGCCAGTTACGCAACAGCTGCGCGGCCGCTTCGGGATTTTCATCAACAAATTTTTCTATCAGAAGACGTGTCTCCGTCTTCTCGTTATATCCAATATCCTCAAGAGGCTCATTATTCTCAGCAGTCTGTTCTAAAAGAGAATCTACAGACAGCTCCTCCTCTTTTGGCTCCTCCTCACTGCTTCTTGTGCTCTTAAATACCACAAAGCCAAGCAGTGCAAAAATAAGGACAGTGATTGCAATCTGTAAAATATCACTCAACGAACGCACGCCAGATGCCTTGTCAACAAACTCCGGCTGCTCATATACAAGGAATGAAATCTGTGTGATACCTGTTGCATTCTGCACGGAAGTTACAAGATCCTGGTCTACATCCGTCACCTTGACCGGATCTGCATGCTTTGCTTTGTACTCCTCCCAGCTTGTATCCTTGAGCTTTCCGTTCTTTTCAAGAGTGCTTTCATCATATACCTTATACCTGGTGGCAACTACGGTAATTGAAGATGAATCATACTTGATTGAACCTCCATCGTTTTTACTTGTAGTGATTTTTTCATCATTTAAATACTTTTTGTCGTTATCTGTAATTGACGACTCTGATGGAGTGCCATCCTGTGTAGTGTATGTAGTATCATCGCTGTTTGAATCAGTTCCGGGAACCGCAGCCTGACCATTGGTTGCATCCGACTGGTAATTCGACTCACTGTCCAAAAGGCCTGTGTCGGTCTGTCCATCAGGCAGAGTGTAATTTTTCTGGGCTGTTTCAGTCTTACTGAAATCTATGTCCAGATTCATGCCAACTTCAATATTCGAGAAAATATTTGAGCTCTCTAAGGTCTTTTTGACTTCATTTTTCACCTGCTCCTCCAGCTTTTGCTTATAAGAAAGCTGTGATGTTGCAAGACCTGCCGATGTATCGGAATCTCCGCCCGAGTAAAGTACATTGGCCTTTTTGTCGATGATAGTAATGCCCTTTGTGGTATCGTTTCCAAGAGCTGTTGCAACAAGACGTGCTATTGCGTAAGCCTGATCATCTGTAATCGAATCCTTAAGTCCAAGAGTGACAGCCGCAGTTGCCTCCTCTTTCGACTTAAGAATGGTACCATCCTTGTCAGGCATAGTGATATCAACGCTTGCTTCATTTACGTATGACTGTTTTTCCAGATGATCCTTAAGCTTATCCTCCAGATACACCTGATACTTTTTCTGCTTATCAGCCTCGGTTGTTGAGAAGCTGCCGTCTGTGACATTGTCTATCGAGTACGCCTGCGCAGGGATGCCGTTATCCCCCAGTGCCATAATGGCATTTACCTCATCTGATTTATTGACAAAAAACACAAGCTTGCTGTCCACCTCATAGCTTATATTGTTATCTTCAAGTACTCCCTTTATTGTGGAAGCCTCTGATGCACTCTGTGCCTCGACCAGCTCAACCTGTGTAGGCCTTGATATGACTACGCCAAGTATTACAAGGGCCACTATAACCACAGCTGCTATACTTATGAGCACGGAGCGCTGCTTAGTATTGAATTTTTTCCACCATGCAGTTATTTTATCCAAAATAGCCTTTAAACGTTCTGGCATTTTCTATTACTCCTTATATTGACATCTGCATAAGTTCTTTGTATGCGTCAATTATTTTATCCCTGACAGCAACAGTGTACTGCAATGCCACAGCCGCCTTTGTTTCCGCAACAAGCAGATCATGTGTATTATCAGACTCGCCAAGTGCAAATCTCACTTCCTCCTGCTCAGCTGCATTCTGCAGATCATTCGTCTCACCGATGCTTCCCATGGCAGCAGAAAGTACATCAGAAAATGAATCTGTCTTGTCAGTTTTGGTAAGAGAGGTATTATTAAAAAAAGATTTAATATCTTCTGTTGAAATTCCATTAATGTTTGAAATATCCATCAAAAAACTCCTTTATGTATGTATCAGCCGGCTATTTGCCTATTTGTAAGCCATTTTGTGCCATTGACTTGCTTGCCTCAAAGGCAGTTGCATTGGCTTCATATGCACGTGTGGCATCTATCAGATTGGTCATCTCTGTGACTGTATTGACATTTGGATAAGAGACATAACCATCTGCATCAGCATCAGGATTTGCTGGATCATACTCCTTGATAAAATCAGTAGAATAATCTGATGTCACGTTGCTTACCTTTACACCGTTTCCAACAACAGCCTTCTTTGATGAAGAGTATATCTGTGAAAAAGGTGTGACATTTTTCTCGGAAAAAGTCACAATCTTTCTACGGTACGGTGTGCCTTCCTTTGTGGACGTAGTGTTTACATTGGCAATATTCTGTGCAATGATATCTGTCCTGAAACGTTCAGCCGTCATGCCGGACGCACTTATATTAAAAGCTTGAAATAATCCCATATCATTAAACCTCCATAATTACTACAGCACGCTCTTCATTCGTGAAAACTGCGAGCTTATGCTGCTTGTAAGTGCTTCATACTTAATCTGCTCAGACGCAAGCTCGACATTTTCAGTGTCTATATCCACGTTATTGCCATCCATCCTGTATGAATAATTGGAATGGTCTGTATATACATTGGCCGTCAGCTTTGAGGTATCAAGCTCACTTATTTTTTTATCAAGCGACTGATGCTTGCATCTGCCAAGCTCCTGTGACAGTACCCCCTCAAAATTTAAATCCTTGCGCTTGTAGCCCGGGGTATCCACATTCGATATATTGTTTGCAAGTATAGCTTCTCTTTGGTAGCTTGCATCAGCCGCTTTGGTCAATACATTGACATAATCAAAGGCTGTTGAGTTTATCATAAATATTCCTCCAATACACTTTTTGCATATTATAAAAAATACTATATAAGTACTCTAATATATATATATATTATAAAGTAAAATCGACAAAACACAAGATGTTTTTGTTGTTTTTTACATTATATTGTATTATTTTGTCGACAGGCGCACTATATATATGCCGAAAACATAGAAAAGACCTATGTTCTTTCAAACATAAGTCCTTAAAATATACTTAAATTTATTTACTTGTTTTTATTTCTGATTCTGTCAAGCTCATCAAAGACTACATCGTTTACTACTTTGATGTATGTGCCCTTCATACCGGATGAGCGCGATTCGATAACGCCTGCACTCTCAAACTTTCGAAGGGCATTTACGATTACCGAGCGGGTAATGCCTACTCTGTCGGCTATTCTGCTGGCAACAAGTATACCCTCATTGCCGTCAAGCTCATCAAAGATGTGAAGAATAGCTTCAAGTTCAGAATAAGAAAGTGTATTGATAGCCGAACGGACAATCGCTACCTTTCTCTTTTCCTCTTCATTCTCCTCATTCACGGATCTCATCATTTCAAGCCCAACTACTGTCGTGCCATACTCTGTAAGAATGATATCGTCAATGTCATACTCTCTGTCACTTCTGTACTCAAAAAGAGTTCCAAGCCTCTCGCCGGCTATATCAATCGGTGTGATAATAGCCTTGTACATCTTTGTATCTTCACCAAAGCCAAGTGTCTCGAGGTTTACATTTTCCTTTGTTGAAAGTATGCCAAGAAGTCTTTCATTGAGCTCAGTGTCAATATAGCCACCAACCTCATCTACTATCAGTTCATGAAGCTCATCCACGCCTTTGCAGATACTTGAGCCAAGCACCTTGCCCTTTTTGCTGATTACAAGTATGTCTGAGTCGAGCACACCGGTGAGCACCTGACATATATCATTGAACACAACCTTTGATGAATTGTTGTTGTGAAGAAGCTTATTAATCTTACGTGTCTTATCTAATAATTGTACTCCCATTAATTGTTATTCCTCTCTTTCGGGCTTTTTATCTGTTACGTAGCCGCACTGCTCATCTGCGCAGGCAATCTTATTTCCCTTTATAATCATATATCCTCCACAACGAGGGCATTTTTCTGCAACTGGTCTGCCCCAGCTCATAAAATCACACTCAGGGTTGTCAATACAGCCATAGTATTTTCTTCCCTTCCTTGTTTTCTTAAGCACAACATCCTTACCGCATTTAGGGCAATTGACGCCGATTTTTTCAAGATAAGGCATAGTGAATCTGCAGTCAGGAAATCCCGGACATGCCAAAAACTTGCCGTGAGGTCCGTATTTTATAACCAGATTGCGTCCGCACTCAGGGCAGATTTCATCTGTCACCTCATCATGTATTGTAACCTTCTCAAGCTCATTTTCAGCCTTGTCGATTGCATCTTTAAGATCAGGATAAAAATTCTCAACAACGGTCTTCCAGTTAACCTTTCCCTCGGCTACCGCATCTAAAAGCGACTCCATATTGGCTGTAAAATGCTCATCGACAATAGTAGGAAATGATTCCTTCATAATAGAATTAACAACCTCTCCTATCTCTGTCACATAGAGATTTTTACTCTCCTTAGTAATATAGCGTCTGGCAAGTATTGTAGATATTGTTGGAGAATAGGTACTCGGACGTCCTATTCCAAGCTCTTCAAGCGTCTTTACCAAAGAAGCCTCAGTGTAGTGTGCCGGGGGCTGGGTAAAATGCTGCTTAGGCAAAAGCTCCTCAACTGTAAGAAGCGATTCTTCTGTCAGAGGATTTTTAAGAACAGGCTGCTTTTCTTTCTTCGCATCGTCTGCAGCAGTATATGCAAGCTCAAAACCATCAAATAACAGTCTTGAGGTAGCAAAGCTGAATACATAATCTCCGACTGAGAGCTTTACTGTAGTAGTCTCGTACTCAGATTTTGCCATACGGCTTGCGGTAAAACGCTTCCAGATAAGCTGATAAAGCCTGAACTGGTCTCTCGACAGTGACTCCTTAATCTCAGAAGGCACTCTGTTTATATCAGTTGGCCTGATTGCCTCATGGGCATCCTGGATATTTTTGCTGCTCTTCTTTGTTCCCTCACCGGTGGAAAGATATTTGTCTCCATAGCTTTTTGAAATAAAATCCTTTGCCATGGCCTCAGCCTCATCTGATACACGCACAGAATCGGTACGCAGGTATGTGATGATACCTACCGTACCCTGTCCCTTTATGTCTACTCCCTCATAGAGCTGCTGAGCTATACGCATTGTCTTTGAAATCGGAAAATTCAAAGCCTTTGAAGCCTCCTGCTGCAAAGTACTGGTCGTAAAAGGAAGCGGAGCTTTATTGCTGCGCTGTCCTTTTTTGATATTTTGCACTTTGCAATCCTTTCCCTTTATTTCGTTAAGCACCTTATCCATCTCATCCTTTGAGGAAATGGCTATCTTATTGTCACCCCTGCCGTATAGCTTTGCAGTGATCGGCTTCTTCTCACCCTCCACATCAACCGTGGCATCAAGGCTCCAGTACTCCTCAGGGATAAATGCATTGATTTCATCCTCCCTGTCACAGATAATGCGAAGTGCAACAGACTGCACTCTTCCCGCACTAAGTCCTCTCTTAACCTTGGCCCAAAGCAGCGGACTGATTTTGTAACCTACTATACGATCCAAAACTCGTCTGGCCTGCTGTGCGTCCACAAGATCCATATCTATTTTTCTTGGATGCTTTAATGATTCCTTGACAGCATTCTTCGTGATCTCATTAAAGCTGATACGGCTGACATCCTTGCCCTCAAGTTTAAGTGCGTGAAGCAGATGCCATGAGATGGCTTCTCCCTCACGGTCGGGATCGGTTGCGAGATATATCTTATCGGCCTTCTTAGCCTCCTTGCGAAGCTTAGCGAGTATTTCACCCTTTCCGCGGATTGTGATATATTTTGGTTCAAAATCTCCGTCCACATCTATTCCAAGGCTGCTCTTTGGCAGATCCCTCACATGACCGTTTGATGCCATTACCTCATAGTTTTTTCCCAAGAATTTCTTTATAGTCTTTACTTTTGCAGGCGACTCTACGATAACCAGATATTTAGCCATTATAAACTCCTTATATAGTAATTTGGAATTGTCTCCTTAACAAATCCTTTTTGTATAAGATCTTCTAACACTTCAAATAGTTCCGATAATTCATACGGCACTTTTTGAGACAATGTCCCGATTGCGATAGGACAAAAATCGAGTAAACTATACACCAATGCTTCTTTTTTATCAAGTATATTTTTTCTGAAATCCATCTGTGTGCACTCTGTAAACCCAGTCATTGTAATGTCTGAGACAAATTCATCAATATTATAAATAATGCCTGCGCCCTGCTTTATCAGGCTGTTGCAGCCGTAGCTTAAGGTGTCGGTGATACGCCCCGGAATGACATATACGTCCTTTCCCTGCTCCATTGCAAAATCAGCCGTAATCAGTGAACCGCTTCTCTTTTTTGCCTCAACTATAACTACTATATCGGATAACCCGGAAATTATTCTGTTTCTCATCGGAAAAAACATCTTTTGCGGGTCGGTACCCGGCATAAGCTCGCTGATTATGCCTCCGGATAGCTTTATTTTATCATACAGAAAGCGGTTCTCTTTCGGATAACAGGTGTCTGCTCCGGAGCCAAGAACTGCATATGTATTTCCACCAGCCTCCAGACACCCCATATGGGCATCTCTGTCTATTCCTCTTGCCATGCCGCTGATTATCTGTATCCCCTGCCTTGAAAGTGCTGCTGCCAGTACCTTTGCCACCTCGCAGCCATATGCGCTTCTGCCCCGTGCTCCGACTATAGCGACACTTTTTCTTGATTTGTCGGGAAGAGTGCCTATGTAAAAAAGACTATACGGCGGATTATGTATATTTCTAAGCTTGTCCGGATAAGCCTCATCCTCCATTGTTACAAAGCCGATATCCTTCTGCTGAAATAATATCCACTCCTTCTCTACGTCATAGGAAGCTCTTGATTCAAGGATTATTTTTCTGTCTTCATCTGTGAAAAACAAAATATCAAAAAGCTCATTCTTTGGCATAAAAAACAGCTTTTCTGCCGTTATACTACAATCATGCAGAAGCTTTTTCTTCGCATTGCTTATATCTGTAAGGCTTGTAAGCCAGTATTTGAACTTCATGATACAGCACCTCCCCAGAACTTCTCATTGATGCTTCTGTAGCATATAGCTTCGTTGAGATGCTTTGTCTTTATGTTTTCACAGCCGTCCAGATCAGCTATTGTACGCGCGACCTTAAGTATCTTGTGGTATGTGCGTGCAGTCAGTCCAAGCTTGTCAAACATATTTTCCATGTAGCTTTTCTCTCGACTGCCGAGGAAACAGTATTTTTCCAGCTTGTCAGTTGATATTTTTGAATTATAAGAAAAGCTCTCACCTTTAAACCTTTCTTTTTGAAGCTCGTGGCAGTGCATAACACGCTTTCTTATGTCCGCAGATGATTCATTGGATGTAGTACTGTTTATATCCTCAAAGCTAAGCGGTGACGCCTCCACACATATGTCAATTCTGTCTATTATAGGCTGTGAGACCTTATCAAAATATCTGCGCAGAGTCGGCTCTGAGCAGCGGCACCTTTGCATATCGGGATAATAGCCGCAGCTGCATGGGTTCATCGCACCAAAAAGCAGAAAATTAGCCGGATAAGTCACGTTTCTGCCGGCTCTTGAAAGCCTGATGCAGTGCTCCTCAAGCGGAGCCCTGAGCAGGTCCAACAGGCCGCCCTTAAACTCAGCGAGCTCATCCAAAAATAAAACGCCATTGTGTGCAAGCGATATCTCGCCCGGATTAATTCTCGTTCCTCCGCCGATTAATGCGGCCTGTGTGACAGAATAGTGAGGATTTCTGAATGGTCTGTTGTCTCTTAAGGAGCTGTCATTGTCCAAAAGACCGCAGATGCTGTATATTTTTGACAGCTCAAGTCTCTCATTTTCACTAAGAGGAGGCAGAATGGACGGCATACGCTCTGCTATCATTGTCTTGCCTGCACCGGGAGGTCCGACAAGCAGTATATTATGCATACCACCCGCAGCCACCTCACATGCTCTTTTAATAAATTTCTGACCGTTAACATCACAAAAATCGGCGTATTTTTCATCCTTTTGCAGCTCATGTGCTGTGCCGGTTTTCTGACACGTAAATGCTGCCTCATCAAACTGTGCAATTACATCATTTAAATGGCTTATCCCAAATATTTTTGCACCGCAGACGAGTCTGCCTTCATTTTCATTCTGCTTTGGAATAATAAACTTTCCAATGCCTTTGTTGTACTCATCAAATACAATCGGCAGAATACCGCTGACCGGCAAAATTTCACCGTTTAGATTTAGCTCGCCTGCAAGTGTGCAGTCCTTTATGCTATCAGCGTCAATCACCCCCATAGCTGTTAAAATAGCAACAGCTATAGGCAGATCAAAGCCTGTTCCGGTCTTTTTAATATTTGCAGGCGATAAATTTACTGTGATACGCTTGGCAGGCAAAACAATGCCAACGCTGTGCAGCGCTGTTTTAACACGTTCCTTTGCTTCTCTCACCTCTGAGGTAAGATTTCCAACCATATCAAAAACAGGCATACCGGTTGAAATATCAACCTCCACCTGTACCGGAATCGCACTGATTCCATCCAAAACAGCCGTTCTGACTGTACTGTACATATATACTCCTATTCCAATTGGGGTAAATGCATAGACAAATGCACAAAAGACATGGCTCTATGATAACATATTTTTGCCTTTTGTAAACACCTATTCGAGCAGTTTTCGTAATTTTTTCAAACCGGCCTTTTCAATTCTTGAAACATATGACCTCGAAATGCTGAGTGTTTTAGCAATCTGTCTCTGTGTCAGCTCTTTTTCACCGTCAAGGCCAAAGCGTTTCGTAATAATATAATATTCTCTGTCCGATAAAACGCTTCTCATATTTTGCCTTAAAATCTTAAGCGACTCAGATACCTCTATATCCGATACCACATCAGATTGTCCATTCTCAATCACATCCACCAGATGAATCTGGTTTCCCTCCTTGTCAGTGCCTATAGGTTCAAATATGGACACATCACCCCGGCTCTTTTTACGGCTTCTAAAGTGCATCAGAATCTCATTTTCGATGCATCTGATTGCAAAGGTTGCAAAACGATTTCCGTAATCAGCCTTGAATGATGACACTGCTTTTATAAGTCCTATAGTGCCTATGGATATGAGCTCCTCCATCTCATCCTCGCTTACTGCATATTTTTTTGTAACATGTGCCACAAGGCGCATATTGTGTAATATAAGCTCATCCTTAGCTTCTTTATCATTTTGAGCCACTTTTTTCAGACATTCCGTCTCACGTTCTAAACTAAGAGGTGATAAAAATGTATTCACATAGCACCCTGTCATTATTTGCTTATAATATATTATGTTCAAATCTGTATTTTGTGATATAATCTTTGCCATGAATAGAAAAATAGACTACAAAATCAATGAAAATGATACAGGAAAAACAGTAGAAGGCTTTTTGAAGGAGCATGGCTACACACATCAGGTGCTTGTCAGGCTGAAGCAGACAGACCATGGCATACTAAGAAACGGTATATGGGCCTATACAAATGAAAGGCTGTGTAAGAATGATTTAATCACAGTCCAAATTGTAGAAAACGAATGCTCTGATAATATAGCACCTGTAAATCTGCCTCTTGATATAGCATACGAGGACGATGATATCATCGTAATAAACAAGCCGTTTGATATGCCTGCCCATCCCTCCGCCGGAAACCATGACAACACGCTTGCAAATGCGCTCATGTACTATTATGGCAGTCAGAATAAGCCGTTTGTATACAGATGCATAAACAGGCTGGACAGAGATACCACAGGGCTTACAATTGTCGCAAAGCACGCACTTGCAGGCGGGATACTTGGCAACGCTGTCGCAAAGCGTGCCATACACCGGACATACTACGCCGTCTGCAGCGGGTGTACACCTGCATGCATGCGCATCAGTGCTCCGATTGCAAGAAAGGATGCTTCCACCATAGAGCGGTGTGTTGATTTCAAACGCGGTGAATATGCAGTAACCGACTTTATCAGAATCAAATATAACCCGGATAATAATTTATCGCTTGTCAAGTTAAGACTTCTTACCGGACGCACTCACCAGATACGCGTTCATATGAAGTATATCGGTTTTCCACTGATAGGTGACTTTTTATATAATCCCGACTATACATATATATCCAGACAAGCACTGCACTCAGGGCGTCTTGTTTTCACGCACCCTGTCACAGGACAAAAAATGAACCTCATATCTGATATTCCATCAGACATGAAGTCCCTGTTCTAGTTGATTTATTTTATCCTTTTCGTATGGGATATGCCCTTTTAAAACCTCTTTTTTTATGTAGCTGTAAGTATATTCTTCTCCCTTTACAGAGAGCATGACAAGCAGATACTCAAGCATTGCTTTTGTATCGGGATGAATCATGTAGTGATCCACGCTTTTTTCATAGTATTCCAGTGCACTTTTGTCGGTGTACTTTTCTTTCTGATAGTTTTTTGAGGCGCTTACACGGTCTATAAACATCTCACAGACATACCTTATGGGCATTTTCATGCCCTCCATTTTTGTATGTGCTTTATCATCCCCCGGCTTTGAAACAGCATAGTCAATCCAGTACTCCAGGTGATGCTTATTGCGTCCCTTGTGATGAAGCCACGCAGATGAATAGCCCCTGTCGGCTCTCTCCGCATTATTCGGGCTCATATACCCCTTGTAATACCTGCAGCCGACAAGAAACTCAGTCGGTGAATATTTTGACATGTCATGAAGAAGTCCCTGTTTATAAAGCCCTATCCTAAAGCACCCCTGCATGACTAAAATCTTGTGATGTGTAATTGTTATAAAATGTCTTATTGCTTTCATATGTCTATCTGCCTATGAGGATGTATACCGACTGCGGTGAGACATCTGCATACTGCTGGTTTTCACACAGCACCGGAGTGTCATAAAACGGTTCTTTGAGCGTAGAATCGCAGACTTTATACCATTTCATTCCTTTCTTTAGCTTAGGAAGAGCTAACTTCTCCCTGGATGAATAAAAATTATAAGCTACGTATACATAGTCTTTATTCACTTCATTGTAATCCCCACAGTACATCACACCTACACATAGCTTTGTGGCATCACACTCGCCTATCCAGGCATTCTTGCAGTGGTAGGACAAATCAGGATACCCAACAGCCTTGTAATCGCTGAATTTAAACGGCTTTGGACAGGAAATAACAGGATGCTCATCCCTGAATTTGATAAGTCTGGTTAAGAACCTGATGTTTTCCCTTCTGCTCTGCTCATTTGACCAGTTCACCCATCCTGTAGGGTTGTCCTGACAGTAAGCATTGTTGTTGCCATCCTGTGAATTACAGATTTCATCACCTGCCATAATCATAGGCACTCCCTGTGCCAAAAACAAAAGAAGCATGGCATCCTTCCACTTAAGTTTCCTTATCTCACGGATAAACCTCTTTCGCGAAGGACCCTCACAACCGTAATTATTGCTGAAATTCCATGAAGGACCATCAGCATTTTTCTCACCATTGCCCTCATTGTGACGGTCATTGTACATGAATAAATCGCTCAGGGTAAAGCCGTTATTGCTTGATATATAGTTTATAAATCCGACATTCTCCCCCTGCTTTTTCTGCTGGTTTAAAAGCTCATACATATTGCAGTTGATATGGTTTAACATCATACGCGCCGCAAACTGGTACTCCTCCTTGTCAATATAGAGATTTTCATATGTCCTGTTTTGCGGTACAACCGACATATCAAAGCCATCATAGAGTATCTTTGTCCGGCTAAGGAGAGCATCCTGCACAATCGCAGTAATAGGCAGCCTGTCCCCAAGCAGCTTAAAACCATCTACATGAAAGCTCATAACCCAGTATCTGAGCGCATCGAGTATCAGATTGTGGTCAGTTCTGTCTGGAAAATACATCTCTACGATACATTCCATGCCATTTTTGTGCAGCCTTTCAACGAGACGCCTAAGCTCATTGGAGGCATCTGAAGCGTCACTGGCATATGATGCTTTTACGGCAAAATAATTGCCGTAGGTATAGCCCCAGAAATTGACCTTGTCATTTTGCTTGTCGGTGTGCACACTTTGCTCATCCTTTAAGGAATACTTCGGCTTTGCATATTCCGGAATATCGTGCTTTACAGGGATTGTCATTTCTTCAAACTCGTATACAGGCATGAGAAGAATTGAAGTAAAGCCTAATTTCTTGATGTAATTTATTCTGTCAGATACAGCCTCAAAGGTGCCCTTATGCTTTTTGTCCCCTGAAACATCCATGGAAAAACCTCTAACATGCAGCTTATACAGCTTCATCCGGTCCCTGGTTATCTCAGGAAAGCTGTCATATTTCCAGTCAAAATCACTACTGTCTATCCCGCAGGCTATTTCGTAGTCATTGTCACTTCTTGTTTTATCATTCCATTTTTCTCTGCCGAAAATTCTTGTAGCATAGGGATCTATGCACCTTTTTCCATTAATTCTAAAATAATATGCATACTCATTACCGCAAAAACCATGAAGTCTCACAGAGTAAAGTGAGCCTGTCGAATACTCGGCAGGTATATCAATCACACAGGCGGTATTTCCTGATTTATCAAGTAAAACAATGCTGCATTCATCCTCTTTTTCTGCCGCAAAGGTGAATATCGCACTATCCCCCTCAATATAAGCACCTGTTTTTAAAAAGTTTCCTTTTGTTAATCGAAATTTCATGCAACACCATCCAATCAAAAATTCTAGTATTTATTTATTATACTAGTTTTGACTTTTTTTGTATAGAATAATTTGATATAATGTATTTGTTTAATATAATATTTACTTTAGATTACTAAAAGAAAGAGGTACAATATGGCAGAAAAAGCAACACCTGTTACACCCGATGAGGCAGACGATATCCGCGTAACACTTGATCTGGACAACGGAAGTGTCGAATGCAGGATTATCACTATTTTTGACGCAGATCATAAGGATTACATAGCTCTTCTACCGTTAGACAAAAATGGCAACGATAATGAGAGCGGCGAAGTGTATCTGTATCGCTATTTCGAGGACGAGGAAGGTCTTCCAAGAATAGAAAACATCGAATCCGACGACGAGTACGAGGCTGCTGCCGACAGATTCGATGAGCTTTTAGATGATGAAATGTTTGATGATATTTAATCATCACCACTATTATTTTGTCTAGGCTCTTTACTTTCACGGACAAACCTGGAGGCCTGGGCTGATTTATCGTTTACCGACTTGACCGAGTAAACAGACAAGTTTGTCTTGGCACGGGTCATGCCGACATAAAACAGCCTTCGCTCCTCCTCTATGTCCTTTTCAAGCACAGCCTTTTTATACGGCATTATCCCCTCATTTGCATCAATTATATACACGTTTTCAAATTCAAGTCCCTTTGAGCTGTGAAGGGTTGCAAGTGTCACGGCATTAGGGTCACTTTCTTTCGACATAGCCATAAGCTTCATCTGCTTTGTGTATTCCTTTATATGCTCATACCACTCTTCATAGGTGGCAAAGCCTTTGGCACCGGACTGTATTTCATCAAGTATATCAAATAAATCCTCTTTATTTATATTCCTATACTCGGCATATTCAGCTAAAAAGTCGTCATAGCCAATCCCTCTTCTGATATAGTTTATGCTGGCATATGGATTCATCCGGCTTATAAGCTTCATGTCATACTCAAGCTTTTCTATCCGCTCAGCTATCCACGGCTTCTCATCAAACAGCTTAATCCACTCATCAAATGCCACAGTTGCATCACACAGGCTGTCTCTTGACAGATACCGCTTTGGTCTGTTCATAATCTGCAAAAAATCAGCTCTGTCTCTGCTGCCGGCTGCTATTCTTTGGTATGTAAACAAGTCTCTGGCAATCCAGTGCTCATATATATTGGGTATATTATCCTTGGTTTTGAATGGGATATTATAGCTCATAAGCTGCTCTATAAGCTGTCTTGGCTGGGTATTTGTCCTGAAAAGCACCGCAAAGTCGCTGAATACAGCTCCCGCCTTTATCTTTTTATCTATATCGCGTATAAGAAAGATATTTTCGTCTCTTCTGTTTTCAAAATCAGCAAACGTAACTGGCACCATTGACTTGCTTGCCGCAATGATTTTCTTATCAAATCTCTCCCTGTTGTGCGAGATGAGATTCAGCGAGGTCTCCACTATATATCTGCCACATCTGTAATTAGTATCTAAAAGTATTCTTTTTGCATCCGGATAGTCCTTCTCAAACCCAAGCATTATCTCAGGCTTTGACCCTCTGAAGCGGTATATTGACTGGTCATCATCTCCTACAATAAACAGATTATTCTGTGGAGCGGCAAGCATTTTTATAATCTCATACTGCAGACGGTTAATATCCTGAAACTCATCAATCAGTATGTATTTATACTTGTTCTGCCACAATGCCAGTATATCAGTTCTTTCCTTAAACAGCTCATAAGTATACGAGAGCATATCATCAAAATCAATAAGCCTGTTTTCCTTAAGCCTTGTATCATATTTTTTGTAAATATCCCTGAATATTTCCTCACCACACACTCCAGAGTAGAAATTTTCTATATCAATGCGGCTGTTTTTAATCAGACTGATTTCAGCAAGTAAATTGCCTATAAACTCATTCTCATCCTTGTATTCAAGGCGGTAGTAGGATAAAATTTTCCTGATAAAGCCGTATCTCACAGACTCATCAGCAATATTGGCACTTGTAAAGCGATATGCATATTTGAGTATCGTAAAAAAGACAGCATGAAACGTACCAAAAGATACGTTCACCCTCTCGTCTTTCATCAGTGAATTAAAACGCTCCTTCATCTCATTTGCAGCAGCCTTTGTAAAGGTGATAACTAAAATTTCAGAAGGCTTCACATGATGCTTTGTTATTAAGTTTTTAGTCCTGTGTGTGATAACTGCGGTCTTACCGGAACCCGGTCCTGCTAAAACAAGCATAGCGCCATCCTTGTGTTCGATGGCGCCAAGCTGGGCTTTGTTAAAATTCATAAAATACCCTTTGTTAATAGATTAGTTATTAGAAAGCTTTTCTATGCCTTTCTTAATTCTGGCTATAGACTCCTCTTTGCCAAACACCTCCATAAGCTCTGTAGCTCCGCCCGGTGTCATCTGTTTTCCTGAAACAGCTGTACGGATTGGCCACATAACATAGCCTATCTTATAGCCCTTTTCTGTAGCATATGCCTTAAGAGTCTCAAAAAGTGCATCATTTGAGAAATCATCACAGCTTTCAAGAATAGGAACTACATCGTTTAACAGCTCAAGTGAATTCTCCTGGTTTGTCTTCATCTTCTTGTGAGTATACATTGCAATATCATAATCCGGAAGCTCTTCAAAGAAATCAATATGTTCCTTGATATCAGGGAATATCTCAATACGTGTCTGAACCATTCTTGCTATCTTCTTAAGGTCATAATCCTTTGTGACAACCTCCTTAATGTATGGCAGTGCCATCTCATAGAATTTGTCAAAATCAAGCTTCTTTATATACTCTCCGTTCATCCATTTAAGCTTTGTGAAGTCAAATACAGCAGGTGATTTGCTCATATGATGATAATCAAACTTCTCAACAAGCTCAGGAAGTGACATAATCTCCTGATTGTCTGAAGGACTCCAGCCAAGAAGCGCTACAAAGTTTACAATAGCCTCTGTAAGGAATCCCTGATCCAGTAAATCTTCAAAGGATGAGTGACCGCATCTCTTTGAAAGCTTATGATGCTCCTCATCTGTGATAAGCGGACAGTGTACATATACAGGTACATCCCATCCAAATGCCTCATAAAGTCTGTTATACTTAGGGGATGATGAAAGATACTCGTTTCCTCTGACTACATGTGTGATGCCCATCAGGTGATCATCTACTACGTTTGCAAAATTGTATGTAGGATATCCGTCAGATTTGATAAGAATCATATCATCAAGCTCTGCATTATCTACTGTGATATCTCCGTAAATCTCATCCTCAAATGTGGTTGTGCCCTCTGTAGGGTTGTTCTGTCTGATGACATATGGCTTGCCGGCCGCGAGATTTGCCTCAATCTCCTCCTTTGACAGGTGTAAGCAGTGCTTGTCATATATAGAGATTTCCTTTCCTGCAACAGTTGTCTTAAGACTGTCAAGACGCTCCTTGTCACAGAAGCAGTAATATGCCTCTCCCTTGTCAATAAGTTCCTTTGCATACTTCATGTAGATACCCTGTGCCACACGCTCACTCTGCACGTATGGACCGCATCCGCCATCCTTGTCAGGTCCCTCATCATGGACAAGTCCTGTCTCTTCGAGTGTCCTGTTTATAATATCAACAGCACCCTCCACCTGGCGTACCTGATCTGTATCCTCTATACGGAGAATGAAATCACCGCCCTCATGCTTTGCAATCAGGTAAGCATACAGTGCTGTTCTTAAATTTCCTACATGCATTCTTCCTGTCGGGCTTGGTGCAAATCTTGTTCTAATCTTACTCATTTTAAAATGTGCTCCTCTATATTAATATTTTTTAGTCATTTTTCAATTTGAAATTATATAACAATATGGAAATTTTATCAATCCTCAGATTGAACTTCCATATCAAGCTCTGCGATTTTATTTAAAATTCTGTTTACCTCGTGGATTCTGTCACCAAGCTCGCTCCTGTGTGATAAAATCTCGCGCCTTAGCCTGGTTATAGTCTCCACATTGCAGGACATCCTGCCCCTTAATTTTTGTCTTCTGACTATAAGTTCATGCTTCTGCTCAACCATCTCCTTATGATCCACAATAGCGTTTGTGTAGTTGAGCCATACTCTGGCATCGTAGAAGTCATTTTTACTAAGCACCGAAACAAGCTTTTTGCTGTTGTATTCCAGATCCTCGTTTGTCCTTCTGAAGCGCTCCTTGTCTTTTACAGCGAGAAGATACTGCTCATAGTTGTATACAAATTCCTTTGAATTCTTCACATGATACTTCTCGTATGTGTAGTCAACAGCATTTTTTATACTTACATACTTGATCTTTACTCTGTTTTCAAGAGCTACTGCTTTATTTTTGGATGCTGCAGCGCTTTTTACTTCATCTGAATAGCTTTGATATGTCAAAAGAACAAATGAGCCTGCAACCGCTGAAAGAAGTGCCCCGATAAGCATAAAGATAGTGGTATCGGCTCCATATACAATCTGCATCAGCGTGCATACAGCTACCACTACAGCAAAAAATACAACTAAAAGCACTGCGTACACCCTAAATACCCGCTGTCTGCTTTTGGCATATTCACCATCTATATCGAACTGCACTTTTTCTCCCTCGAGATACCTTAAGTCTTTATTTATTACATCCAGACTGCTTTCGTTTTTTTCAAGACGCTTTATTGCCCGCGGAATCTCATCCTCCAGCTGCTGCATCTGCGCATACTGGCTGTCTGATATGCGGTTTTTGGTCTTTAAAAAATCACTTCTGGTCTTTTCGAGTGTCAATATGTTTGCAGCCGCATCATTCATGGTCTTTTTATCTGTCTCTGACATATTTTCCATCCTTTCTATGTCAGTCAGATAATTTGTGACAAGCGCATACTCTGTTCTGTTATCCTCGAGCTCTCTGGCGGCATCAACCATCTGCTCACATATTTCAACTACATTGAACCCTTTAGTGCTCTCATCCGGTATACTCTCAATATGTAATTGTGTATCATCGGTCTTTTTTTTGCGTTTAAATAACATGCGCCCTGTAATCCTCTTTGTATTTCAAAATTGTTTCTTTTGGTCTGCCCTCATCGCAACCATCTGAAGCTTCTGCATATACGCCCTTTAATACGCTGTCCAGATTATTTATTTCCTGCTCTGTAACACTATATTCCCTGACAATACGGGCATATCCTATGTCGTTATTATCAAGCTTATAGGCATATAGACAAGACCACAGTGATTTTCTGTCCCCATTTTGCCTGAAAGCCTCAAGATATAAATCCGCTGCTATATCAAATAAAAACAGCTGCACATAGGCTGTAGCCAGATTGTGATATATGTTTCCGTACAATACACGCTCAGTATGCTTTGCATCCTCACATGACAGCAGCTTTTTGTATTCAAAAATTGCTGCAGTGTACTTTTTCTTCTCCATCAGTCTGTCTGCCCTGATTTTCAAGCACTCAAACTCGCTCTTTTCCTCGAGCTCCTTAAGTGCATCATGTGTGTTCTTAAGCTCCTCCTTAGTGCAGTAGCCGCTGTACTCAAGCAGCTCAGTCACAAAAGCAGACAGTCTGCCGTTTGTGGATATAATGGTTCTAAGATGCATGGCAAGCTTTGGCAGATGTGCATGGTTTTCAATCCAGGTGCACAGCTCAAGACTCATGAAGTCATCATCCAAAAGATATGTATTGTTGATTATATAATAATTAAGCTCCTCTATCGAGTAAACATTTATAGACACACCCTCTATGTAATAGGGCATGGCTGCTATAGCTTCATTACACAGTAATAATTCTCCCATATGCCCTCCTACATAGTCATCTCATAGTGCCAGACTTTGCCCGAGCTCATAAATATTTCGCCAAAGCCTAAATCCTTAATCTCTATATCAATCCTGTCATCAGATACAGGTGTCGCCGTGATTCTGATGCGTGTAGCCCTATCCGGCCTGGGCGGCATATCCGTAAGTCTTAGTGTCTCAATCTTTGCCTCCCTGCTTTTAGGAAGCTGCTTCCAGAAATCCACCTCATAAGAGCCTGAAATTATAACCTCACACTGCCCCTTGGATTCAAACCAGTTGTTTCCGGCACTGATAAGATTATAAAACGACAGTTCTCCCTTATCATGTACCTTAAGACTCAGATTGAACTTCATCTCATTCTCGCCCATATATACAAAAGGCCATTCTGCTTCCTTATCCCTCGTGGCTGCCGCATAACATGCTCCCTTAGTAAAGAGGTTATTGCCCATGAACACTCGTCTGCCCTTGCACAAAAGTGCAACAGACTGCTTCATCCAGCCCTCAGCAAACGTATCTCCCACGAGAAAAACCGTTGAGATAATCTGATTCTTAAAGCTCTCATTTATTATATCCAAAAAGCTTTTGTCCTTATCATTTTTATCCAGAGTATAGCTTATGCTTTCATCTATAGATACTACCTGTGGCGTTGTGCGAAGATCCCTCTTTAGGGAATAAAAAAATATACTCTCCTTTTCCTGCATAAACATCACCACATCATGAAGCCACAGTGACTTGTCCTGATTCAGTGCAAAATAATAAAAGCTCTCCTTTCGGTCTATGACCGTAAGCTGTCTGGAATTTATGCCAAGCCTGACCGCCATGCCATAAAACATGCTCACGTTCTCCTTTGTCAGCCTGTCAACACATATAACAAGCCTGTCAAAGGATGAAGGATTACCAAGCTTGGATGGCAGTTCCATAACCTTTTTAAGAAACAAGGCCAAAAGCTCCTCTGCCATAAATGAATCATCATCAATGACTATTTTTTCACTATTCAGTGCTCTCTTAAGCAGCTGGTCAATACACACCATCTCACCGCTTTTAGAGAGTCTTCTTGCCTCATCTCCATAATACCATTTGCCAATGCTCTTACGGCGTGCAAGTACAAGAGGAATCTGAAACTCCTCACTGCCCGCAACAGTGCTGACAGTCTCCGGCTCTTTCATATTCTGTTGAAAAAAACTAACCATAGCATAGCTGTCATTTAAGTCTATGCCTATATAGTATGAATTGCCATTATGTCCCATTATAAATCCTCTTAAATCAGCTTAAACAGCTGCTTAGTCGCAGCGTCCAGCCTTTTATATTCGTCTATATTGCTCTTTAAGGTTGTCTCATCAGACAGTGTATCTGAAATTATCATCTCATTAATCAGATTATAGCGGCTGTGATCATTATCACCCGGTATATTGTTGCATGTAAGACGATTGCTCTCCTTTACCTCTATGCTGTTGTCATGCTCCTCAGTAATATAATACCTGATCAGCTCACCGAAAAATATGACAAATGTCTTTACGTATATGCCGTCGTACATCTCAACCATATCCTCTGAATTAAACTCTTCGCCATCCTCGTCTCTGCTGTAGTGCAGCACAACATGAGACCCCGGAGTACTCTCATACTGTAAAAATGCCTTGTCATAGAGGAAATATTTCTCCAGCAGTCTGTAATCAAGCCTCGCAAAAAAATCAAAATACATATTGTTATATATATAATATTTAAGCAATGTATCTTCAATCTCAAGCTCAGCCTGAGTGATATCCGTTTTTTCAGCAAAATGCTTCAATAGGGCTAACTGGCAGGCATCATTTAATGTTCTGTTTCCAATAAACCGCTTTTCGATAATATCAAAAATAAAATCAGCCTTGCACCCGCCACTATGCAGATATCCATGTGCCACAAGAGATATATAAGCTAAAATCAGCTTTTCATTTCCGGCTCTTTTATAGTATTCCATAAAGATATCCGATATCTTTTCAGGCTCAATCTGCGTATAAATACCCTGTTCGAGAATACGCTCATCAAGCTTCATGGAAGATATTGAAAACTTATCAGCGGCATGCCACAGACTAATCAGCTCGTCTGTAGGCCCGGTATAGTTTTCACACAGGTATTTAAGCACCAGGTCACTGTATTTGCCTGTTTTAAAGGCAGATATGGCAAGCTGCACCATAAAATCATCATCTACATGCTGCACCTTAAGCGCATTCTCACACAAAACCACCTTTGATGCGGCAGCAAGCATGTCTATTCCATACTCCATGGCCATATCATATGCCTTTTCATAGAGGCGGTTTGATACAAGCATGTCAATAAGATATTTTCTTGCATCCTTTTGCAGGGTATCAAAATTAATGCTTTGCAAAAACGGCCTGACGTAATCCTCATAATCGTGAAGCTGACAATATTTTAAAATTCTGTATCCCATAACAGCTTTGTAGGAATCAGAAAAGGATTCACTATAAAATACAGGTTTAAACAGCTTCAAATCGTCCTTTGTAAAATCAGAATAATCCCTTACATGCTTAAAATGTGACACTATATACTGTGGTCTGTCAGGCGAGAGGCTTATACACCTGTCAAGGTATTTCTCGGCATCCATCAGCCTCTGCAGTCTGTATGAGATGCTTTTAACATATCTATAGCCTCTTGAGTCCTCAAAAAGTATAGCATAGTCGTTTGAAAACAGTTCAAAATAAGCACACTGGTCTGTAACTGGAACTATCTGCGGCTCCTTCATTTCATTCTGATATATGATAGCTCTCACTATGCGCTTATCAAATACAATAAGCTTGTAAGTATATATAATATCTGAAAAAGCTGCCGACAGCTCTTCATTGATAAATCCTAACTCAAGCATATCCTCGTATAAAACAGCCAGATTGTCATCAATATGCCTAAGCTGTGCCTGGTCCATGGCAAACCTTCCCATAGCTTTCCTATACTTGTGGTAGACCTCAGGCTCTGTTTCCTTGGCAGCAATTATATTATTGTAAAGCACTGCAAGCTTTCGGTATGGCAGCTTATTATCAAAGCTGAAATACATCTGGATAATCTTTGGCACAGGGGAAATCTGCCTGTCATCCATCGTAATGAGATACGACTCATACAAGCCTGTCAGACGCAGCTTATTCTCGATACCCAGCTCAAACCATTTATGAAAACAGGTATCATTTTTGTGTCCCTTAATCAGGTAGCTGCATATGATGCCGACATACTCTGCCTCCGGACATATCTCATAGGCTGCTGTAAGAAGCTCATATACTCTGTTATCGAACCCGCCTGCCAGATCAACCGCCTCAAAAATTGCTCCGGCAAGATCCTTTGTCAAAGCCTTTTTCTTTACGGCCCAGCTTAGGATGCGAAGCTCAAATACCGACAGCTCCTTTATCAGATAAGGATCCTGTGATATGAGATAATAAGCTTCAATATATAAATACGGAGACGAACAGCCTCGCAGTACCCAGTATTTTATATCCTTAAGCTTACCGGCACTGTCATCAAAATACTGATCCCTCAAAAATAAAAGTACCCAGAACAAAAGCACAGAGTCAGGATTTTCATAAAAAATCAGCTCCACTTCGTGTGTCATATTGTCAATGTATGAAGGCTCTCTCTCTAACAGCGTCATCAGATACAGATAATAGCCCCAGATTGGAGATTTCTTATCAGGATTACTGTGCTTGAAATCATCAAGAATCCACTTAGCCTCCTGCCTTTGCCTGTTGATAATAAATGCCTGAGCCTTCATCAGCTCATACATATGCTCATCCGGCATGAGTGCATGCAGGTGGTTTAATATGCTTATAGTCTCGTTTGCCCATACTCCGGTCACTATCCGCTTCAGCCTGAAACTGGTATAAAGCTCCATGATTCCGACCATGCATTCCTTTATGTCCTTTGTCACAGCTATATCACTTATGCTGCCATCATCATCTCTTACACCGGCCGTGATATCTATTGTAAAGCTCTGATATACACCATCAATATATATACGGCCAAAATTACGTCCGGCATGCATTGCAGATGCATCGATGATATACTCATACAGATAGGTTTTACCTATAAAATCATCAAGCGTTAAAACAGGCTTAGACAGCTTTATGAATTCACAATCCGTGCGCAGGCGTATTTCGGTATATCCCCAGTTATCCTTTGTTATGGTAAAGCATCCACTCTGTGGCTCTTTAGAAGCCATAAAAATATCCTCTGACTTGTCTACACTAATGGAAACAGGCTGTTTTTTGTTTACGCCAATCAGAAACTCCTCCATATTCTGACCGGATGGTCTGGCGCAGGCAAAGCCCTCATAGGTCAGTCTCTCATATACATTGTCATAAGGAATTGTGTTTAAAAAATTGCGATTATAAAACAGATGATAAGCCTCATCCCAATTAGATGCCGCAAGCCTTGTAAAATCATCAAGGCTCTTTACAGCTCCGGTGGATGCTTCCGCATAGAGCCTTGTGATTCTTGCACAAAAAGAAAGACTGTACTCTATCTGATTGCATACAATCACAAATTTGCCCTCGCAGGCATCACCCTCCGTGAGACCCTTACTGTTAAATTGATAACGAATCCTGACTTTCTCGCCCTCGAAGTGCGGATTCAGACACTCCATCCTTGGATTAGTCGAATAAACTATGCCACAGATTTTTATCTGATTCGTACTTTCTATTACAAAGCTTCCCGCTTCGCTTCTTCCTTCAATGACCGAAAGGTCTATTGTCTCCTCTGAAAACGCCAAAATCGGTTTCGTGCCATTAAATCTGCCGGCAGCTATCTGCCCTATACGTGCTCGCACAATTGTTACCCCGTTTACGTTAAATGTTGATTTTTTATACACTTATTATATAATGTAAATTATATACGATTTGCAATGCTGTTGCAATGCAAATAGAAAGGAAATTACAGCTAATGATAGAACAAAAGGAGCATTTTCACGGCAGCGACCTTGAAAAAATAGAAAAAATATATGGTATAAAGAAAGAAAATATTGTGAGCTTTGCAGCAAATGTCAACCCACTCGGCGAGTCCGGTAAACTAAAGACAGCGCTGTCTGAGCGCATTGATGCAATCACAAAATACCCTGACAGGGAGTATACTTCTCTCAGAAAGGCTATCGGCAGCTACTGCAAGTGCGATTACAATCACATAACAGTCGGAAACGGATGCACGGAGCTCATCTCGCTTTTCATTCAGATTACAGCTCCTAAAAAGACACTTCTGCTTGGTCCGACTTACTCTGAGTACGAGCGTGATTTAAGGATAAACGGCAGTGATATCTCATACCATTTTCTTAAGGAAAAGGATGATTTTAAGATTAATCCGGATGAATTCATCTCTGCAATCGCAGCTGATACCGACCTTGTCATCATCTGTAATCCCAACAATCCGACCGGCAGTCTTATCACACCGGATAAGCTCAAAACAATTTTAACCCACTGTAAAGAGACAAATACTTATGTGATGATAGACGAGACATATATAGAGTTTGTGCCGGATGTTAATGAGCTTTCAGCAATACCTTTGACTGAATTGTTTGACAATGTGATTATTTTACGCGGCACATCCAAGTTTTTTGCCACTCCGGGACTTCGTCTGGGCTATGCCATTACATCAAATTCACAAATTCTTACAGCCATAAACACAAACAAAAATCCGTGGATGATTAACTCTCTCGCCGTTGTTGCAGGCGAAACCATGTTTTTGGATGAAGAATATATAGACAAAACAAGAAGCTTGATACTTTCTGAGAAAACCAGATGCAGGCAATTGATTGAAGAATCACACAAATTCAAGCTTTATCCATCCTACAGCAACTTCTATCTGCTTAAAATACTTGATGAAGGCGTGGATGCACATATGCTATTTGAGCGCGCCATAAGGCAGGGCATGATGATAAGGGACTGCTCTACATTTCCCGGACTTGAGGAGCGGTTCATACGATTTTGTATAATGAAGCCAGAAGACAACACAAGGCTTATTAATTGCCTTACACAATGATGCTAAATGCCTTTATATAAACATAACATATAACCAAAAAGCCTCCGGAAGGATTTAATCCAGCCGGAGGCTTTTTTTATAAAGTAAAACATAGAATAGCTTTAAGGTCTATATTATTTTGCAGATAAGAACTCGTCAATACCCTTTGCTGCTGCTTTTCCTGCACCCATGGCAAGAATAACCGTTGCAGCACCTGTTACGGCATCTCCGCCTGCAAATACACCCTCTTTTGAGGTTGCACCTGTATCCTCAGTTGCTACAATACACTTTCTCTTGTTTGTATCGAGACCTATTGTTGTAGAGGAAATAAGTGGATTTGGCGATGTACCAAGTGACATGATCACTGTATCGCACTCCATCTCATACTCAGAGCCGGCAATCTCGACAGGGCTTCTACGTCCTGATGCATCAGGCTCTCCAAGCTCCATCTTGATAAGCTTAACACCCTTAACCCAGCCATTCTCATCAACAAGAATCTCTGTAGGGTTCTCAAGGAGATCAAAGATAACTCCCTCTTCCTTAGCATGATGTACTTCCTCTTTACGTGCAGGAAGCTCTGCCTCACTACGTCTGTATACAATGTGTGTCTCAGCACCGAGACGAAGAGCTGTTCTGGCAGCGTCCATGGCTACGTTTCCACCACCGACAACTACAACCTTTTTACCTTTTGAGATAGGAGTCTCATAACCCTCTTTAAAAGCTTTCATGAGGTTATTTCTTGTAAGAAACTCATTAGCTGAGAATACACCGTTGGCCTGCTCACCAGGGATTCCCATAAATCTTGGAAGTCCAGCTCCTGAACCGATAAATACAGCCTCAAAACCTTCTTCCTCCATAAGTTCGTCAATCTTAACTGACTTTCCGATAACTACATTTGTCTCGATTTTAACACCAAGTGCCTTGACATTCTCTACTTCTGCCGCAACAACCTTGTCCTTTGGAAGACGAAACTCCGGTATTCCGTAGCTTAATACTCCGCCGGCAGCGTGAAGTGCCTCAAAAATAGTTACATCATAGCCAAGCTTTGCAAGGTCTCCGGCACATGTAAGTCCTGCAGGACCTGAACCGATAACAGCAACCTTTTTGCCGTTTTTCTCTGCTGCTGTCTTTGGCTTGATGCCATTCTCTCTGGCTGTATCAGCAACAAATCTCTCGAGCTTTCCGATTGAGACAGGATCGCCCTTGAAGCCTCTGATACACTTGCCCTCACACTGGCTCTCCTGTGGGCATACACGTCCACATACGGCAGGAAGTGCTGATGACTCTGAAATAATCTCATAAGCCTTTGTGAAATCACCATTTTTAACCTGCTCAACAAATGCAGGAATATTGATAGAAACAGGGCAGCCCTTCATACACTGTGCATTTTTACAGTTTAAGCATCTGCTTGCCTCTGCCATTGCCTCTTCTTTATTGTAGCCGTAACAAACCTCTTCAAAGTTTGTGGCACGAACCTTAGGATCCTGCTCTCTGACAGGTACTCTCTTTAATACATCTACTTCCATTATTTGTCACCTCCGCAGTTTCCGCAGCCACCGTGATGTGTTGCGCCCTCTTCATAGGCAAGCTTAGCTCTGCCTTCCTCAGTCTTATATTGCTGCTGTCTCTTCATAGCCTGATCGAAATCAACAAGATGTCCGTCGAACTCAGGTCCGTCAACACATGCGAACTTAACCTTTCCATCCACGATCAGACGGCATGCACCACACATACCTGTTCCATCAACCATGATTGGGTTCATTGAAACAATTGTAGGAATCTCAAGCTTCTTTGTGAGCAGACATGTGAATTTCATCATAATCATAGGTCCGATAGCTACACAGCAGTCATATGTATTGCCGGCATCAACAAGTGCCTGAAGCTGCTGGCTGCCGTTGCCGTGGAAGCCGTATGAGCCATCATCTGTACAAACATAGAGATTCTTTGCAACAGCTTTCATCTCATCCTCAAAGAAAAGGATATCCTTATTTCTAAAGCCCATGATGACATCAGCATCCACACCATGCTCTTTAAGCCACTTAACCTGTGGATATACAGGAGCTGTACCAAGACCTCCTGCGATAAATACGATGTGCTTTTTCTTTGTCTCCTCGAGGTTATCCTCCTGACAAAGCTCTGATGGACAGCCGAGTGGTCCGACGAAATCCTCTAATGAATCTCCCTCATTAAGAGCCATCATTCTCTCTGTTCCTGCACCGATAGTCTGTACTACGATAGTAACGGTCTCTTTTTCCCTGTCATAATCACAGATGGTAAGTGGGATTCTCTCTCCTACCTCATCTGTCTTTGCGATGATAAACTGACCAGGCAGACACTCTTTTGCAACTCGTGGTGCCTTTATATCCATAAGGATAATATTGTCAGCCAATTTTTCTTTTCGAACTATTGGATACATAGTCTTCCTCCTAGTTAAATCTTATCCCATTACATATGTAATCTGATACTCAATTATTTCATACTTTTTTAATTTTAAATGAAATGATATAATTTTTCAATATATTTCTTTAGATATTCCATAAAAATATGTTATATGCTTATGAAATCGTGTTATCTTCTGACATTCGTCCGGTACTTTATATCAAAAACAGGAACCAGTTCATGCAAAAAATGAACCGGTTCCTGTATTTATAAGCTTTTATGAGAAATATACAAGCTCATCCTGCGGCTTCTCGGCAGGCTCGATGGAAACCGGATAAAGCACCGGTCCCTTTCCCTTGTACTCTCTTGCAAACTCCACATGCACCCTTGCGGTGATGGTAATCCACGATTTGTGAGGAATACTGCTCTCATCCTCATACTTGCACTTAAAGCCTATAAAGGTCACGTCCTCTATACAGCAGGTCATCGCAAACCTGCCCGGTACCATAACACCCTTTCTAAGCTTATCAGGATTGTATACAAGGGCAAGAAATTTGACAACCTTGCCGTCGTACTTCTTGTAATTCTCCATGGCATCCATATACCAGATGGCATAATCTGCATCTGAAAGCTCAATCACATCCTGATTTATATCAAACGGCAGTTCCTCCGGACGCTCATCAATAGTACCGTCCTTGCGTTCGTAGACTATCTGGGCTTTGCGGTTGATATTCTTTATGGTACGCCTTAGGTGTCCTCTGTCTGTATCATCGTCCGTCCTGTTAAATATGACAACATCACTCGCAAATACCTGTTCCTGCATCATCGCGCGCATATTGTTCATATAAAGGTCAAATGTAGTGGAATCAACTGTGGCGAGTGACTGCACGATAATCCAGCCCTTTGGCAGCTCGGCCTCTATTATTTTATCAATGCCCCATGTGCCGTTGTACTCGATAAACACCTGTTCAGGCAAATACTGCATGTTGAGCTCATTCAGCTTTGCAGCTGTAAACTCATCCTCCGAGTCAATCTCTGCGACCTGGATATTGGCAGCCTTTAGCTTATCCATATCATACTCCACATCACCATCCTCGCACATAATGATAAGCCCCTTTGAGCCATTAGCGAAATCATTCTCGAAAATGGTATCCTTAATCAGTGAAGTCTTGCCACTGTCCATGAATCCGGTAAATAAATATACTGGAATCTCTTCAGCCATTTTGTTAGTTCCTTTCTGATTATTGTGTAACTATGTTAAATACATTTAAGCAAGTCCGAAGAGCTCTTCAAGCTCATGCTCGTGGATATCTGTTCCGATAACAACGATACGTCCTGTATAGTCAGGCTCGCCATCACGGATCTCGTACTCGCCCGGAACCATATCAAAGTAAATCCACTTGCCGTCTGTGCCCTCTACCATGCCCTTTGAACGAAGAATCTTGTCATCTTCCACAAACTGCTTAAGGATTTCTTCGAGCTTAGCGCGCTCAAACTTGTGAGGAGTCTCCTTGCCCCAGCTTGTAAATACATCGTCAGCATGATGATGTCCGTGCTCGTGATCATGGTCATGACAGCCGCAGGTGCAGCCCTCGCCATGCTCGTGATGATGCTCGTGCTCATCATGGTCGTGATGGTGCTCATGCTCGTCATGGTCGTGGTGATGCTCATGCTCATCGTGGTCATGGTGGTGCTCATGCTCGTCATGGTCGTGATGATGCTCATGCTCGTCATGGTCGTGGTGATGGTGATGATGCTCTTCCTCATCCTGTGCATGACGTGCCTCTGCAAGCACCTTCATCTCGAGATTGTCCTGACCCTCCATAGTCTTTAGTATCTGCTCGCCTTTAATAGCATCCCAGTCAGTAGTGATAACCGAAGCCTTTGGATTTAAAGCCTGAATCTGCTTTACACAAAACTCAAGCTGCTCAGGTGTAGCATTCTGGCTACGGCTTAAGATAACTGTTGTAGCATACTCTATCTGGTTATTGAAGAACTCACCGAAAGCCTTCATCTGCTTGCTTGCCTTAAGTGCATTTACCACTGTAACAAGTGCATTGAGCTTGACCGGCTGCTCTTTTTCGATATCTATAACAGATTTCATGACATCTGATAATTTACCCACGCCGGAAGGCTCGATTAAGATACGGTCAGGATGATACTTTGTAATAACCTCATTTAAATTCTTACCAAAATCACCAACCAGTGAACAGCAGATACAGCCTGAGTTCATCTCAGTAATCTGAATGCCGGCATCCTTTAAAAAGCCACCGTCTATACCAACCTCACCGAACTCATTCTCTATGAGAACTATCTGCTCACCCTTAAAAGCCTCATCTATCATTTTCTTGATAAATGTAGTCTTTCCAGCTCCAAGGAAACCTGAAATAATGTCAATTTTTGTCATTGTAATTCACTCCTTTTCTTTTCACTAAGTCCTATTTTACTAGCAATAATACAAATATGCAAATTAAATTTTTATTATTAAATTATGTTGACACATAACAAAAGAACTACCGCACGCGGTAGTCCTCTCTAATACATTAATTGTATTTTCTTTTTCTAGCTGCTTCAGATTTCTTCTTACGCTTTACGCTTGGTTTCTCGTAATGCTCACGCTTACGGATCTCCTGCTGGATGCCTGCTTTTGCACAGTTTCTCTTGAATCTGCGTAATGCGCTATCTAAAGTCTCGTTTTCTTTAACTATTACACTAGACATAACCTAAAACCTAACCTCCCTCCAGTTGTGTATTGTGCATCAACTGTTAGGTATCTATACTTAATTGCACTAACATGTATTTTATCAAAATATCCGGATTTGTCAAGATAAATCCGGATATTTTTTCAAGAAATTATTATTTTAATTATATCAGGTAAAACATCACTCCAAAATGACTCTAATCAAGCTTGATAAAGATTGATGTTTCCTTTTTCAGTGAATCTGCAATCTCATAGTTTTCATCCATCTTGTGTGAGATATTGTCCATATCCTCAACAATAAGCTGTGTACTGTCAGCCGCTGAAACCACTCCGTTCACACCCTCATTTATAGCATGTGATATGGTGTTGATTGAAGAAGAAATCTCAAGCATGGACTGCTTAAGTGAATCTGTCTTCTCCTTGAAATCAGTCATGGTACCCTCAATGAATGAAGCCTTGTCGTTGTACTCCACACCAGACTCAACAAATCTCTCAAACTCCGGAAGAATCGAATCATTAATATAGTTGACAAGACCATTGGCGTTGTCAGAAAGATTGTTAACCGAATTGGTAACAACCGCATTGATACGCTGGATATTGTTGGCTGCCTCCTGACTGGCTGCAGCAAGCTGGCTGATCTCACTGGCTACAACCGCAAAACCTCGGCCTGCCTCTCCTGCCCTTGCTGCCTCAATAGAAGCATTTAATGCCAGCAGATTGGTCTGACTTGCAATGTTTAAAATATCATTGGTAAGTGAATTGACCTGCTTTACGCTGTTGCTATCCTCAATAGCCTTCTGCAATACCTCGAGAATCTCCGAAACCTTCCTGTCTGTTGACTCCATGTTTGTACGTGCAACAGACTCCATTGACTGTGCATGAGCCTTCATATCCTTGGTGTATCCGGTCAGTTCATCTGTCTTTTCAGCAATAAGCTCAACCTCTTTTGCCACATTATCTGTGTTGGTATTGATAACAGATGCGTTTTCAGAGATATCCTGCATGGTAGCAGACAGCTCCTCTGTTAAAGCCGAAAGATCGGACACACTGCTGTTGCTTGTCTGAACACTCTGACGCACATCATCGACAACCCTCTCCATCCTGGCCGAGTTTGTGACAACAGCCTTGAATATAGCCTGCAGCTTTGTCATAAAGACATTGATGCCCTTGCCTACTGCGTCAACCTCAGCATTGTTGATAGGAGTAACCCTCTGTGTCAAATCGCCCTTCTTGTTATCAATATTGACTATGATGCCGTTGATTTCCTTCTGTGTACGGAGCAGAGGCTTGATAACCATGGTGACAACAGCAAAAACAACAAACAGTAATGCAATTATACTTACTACAATAGTAAATGTACATGTGACAACAGATGCGCGATAAGTACTTTCGAGGCTCTTTCTCTCCCCCTGTGTAACAGAATTGACATGCTCACGCATTGACGAAATAGCTTTTTCAATGTTTTTAGTATATTTTGCAATAGAGCCATTTGCCGTTTTATACGCTTCCTCGTTTTTACCGGCGGCAGAATAGGCCATTACATTGCCACACTCCTTGACCAGGCTTGTATAGTTTTCACAGATAATTCTATAGTTTCTCTTGGTCTCCAAGGTTACATAAGGATTATAATCATCAAGGAGCTGCTTTAGCTTTTCCTCGTGATTTCTCACTTCACTTACAATATCAATCATTGATGATAGATCTGTCGATATAATATGAGACAGTGCCAGTGTATGAATATTCACGGTCTCCATCTCAATATCATTAAGCATCTCCGTGCCAACCATTGAGGTGTCCACAATCTGAGAAGCAGCATCATTTACCTTTGATAAATTTTTAAGAGATAAACCACTTGAAATAACACTTACAAAGCCTACAATAAAAACAGGAATAAGTATCAATTTTGTACTTAACTTTTTCTTTCCCTTGACCTTTGGTTTGTTAATAACCTTTTGAGCTTTTTTTGTGTTGAGAGTTTTTTTAACTTTTGGTGCTTTTTCAGGATTTGCTGCTTTTGCTTTCACCTTTTTTTGTTTTACTGCGCTATTTTTAACAGCGGCTTTACTTTTTTTTGAATCTAATTTCATGTTATATACCCCTCTACTCAGCTACAGATTGTGTTATCCCCGCAACAAGATTATCCATTATCTCCTGAAGAGCTGTATTATCAGGATTACCGGCCGCCATTTTTTCGCCAAACTCCGTCGCAGCATCCCAGTAAGAATTTCCAACTCTTTGGAGCTTTCCGTACTGTGCCTGATCCATAACAGCCATAATAGCAGGAACCTTTTTGACCGCATCATCTGCGGCTGCCGCTTTATTGGCAGGGCCTACATTCTTCATCTCAAAGCGTAGCTTCTGGTTATCCTCGTTTGTAAACCACTGGGCAAGCTTATTTGCCCACTCAGGATACTTGGTGTATGCATTTACAGCCACATATTTATAGCCTTTAAACGATGACATCTGAATCTGCTGTCCGGCACATGTGTATGTAGGCAGCTTTACAGCACCATAATCATCGCCCCATAATTCCTTGATTTTTGCTGCATTCCAGCATCCGCTGACACCGGCAATAATACTTCCGTCCTGTACTCCTGCAATAAAATCGTCCTGTACGCAGTTCTTAAAGCCCGGCTTAGCCGCAATATCAAGCATAGCCTGTGCTATATCAACACCCTTGATGTTCGTGATGATAGAATTCCAGTTGCAGTGGTTTGTCACACCATCATCATTCACGCCAAAATCAAGCCCTGTATTTCCAAAAAATGAATACAGATACCAGCCTGAGCTCCAGTCCATAGTCAAGTACTTACCATTGGCCCCTGCAATGTCGAGCATGCCATCAAGCGTAGCCACATCGCTGTCTGAGAAATAATTCTTATTGTAATACATAAAATATCCATTGTCAGCGGTCAGCGGATATCCATATAATTTGCCATCGATAGTGGCAGCCTCAACCGCACCTTCATCGTCAGCCTTTTTAACGGCATCCACATCCTCTATCTCATAAAGAGCGCCTCCTGCTGCCATAGAAGTTATCTGGTCATCCGCTATAGGGAATACATCCGCACCATTATGCACATTTGATAATATATTATCTCTGGCATCAGAATCCTCTGACTCCTCGATAATTATATTAAAATCAGTTCCTTTATTAGCCTCCTTGAAGCTTTCAATCAACTGTGTAGTAATATCCACATCATCCTTCGAACACCAGACGTGCATCTTTACTTCCTTATCCTTCGCTTTTTCCGAAGAATTCTCCGTCGTCCCCACCTGTGTATTGTCATGTGATTTATTTGATACTCCGCATCCAGTAAGTAATGAAACCCCAATGGCAGCCACAAGTGTTGCAGCTATTAACCTCTTCATACATATTCATCCTTTCAGTTTAATCTCAATTTATAATTTAGTACAATTTTACCATACTTTCACAAAAAAAAATAGGTCTAATTTGATTTTTTTAACAAATTTAGACCTATTTTTTAAAAGATGCATTTTAAAGTACTATATAAGCATTTTTGTTACTTAATCATACCTGAAAGTGCGTCCTTTACTGAAGCAATAGCATCAGGAATACCTGCCGGGTTCTTTCCACCGGCCTGAGCCATGTTAGGGCGTCCACCGCCGCCACCGCCTACCTTTGAGGCGATTGCCTTGATTAATTTTCCTGCATGCGCACCGCTCTTTATGGCAGCGTCTGTTGCCATGGCAACAAGATTTACCTTGCCTTCATTTGAAGAAGCAAGCACGATAACTCCCTCGCCAAGCTTTTCCTTGAGAGAATCGCCAAGATCACGCAGTCCGTTCATATCAACGCCGTCAACACTTGTTGCAAGAAGCTTGATGCCGTTTACATCAACTACCTGATCCATAACATCGCCGAGCGCATCCTTTGCTGCCTTGCTCTTAAGAGACTCATTCTCACTCTGAAGTGCCTTCATCTCAGCCATCAGGTGCTCAAGTCTCTCTTTGAGATTGGCAGGAGTTGATTTAACAACCTTAGCGGCCTCCTCAAGCTCCTTCTCCATATTGCTGTAATAAGCGAATACATTGTCGCCTGTGATAGCCTCGATACGTCTTACACCTGCAGCTACACCGCTCTCAGAAAGAATCTTGAATACCTTGATATCAGATGTATTCTTTACATGTGTACCACCGCAGAACTCCTTTGAGAAATCGCCCATTGATACGACACGTACCTTTTCACCGTATTTCTCGCCGAAGAGAGCCATGGCACCTGTCTTTTTAGCCTCATCGACAGTCATGATATCTGTGCGAACTTCAATAGCTTCGTTGATTTTCTCGTTTACGATATCCTCAACCCTTTTAAGCTCCTCAGCAGTCATGGCAGAAAAATGAGAGAAATCAAAACGTGTTCTCTCAGCATCCTGATAAGAACCTGCCTGCTCTACATGTGTGCCGAGTATCTCACGCAGTGCCTTCTGAAGCAGATGAGTGGCAGAGTGATTTCTGCATGTGTTTGTTCTTGTTTTTGTATCAACAGAAAGTGTAGCCTTCTCGCCTGTGCGGATCATACCCTCTGACACATAACCTACATGTGCATATCTGTTGCCGACAACCTTTACAGTATCCTCAACAACAAATGTACCGCTCTCAGTCTTTATGATACCCTTGTCACCCTGCTGACCACCCATTGTGGCATAGAAAGGTGTGTTTGGCACGATTACAGAGCCCTTATCACCATCTGAAAGAGCCTCGACTACATCATCCGATGTGGTAAGGAAAGCAATCTCAGCTGTGTCAGTAAGCTTGTCATAGCCTGTGAACTCTGTAGTAATTTCAGAATCTATATCATTGTAAACATTGGCATCAGCACCCATATAGTTTGTTTCCTTGCGGGCTCCTCTTGCCTTCTGTCTCTGAGCCTCCATACAACTCTCAAAGCCAGCCTCATCATATGTGAAGCCCTTCTCCTCGAGAATCTCTGCCGTGAGGTCTACAGGGAAGCCGTATGTATCGTAAAGCTTGAATGCATCCTCTCCTGAAAGCACCTTGACACCGTCAGCCTTCATGCGTTCTTCCATATCTCCAAGGATACCAAGTCCCTGGTCGATAGTCTTTGCGAACTTCTCCTCTTCCTGAGTGAGCACCTTAAGGATGAAATCCTTTCTCTCCTCAAGCTCCGGATAACCGTCCTTGCTCTCATCAATGACAACCTGCGCGATTTTGCCAAGGAATGCTCCCTGTATGCCAAGTGTTCGTCCATGCATAGCGGCACGTCTGATGATACGGCGAAGCACATAGCCCCTGCCCTCGTTAGATGGCATAACTCCGTCAGAAATAAGGAATGTAGACGAACGGATATGGTCTGTGATAAGACGGATAGAAACATCGTCCATCTCATCGACATGATATTTCTTGCCTGAAAGCCCGCAGACCTTGTCACGGATAGCCTTCATTGTATCAATATCGAATACCGAATCAACATCCTGCATTACAACAGCAAGACGCTCAAGTCCCATACCTGTATCAATGTTCTTGTGCTCAAGCTCAGTGTATCCACCGTGTCCGTCACCGTTAAACTGTGTGAATACATTGTTCCACACCTCCATGAAACGGTCACAGTCACAGCCTACCTTACAATCAGGCTTGCCACAGCCGTACTTCTCACCGCGGTCGTAGTAAATCTCAGAGCAAGGACCGCAAGGACCTGCGCCATGCTCCCAGAAGTTGTCACACTCACCGGTCTTTGGATCTCTGTAGAAACGTGTAATACGATCTCCCGGCACTCCTACTTCCTTAGTCCAGATATCAAATGCCTCATCATCCTCACCGTAGATGGAAGGATAAAGCCTGTCCTTTTCAAGACCGAGCACCTCTGTCAAAAACTCCCATGACCATGCGATTGCTTCATGCTTGAAATAATCGCCAAACGAGAAGTTTCCGAGCATCTCAAAAAATGTAAGATGACGAGCTGTCTTACCTACATTCTCGATATCACCTGTTCTGACACACTTCTGGCATGTAGTCACACGGCGTCTCGGTGGAACCTCCTGTCCTGTGAAATATGGTTTAAGCGGTGCCATACCTGCATTGATAAGAAGCAGACTGTTGTCATTGTGAGGCACCAGTGAAAAACTCTTCATTGCGAGATGTCCCTTGCTCTCAAAGAACTCAAGGTACATACGACGTAATTCGTTAACGCCATAACTCTTCTTCATTACTTGAATCTCCTATTCTTTTGTCTTTGCGTCCTTCATTTTACGAAGCTTTACCCCTATTAAAGCCCCACAAAAACCTATGGCCGCCAAAACAATCATAATAATAACATATTGTGCTACGCACATGAAAAAGTCCCCCATAATTACCCTCCTAAATTTATTGAACTAATTTATTATAAATGAATTTGTGAAATAATTCAATAGTTCTCTCCAAAAGCGAACGTCTGATTTTCACGTTCAATCTCAATCACCCTGTCAGCCATGTCCTTATTACTCAACCTCTTCTTGTATTCGGCGATACCACTATAATCCTGCCACATGTGCATAGGGAAAACAAACTCTGCCGAGGTATTTTGTAAAAAGAAATCAAAGCCCTTGAACTGATACTCCATAAGCTTTGGATCCATCGGGAAAAACGCCACGTTTATTGGTTTTTCCGAAAGCTTTTTTATCTCATGTCTGAAGGCTCTGCGCACTCTGCCGTTTATCAGGTCTCCTGCGCCATCCCACTCCCAGTCGTTTAAATCACCGGCATGAAACAGACTCACACCGTTTGAGGCAACATAAAATGCCACCCCGGCATCGGTGGATCTAAGTGTCATTATATCCAGATCATCAACATGATATGTATTGTCAGGTGAAACAAATGTCACCCTGTCCCTGACAGCGGGATCAATGCCATGCTTTGACAGAAAATGCGGACTGATACGGATATCCTTTGAAAAAATATAATGTATATTCGGATATTTGTCAGCCAGACGCAAAATATCCATATCATAATGATCCTTGTGGCTGTGACTCGCAAACATATAGATTTTTGTATCCGACTCATAAGATGGCAGCTTTCCGGTAAAATGCATACCCTCCACCTTGTCTCCATCAAAATAATCAAATATAAGCACCTTGTCATCCAGTTCCACAAGAAAACAACTGTGATGTATAAAAATTATCTGCATGTAACCTACTCTCTTTCGCTTTTTCTCTCTCTTTCCGCAAAGAAACCAGTCTTTATGTATCATTATGCTATCTTTATGCAATATAGTCAACTTATATTTCGTTTAATATAGTAATTAAACTCTAATTACCAATCAATAATTATATGATTAAAGGGTCAAAATAGCTTTTGACCCTCATATCATTATATAATTATACAAATCATGCCGCCATTTGAGTCATTCACAATCTTTTGCATGGTTTCCTGAAGCTTTATCTGGCACTCATCATCCATCTGCATTATTTTGCTTCTTATTCCGTCCTCCATAAGCTCCCCGACAGACTTTCCAAAAATATTAGTCTTCCAGACTCCACTGTCACTGTTTTCACCATTTTTTATGTAATCTATCAGATCCTCTGCCTGTTCCCTGCTTCCGACTATCGGCGCTATCTCGGTCTCGATATTAGCCCTTATCATATGTATTGACGGTGAAATAGCCTTCATTTTTACGCCAAACTTGTTTCCATGGGCTATAAGCACCGGCTCCTCCATTCTGATATCCGAAAGCTGTGGCATCACAACACCATAACCCTTCTGCTGCACCGATGAAAAAGCATCCTTAATCTTTTCGTATTCATTCTTTTCCTCAGTGAGTGAAAGAATCAGGGAAATCAGCTCCTTTTCCCCGGAAACAGTCACACCGCACAGCGCGGAAATATTCTCGTAGTAGTACTTCTCTGCAATCTCAATTTTAACCTTTACCACACCATCAGACAGCCCCATCCCGGCAAGGGATACCGCTTTTAATATATCCCCATCCGATTCAGGCATATCAGTGCTCATCAGTGCGACATCCTTCAGCTTTGAAGCCCTTGCAAGAAAAGTCTTTGCATATGTAATTACGGCCTGCTTTACATAATTGTCATAAGGCAGAAGCTGCACCCATTTCGGTATATCATAGTCCACTCTCGTGACTGCAAATTCATATAAGAGCTTTTCCATAATATCTGTAATCTGTCCCATGCAAAGCTTTTCACAGTCTATTGGAATGGCAGCCGCTTTATAATCTCTGCAAAGTGACTCGCACAAAAGTCTCGTTTCTGCTGCAAAAGGCTTTGTAGTATTTACCACAATTACAAATGGCTTTCCTGAAGCCTCAAGTTGCATGACGGTTTCTCTTTCTGCTGCCTCATAGCTCTGTCTTTTTATATCGCCTATGCTGCCGTCAGTGGTTACAAGTACAGCCACTGTCGAATGCTCCTCTATTACCTTTTTTGTACCTACAACTGCAGCCTCCTCAAAAGGTATATCCTCGTCGAACCATGGTGTTTTGACCATACGCTCGCCGTCCTCCTCGAGATAACCGACAGCATCCCCAACTGTAAAGCCCACACAGTCCACAAGGCGTACCTTCACAGCGCTGCCATCATCCAGACTGATAGTAACCGCATCCTGTGGAATAAATTTCGGTTCAGTCGTCATAATAGTCTTTCCTTTGCCTGATTGCGGCAGTTCATCGACTGCACGCTTTTTAGCATACTCATTGTCCATCTTCGGGATGACACAAAGCTCCATGAAATGCTTTATAAATGTGGACTTGCCTGTGCGCACAGGACCGACGACACCTATGTAAATCTCGCCGTTTGTGCGGCATCTGATATCTTTATATAAATCAAACTCTTTACTGTCCATATTACTGCCCATAAAAGCTTCCTCCATACACTTTATTCTATAATCAAAGTGTATTCACCTGCTCTTTGAATTATTACACATAAAAAGGCCACAGGCTTCAAAACAGATAACCTGTGGTCTTTTGTAATAATATATAGTATTTTAAACCAAACTACTTAGCAGCCTTTTTCTCACATCCTGCTGTCTTGCCTGTAGAAGCATCAGCTGTTTCTTTAGCATCTGATTTGTCAGAAGCCTCCTCAGGCTCCTCTCTCAGACGTGCATACATCTGCATACACTTGTGGAGCTTCTTTGCAAGCTTATTGTCTATCTGCTCAGGAGTAGCTCTCCACTGCCAGTTGCCACCGGTAGTTGAAGGAATGTTGATACGGGCCTTTGAATCAAGTCCAAGCAGATCCTGCATAGGAACAATAGCCATATCGGCAACTGATGACCATGCCGCACGCATCATGCCCCAGTTGTAGCCCTCCTCCTTTGTGAGGTTTAAGTAATCCTTTGCAAACCTTACGCAATCCTTTGGAGCTGTCTTCATCCAACCCATAACTGTGTCATTGTCATGGGTACCTGTGTATACAACACAGTGCTGCGGATAGTTATGTGGCAGATAATCGCTGTCTTCTCTTGAATCGAAGGCAAACTGGATAACCTTCATGCCAGGGAATCCTGAATCCTTTAAAAGCTTCTTTACGGAAGGTGTGAGGAAGCCGAGGTCCTCCACGATGATAGGAAGCTTACCAAGCTTCTTCTCAAGCACGTTGAATAAATCCATGCCAGGTCCATCTTTCCATACACCGTTCTTTGCTGTATCATCCTTTGCAGGAATAGCATAGAATGAATCAAAACCTCTGAAATGATCGATTCGTACTATATCATAAAGCTTTGCCATAGCACTGATACGCTTTGTCCACCAGCTGTAGTCGTCCTTCTTCATAACATCCCATCTGAAAAGAGGATTGCCCCAAAGCTGTCCGTCAGCTGAGAAGGCATCAGGAGGACATCCTGCCACCTCGATTGGATTTAAGTCCTTATCGAGATAGAACTGTGTAGGATTAGCCCATACATCTGCCGAATCCATGGCAACATAAATAGGTACATCTCCGATAATTCTTATGCCCTTTTCATTAGCATATGCCTTTAAGGCAGTCCACTGTTTGAAGAAGAGATACTGGAGCATCTTGTAGAAGGCAATATCCTCAGCATACTTCTCCTTTGCTTCTGCTATAGCCTCAGGCTTTCTAAACTTAAGAGCATCATCCCACTCGCTCCATGCCACTCCGCCATTGGCATCCTTTAATGCCATAAAGAGTGTGTACTCATCAAGCCACTCTGCCTCTTTACTGCAAAATGCTTCATAGTCAGCCGGTGTTTTCTTTGAAAAACGCTCATATGCCTTTCTTAAAAGAGCATATCTGTTGACATACATGATGCCATAGTCTACATACTGTGGCTTTTTGCCCCACTTATATGACTCGCACTCCTTCTTTGTCAGAAGCTTGTCCTTGCATAAAAGCTCCAGGTCGATAAAATAAGGATTGCCTGCGAAGCTTGAAAATGACTGGTATGGAGAATCTCCATAGCTGGTAGGACAGATTGGAAGAATCTGCCAGTATGTCTGGCCTCCCTTCTCAAGGAAATCGACAAAACGTCTTGCCTCCTTTCCCATAGTTCCAATACCATACTGTGATGGCAGTGATGAGATTGGCATTAATACACCGCTAGTTCTCATGTTATTTTTCCTCCCTTTTGTTGTATACTCATTGTTTGGCCGCGTGAGCCTGTATTTTAAAATAATATATAATATACATATGAAATCATATGATATTTTCGTTTTATTTAGTTATTATAACATCATAAAGTGCAACTTGTAAATTAAATTAGTTAATGTTAATATCAAATTAATAAAAAGTTTAAAAGAGGTGTAACATAATGAATGAAACAACCAGGCAATTGATTGTGCATAAGGTAAAGCATAATACGAAACGCCTTATAACATCCATTAAATGGGTAATCTTTTCTATCGTTGTCGGCATAGTCGCAGGAAGCTGCGGCACAGCATTTTATTTTGCACTGTCGGTCGTAACCGATTTCAGAATGAAATACCCTTGGCTCATTTACTTTCTGCCAATCGGCGGACTTGCCATTGTAGGACTTTATCATCTGTGTAAAGACGATAACGACACCGGAACCAATCTGGTAATATCGGCTATACATTCAGGCGACAAGGTGCCCTTTAGAATGGCTCCGCTTATATTTGTATCCACGCTTATCACTCATCTGTTCGGTGGCTCTGCCGGCCGTGAGGGTGCCGCTCTGCAGATGGGAGGCAGCATCGGAAGCTCTATAGGCAGGGTGTTCAGATTTGATGAAAAGGACAAGCATGTCATGATTATGTGTGGTATGAGTGCTGCATTCAGTGCACTGTTTGGTACTCCGATGGCAGCCGCTATTTTCTCCATGGAGATGATAAGCGTCGGTGTCATGTATTATATAGCACTCGTTCCATGTGTGATAAGCTCCCTCATCGCTCACGGTATCGCATCATACTTCAATGTTACAAATGAATTTTTTGCTATTGAAAACATACCGGACTTTACTATTTTAAACTCAGTAAAAATCTCTGCGCTTGCAATACTGTGTGCACTCGTAAGCATACTCTTTTGTGTGTCCCTTCACTCAGGTGAGTCGCTGTACAAAAAATATCTGCCAAACAAATATACGAGAGTATTCATTGGTGGTTGCTTTGTCATCATAGCAACTATGCTTGTAGGAAACCAGACCTACAACGGCACCGGAATGAGTGTCATCCAAAACAGTATAGACGGTTCCGTCAGACCTGAAGCATTTCTGCTAAAAATCATCTTCACCGCACTGACTCTTGGCGCAGGCTATAAGGGCGGCGAGATTGTACCATCCTTTTTCATAGGAGCAACCTTTGGATGCCTGTTCGGCAATCTGACAGGCTTTGAGCCATCGCTGTGTGCAGCTGTCGGCATGATTTCACTGTTCTGTGGTGTCACCAACTGTCCGATTACATCGCTGCTCATCAGCTTTGAGCTGTTTGGCTACGACGGCATGCCGTACTTTCTTTTGGCAATCCCATTCAGCTATATGCTGTCAGGATACTTTGGCCTGTATCGCAGCCAGAAAATAGTATATTCAAAATACAAGACAAGCTATATCAATAAATCAACTCACTAGCATTTGCACACTGCAACCAGGCATGATACCCCGGGTATTACTGCCTGGTCTTTTATTGTGTAAAGAGCTTTATCTCCCGCAGAAGCTTCATCTGCGAGAACCTCCCATAAAGTATCTGCTAATTTAATTGTGATTTTATTTTTGCCGGCATTGTAAGCCACGAACACCTTCTCTGCATCAGTATCAATAGTATACGCAACCACCCCATCAGGCATATCATCCATGAAATGAACGGATTTCTTAATCTCATCTATTGTGTCAAGGTAAAATGCTTTATGAGCCCTTCTTAGTGCTATAAGCCCCTTATAGTAGGCTTTAAGCTCTGAAAACTGCTCTGCCCTGTCATAATCTATTGCATTGACAGAAAGCGGACTACAATAGCTGTTCTCTACAGGAGCACCATCAGCTTCACTAATCTTTGTTCTCGCAAACTCCTCTCCATGCAGGAAAAACGGAATCCCCTGTGCTGTGAAAAGAATGGATGCTGCAAGCTTATTCATGCGGATGCGCATATCTTCGCTCTCATGTGAATTGGATATAATAAACCTGTCCCAGAGAGTATAGTTGTCATGACATGACAGATAGTTTATGGACTGCATAGGTGATTTGGCCCACTCTGCACAGATCACAGCCTTCTTTAGCTCTTCGCCTCTGTCTGTAGCTCCATTGACAAAGCCCAGCTCATCCATATAGAATACATGTCCCTTTACCACATCACGTATATCATCCGAAAACATGCCGATGCCCGGTATCTTTGGGGCATTTATTTTCATGCCACGCTCTGATTCAGGCAGAACACTTTCTCCACCTGTCCAGCCCTCTCCATACATTATTATATCAGGATTTATTTTTAAGAGAGCTTTTCTGGCTTCATTCAAGGTCTCGATATCAAGTACTCCCATCAGATCAAACCTGAAGCCATCTATGTGATACTCGCTTGCCCAGTAGCACAGCGAATCAATGATATATTTTCTGACCATAGGCTTCTCTGATGCTATTTCATTGCCACAGGCTGATGCATCGGAGTAATTTGTATCATCCAGCATGCGGTAGAAATAATTGCCGGCAGTCTTGTAAAAACAGCTGTCATGAACATTGAAGGTATGATTGTAGACCACATCCATGATCACGCCAAGCCCCGCCTCATGAATCGAGTGTACCATCTCCTTGTACTCTCTCACTCTCACGGCTCCATCAAACGGATCTGTCGAGTAGGAGCCCTCCGGCACATTGTAATTGTACGGATCATAGCCCCAGTTATACTGCTCCTTTAAGGAATCACTCTCGTCAATGCTGGCAAAATCATACGACGGCATAAGCTGCAGATGTGTCACTCCCATATCCTTGAAATATGAAAGAGTTTTATCCTCAGTAAATGCCTTAAACTTACCCGGATACCTAGAATGAGCAGATGCACCGGCAGACACATCCGCGATAGACACCTCGGTGATAACCATACTCATAGGATCAGCAAGCTTTGGCCTGTCCTCATCTGCAAATCCATCCGGATCAGTCTTAGAAAGGTCAATAACCATAGACCTGTGCCCATTGACACCGCAGGCTCTTGCATACGGATCATGCGAGCAAAATATGCCATCCGAAGTGTGAACCTCATATGTATAATAAACACCATCCAGATCACCCTCTGCCGTAGCAGAAAAAATGCCGAAAAGCTCTCCCTCTGTGCGCATCATCTCAAGCCTGCCTGTCTCGGCCGAATCATTTCCTTTATCATAAAAAATAACAAAAACACTGTCCGCAACAGGCGAAAACAGTGTAAATGTTGTCTTTTCCTTTGAATAAATCGCTCCTAATTTCATAATAATATCCTTTTCGTTTATTTTCGTATACATTATAATAAAATTTACAATAACTGTAAATAGGGCAATTCAACCAATTTTCAAAGACTTTTTAGTCAATGTGCCATTTTTTCTTTTGCTGATGTGAAACAAGCTTAATGTACAGCGGCTGTGGGATAAATCTGCCACAGGTTGTAGCAAGCTTCATCCTTAGAGTAGGCACAATGACAGTTTTTTTCTTCATCATGCAGTCTATGGCATAATTGGCGCAATACTCAGCGGAAATCCCCTTCAGTGCAAAGCGCACATTTGCCACATCATTGAATTCTGTATCAACCGGTCCCGGACACAGACAACCTACATACACATGGCTGTGGCTCTGGCGAAGCTCACATGCAACAGCCCTTGAAAGGCTTGCAACATATGCCTTAGAGGCATAATAGGCTGCCATGTACGGACCGGCAGGAATAAGACCTGCAGAGCTTGCCACATTTAAGATAAAGCCTCTGTCCTTTACCCTCATCTGCCTTAAAAGCTTTTTCGTCAGGAAATGTACAGCACGCACATTGACATCTATCATGCCCATTTCCTTAGCTATATCAGTCTCCTCAAACAAACCGCAGTCACCGTAGCCTGCGTTGTTTATAAATATTTCTACGTCTTTTTCCTCGAGATAGTCTGAAAGCCTCTGACACTCATCAAGCTGCATCAGATCTGCGGTAAATATATCACACCAAAGCCCCTTATGTGTAGCTTTAAGCTTATCAGAAATAGCTGTAAGCCGCTCTCTCCTTCTGGCAACAAGAATCAGGTCATAGCCTTCTTTAGCAAGTCTTTTTGCAAGCTGCTCACCTATTCCTGAGCTTGCTCCTGTAATCACTGCATACATATATCAATACCTCTATTCTTCAATAATCAGCTCTCCGGCGCTTGCATCGAGCTCTACACTTGTGTTGTCGTTCTTATACATCTCAAGCAGCAAAAGCCACAGCGTATGAATCTCGTATGTAAGAATATTGGATGCAGGCACAGAGTACGGAAGCAGAGTGCTGATATCAAAGTATCTGATACCTAGTGGAGGCAGGAAAACAAGGTTGGTTGTCTGCCTTTTATCACCGGCAGTATGAATCATCTCATATGTAATCATCACAAAATCACTGCCCTTATAAGTACACTCATATGATACGTAGCACTCATCAACAGTCCATGTGATACCATCCTCTGTCACTGTCGGCTTTACCGCCTCATCATTGTACTCTGTAGTCTTACAGGTCAGCTTCCATTTTAACTGTCCCTTCTTTGTCTCCTTTATCATATCGGTAAGTTCTTTAAGTAATTCATCTTCTCTTTTCATTTTGCACACCTTTACACGCCTGTTTCTATCATCAATGCTCATCTACTCTCACGCCATGTACCACAAACCTGTATGTCTCACCGCTTGTGGAGCATGTAGAAAGAGTTACAACCTTGTCATCCTTTGTCGGAACTATGCCTGTATCCTTCATGGACGAAGCGGCCATCCCCTGTACGAATTTGCCAAACGTCTCGTCAGGCTCAAAGCCCACGGTATACTCATCGCTGTCGTCACTCACCGTCTCATACGAGAAAATCCGGTACCTATACTTTTTGCCATCGACAAGAATCTGGAAATACTGATGGCTGTCATAATAATTCTCATCACGGTTATAGTACTTGAGCTTTCCAAACATGGACAGATTCTTCATATTGTGTCCGTAAATGATGGTATGACAGTCACCAAAATCAGTCTTGTTTGAGCCTTCAAGAAAGATGGAGCCTGCGGTGGCATGCTCTCGATTAAAGGTCTTTCTGAGGTAATAGCTGTTGTCGCCCGAATACATGACAGGGTAGCTGATATCCTCATTCTCAAAATAAATCCAGCCAACCACATCGGGGTTTTCGCTCCTTAGGCCGGCAAAATCAATGTCTATATCATCATACCACGGTGTATCAGCAGCTTCACTGTCATTGTCATCCGACTTCTTTGAATCATCCACAGTATACGCATCCTGCAGCTTCTCATATGTCTTATCCGAAGTTCTATAATCCCAAAATATCTTAAACAGATGATACCCCGAATAAGCCACCAGAGACAGACCAATTATCAGAACTATAAATCTAATTACTTTTTTAACCATTTGTTTTCTCCATTTTTTTATCAGTCAGTACCGTAATACCGGTAAAAATAATTAACATTACAATGAATACAAATTTACCCTGCGTGGCTCCTAAAAAAGAAGCCGGATAACCGAGCACCGGGATATCAAACACAGGCACACCGGCCACATCAGACCAGGCAACCGGCTCTACATCATTCACCTGATTGGCATCGCCCTTTGTAATGTAGGTCTTTTCATCTGCATTGATTTCAACCACCCTGTGAGTCACCAGCTCGCCATGTCTGTAAAAGGTAATGGCATCACCGGTCTTTATACCACCCGTATCTTCCTTTACATACAATAGACTGCCCTTCATGTAGGAGGGCTCCATGCTGCCGCTTACAACTACCATCGGCTCGATATGAAACAGTTTAGGAGCAAATATTACAACAATAATTAAAACAAGAATTAATAAAATCACACTTGAAATAATATTAATAAATCTCTTCACGAAAACACCTCTATACAAGAAAAATCATTTATCACTCACAAAACTGCTATGGCAGCTTACAGGCTCAATGTCAAAGTGTATCGTCATATTACAATGTGTATCACAGGTATGATTGAACCTATCGACAATCCGCTTCATGACATCGGCGGCGGTATCGCATGAGCATTTCGACAAAAGCACAATGTACTGTGAATCACTGTACTTTGCCGCCACATCCCCCACACGCAGGCACTTCCTAAGTGCCCTGTCAAGTGTGACCATAGAATCCTTTGTCTGGCTATTCTCCTTATCAGACGAGGTGTTAAACATTGGTGCTACAGTAATCAGAACAAGACTCTCCGGAACATTAGAGCGCGCACTCTTTCTGACCTCCAGATGATAAATCTCCTTGAATACAGGATACCCGCACATGAAAACACCCTCCATGCTCTCCTCGTTGATATCCTCCTTCACCTCATCTATATTGTAGCTTGAAACACCCTTAGTGACAGATAAAAGCTCCTCATACACCTTGTTGAGCATGACAGTCTTTCTAACACCAAGCTCATTGTCCATAATGGTCTTGGCAGTCTCATAAGTATCAAAAGCCATCTGTACCTTTTTGGTACGCATGCGTGCCACAATCAGATATGAGTATATCTGCTCATCAGAACGCTCATATACAATCGCCCTGGTGCACAGCTGCTCAAGCTTCTCATAGCGTCCTGTATCAATATACAGCTTTGCCAGAGCCTTTACTGTATTCACGTATCTTGAATGGTAAAATGCATTGAGTGTCATAAACCAGTGTGTATCTGTCCTATGAGGCAGAAAATCACCATTGTAAAGGGCTATGGCCTTCTCATAGCTTTCAATAGCAGTCTCCTTGCTCCTGCAAAAAGCCAGCTCTGCCTCATTTATATATCCGTCAAACTCTTCAACATCAACGGTTACTTCCACTTCGTCGTTCCATTTGTACAAGCCGCCCCTTACAGAGACTATGCACTCCTCGTCAAAGGAAGCATCTCTTAGAGCCTTCCTGAGCCTGTATGCCAGATTTTTAAGGGCTCCTACCGGATTATCGGTATCCTCGTCAAGCTGCCATATAGCCTCTGAAATATCTTCTATACAGACCCCTCTGTTTCTGTTCATCGCCAGATATACAAACAGCTTTTCAAGCTTCTCAGACCGCCATGTCCCTTCCTGGACAGAGGTTATGTCATTACCTGCCATAAAGCCGCCAAAAGTTTTTAACTTAATCATATAAATCTCCCTATTTCTGACATTAAACATTATTATATAGTCATAAACACATAAAACTGTTGAATTCCCAATAAAACGCAAAAATTAATTCCAGATTAAAATTTACGCAAATCATCACTGCCGTCGTCGACAGTATTTTCTATCTTCATTATCTTAACAAAGTATGAGTAGTCATCATTTACCTTTACCTCACACCTGTCACCCACCTTGTGTCCGAATATAGCTGCACCAAGCGGTGACTCCTTGCTTATCAGATTCTTTAAGGAATTGCCCCTGACTGTTGTGACAATCTTGTATGTCTCAGTCTCATCATCATCCTCGAAATACACATCGACCGTATTGAACATACCCACCTCATCATCCTTTGACTCATCGGATATGACAACGGCCGTCTTAATCATCTTCTCAAGGTATCTGATACGGCTCTCGTTCTGGTTCTTAAACTGCTTGGCGGCCTTGTACTCGAAGTTCTCGCTCAGGTCACCCTGGGCTCTTGCCACCTTTACATCATCAAGAGCCTTCTTTCTGACAACGAGCTTTCTGTACTCTATCTCGTCCTCCATTTTCTTTATATCATTTGCTGTCAATTCATCATGCATGTCTTAAACCCTCTTCCTGCAAAATTGCGTCAAAATGTATTTAGAGAAGCCCTGCGATACCACAAAGCAGCACAATCGCACCAAGAACTATACGGTACCATCCAAACACAATAAAGTTATGCTTCTTTATGTAGCCCATCAGGAATTTGATAACAATAAGTGAAACAACAAATGCCACAATCATGCCGATAATCAGAATAGCAGCCTCTTCCCCTGTAAAATGAAATCCAAATTTAACAAGCTTCAGAAGACTCGCACCAAACATAACCGGAATCGCAAGGAAAAATGTATACTCAGCGGCAACAGTCCTTGAAACACCAATTAAGAGAGCTCCGACAATGGTAGCGCCTGAACGTGATGTACCCGGAAAAACAGCTGCAATAAGCTGGAAAAATCCAATCATAAGCGCTGTCGTGTAGCTGATGTCGACAAGTGAATTAATCTTAGCAGACTTGCCATTATGTCTGGTCTCAATCACGATAAAAGCGATACCAAAGAGTATAAGCATGATAGCTACTGTCTGGAAATTGTAAAACAGTCTCTCGAATACATCATCAAAAAGTATTCCTATAACAGCTGCCGGAATAGTTGAAACAAGAATGTGGAACCACAGCACAAAGATATCAGTCTTGATCCATGCACCGATGCCGGTCTTTGCAAGAGGAGCTTTGTTATCCTTCCTGCCGAATGGCCAGATCTGGCTCCAGAACAAAACAACAACCGCCATAATGGCTCCAAGCTGGATAACAACCTCAAACATACTGTAAAAATCGTCCGGGTTCTTTCCTATTTTAAGTGGTAAAATCTCATTCAGAAGAATCATGTGGCCGGTGCTGCTGATAGGCAGCCACTCTGTAATGCCCTCCACAATTCCAAATATAACAGACTTGATAATGTCAAAGATTTCCATAAATAAATTTCCTTCCTTTAAAATATTTTCTACAACCAATTTATTATATTATTTTTCCAATCACAAGTCCATGGAATTTAAGAAAAATTTAAATTAAATCTTTTCATATTAGAAAATTTTTTGTAAAATACTCATAGCAATTATGAAAAAGTGAAAGGACAAAGACAAAACATGAAGAAAAAAATCAGTATCATGCTTTGCATAGTACTCTTCGCACTGACAGGCTGCACCAACTCCGGTAGCACAATACGCTTTGGAGCAGCCGATGTTGGTGGAATGTACTATTCATTTGCAAATACATTTACGGAGCTTGCCAATGAACAGGGCTATGACTTTACCTGCAAGGTCCGTACCACAGCAGGCTCTAATGCCAATATAAGGCTTTTATCCGATGACTATATAGAGATAGGCATCGCACAGGCCGACCTGATAGCCGACGCCTACAAGACAAATGAAGATTTAAGGGCTATAGCAGGGCTTTACACCGAGACCTGTCAGCTTGTGGTCCGCGCTGATTCAGACATACAGACTCTTGACGACCTGTCAGGACACACTGTAAGCATCGGAGCTAAGGAATCCGGTACCGAGCGAAACGCCACACAGATTCTTGAGTTCGCCGGTATGCCATCATCCCTTGTTGCCACCAAAAACCTGGACTATATCGAGGCCACAAAAGAGCTAAAAGCCGGTGATATAGATGCCCTCTTCTGCACTGCAGGACTCACCACCACTGTTATAGATGAGATCTCAAAGGAATGTGACATAAGGCTTATCCCGCTGACAGACACGGTGATAAGCAAGATGCTTGAAAGCAGCTCGGCCTACACAAGCGAGGTCATACCTGCCGGCACATACACAGGCCAGGCCGCAGATATAAGCACTATAGGTGTAAAATCCGTGCTAATCACAAAGGCTAATGTATCTGAGGATACAATTGAGCAGCTTACCTCACTCCTGTTTGAAAAGGAAAAGGAGCTCTCCTACTCCAACTCTCTTAAGCTCGAGCTGACGTATGACTTTGCAACAGGCGATATACCTATTCCATTTCACAATGGAGCGAAAAGATATTATGAAGCCTGTGGATATAGCACAAATTAATTTGCGAATTAATTTTTATTCCAATATATAATATTCAAAATTCAAGAAGAAAATAACAAGAATATAATCAATTAAAATTGAAAGGTAACACATGAAAATACAACTTGACATGTACCAGACACTGGCCGCTGCCGTGCTTGTACTACTACTGGGAAACTATTTAAAAAAGAAAATATATTTTCTTCAGAAATTCTGTATTCCGGCACCTGTCATAGGCGGACTGATTTTCGCCATCATGACATGCATATGCTATGTCACAGGAATCGCAGAATTTTCCTTTGATGACACACTGCGCGAGGTCTGCATGGTATTCTTCTTTACATCTGTAGGCTTCCAGGCAAATCTCAAGGTATTAAAAAGCGGAGGCAAATCGCTCATCGTATTTTTGGGACTTGTTATCACTCTTATCATATTGCAAAACCTAACCGCCGTGGGGCTTGCAAAGCTCTTAAACTTAAATCCACTAATCGGCATGTGCACCGGCTCTATTCCTATGGTAGGCGGACACGGCACCGCAGGGGCCTTTGGGCCGGTGCTTGAGGACTTGAACATAAAGGGCGCCACAACAATCTGTACAGCAGCAGCTACCTTTGGCCTCATCTTTGGAAGCCTGATAGGCGGACCTCTTGGAAAAAGACTGATTGAAAAGCATAACCTGCTTAATACAGCAGCAAACGAGGACGACAGCCTGCTGGTGGAGGATGAGAAGAAGCATGAGCGCCACACAAATATGTATGCTGATGCTGTATTCCAGCTCATCCTGGCAATAGGTGTCGGAACCATCTTTACAATGCTACTCACAAAGACAGGGCTCACCTTCCCGATATATATAGGAGCGATGCTCGCAGCCGCACTCATGCGAAACATATGTGAGTACACAGGAATCGCCACCATCCATATGGGAGAGATAAATGACCTGGGAGGTATAAGCCTCTCTCTCTTCCTGGGCATGGCAATGATCACACTAAGGCTCTGGGAGCTTGCATCACTCGCTCTCCCGCTCGTCATACTGCTTGCAGCACAGGTGCTTCTCATAATCATATTCACGTATGTTATCGAGTTCAACATCATGGGACGCGACTACGATGCAGCCATACTTGTATCGGGCACCTGCGGTTTCGGAACCGGAGCCACCCCAAATGCCATGGCAAATATGCAGGCTGTCTGCGATCAATACGTGCCATCCATTAAAGCATATCTGCTCATACCGCTCGTAGGAAGCCTGTTTGCTGACTTTTTGAACAGCCTTGTAATCACATTCTTTATAAACCTACTGTAAAACAACCGGAGAAAAATATGTTTGAAAAATTGAGAAAAATATTTAAAAACAGAGAAGAAAAAGAAAAACATAATTACGATTTAACTTTTGACAACGTAGCAATACCTGAGGTGCACGTAAAAAGCACCGAAAGCCACGAGGATACCGATAAAGAAAATGCACCTATCAGCTATGACAATGTTGCCATACCTGAGGTGCATATCAGAAACCGGAAAAATAAATAAAACTGATAAACTAAACCGTTTATTTGAACTATTTTGATACAGGCTGGTTCATTCCAGCCTTTTTCATTGCAATCTCAAATTCATGAATGCTGATTCCAAGTTCCTTTGCGGCAATATCAGGCTTTAGGTTACCGCTATTCACCAATGAATACAGTGTCAGAGCCCTGCCTTCTTGTATGCCTTCTTCTCTAATTCCGTTAACAAATGCCTGTTCATCATACTCTGTTATACACACATCTATCACCTCTGCTCTGTGCTTAGTGAGAAACTCACTTAAAATGTTATTGTTTATACAATAAGTTACAGCTTTATCAACTGCCTGCTCCACTTCCATGCCATTAGACCGATTCTTACGTATTTCCTCAATAAGCAGCATATATTCCTGCAATGGTCTGCAATTGTTTAAAAGCTCATCATTCATACCATGGTTAATGTTTACCATGTTGGCAGTCCACTCAAAATCTCCGCTTGTATCCTCATGGATAAACGCATCTGACAGCTTAAGCTTCATAAATGCCGGCTGCTTCGATGTACCATTGTACAACACCGTATATCTCGGTGTTGGAAGCTTTACCAGCGTCGAACCATAGATATTGTAGGAATGCTCGACAATATAGCGGTCATACATTTTACTGAAATACATCAAGCCCCTAAGCGGCATATTTGGATTGTAGGAGCTTTGCTGCTCCCATAGATGTAAATAACTATCCAGAAGAATCGATACATCATTTTTCATCTCGATATAAATCACGTTATCGATTGTGTAAAGCTTGATATCATTTACATCCGTATGCGCTGTATTACATAAAGCGTTATACAAAGATAGTATGTTCTCCTTGTATTCTTCATTTCCAAATAAAAGACAGAACAATCTATCCTTATATTTTTTATTTAATTTCATATAGTACTCCTTTTGATAATCACATGCTTAATATCTAAGGAGAAATCGATGTCAACTTTATTATACTATTTACAGCTATAAATTGGCAAGTATAAATATTATCTCATGTATGGATGTGTATGGATGTATATAACGACAAAAGGAACCCGAAGGTTCCTTTTGCTAAGTAAATCATATAGTAGTTGTAATTACTGAAGGAGTGAGAGTACACCCTGGTTAGACTGATTAGCCTGTGCAAGCATAGACTGACCTGCCTGAGCAAGAATGTTGTTCTTGCTGTAATTAACCATCTCAGAAGCCATATCTGTATCACGGATACGAGACTCAGCTGATGTAGTATTCTCAACAACGTTGTCTACGTTAGAGATTGTATGCTCGAGACGGTTCTGAACTGCACCGAGTGAAGATCTCTGCTCAGATACTTTTGAGATAGCATCTGCGATTGCATCAATTGCGTATGTTGCTGCTATACCAGAATCATCCTTTACATTAAGACCTTTAAGTCCAAGGTTCTCAGTATTCATAGCCTCAATATTTACATTGATTTTATTAGTCATGTCAGCATCTGCACCTACGTGAAGATTGAAAGATAAATCTTTTGCACTTGCTGTTGTTCCCTTTGTAATTGTGAAAGTATATTTATCTGAACCATCCTTAGTTACAGATTCAGCATTGACAAAATCTCCATTTAAAGCAATTGCTGCTGTACCTGCCGCCTGTGTTTGACCAGCTTGAGCTGAAGCTGTAATGGTTGCAATTTTAGTTCCATCATAACTAACAACTCCGTTGTGATCAATATCAAGCTTGGAATCAGCACCAAAGTTATGACTGAATGCTCCCTTTGTACCATCAAATGTATATTTTATATTGCTCAACTCTGTTTTTAAAGCATTTTGTCCTTCTGCTTTCTTCTCCGCTGTAGCCGTATCTGTACCAAGTCCTTCAAATTTAATATCGAAGGATGTCTTTGTTGTAGCATCATCTTGTAGTTTTGCATATGCCTCATGTGCAGCATCGGTAGTTGTATCAGCTACAAGGTTAATTTCCTCATAAATTTTATAATTTGTATCAGCTGTTGCAACACCACCTGTAACCGTTGTAATACCATTACCTGCAGTAACAACAGTATCTTTTCCAATCGCTTGAGCAACACCTGACGATGCAGCATCCTCATGTACTACTAAAAGGCCTGTTTTAGCCTTATCACCAGTTACTAAATTAGCTGTTGTTGAACCGCCTTTGTATAACTTAAAGTTATTGTCATGAACATATGCGGAAATATCCTCACCAGCACTTATGGTCTTAAAAGTCTTGTTTGTTGCATCAAATGCCACCATATTTGAGTTTGCAGTAAATTTAGCGTCAGGATCGTTCATAGCCTTTACTACCTGTTTTTGCACACTTGAAGCTACTGATGCCTTTGTAGCCGTTGCACCTATATCATTTGCAGCTTTTAAAGCATCTTTTATTTTAACTGCTGCTTCATCTGCGGAAAGTTCGTTCTTATCCTCATCTGTAGCATCAGCTATGGTATAATCTTTACCAGCAATTGAGACTGTATTTCCTTTTTTTAACTCAATCTCAAAAGTAGCTGTATCACCATTGTCTGTAAGCTTTCCCTTAAGTCCTGCATCATGAGCGTTTAATGTTTCTGTTTTTGTACCATTCTCATCACCTTTTAACAGGTATGTCTCATTGAACTTAGTGGTCTCGGCAACACGATCAATTTCTGTTGTAAGCTGATCTATCTCATCCTGGATAGCTGAACGATCAGACTCGCTGTTTGTACCGTTTGATGCCTGTGTAGCAAGCTCATTCATACGCTGAAGCATTGAGTGAACCTCTGTAAGAGCACCCTCGGCTGTCTGTACTGCTGATACACCATCCTCTGCGTTCGTTGAAGCACGATCAAGTCCCTTAATCTGCTTTCTCATCTTCTCAGAAATTGTAAGTCCTGCTGCATCATCTGCTGCACGGTTGATTCTGTAACCAGATGAGAGTTTCTCTGTAGATTTAGCCTGCTGACCTGTTGTTACGTTAAGCATTCTGTTGGCATTTGCTGCCTGCATGTTATGTTGTACTACCATAATATGTACCTCCATGTATTGTTATTTTGTTCCGGATAAAATCCATTTTATCCGGCATGTTATGAAATTTTCACTATGAGCATGTGCCTAGGTTCACATGTCCACATATGGTGAAACACAATGGATAATGTGTTTCATCAACTAGATGACAACATCCCTAAACACAGAATCGCGTTCATCCTGCTCGATTCCCAGATATCGCTTGGTGATTTCAAATGACGAATGCTGATATATGTCCATCAAAAGAACCGGTGATGTGCCTTGCTTCCATGCATAATAGCCAAAGGTTTTTCGCAGGGAGTGTGGACTGATTACACCCTCAATTTCACAGGAAACAGCTGCATTATGCACAATTCGGTATGCCGTTGAACGGGATATATGCTGATTATTGTCGTTTGAGAACAAAAAAGTGTCAGGTGAAAATTTGATTAGCGCCTTTGATTTGTACCAGCTCAGAGAATTGATTATCCTAGAATTCAGAAAAATAACAGATTGCTTGGTTGTCTTTTGCTCGGTCAATTTAACATGAGTACGAAAACAACCGTTATCAAAATTATAGACATCATTCCATGTGAATTTCAGCAAATCCGACACCCGAAGAGCAGTATTTAGCCCTAATGATATAAACATATAAGTCAAGTCCAAATTTGTGTGTAAATTCATCTTTCAGTTATGTGGTTTTATCTAC